>Ga0172367_10001120_pt1 | contig 40196 bp, 38 predicted proteins | sample Lak10m_FD_114542 | JGI IMG/M metagenome (GOLD analysis project Ga0172367, IMG submission 114542) | Freshwater microbial communities from Kabuno Bay, South-Kivu, Congo - kab_022012_10m | ecosystem: Environmental > Aquatic > Freshwater > Lake | place: Democratic Republic of the Congo: South-Kivu... | reverse complement strand
CCACCAAACAAAATGGCACCCAATTGGGTGCCATTTTTATTTTAACTAAAGCTAACTAATCGATTTAGTTAACTTTGTCTTTAAGTGTTTTGCCAGCTTTGAATACTGGAGCGTTGCGAGCTGCGATCTGGATGGTTGCACCAGTTGATGGGTTGCGGCCAGTGCGTGCAGCTTTTTTCGTTACCTGGAATGTACCGAAGCCAACAAGCGCAACATTGTCGCCACTTTTTAGTGCGCTACCGATTGTGTTGGTGATAGCGTCTAATACGCGATTTGCATCAGCTTGAGTAACACCCGCTTCAGCAGCAACTTTTGCAACAAGTTCAGATTTGTTCATATTGTTTTAATCCCTAATTAAAGTGGTTGGTTTCCGTCCGCAAAGCAAGCAATCACAAGCTTTTCAGACATTGTTTACCATGCTAGCACAATACTTTGCCAATGGTGATGTTTCTGTGCATGAAATTTTTAAAGTTTAGGTTTTTTTAGTATAAATCAAGCTTGCTAGTACCTTGGGTGAGTTTGGTTCAGTCATTTATTGGTTCAGTAAGCCTTTTCTGCGATAATAGCGCTTTGATTTTTTAATGAAAGCTAAAACAAATGGCGCAATTTGATCATGTCAGTGTAAAAAAGAAAGCGAATATCTATTTTGATGGCAAGTGTGTCAGTCACACGGTCATGTTTCCTAATGGCACGCGCAGTACGATTGGCGTTATTTTTCCAAGCACACTTACATTCAATACAGCGGCACCGGAGCTGATGGAAATTAATGCAGGTGTTTGCAAGGTGCGCCTTAAAGGTGAAGATGGCTGGAAAACTTACAGTGCAGGTGAAAAATTTACCGTGCCAGGTAATTCGTCATTTGATATCGAAACGGTAGAGACCTTGGACTACGTTTGTCATTTTGAGTAAACACGGCTCGACTCTGCGGCGTTATTTCGCGCTTGTCGTACTCATCGTACTGCCTTCGCACTCATGCCTTGCATAGTCTTCGCTTATAGATTGATTAGGAATTAAATTATGCCAAGTTTTGATATTTCATCGGAAGTCGATAAAGTTGCATTGAAAAATGCGATTGATACCGCAGGTAAGCAGATTACCAATCGATATGATTTCAAAGGCACTTCAGCCCAAATCGAGTTTAACGAGAAAGATAGCGTCATCACCATCTTGGGCGATAATGACTTTCAGCTTGATCAAGTGAAAGATATTCTGCTGCCTGCGATGGAGAAAAAAGAACCGGACTCTTCCAAGCGCCTTGAGCATAAAGATGTGCAAAAGGTTTCTGGTAATAAAGTTAAGCAGGAATTGAAAATCCGTGCGGGTATCGATAGTGATTTAGCTAAACGTATTACCAAGCTGATTAAGGATTCAGGCATGAGGGTGCAGGCGAGCATTCAGGGTGATACCGTGCGTGTGAACGGTGCCAAGCGTGATGTGTTGCAGGATGCGATTGCATTTGTGAAAAAGAGTGTGACGGACTTTCCGTTGCAGTTTGGTAATTTTAGAGACTAAGGCGAATCGCTCTTAAATATAGAGATTTTTATGGCAAAAACGTTATACGATAAATTATTTGATTCTCATGTTGTAACTGAAGAGAACGGTACGGCGCTGATTTATATCGATCGCCATTTGGTACATGAAGTCACCAGTCCTCAGGCGTTTGAGGGGTTGAAGCTTGCAGGTCGAAAATTGTGGCGTATCAACTCAGTATTGGCGGTACCAGATCATAACGTGCCTACCACTGACAGAAGTACAGGGGTGGCTGGTATCGTTGATCCTATTTCACGTTTACAAGTGCAAACGCTGGATGAGAACTGTCAGGACTTTGGGGTGACAGAGTTCAAGATGAATGACGTGCGCCAAGGGATTGTGCACGTCATCGGGCCTGAGCAGGGTGCAACATTGCCTGGCATGACGGTGGTCTGCGGTGATTCGCATACCAGTACACACGGCGCATTCGGCGCGCTGGCACATGGTATTGGCACTTCGGAAGTTGAGCATGTCATGGCAACGCAATGTCTGGTGCAGAAAAAATCCAAGGCGATGCTGGTCAGTGTTGAGGGTGCATTGCAAAAAGGCGTTACTGCGAAAGATGTTGCCTTGGCTGTGATTGGCAAGATCGGTACTGCAGGCGGCACTGGTTATGCAATCGAATTTGCAGGATCTGCAATTCGCAATTTGAGCATGGAAGGTCGCATGACCTTATGCAATATGGCGATTGAGGCAGGCGCGCGTGCAGGCATGGTGGCTGTTGATGACACGACGATCAATTATGTGAAGGGACGTCCTTTTGCACCTAAAGCTGACCAGTGGGATGCTGCAGTTGCCTATTGGCGCACTCTGCATAGCGATGAAGGCGCTGCGTTTGATGCGGTAGTGAACTTGCAGGCTGAGGATATTCAGCCGCAGGTGACTTGGGGTACATCTCCAGAGATGGTGGTTGGCGTTGACGGTAAAGTGCCAAGTTTGGGCCTCGCAAAGAATGATGTGCAACGAAGCGATTGGGAGCGTGCCTATGCCTACATGGGGTTAACGCCTGATACCCCGATTGATCAGATTACTATTGATAAAGTGTTTATCGGTTCTTGTACGAACTCACGTATTGAAGACTTACGCGCCGCGGCGAGCATCGCCAAGGGCAGGCATGTGGCCCCCAATGTCAAACTGGCTTTGGTCGTGCCTGGTTCTGGTTTGGTAAAAGCGCAGGCTGAGCAGGAAGGCTTGGATAAGATATTCAAGGAAGCTGGTTTTGAATGGCGTGAGCCAGGCTGCTCAATGTGTCTGGCAATGAATGCAGACAGGCTTGAGCCGGGTGAGCGTTGCGCTTCAACATCGAACCGTAATTTTGAAGGACGTCAGGGCCAGGGGGGTAGAACACATCTGGTTAGTCCTGAAATGGCAGCTGCAGCGGCGGTGGCTGGACATTTCGTTGATGTAAGAAGTTTGTAAATCAGTATTTTTAGGAAGGTAAATGTTAATGAAGAAACTGTTCTTTTTCGTGATGATAGCAGCATCACTATCCGCTTGTAATACGGTTCAAGGTATTGGTAAAGACCTTGAAAAGGGTGGCGAAGCCATTCAGAAATCAACCAAGTAATTTATTAATTTAATTCAAGAAAACAATATGCAAGCTTTTACGCAATTGAATGGTTTGGTCGCTCCGTTGGACCGCGCTAACGTGGATACGGATGCGATTATCCCAAAACAGTTTTTAAAATCAATCAAACGTAGCGGATTTGGTCCGAATGCGTTTGATGAGTGGCGCTATTTGGACCGTGGCGAGCCCGGTATGGACAATAGCAAGCGTCCGCTTAATCCTGATTTTGTGCTGAATCAAGCCCGCTATCAAGGTGCGAGCGTGTTGTTGACACGTGAAAACTTTGGCTGCGGCTCTAGCCGCGAACATGCGCCTTGGGCATTAGAAGACTATGGTTTTAAAGTGATCATTGCCCCGAGCTTCGCCGATATTTTCTTTAATAATTGCTTCAAAAATGGCATGTTGCCTATCGTACTCAGTGCAGATGTGGTTGATAAATTATTTTCTGAAGTGGCTGTCAACGATGGATACAAGCTGGATGTTGATCTGGAAGATCAGCAGATTACCACACCAAGCGGTGCGGTCTATCCATTCCAGGTGGATGCTTTCCGTAAACATTGTTTGTTAAACGGATTGGATGATATTGGATTAACCATGCAGCAGCAGGATAAGATTAAAGCGTTTGAGGAAAAGCATCGTCAATCGCAACCTTGGCTATTTGCCTAATCGTTTGAATTCATTTTTAGTTTAAGAAGGTCAGTACATGAAAATTGCAGTGTTGCCAGGTGATGGCATTGGTCCGGAAATCGTTGCACAAGCTGTTAAAGTGCTCAATGCACTTGATTTGAATTTGGAAATGACTGAGGCACCTATAGGCGGTGCGGGCTATGAGGCAGCTGGTGATCCGCTGCCAGATGCAACATTAAAGTTGGCGAAAGACGCTGATGCTGTATTGCTGGGCGCGGTGGGTGACTGGAAATATGACAAGTTGGAGCGTCATTTGCGTCCTGAGCGTGGCTTACTGCGCATTCGCAAAGAGCTGAATCTGTTTGCTAATCTGCGCCCGGCTTTGCTTTATCCAGAGTTGGCATCAGCCTCAACCTTGAAACCGGAAGTGGTTTCAGGTTTGGATATCATGATCGTACGTGAATTGACTGGCGATATCTATTTCGGTCAGCCACGTGGCATTTCAATACTGGAAAATGGCGAGCGTGAAGGTGTTAACACTATGCGCTATAACGAATCTGAGATTCGCCGCATTGGTCGTATTGCTTTTGATATCGCGATGAAACGTAACAAGAAAGTCTGTTCAGTAGATAAGGCAAATGTGTTGGAAGCGACAGAGTTGTGGCGTCAGGTCATGATCGAATTGTCTGTCGAATACCCAGAAGTAGAGTTGAGTCATATGTATGTTGATAATGCAGCTATGCAGTTGATTCGTGCGCCTAAGCAGTTTGATGTGATGGTAACCGGTAACATTTTCGGCGATATCCTGTCGGATGAAGCTTCTATGCTTACGGGTTCAATCGGTATGCTGCCATCTGCATCACTGGATGCGAACAATAAGGGAATGTATGAGCCAAGCCATGGCTCTGCACCTGATATTGCTGGCAAAGATGTTGCAAACCCATTGGCAACGATTCTGTCTGCCGCAATGATGTTGCGCTACACATTTAATGATGAGGTAAATGCCCATCGTATAGAAAATGCAGTCAAAAAAGCTCTGGCTCAAGGTTACAGAACAGCTGATATCTGGACAGAGGGCACCAATAAAGTAGGGTGTGCTGCAATGGGCGATGCGGTAGTAGCCGCTTTGTAATTCTATTCAAATGAAATTGAGATAAAAAATGTTAAAAGTCGGGTTTGTCGGTTGGCGTGGTATGGTGGGCTCTGTGCTCATGCAGCGCATGTTGGAAGAGAACGATTTTGCTCATATCGAGCCACAATTCTTTACTACGTCACAAGTGGGGGGCAAGGGCCCTAATGTGGGTAAGGATACACCTGCGCTGCTGGATGCCAAAGATATCAATGCGCTGAAGGCCATGGATGCCATCGTGTCTTGCCAAGGTGGTGATTACACGACCGAGATTTTCCCGCAATTGCGCGCAGCTGGCTGGAATGGTCACTGGATTGACGCGGCATCTACTTTACGCATGGAAAAAGATGCAGTCATCATCCTTGACCCGGTGAATATGCATGTGATCAAAGATGCAATGCATAAAGGGGGTAAAAACTGGGTGGGGGGTAACTGTACCGTTTCACTTATGCTGATGGCGCTGAATGGCTTGTTCAAAGCTGATTTGGTTGAGTGGGCTACCTCCATGACTTATCAGGCTGCTTCTGGCGCGGGTGCGCAGAATATGCGTGAATTGCTCAAGCAGATGGGTGAGGCGCATAGAGTGGCGAGTGATTTTCTGAAAGACCCTGCTTCGGCAATCCTGGACATTGATCGGGAAGTGGCGGGTACACTGCGTGATGAAGGTTTTCCTACAGCGCACTTTGGCGTGCCATTGGCTGGTAGCTTGATTCCATGGATCGATAAGGATCTGGGGAATGGTCAAAGTAAAGAGGAATGGAAGGGCGGCGTCGAGACCAATAAGATATTAGGCCGCGAAACTAACCCTATCCTGATTGATGGTCTGTGCGTACGTATTGGTGCGATGCGTTGCCATAGCCAGGCGTTGACCATCAAACTTAAAAAGGATGTGCCGCTTGATGAAATCAATCAGATGCTGGCAGAAGCTAACCAGTGGGCGAAAGTCGTGCCGAATGAGCGTGAAGCCAGCATGAAACAGTTAACGCCTGCTGCTGTGACAGGCACATTAACCACCCCAGTGGGTAGAATTCGCAAGTTGAATATCGGAAATGATTACTTGTCAGCATTCACTGTGGGTGACCAGTTACTGTGGGGTGCGGCAGAGCCATTGCGCCGTATGTTGCGGATTTTAATAGAAAAATAACCCTTGCCTAACCTTAGTTTGTTGTATAAAACACAACAGCCAAGGTCAACAATTAGATAGCAGTTGAACGTAATGTGCATTATGAGCTTGCATACCTAACTATTTGATGTTATTTTCATATTGCAAATTTTAGTTTGATTAAAAGGTCGCAATGTGCATAAATCAAAAATAAAGCAAATTTCATTGGCAGTCTGCTTGGCATTTATGCCGTTAAGTGGCTTTGCTGCAGGCTTGGGCAAACTAAATGTCAATTCAGGCTTGGGGGAGCCGTTGAAAGCTGAAGTGGAGTTGCTGTCTGTTACTCCGGAAGAGCTTTCAACATTGGCTGCATCTGTCGCTTCTGAAGAAGCTTATGCTGCTCAAGGCATCACCCGTTTGGGTGTGCATGGCAATATCAAGGTGAATTTATCCAAGAGTGCGGATGGCTCTCCAATCTTGGTGCTGCAATCCAGTTTGCCGATTAATGACCCATACCTTGATATGCTCATTCAGGTAGATTGGGCATCAGGCCGTCTCTTAAGAGAATATACTGTTCTGCTGGATCCGCCAGGTTACAAAGAGTCAATTAATCAAACATCACAATCTATTGTTTCTTCGCCATCAACAACGGTTAAGTCTGTTGATTCCGGTCCGACTGCAACCACATATGGCCCTGATTCCGCTGATAAGTCTGTAAATAAGAAATTCAAAAAAACCAAAAAAATCAATAATGAGCAAAATGTAGCGACGGATTCTGGTCAGCTAATGACTGTCCGTGGGGATACTTTGAGCTCAATTGCAAAAGAACTGCAGATTGAAGGCGTTAATCTGGATCAGATGCTGGTCGGTTTGTATGAGAATAATAAAGAGGCATTCTCAAATGGGAATATGAATCGACTTAAGGTCGGCCAGATCATCAAGGCACCTTCGAAAGAGGCTTTGACAGCAGTTGATCCTCAGCAAGCCAAGCAGGCAATCAAGGCGCATTCGGCCAATTGGAATGAATATCGCAATACGCTTGCTGGTACGGTTGCTGCGGCACCTGTTGCTGTTGAAAGTGAGCAGAAACAGACTGCATCAGGCAAAATCGCCACTGCAGAAGATAAAGCTACACCTCCTAAGGTCGGGTCTCAGGATGTGGTGAAGCTTTCTGCTGGCGCTAAAGATGCAGTTGCGGGAAGTTCAGGTGCTAAGGATTTTGATGCGAAAGTTCTGGCACTACAGGAAGAGGCCACAGCACGTGAGAAGTCATTAAAAGAAGCGCTGGATCGCACTGCAGCGCTTGAAAAACAAATTGAGGATATGCAAAAACTGTTGGCGTTGAAAAATCAAACGATGACAGATTTGCAAAAGAATGCTGCTGATCAAGCAGTTCCAGCTGAAGCAAAACCTGCTGAAACGAGTGCGGTTCCAGTTCAGCCCGCACAAGAAGTTAAGCCAGTAGAGCCTGTTAAGAAGGCACCTAAAGTCGCGGTTGCGCCAGTTGAAGCAACGCCTGCAGAAGAGTCGTCATTTATTGAGGGCTTACTCGGAGATTCAAACCTGCCGTTACTTGGTGGCGTAGCAGGGATTGGTCTGCTCGGCGCGGGCTGGATGTATTTGCGCAACAAACGTAGAAAAGATCTTGATAGTTTCGAGCGCGGTATTCTAACTTCTGGCGGTTTGCGTGCCAATACAGTATTTGGCAATACAACCGGTAACGCAAGTACATCGGACACTTCATTCCTGACTGACTTTGCACAAAGTGCTGATGGCAGCATGATAGACACCAATGATGTTGATCCGATTGCTGAGGCCGAAGTTTATATGGCTTATGGTCGTGATGCGCAGGCTGAAGAGATATTAAAAGATGCCATAGTAAAAGAGCCGAAACGTTACGAACTGCATTTGAAATTGCTTGAAATGTATGCTGCGCGTAAAGATACATCCGCTTTTGAGACCATCGCAGGTGAACTTTATACAACATTGGGTGCTGATGACCCTATATGGGCGAAAGTTGTGGAGCTTGGTGCCACAGTGGAGCCGGATAATCCACTCTATGATACAAGCAAGTTAACGACAGAGGCGGCTGTTACCGAGAAACTCGATGCATCAGACTTTGCCGATGTGGCTGTTGCAGCTGATGAAGGGTTGGATTTTTCGCTGGGTGATGAGAGCGTCTCTGATTCTCAACCTGCTCAACTTGATACGGATGATGCAGGCTCCGCAGTCATGCAAAGTTTTGCAGGAACAGATAATGTCGAGCAGGCGCTGACATTTGATCTTGGTACAGTAGATGAAGAGCAAGGCCAGACAGATGTTTCTGCGCTCAATGCTGAGTTTACCAATGTGGAGAATGAGCAGTCAGCAGTTGAAGAAGCTGTGCTTGATCAGGTGAATACGCTTGATTCGAATATGAGTTTATCAACAGGCTCAGCTGCGCAGGCTGATAATTCAATGGATTTTGAGTTGTCTGAATTTGCTACTGAATTACAGAGTTCACCAGCGCAAACCGAAGCTTTGCCTGTCATTGAAGTTGTTAGCTCTGCAGAGGAAAATCAGGCGGATGCATTGGATTTATCCATACCTGTTGCTGCTACTGAAGAAGAAAGTGCAAAAGAAACAGATTTTAACCTCGAGTTCAATCTGCCAAGTGCTGAAGTGACTTCAGCATCTGAAGAGACAGCTGAAATTGCTTTAAATTCCAATGCGTTAGATGGCATCAGTTTCGACCTAGGTGCGCCTGAAGCTTTAGAAGCACCTGAAATTAGCGCACCTGCGATAGAAAAAGCAGAGGAAATTTCTTTTGGAGCACCTGCTGTAGCAGAAACTGAGCTTGAGTCTGAAGCTTCTGGTGCGAACGAATTCGATTTTTCAGCGATCAGTCTTGATCTGGGCGATGCTACACAAGCGGTAGAGGACCAGGTTGCAGATGAAATGACGGTTGAATTATCAGCGCCTGTAGTTTCAGAAAATCAGGATGTCGATATTAAGCTTGACTTGGTTGCGGCCTACATTGATATGGATGATAAAGAAGGCGCTCGTGAATTGCTGGATGAGGTAATAAAAGAAGGTGGTCCTCAACAGCGCCAGCGTGCTGAACTATTGTTGGCAAGCCTGGCCTAGTGGTATAGTCTGGCGTTACGTGCTGTAAAATCAAGCCGAGCAAATGCTCGGCTTTTTTATTAATGAAGTTTATTTGTTGGTGAGTTTGTTGGATACTGATCGGATGAACTTCAGTGAGTCATCCGAATTTCTTATTACTGAACATGCATCCATTGGTAAAAATTATCTATTTTATTTTAGTGCTGATTCTCATGGGGTATTTGAGTAATCCATGGCTGTACCTGCTTTTTGCTTCAATATGCATTGTCAGTATTATTTTTCAATTTAAAAATTTTTTACGAATCATCAGACGCATGCGCTGGCTGTTTGTATCGGTGTTAATAATTTATGCATTTACTACACCTGGTCAATATTTACATGGTATTCCTGTCAGTTTTGCGCCAACTGTGGAAGGCGTGCATCTGGGTTTGCTGCAGGTGATGAAGTTGCTGATTGCTTTGGGTGCATTAACCTTGCTCTATGTTAATAGTTCAAAAGAGCAGCTGATCTTGGGTTTATATATGCTACTCAGCCCTCTCAGGTATCTTGGTTTTAAGATAGAAACATTTGTTGTGCGTTTGTTTTTAACACTTGAATATGTAGAAGATTTTGCAATGCAGGAAAGTCACCAAAAGTTGAGTTTTGAGCAGTTTGATGCAATACAACAGATCAATGAAAGCCTGCCCGACCAGGGAGTAATTACTTTTGCAGTGATGCCGCTTAAAATGACAGATAAGTTGTTTATCGGTATTTTTATATTCATTATGATGAGTTTGTTAGTGTTGAATTTTTCCTATTTGAGGCAGTGGTGATGAGATATGCGCTGGGGGTATCTTATGATGGTTATGATTTTTGTGGTTGGCAAAGTCAACCTAATGCCTGCGGTGTGCAAGATGCAGTAGAATCTGCAATTGCCAAAGTGGCCCAGCATGTTATCCGGATTCATGCTGCAGGGCGCACCGATGCTGGTGTGCATGCGCTAGGCCAGGTGATTCATTTTGATACTGATACTGTTCGACCATTATCTGCATGGGTCAGAGGCGTAAATGCGCATTTACCAAAAACTGTGCGCGTAGAATGGGCGCGAGAGGTGGATGAACATTTTCATGCCAGATTTTCAGCTTTTAGCCGCAGTTATCAATATCTGCTCTATTGCGCTCCCGTTGCGCCGGCGCTGATGGCTACCAGAGCTGGCTGGTTCCACTTGCCGCTGAATTATGACGCTATGCAGGAGGCTGCAGGATATCTGGTGGGCGAGCATGATTTTAGTGCATTCAGAGCCTCAGAGTGTCAGGCAAAATCTCCGGTGAGGCATCTTACGCAGGCGGATGTCAAGAAAGCGGGAAGATATTTCGTTTTCGAATTCTCTGCAAATGCATTCCTGCAGCATCAGGTGCGTAATATGATCGGTGCGTTAATTTATGTGGGCAAGGGTGCTCATGCGCCGGGTTATATCAAGGAGTTATTGCAAAACCGTGACCGTACCTTGTCGCCGCCAACTTTTTCACCTTCCGGGCTATATCTTACCGACGTTGGATATGATGCAAAATGGGATTTGCCGATTACCCCTAATTTAGGCTTGCAAGTGCTTATTTAGCGCTACAATATGCTTCCGTTTGCAGAAGTGCGATTTTCAGGCTAGGTTAATTCAAAATTAAAAGGCGATGTGTTGAGAGTAAGAGTTAAAATTTGCGGGATTACCCGTGTGGAAGATGCCTTAACTGCTATTGAGCATGGCGCTGATGCGATTGGTTTGGTGTTTTATGCGCCTAGCCCACGCCATGTGAACATTCCTCAAGCCATTGAAATTGTAAGAAATGTGCCTGCTTTCGTGAGTGTAGTGGGTTTGTTTGTAAACGCAGAGCCAGAGTTTATTCAGAGTGTGATTTCTCAAGTACAGTTGGACTTACTCCAGTTTCATGGAGATGAGACTCCCGAGGAGTGTGCGTCTTACGGTATGCCATTTATCAAAGCAATTCGCGTTAAGTCAGACACAAATTTGGTACAATGTGCGAAAGATTTTTCTGCGTCTAGAGCATTGCTGCTTGATACCTATACAGAAGGCGTTGCAGGTGGTACCGGTCACGTGTTTGATTGGGGTTTGATTCCAGAGCGACTGGAAAAGCCTATTGTGCTGGCCGGTGGCTTAAATGCACAAAACGTTGCTCAGGCGATCGCTCAGGTACATCCTTATGCGGTTGATATCAGCGGTGGTGTGGAAATCTCAAAAGGAATTAAAGATACAGCAAAAATCGCTGCATTCATGCAGCAGGTTTATACGCGATAACGATTAGCGGTCAGTATTAAGTGGAGAGTAAATAATGCAGCTTTATGACATGCCGGATGCACGTGGGCATTTTGGACAGTTTGGTGGTACGTTCGTAGCCGAAACTCTGGTGGAGGCATTGGAAGAGTTACGCGTGATGTATGAAAAGTATCGTCATGACCCTGAGTTTCTGGCTGAGTTCGCGTATGACTTAAAACACTTTGTTGGTCGTCCTAGCCCGATTTATCACGCCAAACGCTTGTCAGAAAAAGTGGGGGGTGCACAGATCTATCTGAAACGTGAAGACCTGAATCATACTGGTGCACATAAGATCAATAATACGATCGGTCAGGCCCTGCTGGCAAAACGTATGGGTAAACCTCGCGTTATTGCCGAAACAGGCGCAGGTCAGCATGGTGTGGCTACCGCTACGATTGCCGCTCGTTTAGGGCTTGAGTGTGTCGTATATATGGGTAGTGAAGACGTTAAGCGCCAGGCCCCAAATGTATTTAGAATGAAGCTGTTAGGCGCAACCGTAGTGCCAGTGGAGAGTGGCTCAAAAACGCTAAAAGATGCGCTAAACGAGGCTATGCGTGATTGGGTGACCAATGTACATAATACTTTCTACATTATCGGTACAGTAGCTGGTCCCCATCCTTATCCAATGATGGTGCGGGACTTTCAATCGGTGATTGGTGTTGAAGCCAAAGAACAAATGATGGAAATGGCAGGCCGCCAGCCAGATGCGATAGTTGCATGTGTTGGCGGTGGTTCAAATGCGATGGGTATTTTTTACCCATACATTGATGTGCCGAATGTACGTTTAATCGGCGTTGAAGCTGCTGGTCACGGTATTGAGACGGGTATGCATGCTGCGCCGCTCACGGCGAACAGCCCGGTAGGCGTGCTGCATGGTAACCGTACTTATTTGATGCAGGATGCGGATGGACAGATCATTGAGACTCATTCTGTATCTGCCGGTCTGGATTATCCGGGTGTGGGGCCTGAGCATGCGTGGCTTAAAGATATCAAACGTGCCGAATATGTAGCTATTACAGACGATGAAGCGATGGCTGCGTTCCATAATCTGTGCCGCACCGAAGGTATCATTCCTGCACTTGAATCAAGTCATGCATTGGCGCATGCCGAAAAACTGGCTAAAACCATGAGTAAGGATCAGATTGTGTTGGTTAATCTGTCAGGCCGTGGTGATAAAGATATCAATACCGTTGCCAAGCTCGCGAACATCACTTTATAAATATCACTATATAAAAATAACTATGTCACGTATTCAATCTACTTTTGCCTCTTTGAAGCAACAAGGCAAAACTGCCTTAATTCCTTATATCACTGCGGGCGATCCTCATCCCAAGCACACCGTTAATTTAATGCATACATTGGTGAAACATGGTGCGGATATGATCGAGCTGGGCGTACCTTTTTCAGACCCAATGGCCGATGGTCCAGTGATCCAACGTGCGAGTGAGCGTGCGCTTGTTCATAAAGTGGGTTTGACCGCAGTGCTGGATATGGTGAAAGAGTTCCGTAAGACCGATAAAGCAACCCCAATCGTTCTGATGGGCTACGCAAATCCTATCGAGGCGATAGGTGCTACCGTATTTGCGGATCGTGCAAAAGCGGCGGATGTCGATGGTGTAATTACCGTTGATTATCCACCAGAAGAATGCGGCAATTTTGTTAAAGAGTTGCGTGCCCGTGATATCGATCCTGTGTTTTTGTTATCACCAACAACTGAGCCTAAACGTGTTGATCTGATTGTTAATCAGGCTAGCGGTTTTGTCTACTACGTTTCACTTAAAGGTGTGACTGGTGCAGCTAATTTAAACATTGCTGAAGTGTCTGAGCGTGTTGCTTCTATTCGCAAGCAAACTGACTTGCCTGTGGGGGTTGGTTTTGGTATCCGTGATGCAGCTACTGCGCAGGCTACGGCAGCGATCGCAGATGCTGTGGTGGTGGGCAGCCGGATGGTGCAGGAAATCGAAGCGTCGAACGAAGATAATTTGCTGGCTAATGTAGCCAGGTTGATGGATGAATTGAAAACAGCAGTAAATGCTGCAGCTAAACGCTAGAACAACTGTTAAAAGGGATACGCCATGGGTTGGTTAAATAAATTACCGCAAAAAATTAAACGTGTCGTAGGGGCAGATAAGAAAACTGTACCTGAGGGGCTTTGGAGCAAATGCCCTTCTTGCCAGTCTGTGCTTTATAAAAAGGATCTGGAAGATAATGCTGAAGTTTGTCCAAAATGTGCGTACCATAACCGCATAGGTGCACGTGCACGCTTGGCTCAATTGCTGGATGCTGAAGGTCAGTTCGAGATAGGTGCCGATGTTCAGCCTGTAGACCCTCTCAAATTTAAAGATAGTAAAAGCTATGCTGAACGTATCAAGGAATCACAAAAGGCCGTGAACGAGAAAGATGCGCTGATTGTGATGCAGGGTAGCATCAAGTCCGTTCCAGCCGTTGTTGCCGTGTTTGAGTTCAAATACATGGGTGGCTCTATGGGGTCGGTGGTTGGTGAGCGTTTTGCACGTGGCGTACAAACTGCTATTGATAACAAAATGGCGTTTGTTTGTATTTCTGCCAGTGGCGGTGCACGCATGCAGGAAGGCTTGCTGTCGCTCATGCAAATGGCAAAAACCAGTGCTGCGCTGACACAGCTAAGCAAAGCCGGCTTGCCTTATGTATCTGTTCTGACAGATCCTACGATGGGTGGTGTGTCAGCTAGTTTTGCGATGCTTGGTGATGTGATTGTTGCTGAGCCGCAAGCGTTGATTGGCTTTGCTGGTCCGCGTGTGATTGAACAAACAGTGCGCGAAACATTGCCTGACGGCTTTCAGCGTGCTGAATTCTTGCTTGAGCATGGTGCAATCGATTTAATTATCGATCGTCGAGAGATGCGCAACAGATTGGCTTCACTGTTGGCTAACTTAATGCGTTTGCCAGTGGCAGCCTAATAGACGTAACGTAAAAAAACAGATTCATGCTGCCTTTAAAGTCTTCTTTAATATTCAAAGAGAGGTTGCATGGTTAGCCAACCGGTTCCTAAGGATTTATCGTCCTGGTTGGACCATATCGAGCGGTTACACCCCAAGTCCATTGAGATGGGCTTGGGCCGTGTAAAGCAGGTTATACAGCGATTAAAGCTAAAACCTAACTTCACTGCTATCACAGTTGCTGGCACAAACGGTAAGGGCTCTACCTGTGCAATGCTGGCGCAAATATACCATCAGGCTGGATATAAGGTCGGCTGTTATACATCTCCACATCTACTGCGTTATAACGAGCGTGTAAAAGTCAATGGCAATGAAGTTGATGATCGGTTGCTTTGTGAAGCGTTTGAAGCAGTCGAGGCTGCCAGGCGATACGCGGGAGACGAGATTGCGCTGACTTATTTTGAGGTAGGTACTTTAGCTGCGGTTTGGCATTTTGTGCAAACAGGGGTTGATGTCGCGATTCTGGAAATCGGTTTAGGTGGGCGACTGGATGCCGTTAACGCATTTACGCCCGATTGTGCGATTGTCACTGCAGTTGATTTGGATCATCAGGAGTTCCTGGGAGACGATAGAGAAAAAATTGCTTATGAGAAAGCTGGTGTATATCGCAAAGATACACCAGCCATATGCGGTGATAATTATCCCCCTGGCAGTCTGATCGAATATGCAAAATCTATTCATGCGAATTTAAGGTGTATCAATCAGTATTTTAATTGGAATGTTTTAGGTGACGGTTGGCAGTATTTGTCACAAGGTCATGTAGTACACACTTTACCGTTGCCTGCATTGCAGGGTAAGTATCAATTGAACAATGCAGCATGCGCAGTAGCTGCGGTGGAAAGCTTGCAGGGAAAGTTGCCGGTGGCGACTGTGTCTATTGCAGAGGCGATGCGCCAGGTGACAGTCGCCGGAAGATTTCAGAAAGTCTCTGATAAACCGTTGACCATACTGGATGTTGCGCATAACCCACAGGCGGCCAGAGCGCTTGCTGAAAATCTTGCTGCTATCAGGTTGGAGCAACAAAGTAATCGTCCAGGCAAAAAGGCGGGGCTAGGGACTGTCGCTGTATTTGCCATGTTGTCAGATAAAGATATAACTGGTGTGGTTGAGGCCGTAAAAGATGAAATTGATACTTGGTATGTGGCGAGTATCGAGCATATCCGCGGTGCGCGTGCTTCTGATCTTGCTGCAGTCATTAGCGCCAAGTCTCCAGCAGCTCGAATCGATCTGTTCAATACGCCCGCTGAAGCCTATGAGCATGCACGTGCCGACATAGAAGCCTGTATTGATGGAAATGAAAATGATAAAATAATCGTGTTTGGTTCATTTTTCACTGTTGCAGGCGTTATGCAACACATCAATGAACCTGGAGTCAGTCACCTTTAAGGATGCAGCAATGCCACCTGATCTGCCAAATGAGCAAGAGTTAAAGTTAAAGAAACGCGCACGCCGCCGTCTGGTTGGTGCTATTGCACTGGTGTTGCTAATGGTAGTAGTGTTACCTCAGGTGCTGCAAGATCGTGCCGCACTCACACAGCAAGAGGCGATTAAAATTACAATGCCGGAACCTGCTGTTAATCATCAAGCAGAGGTTGTTGGGCAGCCTCAAAACAATGAAGTGGTTTCAGCCGATGAGGCGCAACTTCCTGCTGATGCGCCTGCTATAGCAGAAGAAGGTCTACAGCCTGAGCCTGCGCTGGACAATCTTATTGCAAGCAAGGAGTCTGAAAGTCAGGCGGTAGAGGCGAACAAACCTGAAACTGGTCCAGCTGCTGCAAAAGTCGAGAAGAAAGAGTCATCTAAGTCACCTGAGAACAAAACACCAGAAGTTAAAAAGGCAGAGGTAAAGCCAGTACCTGCTAAACCTGTTGAAAAAGCTGGAGTAAAAGCTGCAGTGCTTAAAGCGGAGCAGAAACAGGCTGAAAGCTTTACCGTTCAGGTGGGGGTATATTCTGATTTGGCAAACGTGAAGCGTATACAGGAGCAGGTGAAACAGGCTGGGTATACCCCTTTCACAGAAAAAGTGACAACGGCAAAAGGTGAAAGTGTCAGACTTAAAGCGGGTAAGTTTAAATCCCGTGAGGATGCGGTGGCAGCTTTGGATAAGTTAAAATCCATCGGGTTGTCTGGTATCGTGATTGGTAATGACTAAATAGTTATGGTAAAACTGATAGGACGATTGCAATGACCGGTTTTGATTATGCTGTATTGATAATCATTGGGTTGTCCGTCGTATTCAGCATCATGCGTGGCATGGTTAAAGAGGTGTTAGCCATTATAGGCTGGGTGGCGGCTTTTTATGTTGGCCGCACTTATACCGACCAATTGTTGCCGATGATGCCAGTCGATATTCCGACTGAGTCATTACGTGTTTTAGCGGCATTTTTGATATTGTTTCTGGCTACATTGTTACTAGCTAGTTTATTGGGAATTGCAATATCAGCGATTATCAAGAAAATCGGATTGGGTTGGCTTGACCGGTTACTAGGCGCCGGATTTGGTGTGGTTCGCGGATTATTGATTGTTTGTATTCTGGTTTTCTTAGCGGGCTTTACCGAGCTTCCAAAAGATACGCGCTGGCGTAATGCGATGTTCAGTGCGCCAATAGAGGCTTTAGTTGTAAGTTTGTTACCTTGGGTGCCGGAGAGCATTGCCAAGCACATTAAATATGACTAGTTCCGCAACTTGTAAACTGAGTGCAAGGTGTGCGGTTTAAAACGCAAAGTGGTGTCAGTGAAATCAGGTTTTGTTAAATAGCAGTAAAAAAATTAATCAGTTAAGGCTTTCTTCATGTGCGGAATTATAGGCATCGTAGGTAAAAATCCAGTTAACCAGTTGCTGTATGATGGCTTGCTGGTATTACAACATCGCGGGCAGGATGCTGCAGGCATTGTCACCTGTGATGGCAATACTTTTTTTATGCATAAAAACAATGGCTTGGTGAAGGATGTATTTCAAACTCGCCATATGCGCAGTTTGATTGGCAACGCTGGTATCGCCCATGTGCGTTACCCTACAGCTGGATCTTCCAATGCTGCAGAAGCACAGCCGTTCTATGTAAACTCTCCGTTTGGTATTGTCTTGGGCCACAATGGCAATTTGACCAATTCTGAGCAGTTGAAATCAGAGATGTTCCGTCAGGATCTACGTCATATCAACACCAGTTCAGACTCTGAAGTGCTGCTAAATGTATTGGCACACGAAATTGAAAAAACCTCACGCAATGCAGTGCTGAACACAGACATGGCATTTGATGCCGTTGCTGGTGTGCATAAGCGTTGTAAAGGGGCATATGCAGTTGTTGCAATGATTGCGAACTTTGGTCTGCTTGCATTTCGTGATCCGAATGGTATTCGTCCGCTGGTGATTGGTAAGGCGGAAACGGAAAAGGGGACTGAATATATCGTGGCCTCAGAAAGTGTTGCGCTTGATGTGCTTGGTTTTGAGGTGCTACGTGATGTTGAGCCGGGTGAGGCTGTATTTATCGATATGGAAGGCAATCTGTATTCGCGCCAATGTTCTGATGAGGCGAAATTGAACCCATGTATCTTTGAGTATGTCTATCTGGCAAGGCCAGATTCAGTGATTGATGGTGTATCTGTTTACCAAACACGTTTGGATATGGGTAAAAGTCTCGCTGAAAAAATCAAGCGCGAATGGGCAGACAAAAAAATTGATGTTGTGATTCCAATTCCGGATACCAGTCGTCCAAGTGCACTGCAGGTTGGTTTGGCTTTGGGTCTTGATTACCGCGAGGGGTTTATCAAAAATCGTTATATAGGCCGTACATTCATTATGCCGGGTCAGGCATTGCGTAAGAAATCAGTGCGTCAAAAACTGAATCCTATTGGCATCGAATTCAAAGGAAAGAACGTTTTACTGGTGGATGACTCTATCGTGCGCGGTACGACGTCACAGCAAATTGTGCAAATGGCGCGTGATGCAGGAGCCAATAAAGTTTATTTTGCTTCCGCAGCGCCTCCAGTACGCTTCCCCAATGTATATGGGATTGATATGCCTAGTCGAGATGAGTTGCTTGCAACAGGCCGCAGTGATGAGGAAATCTGTAAAGAGATTGGCGCTGATGCTTTAATTTATCAGGATCTGGATGCTTTGGTGAATGGCATCAAGTTGAGTAATCCAAAAATCAAGGATTTTGATTGTTCATGTTTTGATGGCAAGTATGTAACCGGTGATATTACTGAGGCCTATTTAGCCAGAATAGAAACTGCACGCGGCGATGGCAAGAAAAGTCAGAAGCCATCGAATTCCAGCACTCAACTGGATTTGAATTTGATTAATGCAAACGAGGTTGAAGAGGGCGCGTAAATCTGGAATGCTTAATAAGGGTATTTCTAAGTTTCCTTTAATTTTGCAATAGACTTTTTTTGTTTACTGCTTGACTCTGTTTTGGCTTAGGTCTAACATGAAGTTGCGCTGATTTGAGTTTGCCAAAATTAACCAAGGCCACACTCAGCTTGCGGGCGCATTATAAACACAGCTAAAGCGAGTAAAAAAAGAACCCGTTTTAGCGCAATGCTCAAACGGGTTTTTTAATGCCCAAAATAATCGAGAATGACCATGAATGAATTAAATTTTCACCCTGAAACATTAAGCGTGCGTGCGGGTAGCAGTGCGACTGAATTTGGAGAGAACTCAGAAGCGCTGTTTCTGAACTCAAGCTTTAGGTTCAATAGCGCGGCACAAGCTGCAGCGCGCTTTGGGGGTACTGAGCCTGGTAACATCTATTCCCGTTTCACCAACCCTACGGTGACGGTGTTTCAAGATAAGCTGGCAGCGCTTGAAGGTGCCGAACAATGTGTTGCAACTTCTAGTGGTATGTCTGCAATTCTGGCGTGTGTCATGGGTCTGTGTTCTGCAGGTGATCACGTAGTGGCATCGCGTAGTATTTTTGGTACCAGCGTGCAATTGTTTGGCAACATTCTAAAACGCTGGGGTTTGGATGTGACGTTTGTTTCACTTACCAACCCTGACGAGTGGCAGGCAGCAGTAACGGCTAAAACCAAGTTGTTCTTTGTGGAAACGCCATCAAACCCACTCACTGAAATTTGCGATATTCAGTTGCTGGCTGACATTGCGCACAAAGCTGGCGCACACTTGGTGGTAGATAATTGTTTCTGCACGCCGGCCATTCAGCGACCTCTGGCGCTGGGGGCTGATATCGTGATTCACTCGGCAACCAAGTATATTGATGGGCAGGGCAGATGCCTTGGCGGTGCAGTGCTGGGGACTAAAGCGCTGATGGAGCCAGTGTATGGATTTTTACGTACAGCGGGTGTTACCATGAGCGCATTCAATGCATGGGTGTTTTTAAAAGGGTTGGAAACGTTGCATGTGCGCATGGAGGCGCATGCAAGAAATGCTTTGGCGCTGGCAACGTGGCTCGAAGCGCAGCCTCAAGTGGCGCGTGTGCATTACCCGGGATTGGCTTCACACCCACAACATGCACTGGCTAAGAAACAGCAGTTAAGTGGCGGCGGCATCGTGACATTTGAAGTCAATGCGAGAGTAGGACAAACCGCACAAGAAGCAGCATGGGCGCTGATTGACGCGACTCAGCTCATTTCAATTACGGCAAATCTCGGGGATGCAAAGAGCACCATCACCCATCCGGCTACCACTACGCATAGTCGTGTTACGCCTGAAGCGCGCGTTGCTGCAGGAATCACGGATGGTTTGGTGAGGATTGCAGTGGGGCTGGAGCATATAGAAGATCTGAAGGCTGATTTGGCTTTGCTGACCAAATAACACACGATAAATTGCAGTTAATGTGTAATTTTCCATAGGGCGCTTGCGCCCTATTTTTTTACAGCTAAAAACCCTAATAAAGTATGCTGAAAACCGTTATTTTACGGGCTATTCATGCTAGAATTTATGCCACATAAAAACCATTAAAAGTTAGTTGGAATATGGATCAATTCGCAAAAGAAACCCTCCCGATTAGTTTAGAAGATGAGATGCGCCGCTCATACCTCGATTACGCCATGAGCGTGATTGTAGGGCGTGCATTACCTGATGTGCGAGATGGTTTAAAACCTGTGCATAGACGTGTTTTGTATGCGATGCACGAGTTATCTAATGATTACAATAAACCATACAAGAAATCTGCTCGTATCGTGGGTGATGTGATCGGTAAGTACCACCCGCATGGTGATACTGCCGTTTATGACACTATCGTGCGTATGGCGCAGGACTTTTCATTACGCTATATGCTGGTGGATGGTCAGGGTAACTTTGGCTCTGTGGATGGCGATAATGCGGCGGCGATGCGTTATACCGAAATCCGTATGGCGAAGATCGCCCACGAATTGTTAGCTGACATCGATAAAGAAACGGTGGATTTCGGTCCTAACTATGACGGCTCCGAGCATGAGCCACTCATTATGCCGGCACGCATTCCTAACCTGCTGATCAATGGTAGTTCAGGTATCGCGGTGGGCATGGCGACTAATATTCCGCCACACAATCTGAATGAAGTGCTGGACGCCTGTTTTGCCTTGCTGAAAAATCCTGATACCGGTATCGAGGAGTTGATTGATTTGGTACCTGCACCAGACTTTCCAACTGCGGGCATTATCTATGGCACGGTAGGTGTTAAAGAAGGTTATCGTACCGGTCGTGGTCGTGTAGTAATGCGTGGTCGCACGCATGTGGAGGACATGGATAAAGGCGGGCGTCAGGCCTTGATTGTCGATGAGCTGCCGTATCAGGTGAATAAAAAGACCTTTATCGAAAAGATTGCTGAACTGGTCAACGATAAAAAAATCGAAGGTATTTCTGATTTGCGTGATGAGTCCGACAAATCAGGTATGCGCGTGGTGATTGAACTGAAGCGTGGTGAGATTCCTGAAGTTATTCTGAATAATCTGTATAAGCAAACGCAACTGCAAGATACGTTTGGTATGAATATGGTGGCGCTGCTTGATGGCCAGCCACGCTTGCTGAACCTGAAGCAGATGCTAGAGGCTTTCTTGCGTCATCGCCGTGAAGTGGTGACACGTCGTACTGTGTTCGAGCTGAAAAAAGCGCGCGCACGTGGCCATGTGCTGGAAGGTTTAGCCGTTGCCTTGGCTAACGTGGATGAGATGATTGCCATCATCAAAGCCGCACCTACTCCGCCAGAAGCAAAAGTGGACTTGATGGCGAAAGCGTGGCACTCACCAGTGGTGGAAGAAATGCTAAAGCGTGCCGCAATGGAAGCGGCAAGGCCAGAAGGCTTGAGTGTTGATTTCGGTTTAACGCCTAAAGGCTACAAACTAAGTGATGTGCAGGCGCAGGAAATTCTGCAAATGCGTTTGCAACGCTTGACTGGCCTTGAGCAGGATAAAATTGTCACAGAATATAAAGAGGTGATGGATATTATTGCTGACTTGCTGGATATTCTGGCTACGCCTGCACGTGTGACTACCATCATTACTGATGAGTTGACCGAAATCAAGAAGCAGTTTGGCGATAAACGTCGTAGTGAAATCGTAGCGAATGCGCAGGATTTGTCACTGGAAGACTTGATTACCCCACAAGATGTGGTGGTGACCTTGTCGCACACCGGTTACATCAAATCTCAGCCATTGGATGAGTATCGTGCGCAAAGGCGTGGCGGCCGTGGTAAACAGGCGGCGGCAACGAAAGAAGATGACTTTATCGATAAGATGTTCGTTGCCAACACGCATGATTACATTCTATGCTTCTCCAGCCGTGGCCGTGTTTACTGGCTGAAAGTGTACGAAGTGCCGCAAGGCAGCCGTACGAGCCGTGGCAAGCCGATTGTTAACCTGTTCCCATTGGAAGAGGGTGAGAAAATCAATGCGATCCTTTCTGTCAAAGAGTTTGATGAAAATCATTTCATCTTCATGGCGACGGCGTTGGGTACCGTTAAGAAAACCGCACTGACCGAGTTTGCCAATCCACGTAAATCGGGCATTATCGCCATCAACCTGGATGATGGCGATTATCTGATTGGCGCAGAGGTGACAAACGGTACCAATGATATTGTGCTCGTTTCAAATGGTGGTAAAGCTGTTTGGTTCGATGAAGAAGAAGTGCGTCAGATGGGTCGTGCGACGCGTGGTGTGCGTGGCATGAAACTAGCTGCCAAACAGCAAGTGCTGTCATTGCTGATTGCGGATGACGATAAACAGACCGTATTGGTTGCGACAGAGAATGGCTACGGTAAACGTACAGTGCTGGCTGACTTCCGTCACTCTGGTCGTGGCACGCAAGGGGTCAAGGCGATTGCGGTGAGCGAGCGTAACGGCCTGGTAGTTGCAGCTAAACTGGTGAATGATGATGATGAAATCATGTTGATTACTACCGGTGGTGTGTTGATTCGTACACGTGTCAAAGAGATACGCGAACTGGGTCGCGCGACACAGGGTGTGACACTGATCAATTTGGGTGAGGGTGAAAAACTCTCCGGTATTGAGAAAATCGTAGAAACTGAAGACGAAGAGCAATAGCTAACATAGCCATCAGCGAAAATGGTGGCTGTAACGAGTTTTAATCATGACAAAAATTTATAATTTTTCAGCTGGCCCTGCCGTATTACCTAAGCCTGTGCTGGAGCGTGCACAAGTTGAGATGCTTGATTGGCATGGTTCAGGCATGAGCGTGATGGAAATGTCGCATCGTGGCAAAGAGTTCACCAGTATCCTGGCTAAAACAGAGGCGGATTTACGCAAGCTGATGAACATCCCGCAAAACTATAAGGTGTTGTTTTTGCAGGGTGGGGCGATTGCTGAAAATGCAGTCATTCCGATGAATCTGCTTAATGGTGGGGAAGCTGATTATGCAGTCACGGGTGCATGGTCAAAACGTAGTGTGGAAGACGCCAGTGCTTACGGTAAAATCCATGTAGTAGCGAGCAGCGAGGCTGATAAATTCACGCATGTGCCAGCTTATGCTGACTGGAAACTGAATAAGAACGCAGCCTATTTGCATATTTGCACAAACGAGACGATTAACGGTGTTGAGTTCGATGGCTTGCCTGATGCCGGCAATGTGCCAATCGTTGCAGATATGTCTTCCCATATTCTTTCACGCCCTATCGATGTGAGCCAATATGGGGTGATATATGGCGGCGCACAAAAGAATATCGGTCCAGCCGGGTTGTGTATCGTGATTGTGCGTGAAGACTTGCTGGGTCGGGCTTTGCCGATTACACCTGCGGTATTTAACTGGAAAACTCAGTCTGAAAATCAATCAATGATCAATACGCCGCCAACCTACAGTATTTATATTGCAGGGCTGGTATTTGAGTGGTTGCTGGAACAGGGTGGTGTAGAGGCAATTGAACAGGTGAATATCAAAAAAGCTAATTTGCTTTATGATTACATCGATAGCACGGGTTTTTATATCAATAATATTGCAATCAAGAACCGTTCGCGCATGAATATTCCTTTCTTTTTGTGTGACGAGTCATTGAATGATGCATTCTTAAAAGGTGCGGAGGCCAATGGCCTGCTGCAGTTAAAAGGACATCGTATGGTGGGCGGGATGCGAGCATCTATTTACAATGCGATGCCGATTGAGGGCGTACAAGCGTTGATTGCCTATATGAAAGAATTTGAAAAAGCCCACGCATAATGTCTAACCAACAGTCATCCAGTCAGTTAAAGCAGCACCGTGATCAAATCGATGCGATTGATGAGCAGATACTCAAGCTCGTGAATGCACGCGCTAATCATGCACGTCATATCGGTGCGCTTAAAGATGATGGGGTCATTTATCGACCAGAGCGTGAAGCGCAAGTATTAAGACGATTAACCGAACTGAATGCAGGGCCATTGCCAGCTGAGGCTGTAACCAATATTTTTCGCAGCATCATGTCTAACTGCCGAGCTCTGGAGAAAGAACTCACAGTGGCGTTTCTGGGCCCTTTGGGCACTTACAGTGAAGAAGCTGCACTCAAACAGTTTGGCGTAGGCAGAAATGCAGTGGTTTGTGGCTCGATCGATGAAGTGTTTCGTACCGTGGAAGCAGGGCAGGCAGACTATGGTATTGTTCCGGTTGAAAACTCAAATGAAGGTGCGGTTGGGCTGACCTTGGATCTGTTGCTAAGTAGTCCGCTGAAGATTTGCGGAGAAGTGACTATCCCGATTCATCACTGTCTATTATCCAAGCAGACGGATATACAGCAGATTTCGCATGTATTCTCTCATTCACAGTCACTGGCTCAATGCCATGAGTGGCTAAACAAGATGTTGCCTAAAGCTGAACGCGAGGCTGTAACCAGCAACGCACGTGCTGCACAGATGATTCATGATTTGATTTCAATAGACGGCACGTTTGCTGCTGCGATTGCAAGCAAGCGCGCTGCCGAGTTGTTCAATCTGAATGTGCTGGCGGAAAACATTGAAGATGATCCAAAAAACACAACCCGTTTTCTAGTCTTGTCGAAACACGATGTTGCACCATCTGGCCAGGATAAAACCTCATTGGTGATGGCGGCAAAAAATCAGCCGGGTGCGATTCTCTCCTTATTAGAGCCTCTTGCAAAACATGGCGTGAGCATGACCAAGCTTGAGTCCAGGCCAGCTAAGGTCGGTATGTGGGAGTATGTGTTCTATGTCGATATAGAAGGCCATCAGAATGATCCAAAGGTGGCGGAAGCCGTCAGGGATATTGGCAATCGAGCGTCCTATCTGAAGCATCTAGGTTCTTATCCAGTAGCGCTCATGTAACAGGCTCATTGATATGCCACTTTGCCAATCTCTTTTAACGAACATAAAGTGGAACAATTGCACACTTCGATTTCACCATCGGCGTCTCGAGTTGCATTACCGTAAATACAGTTTTAAAAATGTTTTAATGCACTCCAGATTGGCTCTGCTGCTAGGTGCCATGATCTACGAAGTCTATGGTGTACTGGACTATATGCTGTTATCTGCAGAGATTATCGGACAAATAGCCATCATCCGGTTATTCACTACGTTTTCTATTCTCGCAGTATTTGCCATGACATTTTGTCGGATTTATCGAAAGCATAACGAGAAAATTCTCAGTTTCATTACCATTTTTGCAAGTACAAGTTTATTATGGAAAATGTCACTGATCGATCAAGTGGCCTTCCCGTATTATTTCGCAGGTTTATTGTTATTCTTTTTCTGGATTCATGCATTTCAGGTATTCCGTTTTCCTTACGTGGTTTTTACTGCAGCAACGATAGTTGTAACCTCAGTGCTCTCTTTCGGCAGGATGCCATTGTCTTTCATAGAAGTAGCCAGTTACTCCTTCATCTTGTTTACTTCTGCCAGCATTTCAATCTTTTCTGCCTATATCACTGAAAAACATAACCGCTTTCTGTTTTTGCGAGAGAAAGAACTGGATCGCGAACGCTATATACATCGAGAGCGTTCGATGCGTGACACCTTGACCAACTTGCCTAATCGGGCATTACTGTTCGATCGCATTGATCAGGCAATCGAGGACGCCAATAGAAACTCACAGATTTGTGCCGGATTCTTTCTGGATTTGGATGATTTTAAAAAGGTGAATGATACCTACGGGCATGCGTCCGGTGACGCTGTCTTGAAGGAAGTGTCCGAGCGTCTTAAGGCCAGTGTTCGTGGTGTGGATACAGTGGCCAGATTATCCGGTGATGAGTTTTTTGTATTGGCGCATGATGTCAAGAGTGAAGCACACGCCTTGGATTTGGGTTCCAAATTATTGAATGTAATCCGGACGCCTTATTATGTGGATGGGAAGATGCTGGATAACTTAATGTCTGTCAGTATCGGAATATGCATATTCCCTTATGAGGGCGCCGTACCTTCACAGGTTGTAGCGCGTGCGGACCGTGCGATGTATCAAGCCAAAGTGAGCGGGAAGTGTAGTATTGTTGTAGCCAAATCCAACTTGTTACGTTCGATTTAACCAAGATTTTTCATTGGGGTCTGGAGTAGCAACGCTGCACAGTTTGATGGATTTTTTATGCAAAATTCATGGGCAATAGTTGTTCTATGAGCATCAAATTTGCATAAAAAAGACGCAAAGTGGGCAAGTTGTTATTCAAGTAGATGCAAAATCGCCTCATGTAAAATCTGGGTTAAAGTGCTTGCTGGCAGTATCTTTGATACTGTGCATTTGCTCATGCGTGTTAAAATTTCTCTTATTCAGTATTTCAATAAAATTTTTCAATTGTTCCAATACGTTTTTCCGAATCAATATACTAAATATGACCATATCAGCTCCGAAATACATTCAGGAAATCGCACCATATCAGGGTGGTAAGCCGATTACCGAACTTGCGCGTGAAATGAATCTGCGCGTAGAAGACATTGTTAAGTTGGCTTCTAACGAAAATCCGCTCGGTATTAGTCCCAAAGCTGAATTTGCCATACAGGAAGCATTGCTGGACGTTGCACGTTATCCGGATGGCAACAGTTTCGAATTACGCGATGCCGTCAGTAAAAAATTCTCTGTGTCCCCCAACCAGATCGTATTTGGTAATGGCTCGAATGATATTCTGGAGTTGGCAGCACGTGCTTATTTAACCAGTGACTGCGAGACGATTTACTCTCAGCATGCATTTGCTGTTTATCCTCTGGTAACTCAGGCAACAGGGGCTAAAGGCGTTGTGATACCCGCTAAGAATTACGGCCATGATTTGGACGCAATGCTGTTAGCTGTGAATGATAAGACAAAAATCATTTTTATTGCCAATCCGAACAATCCTACAGGTACATTGATAGGCAAGACTTTGCTTTATAGTTTTCTAAAGCAGGTGCCTAGCCATATCCTCGTGGTGCTGGATGAAGCCTATGATGAATATTTGCCTGCTGAGCATAAATCCGAGGCGATTGGTTGGTTGAAAGAGTTCGATAACCTACTGATTTCACGTACTTTCTCTAAGGCTTACGGCTTGGCCGGTTTGCGCATCGGATTCGGTTTATGTCACCCTGAAGTGGCGGATATGATGAATCGTGTGCGCCAGCCTTTCAATGTAAACAGTATTGCACAGGCGGCAGCCATTGCCTCCTTGGCTGATGATGACTTTGTAGAGCGCAGCTATGCACTCAATCAGGCCGGGATGGCGCAATTGACTCAGGGCTTGAAAAACTTGGGTTTGGAATATATTCCGTCATACGCTAATTTCATTAGTATAAAAGTCGGTAATGCATCGGAAATTAATCAAAAGCTGCTTCAAAATGGCGTGATTGTCCGTCCGATAGCCAATTACGAAATGCCTGAATATTTGAGGGTGAGTATTGGTTTGTTTTCAGAAAATGCCAAATTTCTCGCGGTATTGGCGCAAATTTTGAATCGATAGGTGATAAAGCCGGGTTGGTAATTGATGCATCATGAATTTACTTAGTAGGTATTCGGTAACTTTGCAGTGTTGCAGGGTTTAAATCAGGCGCACAATGCATTCCACGTTATGACAAATTAGTTGTGGCGAGATAAATTAATAATTACTTAAAGGACTTTATCATGTGGACAAAACCAGCAGCTACTGAAATGCGTTTCGGCTTCGAAGTTACAATGTACGTAATGAACAAGTAATTAGCGAATACGCAATATAAAAAAGGCTGCCGCAAGACAGCCTTTTTTTATAGAAATCTAGTGACTAATAACTATTTAAAGAATCGTAGAGTTTTATGCATATTCATGTATTAGGTGCAGGTGCAGGTGGTGGTTTCCCGCAGTGGAACTGTAATTGTTTTAACTGTGACGGCTTGCGTAAGGGCACAATCAAAGCCACTAAACGGACACAATCTTCAATTTGTGTCAGTAGCGATGGTGTCAATTGGGTATTGTTCAATGCATCGCCAGATGTTTTGCAGCAGATTCAGGATTTCGCACCACTGCAGCCGGGTCGAGCAGTACGTGATACTGGCATTCAGGCGATTGTATTAATCGATGCACAGATCGACCATACAACGGGGCTCTATATGCTTCGAGAAGGCGCTGTTAAGCGTGAAATTTACTGTACTGACATGGTTTACGGTGATCTGACTTCCGGTAACCAGATTTTGAATATTCTGGGTCACTATTGCGGTATCAATCACCACAACATTCCAATAGATGGTAAAACAAGTTTTACCATGCCGAACGTACCAAACCTTAAATTTACGGCGGTTGCGCTCAAAAGTGCGGCACCTCCATATTCACCTCACCGCAATGACCCACACCCGGGGGACACGGTCGGTGTGTTGATTGAAGAGATCAGTACCGGTAAAAAATGCTGGTATTCACCTGGCTTGGCAGAGATTGAGCCGCACTTGCCTGAACTGATGAATCAGGCAGATTGCATCATGGTGGACGGTACGTTCTGGACGGATACCGAGATGATTGACTTGGGGTTGATGACTAAAACTGCACGCAGCATTGGCCACAATCCACAGTCTGGACCTAATGGCATGATCGAAGATCTGGATAAATTCGGGGATGTGAGAAAAGTGTTGATTCATATCAACAACACCAATCCGATTTTGCGTGAAGATTCTGCCGAGCGTGCGATCTTGAACGAACACAAGATTGAAGTCGCCTATGACGGTATGGATATTATTTTATAAAAAACGCAAACCTTGTCATGACGGCGTTGTTTCTAAATTTTTTATCACTGACATACTCATGTATGCGGCGCTCAAAAATTTCTTACGCCTTGTCTCATTTGAAGCTTTGAATTTTTAAAAAAGGAAAAAACAAAATGACAGAAAAATTAGCACCATGGAGCAGAGAAGAGTTTGAAGCTAAACTGCGTGAAAAAGGTAAGGGTTATCATATCTATCATCCTATCCATGTGTTGATGTACGAAGGCAAGTTAACACAGCAGCAGATGCAATGCTGGGTGGCAAACCGTTATTACTACCAGATTGCCATTCCGATGAAAGATGCGGCGATTTTATCCAATTGCCAAGATCGCGAACTGCGTCGTGGCTGGATCCAACGTATTTTTGACCATGATGGTAGCGGACATATTAATGAAGGCGGTGAGGGTGGTATCGAAGCCTGGATTCATTTAGGTCATGCAGTAGGACTGACGCGTGAAGAAATTATGTCGCTTAAAATGGTCGCGCCTGGTACTCGATTTGCAGTAGATGCCTATATTAACTTTGCAAAACAACGCCCATGGCAAGAGTCAGTGTGTTCAAGCCTGACGGAACTATTCGCACCACACATTCATCAACAACGTATAGACTCATGGCCGGACATGTATCCATGGATCAATGCTGAAGGGATGCAGTACTTCAGGAATCGTTTGACCCAGGCGCGCCGCGATGTAGAGCAAGGATTGCAAGTGACTTTGGACTACTTTGGACAAAGCCGTGAGTTGCAGGAACGTGCGTTGGAAATCTTGCAGTTCAAACTGGATGTTCTATGGGTGATGGCAGACGCAATCATGCTGCAATGTACCGATATCAAAGTGGAAGGCCGTGATTACCTGCGCCAGCCTGTCATGAATGTAAGCTAAGAAAATAGGACTATGGAAAATCAGATTCAATACACCGATGTTTTTGCACTAGCGCCTCATCACCGCTTTCAATGGGAAGAGGCACAAAATAGCTATGTGATTCTTTTCCCAGAGGGGATGGTGAAGCTTCATGGGGGAGCGGGTGAGGTAATCAAACGCCTAGATGGCAAAGCGACGGTAGGGGATGTGATCGCAGATTTGAAAGCGACATTCCCTGATGCCGATGGTATCGAGAGCGATATTGTTGGCATGTTTGAGCTTGCATTAAGTAAAGCCTGGTTACGTAAAATATAGATTACGTAAAATTAAAGGTCATAAAGTCTAGCTGAAAAGTCAGGAGTAGCAAAATGTCACAAACCACAGGTGTTCAAGTCAATAATGGTGTAGCTTCCAGCATCACCCAGTCTCAGCCTTTATGGCTGTTGGCAGAGGTGACTTATCGTTGTCCGCTGCATTGTGCATTTTGCTACAATCCGACTGATTATGACAAACATACGCAAAATGAATTAACCACTGAGCAATGGATACAAACATTGCGTGATGCCCGTAAACTGGGAGCTATTCAGTTGGGTATTTCAGGTGGTGAACCGCTGTTAAGGGATGATATCGAGGATATTGTTATAGAGGCTAAAAAGCTTGGTTATTACAGCAATCTGATTACATCAGGTGTGGGACTAACCGAGAAGCGCATCCAGGCTTTTAAAGAGGGTGGCTTAGATCATATTCAGTTATCGATGCATGATATCACTGAAGAAATTAACAACTTCATTACCAATACCAAGACGTTCGAGTTAAAGAAAAAAGTGGCAGCCATGATTAAAGGTCATGGCTATCCAATGGTGCTGAATGTCGTAATACACCGTTATAACATTGAACACATGAAAGAAATCCTCGAAATGGCAGAGGCACTGGGTGCTGACTATATTGAGTTGGCCAACAACCAATATTATGGCTGGTCACTGGTGAATCGCAGCCAGTTGATGCCAACGAGAGAGCAGTTAGAGCGTGCTGAAGCTGTGACGAATGAGTTTCGTGCCACAGGTACAAAGATGAAAATCTTTTATGTTGTGCCGGATTATTTTAATGACCGTCCCAAGAAGTGCATGAATGGCTGGGGTGAGGTGTTTATGATTGTGACTGCCAATGGCGATGTTCTGCCATGTCACTCAGCGCGATCATTGCCCAATATGCAGTTTCCAAATGTGAAAGATAGTGATTTGGGTTGGAGTTGGAAAGACTCGCCTGCATTCAACAAATATCGTGGCGATAGCTGGATGAAAGAACCATGCCGCAGTTGCTCCGAGAAAGAGAAAGATTTAGGTGGATGCCGTTGTCAATCATTCCTGCTCACTGGTGATGCTGAAGCGGCAGATCCCGTATGTACTAAATCCCCGCATCATCATTTGATTGAAAAGGCGATTGAAGAGGCAAAGAACCCGCAAATTCAGGCGCAGCCGATATTGTTCCGCAATGACAAGAACTCTAAGCGTATCATTTCTGGTGAGCTTAAAGAACTGACAGATAAGTTCCACGCATTGCCGTAAATAAAGTTGTAATGATTAGCCATGGCGCTTTTGTTATGGTTAAATTGAACGCGCTACTGATTTTCATCAGCGGCGCGTTTTTACTTGAGAGTCAGCTTTGAAACAACAATTATCTCCATTTTTATTAGCCGTGGTACTTGCAAGCCTGGCTGCATTGGCACCATTTGCAATCGATACTTATCTGCCTGCTTTTCCCTCGCTTGAACATGCGTTGGGCGGTACTCCGCTGGAATTGCAGCAGAGCCTGACTTTTTACCTATTACCTTACGCGATCATGACGCTTTGGCATGGTGCGATCTCGGATTCGATCGGGCGTATCACGACGATCAAATGGGGGTTGGGTATTTTTGTATTTGCTTCTGTTGGCTGTGCTTTTGCGCCTAATGTCGAAACCCTGTGGTTTTTCAGGACATTGCAAGGGCTATCTGGAGGGGCTGGCAATGTCGTGGCGAGAGCGATGGTGCGCGACCTGTTTGAGGGGCCGCAAGCGCAACGTGTGATGGCGACCGTACAAATGTTATTTGGAATTGCACCTGCCGTAGCACCGATTATTGGTGGTTTGTTGCTTGGTATTCATTGGCAGGCGATTTTTATCTTTCTGGCTTTATATGCTGCAATCAGTCTTTGGGCAGCCATTCGATATTTGCCGGAAACTATGCCTAAAGAAAAAAGATTGCCATTGTCAGCAAAGCAGGTGATTAAAGACTATCGCATTCTCTTCAGTGATAAGGAGTTTAATTTTGTTGTATTGGGTTTAGGTGCTAATTTTGCGGCTTTTTTCCTGTATGTGTTGGCGAGTCCGGTATTTCTAGTTAAACATCTTGGATTATCAGAACATCAGTTTGGTTGGATGTTTGTGCCAACCGTATGTGGCATGGTGTTGGGCTCATATTTAGCCAAGCGTGCAGCCGGCAGATATGCACAGGGAAAAGTGATCAAAATAGCTTATCTTTGGATGGCTGCAATGGTGTTGCTGAACTTATTTGTATGCTTTGCCTTGCCTGTTAATGCCTTGAATAATATCGTGCCAGTGGCCTTGTTCAATATTGGTATGGCATTGGCTATGCCAATACTTTCTTTGGCTGCGCTGGACCGTCACCCCAAGATACGTGGTACTGCAGCCTCTGGTCAGGCTTTTATCCAGATGGTGCTATCAACCGTATCTGCTGGTTTGATTGTTCCGCTGGTATGGTATGCCCCTGCAGGGTTGGCGATTGCGATGGCAGGTTATTTGGTATTCGGGTGGTTGATGATCAGGCGCACCCATGTTTGGCAAAACTAATGATTGTCGCTTGGTGATGGTCCGCTTTTCCAAAGAAGATAAACGCGGCAATCGAATTCATATTGATGGTAGTTAGGCTCCATATACTGGCATAGCTGATAGAAAGCTTTGTCGTGGTTGCGCTCTTTTAGGTGGGCTAACTCATGCACAACTATCATGCGCAGAAACTCGGTGGGTGTTTCTTTGAAAAATGAGAAGATGCGGATTTCTTTCTTGGCTTTCAGTTTGCCGCCCTGTACACGTGAAATGGCTGTATTGAGACCCAGTGCATGATGTTCGATACTTAGTCGATTGTCATAATGCACTTTATCTAACAAAGGCGCATTGCGCAAAAACGCCTGCTTAATGTCATTGCTGTATTGATACAGCGCTTTATCTGTTTGTATGGTGTGCAGTTGTGGGTAGCGTTGTGTGATGTATTCGCCAAGCTTGTCCTGGCTTTGCAGTTGCCTGATTTTCTCCTGCAATGCAGGGGAGTAATGCTGCAGGTATTTGAGTGGCAGGGTCATTAATCGGGCGATTGAAAAAGCTAAAGGTTGAAATGCAAAAGGAGGCAAATGCCTCCTTTTAATTGAAACAAACCGTTTACTCGATCAGTAAATCACGTTTACCTGGCACACCATTCATTGCGTCAGCATCTTCAAGTGCCTCTTTGCGTGATGTAATTACCGGCCACAGTTGTGCCAGACGTGCGTTCAGTGCGATAAATTCCTGCTGGTCAGCTGGGACATCATCTTCAGCGAAAATTGCTTCAGCAGGGCATTCTGCAACGCACAAGGTGCAGTCAATGCACTCATCTGGGTTGATAGCGAGAAAGTTAGGGCCTTCTACAAAGCAATCTACAGGGCAAACATCGACACAATCAGTATATTTACATTGAATGCAGTTCTCGGTGACCACGTATGTCATTTTTAATCCTTTACAGCAAAATTTGCTAAAACGTTATTTTATAAGAAATCTTGTATGTATGGGCGACTTGCCAATACCCATTTGTTTAACTTTTGTCCTAAATCAAACAATCATGCCTGCGCCAACTGTGTTGTTAGTTGATTCATCAATGATGATGAATGCACCGGTCGCGCGATTGTCTGCGTAACTGTCTACCATCAATGGCTGCGCAAGTTTGAAACTCATGCGTGCGATGTCGTTCATTTTCAGGTCGGCAGTGGATTGCTGCTCCAGTGTATTGACATCCACTTTGTAGCTGATTGCGCCAACTTTCGCTTTTGACTCACGTGTAGTGTGACGTACGATGTAGGTGCGAGCTGGAGACATGGGTGTTTCCGATAACCAGCATACAAAGGCTTCGATTTGTTTCACAGGCTCACTGGCTTCACCGGTTTTCACAATCATGTCACCGCGTGAGGTGTCGATCTCGTCCTCCAGTAGCAAAGTGATACTTTGTTCGGTATAGGCTGATTGTAATTGCTGATCACCAAGTTGAATGGCCTTGACTTTAGATGTATAGCCATTAGGCAGCACAGTTACTGCATCGCCAACGGCAATCTCGCCTGATTCTATTCTACCCATAAAGCCGCGGAAGTCGTGCAGTTCAGGATCATCAGAGGCATGTGGACGGCACACGAATTGTACAGGGAAGCGGAATGCTTCAGATTGCTCAGTGTGAGCAGCTGGGGCAGCCTCCAGAATTTCAAGCAATGTTTCACCTTGGTACCAAGACATGTTGTCCAGGCGGTCAACCAGCATATCGCCATTCAGTGCAGACATCGGGATAAAACGAATGTCACGTGCAGCCGCCAAGCCGATTTCTTTTGCGAAGGCCAAGTAATCTGCACAAATCTTGTCGTAAACAGCCTGGTCATAATTCATCAAGTCCATTTTGTTCACTGCAACCACGATGTGCGGAATGCCTACCAGATGGGCTAAGTAGCTGTGGCGACGTGTCTGTGTGAGTACGCCTTTGCGTGCATCAATCAGAATGATGGCAAGATTGGCGGTAGAGGCGGCAGTGACCATATTGCGCGTATATTGTTCGTGACCAGGTGCATCAGCAATGATGTATTTGCGTGTGCCGGTGCTGAAATAGCGGTAGGCAACGTCAATGGTGATGCCTTGTTCACGCTCGGCTTGCAGTCCATCAGTCAGCAATGATAGGTCGACCGCTTCCATGCCGCGCTTTTTCGAGGTGTTCGAGATTTGCGTGAGCGTGTCTGCCAGAATGGTTTTGGTGTCAAACAGCAGGCGACCGATTAGGGTGCTTTTGCCATCATCTACGCTACCGCATGTCATGAAGCGGAGCAGGGAGTCATTGTGTTGTGTATTCATAAGTTTATTTTTCAAATTATCGAAAATGCGGGATAAAACGGTTTATTGAGTAACAGTGCAAGGCACCCGGAGCACAGAAACCGGAATGTACATCAAGTACATGAGGATTTCGAGCACCGCGTAACGCGGCAATGTGCTCAATAAATTGATTTAGCTCGTATTTTCTAGAAGTAGCCTTCTTTCTTACGTTGTTCCATTGAGGCGTCAGAGGTTTGGTCATCCAGTCGGGTTGCGCCGCGTTCGGTAATAGTCGTGGTCGCTGTTTCCAGCACGATTTTGCTGACGTTGTCAGCATCTGAAGGCACTGGTGCTGTACAAGTGATATCGCCCACAGTTCTGAAACGTACCTGCATGTTGATCACTTCTTCACCAGCCTTGGGCTGCATGATGACTTCGCCGCTGGCTAAAGGCACATTCACTGGCACGATTGCGCCGCCGCGCATCACGATGTCACGCTGATGCGCAAAGTAGATGCTTGGTAAGCCCAGATTCTCACGCTCGATGTATTGCCACACGTCCATCTCGGTCCAGTTGGAGATGGGGAATGCACGGATATTCTCACCTTTGTGTGAGCGTGCGTTATACAGGTTCCAAAGTTCTGGGCGCTGGTTTTTAGGGTCCCACTGACCGAACTCGTCACGGAAACTCATGATACGTTCTTTTGCGCGTGCTTTCTCTTCATCACGACGTGCGCCACCGATGCAGCAGTCAAATCCGAATTCTTCAATTGCTTCCAGCAGGGTCACCGATTGGTGTTTATTACGTGGCTCATCCGGTGTTTTTAGAACCACGGTGCCACGCTTCATGGAGTCCTCCACTGAGCGAACAATCAGGCGTTCACCTAGTTCAGCCGCACGCTGGTCACGGAAATCAATCACCTCTTTGTAATTGTGACCGGTGTCGATGTGCATCAATGGGAAAGGGAACTTGCCTGGGCGGAATGCTTTTTCGGCCAGACGCAGAATGCAGAGAGAGTCTTTGCCGCCTGAAAACAGCAGTACAGGGTTGCTGCACTGGCCTGCCACTTCGCGCAGGATGTGGATGGCTTCTGATTCCAGCCAGTCTAGATGAGATAAGGGTTGTTTGCTTGTAGTCATATCGTGAATGTCAATTATATGGTTTTATCTATGTATGTCTGCGCATGCGTGCGGTTATATCATTTTTTTACATGCAGGCCGCATTCTTTACTGTTGGGGTCTTCCCACCACCAGCGGCCAGCACGAATATCCTCTCCCATGGCAATCGCACGCGTGCATGGCGCGCAGCCGATACTAGGGTAGAACTGGTCATGAAGCTTATTATAAGGCACTTCGTGCAAACGAATGTAGGCCCACACCTCTTGCTCTGTCCAGTCGCTTAATGGGTTAAATTTTTCCAACTGATTGCCTGCATCAAACTCGCGTACCGGCAGGTTGGCACGTGTGGCTGACTGTTCGGCCCGCATGCCTGTAATCCATGCTTTTTTGCCTTGAAGCGCACGCTGCAAAGGCTCCACTTTACGCATAAAACAGCAGGCTTTACGTAACTCTATTGACTCATAGAATGCATTGATGCCGTTGCTTCTGACATAGGCCTCCACTGCCGCTGCCTGCGGAAAGTAAACTTTAAGCTTGGTGCTGTAAGTTTGCTCGGTTTTGGCAATCAAATCGTACGTTTCTGTTGGAAGACGGCCAGTGTCCAGTGAAAATATCTCGATGCCAAGCTGGTTGCGCAGGATGATGTCTGTTAGCACCATGTCTTCTGCGCCAAAACTGTTGGCAAAGGTGATGTTGCTCGCCCCAAACTCCTTGTCGGCATCTTGAAGCAGATTCAATGCTATGCTGCCCTTGCTCTTGACGCTGGTGACCAGTTCATCAGTAAGGGGCGGCCTGGTTGCGGGATTGTTTGCACCCAACTTCAGCATCACGACTTGACCTAAATCAGTATCTGCGGCCATTCAGGCGCTCCTGTTATAGCGCTGAAATGCTGGACGAGGCTCATCTACAGCGCCCTGATATGGTTTGCTGAAATCATTCAGGCTAGCAATTGCATCCTGAGCTGAGCGGTCAGCTCGAACCACAAAGCTGCTAAAGCCGCTGCGTTTCAAGAAGAACAGCTGGTCACGGAGAACATCGCCGAATGCACGCAGTTCATTTTTGAAACCGTAACGAGTACGCAACAGATTACCGAGAGAAAAAATACGGCCATCAGCAAAGCGCTCAACAAAAACTGCGATGATGGGCAACTCGTTGATATCATTCTGATTCTCAATCAGACTTTCCAATAACTCATGGGTGGCTAGCCAGACGCCCACTTCACCTACCGCAACCCGATTAGCCAACTCGCTGTGGCGCGTGATGAATACGCTGAGTGGTACGATGATCTTGCCTGCAACTGGAATAGCCGTGTTGGCAACTTGCTCATCAGTCACTGTTTTTTCACCGGTCAGGCTGAACAGCACTACTTTACCTGCCTGTTTACGCACTTCAACTTGTGAAGGTGGCAGTTTTACCAGTGTCCAGTCATCTTGTGAGACGTTTGCCACATCGTTTTTTAGTGTAATCAAATTGCTCATGCGTCTGCTCCTTCTTTAGCATAAACATTGGCTTTAAATGGCGCGACACCAATGCGTCTTACCGTATCGATAAAACGCTCTTCGTCAGTACGTTCTTTGAGGTAAACCTCAATCAGTTTTTCTACTACACCTGGCATCTCTTCCGCAGAGAATGAAGGTCCAATCACTGTGCCAATGCTGGCATCGTTACCTTGTTTTCCGCCGATAGTGACCTGATACCATTCCGAGCCGTCTTTATCGACACCTAGAATGCCAATATGGCCAATGTGATGGTGGCCACATGCATTCATGCAGCCTGAAATGTTGAGTTCAAGGTCGCCAATATCATGCAGATAATCCAGATTGTCGAACTGCATCTGGATTGCTTTAGCGATAGGAATGCTTTTTGCATTCGCCAATGAACAGAAATCACCGCCTGGGCAGCAGATGATATCGGTCAGTAAACCAATATTCGGGGTTGCCAGACCATTTGCACGGGCCTTTTCCCATACAGCAAATAAATCACTTAACTTTACATCGGCCAGAATGAGGTTTTGCTCGTGCGAGGCACGCAGTTCGCCGAAACTGTATTGCGTGGCCAGATCGGCAACGACATGCATCTGTTCGCTGGTGATGTCGCCTGGTGCTTTGCCGTGAGGTTTGAGCGATAACGTTACAGCGCGATAACCTGATGCCTTGTGCGCATGCACGTTACGTTTTACCCATGCAGCAAAGGCCGGGCTGCTGGAAACGGCTGCATCAAAGCTTGCATCATGTGCAGGCAGTGTTTCATATGGCATGGGTTCAAAATGTTTTGCCACGCGTGCTAACTCAGTGCCTGTGATGGTGTTGGGACTATCTTTGAGATGTACCCATTCTGCTTCTACCTGTTTGCGGAATTCTTCAATACCAAGTGCTTTTACAAGGATCTTGATACGCGCTTTGTATGCGTTATCTCTACGGCCATGCAGGTTATATACACGGATGATTGCCTCGCAGTAGGTGAGGGCATGCTGCCATTCCAGATGTTCACGAATCACGGAACCTAGAATCGGCGTACGGCCCAGGCCGCCACCCACCCACACTTTAATGGCAATCTTGCCACTGGCATCGGTATAAAACTCCATGCCAATATCATGTGCCTGTACGATGGCGCGGTCGTCTTTGGTGCCTGATACTGCAATCTTGAATTTGCGCGGCAACAGTGCGAACTCTGGATGGAATGTACTCCATTGGCGCATAATCTCGGCCATGGCGCGAGGGTCGATTACCTCATCAGGGGCTACGCCCGCGAATTGGTCTGTGGTGATGTTGCGGATACAGTTACCAGATGTTTGGATCGCATGCATCTGTACGGTTGCCAAATCAGCCAGAATCTCTGGCGTGTCTTCAAGTTTTGGCCAGTTGAGTTGCAGATTTTGGCGAGTGCTGAAGTGGCCGTAACCTCTGTCGTATTTTGCGGAGATATCGGCTAGCTTGTGCAGTTGTCTGGCTGAAAGCATGCCGTAAGGCACGGCAATACGCAGCATAGGTGCATGGCGCTGAATATACAAGCCATTTTGCAGGCGGAGTGGGCGGAATTCGTCATCCGTTAATTCGCCAGCGAGGAAGCGGCGGGTCTGGTCGCGATATTGTGCAACGCGTTCGTCTACAATCTGCTGATCTATTTCATCGTATTTATACATGTGTCAGGACTTCTTTGAAAACCATATCAATTATGCTAAAACAAACTTTAATCCAATAATGAGCAATAAAGTCGCCAATAGTGGGCGTAATACTTTCTCAGGAATCTTTACGCTTAAATGGCTGCCAACCCAAATGCCAGGTAATGAGCCGATAAGCAGTGTGCCTAATAACTCAAAATTCACGTGTCCGAGCGTCCAGTGACCAAAGCCTGCAACCGCAGTCAATGGAATGGCGTGAGCCAAATCGGTACCCACAACTTTTAATGTACTCATTTTGGGATACAGGAACAGCAATGCCAACGTGCCCAACACGCCGGCGCCTACTGAGGAAATCGTGACTAATGCTCCCAATATTATACCAGTAAAGACCGTAGCCGGGATTTGGAGTTGCTTGAAACGACCTGTGCTAATCAAGCTATTCTCAATTTCTCGAATGGTTTTTCTAGTAACATAGCTACGAATCAGCAAACCTATTGCGGTAAGTATTAGAGCGATGCCAAGTGTGAATGTGATAAAACCGGTAATATCCTTCTCGATTTTAATTAGATGTTTAATCACAAAAATGGTTGCTACGGCCGAGGGTAGGCTGCCTAGGGACATCCAACTGACAATGCGCCAATCAACCGATTTGTGCGAGTTGTGATGTACAAGCACGCCGCCTGTTTTGGTGATGGCTGCGTATAAAAGATCTGTACCCACTGCGATAGCGGGTTTAAACCCGAATAAAAATACCAATAGAGGTGTCATAAGTGAACCGCCGCCGACACCTGTAATTCCAACCAGCATGCCAACGGCAAAGCCTGAGATAATATAACCAAATTCCATATGGAGTATCCGTTAGTGGTGTTAAATTTAGGTGCGGACTATAGCAAGATAATGATTGTTCCTTTAAGAATATGTTATTCTATATATATATCATTTGGTTATATAAACTGAACTTTAAGCGAAGCTCTACATCCACTTTTTATGAAAGGGTCTTAGGAAGCTAAAGCGGTTTATTTCTTAATAATTTGAGTATTTCAAGGTACATATTAACAGCCCTATGGTTAAAGCGGAATTCAGTCTCTTTCAGATGCAAATAAAACGTATG
>Ga0172367_10001116_pt1 | contig 40269 bp, 44 predicted proteins | sample Lak10m_FD_114542 | JGI IMG/M metagenome (GOLD analysis project Ga0172367, IMG submission 114542) | Freshwater microbial communities from Kabuno Bay, South-Kivu, Congo - kab_022012_10m | ecosystem: Environmental > Aquatic > Freshwater > Lake | place: Democratic Republic of the Congo: South-Kivu... | reverse complement strand
TTCCGTAAATATATAAATATGCCAGTCACCGGACTTAACCATGTCAACCTGCGCACGCCTTACGAGACGATGCTCAAACTCAAGGACTTTTACTGCGATGTAGTGGGTCTGAAAGTCGGGCCGCGCGAAGGTTTTACCAGTCGCGGTTTCTGGCTTTATATCGGCGATACGCATGTGATGCATCTGGCAGAATATCGCGGTGAGGGTGAACCGCTCACCCATGTGCTGACGACCATAGACCATATTTCCTTTACCTGTACCGACATGCCTGCCATGGAAGCGCATTTAAAAGCACATAATGTCGAGTATTCCATTCGTGACCTGCCTGCACTCAACGTCAGACAAATCAACTTTAAAGACCCTGTAGGCAATGGGGTTGAGCTTTTCTTCCATCTGTAGCAACATCTGCGCTAACAATTCGTTATTTCATAGGCAAAAGAATTCTGGTTTGTGACACACGTCACAGACCTTGCCCGTGAAGTATTTAGAATGCGAACTACCACATAGGCGTTTTGTCTTAATGTGTACAAAATACTAATTAAAGTTTGGAGCGTGGAGCATGAATAAATTATCTCAATCTTGGGTGACCAAGTTTACGTTGGCGGCTACGCTGTCAGTGGCTTTTTTGGCGAGCGCCTATGCGGAAGCTGATCCTAAATTATGGCCGGTTGTCAAAGAAGCGTTTTTTGCAAAACGCGATATTCAAGAAGTGGATTTCCTGAAAGTGGATGGCCCTAAGCGTGCCGAGAGTGGTGCGCAGGTGCCTATTACGGTTTCGTACGATAAGGCAGCGGCAAAAGATGTTTCAATCAAAAAAATCTATGTGATTGTTGATGCGAATCCGATTCAGTTGGCGGCCACTTATCATTTGACCGATATGCTGGGTAATTTTCAGGTGGCAACTCGCATTCGCTACGAAACAGATTCATTCGTGCATATCGTGGGTGAAGATACCAATGGCAAGCTTTACATGACCAAGCGTGAGATTCGTGCGGCCGGCGGTTGTGGCGGCATGGTGGAAAATGATGAAGCGGCGATTCGCGCAGTAGCAGGAAAAATCAAGATGAACGTTGAACATCCTGCACAATTTGGTACGCCAGTAGCTGCAACATTTAATATCAAGCACATCATGCGCACTGGTTTGCAGCGTGATTTGGTATCGCAAGGCTATGTACCTGCTTTTTACATCAAAAAAGTGGATTTTACTTATAACGGCAAACCTGTGATGACAGTGGATGTGGGTGTGGGCACTTCGGAAGATCCATATTTTAAATTTAATTTCATTCCAGATGCGCCAGGCAGTCTTGAAGCCGTTGCAACGGATAATGAAAACAAAACCTTTACCCATCAAGTAGAAGTGAAAAGCTAGCCTAAATCAAGTTGTCGCGACTCAATAACGGCCTCTTGCAAGAGGCCGTTTCTTATTAAGCTGCTGATAGGGTTATGATTTTTAATGTAATTAATGGGCGAGAATGCTAAAATTGCGCCATTCTTAGTTTAGGAGCAGGCATGAAAAGTTATCGTAAAGAGTTGTGGTTCAACCCGCCAACACGTGTTGCTTTTATTCGAATCACCGAGCAAGTGCGTGAATGTTTGCGTGAGAGTGGTGTAAAAGAGGGATTCGTATTGGTAAATGCGATGCATATTACCGCCAGTGTGTTTATCAATGATGATGAGCGCGGATTGCATCATGACTACACGCAATGGTTGGAGCGATTGGCGCCACATGAGCCTGTGAGCAGTTATCGTCATAATGATACTGGCGAAGATAATGCAGATGCGCATATGAAGCGCCAGGTGATGGGGCGTGAAGTGGTGGTGGCGATTACCAATGGCGAGCTGGATTTTGGCCCGTGGGAGCAGATTTTTTACGGTGAGTTTGATGGGCGCAGAAAGAAGCGCGTGTTGGTAAAGATTATCGGTGAATAAATCCAAAAATTCGTCGTCACACTCTGTTACAAAACTAGAAATCTTGTCTTACATACTTAATGTATGCGGCGACAAGATTTTTCATTTTGTGCCTTGTTTGACTTAGTCTTTTTGAATGTCTTGAAATATATATATTCGGCAGTGAAGCAGCACTCTGCTTAGAGGATGAAAATGAAAATACCTGAATTATTGGCTCCTGCCGGTGACTTGGATCGCATGCGTACAGCGTTCGATTATGGCGCGGATGCTATCTATGCCGGGCAGCCACGTTATAGTTTACGCGCCCGTAACAATGATTTCTCGATGGCGAATCTTGAAATCGGCATTAACGAGGCGCACGCGCGTGGCAAGAAGTTCTTTGTGGCAAGCAATATTGCACCGCATAACGCAAAAGTGAAAACCTACATGGCGGATATGGAACCTGTTATCACCATGAAACCGGATGCGCTGATCATGTCTGATCCTGGTTTAATCATGATGGTGCGTGAAAAATGGCCAGAGATGCCGGTGCATCTTTCAGTACAGGCGAATACTGTAAATTACGCCACAGTGAAGTTTTGGCAGAGTCTGGGGCTGACACGCGTCATTCTGTCTCGAGAGCTATCGCTGGATGAAATCGAAGAGATTCGTCAGCGGTGTCCTGAAATGGAGCTGGAAGTATTTGTGCATGGCGCGCTCTGTATTGCATACTCCGGGCGATGTCTGCTTTCCGGTTATTTTAACCAGCGTGACCCAAATCAGGGTACTTGCACTAACAGCTGCCGCTGGGATTACAAAGTACATGATGCAGAAGAAGATGCGGCGGGTGTGATTCGCCTGAATGAATTTGATTTTAAAGCCGAGATGGAAAAGTCGAGCCTCTCAGGCTGCGGCAGTCTGCCGCGCCATCCGCTTGCAGATAAAGTATATCTCATTGAAGAGAAGGGGCGCCCAGGCGAGTTGTTGCCGATCGAGGAAGATGAGCATGGTACTTACATCATGAACAGTAAGGATCTACGTGCGATCGAACACGTGGAGCGCTTGATCAAGATGGGCGTTGACTCATTGAAGATTGAGGGGCGTACCAAATCGCGTTATTATGTAGCGCGTACCTGCCAGAACTATCGCAAAGCCATCGATGATGCATTGGCCGGCCGTCCATTTGACTGGGCGTTATTAGGCGATCTGGAAAATCTTGCCAACCGTGGCTATACCGATGGTTTTTATCAGCGCCACCATACGGCTGAGCACCAAAACTATAAACAAGGGTATTCGAGCTCCAACCGCAGTCTGTATGTGGGTGATATCGTCGCTTATGATGCGGAAAAAGGCATGGCCGATATTGAGGCGCGTAACAAATTCGGTGTAGGGGATCGTTTGCAGGTGATTCATCCGACAGGGAATCAGGATATAGTTGTCGAGACTATGTTCAATAAGAAGGGTGAGCCTATACAGGAAGCCTCTGGCAGTGGCTATTACGTGAGGTTGCCAATTGCCGCGGGTGACCTGAGTAATGCGATGGTCGTCAAATATCTGTAGTTAAAGTAACGGCATGTCATAAACTAAAAAGGGTGCTTTGGGCACCCTTTTTAATGATAAGTAAGTATTACTTGTTCATTACGTACATAGTCACTTCAAAGCCAAAACGCATTTCTGTAGCTGCTGGTGTTGTCCACATAATAATTCTCCTATTGTTTAAGTTAATTAATTTCACATCAAACGCCTTAAAAATAATTTGTTTGCTGTGGGTGTATTGTGCTGTCTAGCGCATGGAAAAGCGCTATCAACATTCATGAATGGTGTTTAAAGCAAATCATGAGATGCGCCTCATCAACTTGGCATATGAATCTAAGCCATTCTGAAGTGTAAATCCACCTTGAACGAAGAAGCGCGAAATAATTAATGAATTGATTGACCTTTTAAACGAGAATGATTATTATTCAATAAACTTAACGCGAGTTGGAGTCAATGATGCATCGACAATTAATCACTAAGCAAGCAGTGCTGGCAGAAAACAAAGAATGCAAGGTCTTGTATAACAGCGCGAAAGACATAGTTGAGATTGAGATAGGTGGCACTTCTTTGAGGTTTGAGGCGCGAAGCTTCTTTATGATGAATGAAATGTTGCGCAAGGCTGCAGCCAGGTTGGTGATGCAAACGGAATTACATCGCGCATAAATGTGTATAGGATATGCGGATAATTAACATAAACAATATGGCAACGCAGAGTACGCATGAAAAATAGCACTATCAAAGAATGATGCAGGTACGGTCGCGTACTCTGAAGGTTGCAATCTTCTTGAGATGGAGTTTGGGCCTTTGGCGTGTGAATAGTACACTTCAGCGCATATATTCCAAGGCCCAGCCCTTTACGGGTGCATTTCATCGCGCTCACTCAATTAATCAGTGTTTCCTAGAGTACGCGCTGACACAAGCTGAAAAACAGTTGAGCTTATACATGTGCGGCAATAGAGAGATTACTAAAGGGCTGTAGTTGATAAGCACTAACATATCAGCCCACTATGAGATCTATGGGCACAACCAGCTTGGTCAGCATGCCATCTATGTGATGTGGCTATTGATCATACTGCTGACGCTAACTGGCTGGCTCAAATACACCGACCAATACTGGAGTGCGGATTGGTCAGTGGATATGCATGAGATGCTGCCTGATGCCTTGCTCGGCATGGTGGTATTGCAATTGCTCGCGGTCGTGCTGATGTCAAAGCTGCAAGGAAGCAACCTGATTCGTGCGATGATGGGCGGCAAATAAAGAACTTAGCTGTTGATGTAATTATGCAGCTGTTTGATCAGCTCTTGCTGGTAAGAAATCGTTTCTTTTACCAAATCCCCAATAGATAGTACACCGATCACTTTATCGTTCTCAACGACCGGTAAATGGCGGATGCGTTTTTCAGACATCAGTGACATGGCATCTTCAACCAGGTCGGCTGGCTTTGCGGATAAGACTTTATGTGTCATCACATCGCTGATGGGGGTGGTTTTGGATGAGCGCCCTTTGAGTACCACTTCACGTGCATAATCACGTTCAGAGAATATCCCAACGAGTTTCTCGCCTTCCAGCACGACTAGCGCGCCGATTTTATATTCTGCCAGCACAACCAATGCATCAAATACCGGACGATGCGGCGCGATTGAAATCACTTCTTTATGTTTTTTATCATTTAAAATTTGTTGTAATGTTTTCATGATATCTCTCCATGCAAAGTCATAGGTCGAATATACACCGTATCATCTTTGCAGCAAATAATTTAAGATAACCCATGCATAAAAATACAACGATAAAAGCTTTTATTGCCTTGTTCATTCTCACCATTTTCTGGGGGTATAACTGGGTAGTGATGAAGAGCGCATTGCAGTTCTCAGGCGTTTTTCAGTTTATTGCGTTACGCACGGTGATTGGTGCCATTAGTTTATTTGCGATAGTCATTGTGTTACGCAAACCGGTCAGAATCAACCATATTCCAACGTTGATATTGCTAGGTTTGCTGCAAACCAGCGGGTTTACCGGGCTGTTGATGTGGGCACTGGTGGAAGGTGGAGCCGGCAAGACGGCTGTGCTGACCTATACCATGCCATTCTGGGTTATGCTGCTGGCATGGCCGTTGTTAGGTGAGAAGTTGCAGGGGATGCAGTGGCTGGCGGCGATACTGTCTGCAATGGGTATATTGTTTATTCTTGACCCGCTGCACTTGGGTGCGGATAAGTTCAGCATGCTGCTCGCCGTGCTATCGGGTGTGAGCTGGGCGCTGGCAGTAATTGTGGCCAAGAAGCTGCATAAGGCTGCGCCAGAGCTTGATTTGCTGACATTGACCGCGTGGCAGATGCTGTTTGGCAGTGTGCCTATCGTAATCGCAGCGTGGCTGATTCCTGCACCTGCAATTCAATGGACACCTTATTTTGTGGGGGCAGTGATTTATAACGCGCTTATCTGCAATGCGCTGGCGTGGTTGTTGTGGCTATATGCCTTGCAGCGCCTGCAGGCGGGGGTTGCCAGTATGGCCAGTATGCTCGCTCCGGTAATTGGTGTGCTGGCTGCCTGGATTCAGCTCAATGAAGTACCTAACACCGCAGAGCTGATAGGTATGGTGCTGATAGCATCTGCATTGATCATTATTTCCATGATTAGCATTAAAAAACACACACCAGTCGACTCCGCTATGGGGCAGGATTAGTTTGAATTTCCATTAGCCTCAATTATCTTGGCTTGCAGGGATGAAACCCTGATTATGATAAAATAGCCATGTTGAAAAAGTACTTAAAGGAAAAGCAATGGCAGGACATAGTAAATGGGCGAATATTCAGCATCGTAAAGGCCGTCAGGATGCCAAGCGCGGCAAGATATTCACTAAAATCATCAAGGAAATCACGGTTTCAGCTCGCTTAGGCGGTGGAGATACCAATATGAATCCTCGCTTGCGTGCGGCAGTTGCGCTGGCTAAAGAGGAGAATATGCCTTCAGACAACATCACGCGTGCGATTAAAAAAGGTACGGGTGAACTTGAAGGGGTGAATTACGAAGAAATTCGCTATGAAGGTTATGGTATCAACGGTGCGGCCATCATTATTGACTGTTTAACTGATAACAAGCAGCGTGCTGTAGCTGATGTGCGCCACGCCTTGACTAAATTTGGCGGCAATCTTGGTACCGATGGCTCGGTTGCCTTCATGTTCAAACATTGCGGTAGTCTGGTTTACGAACCAGGCACTTCTGAAGATAAGGTGATGGAAGTAGCATTGGAGGCAGGTGCTGAAGACGTGGTGACCAACGATGACGGCAGTATCGAGGTAATCACCCCTCCAGCTGATTTCGTGGCAGTAAAAGAGGCGATGGAAGCTGCCGGGCTTAAGGCTGTATTGGCCGAGGTGACCATGAAGGCCATGAATGAAGTCGAGTTCACCGGTGATGATGCAGTGAAAATGCAGAAAATCCTGGATGCGTTGGAAGATCTGGATGATGTGCAGGATGTTTATACTTCTGCCGTAATCGAAGATTAAAAAATGTATCGCTTGTCGTCATGTGGTGTAACTCAAGAAAAAATGCTCCTCACATATCAATATATGCTGCGTCGCCTTTTTTCATTCGCGCCTTGCCTGACTTAAAGCGATTCATTTTTTCAGCATAGTGAGTAAGATTAGAATCTTAGGCATCGACCCAGGCCTGCGTCTAACAGGTTTCGGCGTTATTGAAAAAGTCGGTGAAAAGATTACCTATATCGCAAGTGGTACGATTAAAACCGCGAGCGGTAAAAAAAGTCAGGTCGAGGGTGAGCCTGAGCGTGAGGAGTTGCCCGCCAGACTTAAAATCATTCTCGAAGGTTTGTTTGAGGTGATAGATACCTATCAGCCAACGCAGGTGGCGGTTGAGAAGGTGTTTGTGAACGTCAATCCGCAATCAACTTTATTACTTGGTCAGGCGCGTGGAGCTGCCATCAGTGCGGCAGTCATTCGCAACTTAACCGTAGCAGAATACACTGCATTACAGGTCAAGCAGGCGGTTGTTGGCAACGGACATGCGCAAAAGGAGCAGGTGCAGGAAATGATTAAACGTTTGCTTCATTTACCTGCATTACCCAAACCGGACTCTGCCGATGCTTTGGCATGTGCCATGTGTCATGCCCATGGCGGGCAAGGCCTGGGTAAACTGGCGACGGCTGGTTTTAGAGTAAAAGGCGGGCGCTTAATCGGTTAGCTGGAGGTGGGGATGAACAGTCAAACATGTCCACATGCTGTTGGTTGGTTAGCATTTATTGCTGGCATGCCAATACTAGCGGCAATCTATGTGCTATACATGCTGAATCAGCCGGTTGATCCTTGGGCGGCTGGTGCCTACTGGGGTGCGGTGATTGTTTTTTATGGTGCGCCTGGAGTATTAATACCGCTGATATGTGGCATTTTTACCTGCTTTGCTGTCTTGCATCGCAAAGAAAAGGTTTCTCGCTGCTTGTTGCTGGCAATATCGCCAAGCATATCTATTTTAATCGTTAGTCTGATGTTTTTCTTTTATACCTCTATGCAAGCGACTAAACGTGAAACTCGTGAATGGCAGCACAAGGTTTATGCTTTACCGATGCAGGAGCGTGAACCTATTCAGCAGTATTTAACGATGCAAGAAATTGCATTGAATTGGCTCGATGCGTCAAATCCATTGTTGAACCATCGCTTGGTAAGACTTTCCGCGAATGCAGAGGCTTGCCTGAGGCAAAAATTACCGAATGTTGAAGAAGAACGAATCTACGAATTGAATCAATGGATACATGTGGGTGAAACCGGTGCAGACAACATAAAAATACATGCGCTTTGGCAGGATACAACAAAACGCTATGAATCAGACTACCAGCTACATCGTAGGCAGTGTGATGAGACGCTGAATTTCAATACAGTTCAAAAGCGTTATCCAAATGGCTGAAACTTTTCATAAAGAGCCTACTTTAGGTAGCTACGCAAATACATTTGGACTCTATTTTGCTGCAATTCGGCCGGCATTCTTACTGGCTACATTGGCGGCATGTTCAATTGGGTTAGCAGGCGCTGCTTACTCGGGCATTGAAATTCAACCATTTCTTGCGTTGATTACGGTCTCCTTAGTGATGCTACTGCATGCAGCAGTTAATGTGTTGAATGATTATTTTGATGCGCTAAACGGTACCGATGATGCAAATGAAGAACGCATCTACCCATTCACAGGAGGTAGTCGCTTTATCCAAAACGGGTTGCTTAGTGTCAAGCAAACTGCGCGTTTTGGCTACGTAATGCTGTGGATAGCGATATTAGGCGGCTTGTGGCTTGTTTACAGGGTGGGTGCTGGCTTGTTGTACATTGGAGCGTTAGGTGTATTACTTGGTTGGGGGTATTCTGCTGCACCATTGAAATTTAATAGTCGTGGTTTGGGCGAAGTGTGCGTGTTGCTCGGATTTTTAGGGGTCGTGGTAGGCACGGATTATGTGATGAGAGAAGCGTTTGCTTTTACACCGGTAGCTGTCGGGCTATCTTACGCCTTGCTGGTAATGAATTTGCTTTATATCAATCAGTTTCCTGATCGTAGAGCAGATGCTTTGGTGGGAAAGCATCATTTGGTTGTCAGATTGCCTATTACGGTTGCCGTGAGGGCTTACTTTATGATTGCGATGCTGGCGGCTGCCTGGATATTTACGATGGTTGTTATTGCACAACTGCCTTTAGTTGCAATGGTTTCAATACTTCCATTTTTCTTAACACTTCGTGCTTATCGCCTTTTGTCGCAATTTGCATCAACCCCGACAAAACTTTCACCTGCAATCAAGATGTCACTTGCTAGTATGCTAATCCATGCGCTATTGTTAACGATTATCTTGTTATGGAAATCGCTATGATCGGTCGCCTGCACGGAACGCTGCTAGAAAAGACTCCCCCACTCGTTTTGATTGATTGCAATGGCGTAGGATACGAGTGTGAAGTGCCGATGAGCACTTTTTATAATCTGCCGGCAGTAGGTGAAAAAGTCACGATGCTGACCCATTTTGTCGTGCGTGAAGATGCGCAGCTTTTGTATGGTTTTGGCAGTAGTCAGGAGCGTGCCACATTCCGACAATTGTTAAAAGTGAATGGAATTGGTGCAAAATCAGCGCTTTCCATTCTGAGTGGTTTGTCGATTGACGAATTGGCACAGGCCGTTGCTCTGCAGGAAACAACAATGCTGACGCGCGTCCCCGGTGTCGGTAAGAAAACTGCTGAACGCCTGCTGCTGGAGTTGAAAGACAAGTTCACAATTGACGGTGTGGCGGCGATGAGCGCGAGTCAGCCTAAATCTGCCAGCGGTGATGTACTGAACGCTTTGCTAGCCTTGGGGTACAATGAACGTGAGGCTCTAGCGGCAGTGAAGCAATTACCGGCTGATGCAACGGTCGCCGATGGAATACGTTTATCATTAAAGTTATTGTCAAAGGCATAGTGAACGATGATTAATACCAACCAGATTGCACGTATCGCTTTAATCGCTTTACTGATTGTTGGTTGTGTCTTTGTGCTGTATCCCTTTATGGCGGCGGTACTTTTTGCCGCAGTTATCTGTGTGTTTACATGGCCGCTTTATCACCGTATCTGGTTGAAGTTGGGCAAGCGGGATGCGTTGGCGGCAGTGATAATGACCCTGTTGCTCTTAATCTCCCTGATTTTGCCGATGGCGTACCTTGCAGTAAATCTCGCAGACTCTGCAACCGTGTTGTTGGATGAGGCGCAGACGACCTTGCAGAATCTCCAGCCAACCGCTCCGCAATGGGTAGAGCGCCTTCCCATCATTGGGCACCAGTTAGCGGAGTCTTGGCAGCGTGCCGTTGTGAGTCATGAAGAGTTGATGAAACTCATGAGTCAATATGCGGAGCCTCTGCGTGAGTTTCTGTTAAGTGCAGTTCAGTTGGTCATGGGTGGATTCCTGCAATTGCTACTAGTAGTATTCGTCGCTTTCTTTTTCTATCGCGATGGCGCGAGTTTGGCCAGAAGTGTCGCAGCCATGGTGCGCAGGCTGGGTGGTGAACTAGGGGAGGAAATGTTGCAGTTATCCTGCATGACCGTGAAAGGGGTGATGCTGGGTGAATTTGGCACCGCTTTGGCGCAGGCCAGCGTGGCTTTATTTGGTTTTTGGTTAGCAGGTGCACCAATGCCTTTACTATTGGCGCTCGCTACATTTTTCTTATCATTGATTCCTGTTGGTCCCCCGCTGGTTTGGGGCGGCGCTGCGCTATGGCTGTTTAATCACGGAAATCATGGTTGGGCAATATTTTTAGCTTTTTATGGCCTGCTTGCAATCAGTAGTGTGGATAACATTGTCAGACCTATCATGATTAGCCATTCGTCACATTTACCGTTGTTGCTCGTCGTGTTGGGTGTACTAGGCGGGGTGCTTGCATTCGGGTTCATTGGGATATTTTTAGGGCCAACATTGTTGGCGGTTGGTTTAACACTTATCTCACATTGGGTGGCGTTACAGAAGAGAGCAGATAAACTTTTATGATAGAAACTGATCGTTTAATCGCGCCGGAAAGCGTCAGTCCGCAGGAAGATGCACTGGAACGTGCGCTCCGCCCAAAGATACTGGATGAATATATCGGGCAGGAAAAGGCACGTGCGCAGCTGGAAATTTTTATCAATGCAGCACGTGGACGTAGTGAAGCACTGGATCATGTGCTGTTATTCGGGCCGCCAGGCTTGGGCAAAACTACGCTGGCGCACATCATCGCTAAAGAGATGGGCGTGAATATGCGCCAAACCTCGGGGCCTGTGCTGGAGCGCGCGGGTGATTTAGCCGCTTTGCTGACGAATCTTGAGCCGAATGACGTACTGTTTATTGATGAAATCCACCGTCTTTCTCCAGTGGTGGAAGAAATCTTATATCCAGCCATGGAAGATTATCGTCTGGATATCATGATTGGTGAGGGGCCGGCTGCACGCAGTGTGCGCCTGGATTTGCCGCCATTCACACTGGTCGGGGCGACGACGCGTGCAGGCATGCTAACCAACCCATTGCGTGACCGCTTCGGTATTGTGTCTCGTCTGGAGTTCTATACGTCTGAAGAACTGGGTCGCATTGTGCAGCGCTCGGCCAGCTTGCTGGATGTGCAGATGGGTGATACAGGGGCGCTGGAAATCGCAAAACGCTCACGCGGTACACCGCGTATCGCCAACCGGTTGTTACGCCGCGTGCGTGATTACGCACAAGTGAAGTCGGATGGCAAAGTAACTGCTGATATCGCCGATGCTGCATTGAAGATGCTGGATGTCGATAAACTGGGTTTTGATGTGATGGATAGAAAGCTGCTGCTGGCCGTGCTGGAAAAATTCGGAGGCGGTCCGGTTGGTTTGGATAACCTGGCAGCGGCGATTGGCGAAGAGCGCGACACGATAGAAGATGTACTTGAGCCGTACTTGATTCAGCAGGGTTATTTGATGCGCACACCGCGTGGTCGCGTCGCAACGAGTCAGTCGTATCAGCACTTTGGGTTGCCGGTACCCAAGACCTTGGCAACTGGTGAATTGTGGCAGGATTAGGCATGGATATCACGCAGTTTAGTTGGCCAGTGCGTGTGTACTATGAAGACACCGATGCAGGCGGTGTGGTTTACCACTCCAACTATTTGAACTTTATGGAGCGAGCGCGAACTGAGTGGTTACGCGCTTTGGGTTTTGAGCAAACCGAGGTCAAAGACACTTTAGGTGTAATCATCGTGGTGCATAGCCTGTCGATTGCATTTAAAAGCCCTGCCTATTTTAATGATTTGCTCGAGGTGCATTGTGACATTACCAAAATTGGTCGCGGCAGCATCGAAATAGCGCAAATGATCAAACGTAATGGTGTGGTGTTGATAAATGCACACGTAAAAGCTGCATTTGTGAATGCGGCAACATTCAAGCCGGTAGGAATCCCTGAAAAAATGAAAGAGGCGATGCTGAAAGAAGCGCTGATTAAATCACAGTCGGAGAAAGTATGAACGCAAGTAGCGATATGTCATTTTTAACTTTGGTAGCTGGTGCCAGCCTGCCAGTGCAACTGGTCATGATAATTTTGGTCATCACCTCACTTTTTTCATGGTGGTATATTTTTATCAAGGTCGCCACCATCAAACGCGCAGAGCGTGATGCAGAAGACTTTGAGAACGCATTCTGGACAGGCGGTGACCTGAATAAGCTCTATGAGGGGGTGACAGCAAACCGTCGCAAGCCGCAGGGGATGGCAAGCATCTTTGAGGCCGGGTTCAAAGAATATGCGCGTCATAAGCAGCAGGGGCGCATGGAAGTTTCAGATGTGATGGAAGGTGCGCGCCGTGCGATGCGCGCAGCCTACAACCGTGAGATGGATGATCTGGATGCACATCTGCCATTTCTGGCTTCAGTTGGCTCAGTGAGCCCATACATTGGCTTATTTGGAACGGTATGGGGCATCATGAATGCATTCAGGGGGTTATCTAATGTTGCGCAGGCAACCTTGAGCCAGGTTGCGCCTGGCATTGCAGAAGCGCTGGTGGCGACAGCGATTGGCTTGTTTGCGGCGATTCCTGCGGTGATTGCCTACAACCGTTTTGCCAGTTCGGTAGATCGGCTCTCTGTAAGGTATGAGAGCTTTATGGAAGAGTTTACTAATATTTTGCAACGCAAATCGTAAATCTGTTCACGAAATGCACGAAACTCTCGAACATGATGCGCAGAACTATTTTTTGATTTTGCATTTCCGAGAGTTTTATATTTTCGTGCCTTTTGTGTTGTTCGTGGATAAAGTTCTTTGTTAATGGATGCCTTATGAGCAGAACACGTAAACGCCGTATGATGAACCAAATCAACGTCGTACCTTATATTGACGTGACTTTGGTGCTACTGGTGATATTCATGGTAACCGCACCGATGACCAACCCGGGCGTGATTGATTTGCCCAGTGCGGGTCAGGGCGTATTAAAGCAGCCTCAGCTGCCACCGATTGTGCTGACCGTCAAAAAAGATGGCAAAGTCGAGATGGAGAGCAAATTGATGCAGCGTGATGAATTACTCGTGACGGTACAGAAATTGCTCACCAAATCACCTGAACGTTCAGTCGTCATCGCGGCAGATAAAAAAGTGCAATATGACGATGTGATCGGCGTGATGGACTTATTAAAGCGAAACAAAGTGGACAAGGTCGGCCTGTTGTTAAAACCAGCACCTTAACTTGCAGATGAAGCAGACTCTTTGAACATGTTGCGAAAACGCGAAAATTCAGTCTCATTTAAAGCGGGTGTGTTGTCAGTCACCGTGCATGTGGTGCTATTGGCAGCGCTGCTGATTTCATTCAACTGGAAGACAACGCATCCCGTGAGTATTGCAGAAGTGGAACTTTGGGATAGCGTGCCGTCGGAGGCTGTTAAACAGCCAACGCCGTTGCCGGAGCAGGTGAAGGTGCCTGAGCCCATAGAAAAAGAGAAACCTAAACCTGCGCCTGTGATTGAGTCGGAGCCAGAGCCAAAAGCGAAGGTGGATATCGTGATTAAGCCTAAGCCGGTTGGAAAACCAATCCTGAAGGAAAAGCCGAAAGATACTAAAAAGCCGGATGCTTTAGCTGATTTGCAAAAAGAGCTGATGCAGGATGAGCTGAAGAAACCTCAGAAACAGTCTGATAATGATGCGCTGAAAAAATTGCAGCAGGAGAGTCTGAGTGAAGATAAAGCGGAAGGGGATCAAAAAAACCTTGCTGCGAAAGCCGCGGCAAATGCAGGAGTGATTGGCGAGTTCACCAATAAAATCAAAAGCAAGATTCGCGGCAATGTGAATAAAACCTTGTGTGGCGATGGTAACCCGGAGTTGAAGTTTGAAATTGGTCTGTTACCTACCGGTGAGCTCAGTGGTAATCCCAAGCTCGTTAAGTCAAGCGGCAGCGCTACCTGCGATGACGCTGTAGACCGGGCTATCAGGGCTTCTGAGCCATTGCCATTGCCGAGTGATGCATCATTGTTTTCGCAATTCAGGAACTTAAAGCTCACATTCCGCCCTAATGATTAGACTTTGTTATGCAAAGTAGCCGATTCTTGTTAAGAATTCAATCGGTAAAATTTACAATTACTGAGTATATAAAGAAAGCGCGGAATAAGTCGCCGAGCGAGAAAAAGTGCAAGGCGCACGGAACGCAGGAACCAAGATAGTATGCGGTATACAGCGAGGTGACGAGTACCGCGCAACGTAGCAATTTGCTCGCGCAGGCACTTAATCCGTGTTTTCTAAATAAGCTTTGCAGTAGAATGTACTACCCCTTTATATTTTTAAACACATCAAGCAGCTTATGAATATATTACGACATGCCGTAGCTTTTATGGCTTTTCTGGTGACATCATTACTTTCAACAGTTTCAAATGCTGCTCTGGAAATTGAAATCAGCGGTGGTAGTGCACAACAGGTTCCGATAGCCATCGTTCCCTTTGCTCAGACGGGTAGTCTGGCAAAGATAAGCGATATCGTAGGTGCAGATTTGCGTCGCAGTGGGTTGTTCCGTGTTCTGGAGACAGGGGGCGTGGCGAGCCGCCCCTCAGATTTGTCACAGGTCAAATATGGCGAGTGGGCAGCACTACAAGCGCAGGCACTGGTGGTTGGCAGTGTCGAACCTCTGCCGGGCAATCGGCTGAAAGTAAATTTCAAGCTTGCTGACGTGCTAAAACAGAGCCAGTTGGCAGGGTTGGAGTACAACATTGCACCCAACCAGTTGCGAATGACCGCACATAAGATTGCTGATGTGATTTATCAGAAACTGACTGGTGAGGCAGGTATCTTTGCCAGCCGTATCGCCTACATCAACAAATCAAAAGGTCGCTATGCGCTGCAAGTCGCGGATGCTGATGGTGAAAATCCGCAAACGGTCGTTTCTTCCAGCGAACCCATCATCTCACCAGCCTGGTCACCGGATGGCAGCAAAATTGCTTATGTCTCATTTGAAAAGAAAAAACCAATTATTTTTGTGCAGTCGTTAATGACAGGTCAGCGCCTGACGCTGGCAAACTTCAAGGGCAATAACAGCGCGCCAGCCTGGTCACCAGATGGCAGCAAGTTGGCCATCGTATTAACGCATGCGGCTAACTCGCAGTTGTACACTATCAATGCAGATGGCACGGGCTTGAAGCAACTAACCAAGAGCAGCGCGATTGATACCGAACCGACATGGTCGCCAGATGCGAAATGGGTTTATTTCAGCTCTGACCGTGGCGGTAGACCACAGATCTACAAAGTATCTTCTATGGGAGGAGAGGCGCAGCGCGTAACTTTTGAGGGTGGTTATAATCTAAGTCCACGCTTTTCACCTGACGGAAAATCCTTGGCAATGATACGCAATGATGGCGGTAAGTTCCGTGTTGCCTTGCAGGATATGGCGAGTGGTCAGGTGCAAGTGTTGAGTGAAGGTGGGCAGGATGAGTCGCCAAGTTTTGCACCTAACGGTCGCGTATTGTTATATGCTACCCGAACAGGCGGTCGTGGTGCGCTGGCTGCGGTATCATCTGACGGTCGAGTAAAGCAGCGTCTGAGTGAATCAGGTGGTGATGTGCGTGAGCCTGCTTGGGGGCCGTTATTGAATTAACCGTATTAATAGTTTGTTTGATGCTAACGTGAACGTGAGGAGAATGTGATGAATAAGGGAATGATGAATAAAAAACTATGGGGAAGTTTGTTGCTGGCTGTGATGTTGACGGCTTGTAAGAGTACGCCGATGGTTGATAAGCCTGCTGCAGTGGAAGACAAGAGCCCGTCAGCAGCAGCAACCAAGCCGGCTGATGCTGCAAGTGCACCTTCAGCAGATACTTCCGGCGTAAAAGAAGTGGTGATTGATAGTAATGCGAACGCTGGGAATAACCCGCTGAAAGATCCTAACAACATTCTCTCTAAACGTAATATCTATTTCGATTTTGATAGTGACGCAGTCAAGGCAGAGTATCGTCCATTGATAGAAGCGCACGCAAAATACCTGCTTGCCAACAGCAATGCCAAGCTGATTCTGCAAGGTAATACCGATGAGCGCGGCACGAGAGAATATAACTTGTCACTTGGCCAACGTCGCTCGGTTTCTGTGAAAAAATCATTTAATCTGTTAGGCGTGCAGGATAAACAAATCGAAACCGTAAGTTTTGGTGAAGAAAAAGCCAGCCCGAATTGTGTGGATGAAAACTGCCATCAAGCAAATCGACGCGTAGATATTGCTTACGAGAACGAGTAAATTTAAGGTTGTAAATTCATATGATGAAAAAACTGATTCTGACCAGCCTGTTTTTAACAGCACAATTGTTTTCATTTTCCAGCCATGCAGCGTTGTTTGACGATACAGAGGCGCGAAAGAAAATACTTGAGCTGGAAAAAACCATGCAAAGTCAGAATCAGGCTACGCAGGCAACATTGGCCGAGTTGAAAAAGAATCAGCAGACCTTGGAGCAGCGTTTAACCACGCTGGAAGGCATTGCTAAAAACGGTCTGGCTGATACACAGGCGCAAATCGAAAGCCTCAGGCAGGAAATGGCGAGATTAAAAGGCGAGCTTGAGGTTGCCAGCCATAATCTTGATACCACGCAACAGCGGCAGAAAGACTTATACACGGATACGGATGAACGTTTGCGTAAGCTGGAAAGTGCGCCCGCACCTGTGGCCGCAGCGCCTGCTGCTACTGCAGAGGCTGCACCATCTGCAGTAGCAGAAAAGAACTCGCAGGAATACCAGTTGCTGGAATTGGCAAACGGGTTGTCAAAAGAGTCAAAGCATAAAGAGGCATTTAATGCTTATGATAAGTTCCTCAAAGACTACCCCAACAGCACATTCGCGGCTGATGCCAAATATGGTTTAGGTTACTCTCAGTTTGCTTTGAAAAATTACAAATCCTCGATGGCTACCCAGCAAAAGCTGATTGATGCGCATCCTGAAAGTCCGAAAGTGCCGGATGCGATGTTGAACATGGCCAACAGCCAGATTCAGCTGGGGCTCGTTCCAGGGGCTAAAAAAACCTTGCGTGACCTGATTGCCAAATTTCCTAATAGTGACGTGATACCAACGGCGCAGAAACGCCTGAAAGCGCTGGAAGCAATTAAGTAAGTGCGATAAAAAACATTGGCTTACATAACTTCAGGTTAAATTAAGCTGTCTTTTAAGTTAGAATAGCGCCAATTTAAAAATTGGCGCTATTTCTTTGTAGCGGTCGTACAGTACCAAATGAAACTCAAAATCCACGAAATATTCTATTCGCTGCAAGGGGAGTCGACACGTGTAGGATTGCCTACGGTGTTCGTGCGCCTGACAGGTTGCCCCATGCGCTGCGTGTATTGCGATACTGCTTATGCGTTCAGTGGCGGCAGTAATATGGAAATTGCGGATATTCTGGCTAAGGTCGCAGCGTTCGGTACGCCTTATGTGACCGTGACCGGCGGTGAGCCGCTCGCACAGAAAGGTTGCCATGTGTTGCTCAGAGAGTTATGTGACGCAGGCTATAGCGTATCGCTGGAAACTGGCGGCGCAATGGATATCAGTGCTGTCGATCAGCGAGTCTCAGTGATTCTGGATATCAAAACACCTGAATCCGGTGAAGTGAAGAATAACGTCTGGAGTAATCTGGAGTATCTTAAAAAATCCGATGAAGTCAAATTTGTGCTCTGCAGCCGTGCCGATTATGAATGGGCAAAAGAGGTGCTGACAAATCATCATCTTGAGGATAAATGTAGCGTGCTGTTTTCACCAGTGTATGGTCAAGTGAATCCAACAGAATTGGCGGAATGGGTGCTGGCGGACAAATTGCCGGTGCGTATGCAGCTGCAACTGCATAAGATTTTATGGGGCGAGGTCGCTGGGAAATGATGAAGCGCGCTGTTGTATTGCTGTCTGGCGGATTGGATTCGGCTACGGTTCTGGCGTTTGCACGCAGTCAGGGGTTTGAGTGCTATTGCCTGAGTCTGGATTACCACCAGCGTCACATCGCAGAACTGCAGGCTGCAAAGAACATCGCAAAAGTGATGGGGGCGGCTGCCCATAAAACTGCACAGCTCGACTTATCATTGTTTGGCGGTTCTGCACTGACAGATGATGCGATTGCTGTGCCTGAACATGAAACCGCCGGTATTCCAATCACTTATGTACCAGCTCGGAACACAATCATGCTTTCGCTGGCGCTTGCCTGGGCGGAAGTGCTAGAGGCGCAGGATATCTTCATTGGTGTGAATGCGTTGGATTATTCAGGTTATCCGGATTGCCGCGGAGAATATGTCAAAGCCTTTCAGAACATGGCAAATCTGGCGACCAAGAGTGCGGTAGAAGGCAAAACGATCACGATTCATGCGCCATTGATCGATATGACCAAGGCGCAGATTGTGCAATTGGGTACGGAGTTGGGTGTTGATTATGCGATGACGGTGTCATGCTATCAAGCGGACGAGCATGGTCAGGCTTGCGGATTGTGTGACTCATGCCGCCTGCGTCGGGAAGGCTTCAGGGCCGCGGGGCTGCCTGACCCGACGCGTTATAAAGTGCATTTGTAAGAATGTCTTGGCTAGTTGTTTGATAAATAGTGATAAATAACTTGCCAAACCAATCAAAAGTAACGTAAAATCCGCGCCTTTCTGCTTTAAATTTTTCTAAAAGAGAACAAAGATTATGGTTATTATTCGTTTAGCTCGTGGTGGCGCGAAAAAAACTCCTTTCTACAACGTGGTTGTAGCTGATTCACGTAACCGTCGTGATGGTCGCTTTATTGAGCGCGTTGGTTTTTATAACCCATCTGCTAGCGCAAACGCTGAAGGCTTACGCATTGATTTGGCTCGTGTTACACACTGGCAAAACAATGGCGCGCAATTGTCAGAAACAGTTGCACGTTTGGTTAAATTCCACGCTAAAGGTCCAGAAGCTGCTATCGCGGCTAAAGCTAAAGACGCTGCTAAAGTAGAAGCTAAGAAAGCTAAAATTGCTGCTGAAGAAGCTGCTAAAGTTAAAGCCGCTGCTGATGCTGCAAAAGCTGAAGCTGACGCTAAAGCTGCTGCAGAGGCAGAAGCTGCTAAAGCCGCTGCTGCTGAAGCAACAGAAACACCAGCTGCTGACGCTTAATTCAAACGCTTGGGTGTTAACCTGAGCAATGAATCAATTGGCTGATAATCAAATGGTGGTAATGGGGCGCGTTATAGCGCCCTACGGCGTTTATGGTTGGCTTAAAGTCGTTCCTGATACCGAAGCGATAGATGGTCTCTTTGACTATGATACGTGGTGGCTAGGTCGGGGCAGTGACTGGCGTGAAATGGTGGTCGAAACTGCCAAGATACATAATGATGTCATCTTGGTTAAGCTTGAAGGTATCGATGACAGAGACGCTGCGTTTGCCTGCAAAGGTAAGCAGATTGCGGTGCCCAGAGATCACTTGCCTGAGCCGGAAGAGAATGAGTATTACTGGTCAGATTTGATTGGCCTGCGGGTCAAGAATCTGCAAGGTGTGGATTTTGGTCTGATTACTGAAGTGTTCGAGACCGGTGCTAATGATGTGCTGGTCGTAAAACCTGATGCAAAGCCCTCTGATGCCAAGCCTGAAAAGGCAAAGGCGAGTGAGGGTGTAAAAGAAAAACCGCAGGAGAGGTTAATCCCTTTCATTGCAACTGCAGTGCTGGAAGTGGATTTAAAAGCTAAAACAATGCTGGTCGATTGGGATGAAGACTTCTAGTCTCACGTAAATCGAATCATGGCTTTTAAGTTTGATGTGGTGACCCTGTTTCCTGAGATGTTTGATGCAATTACCAAGCAAGGCATCACAAGCAGGGCGTTACAGCAGAATATTTATGATGTGCATTATTGGAACCCGCGTGATTTCACGACCGATAATCACAAGACCGTAGATGATAGACCCTACGGTGGCGGCCCTGGCATGGTAATGCTGATTGAGCCGCTTGAAAAAGCAATAAACGCTGCGAAACAACGTCTCGCAGCAAAAGCAGGGCAGGTTGATGAACCTGTAGAGAGTTGGGTTGTACATCTCTCACCAGCGGGTAAGCCGCTGACGCATCAGAAAGTGATGCAGTTAAGTAAGAAGCAAGGGTTGATATTACTTGCCAGCCGTTATGAAGGTGTGGATCAGCGCCTGATTGATGCGCAGGTGGATGAAGAAATATCGATTGGCGATTATGTGTTGAGTGGCGGTGAATTGCCTGCGATGGTATTGATGGATGCGATTATCCGTCAGCTGCCAGGAGCGCTGGGTGATAGTGATTCTGCAATCGAGGACTCATTTGTAGATGGCCTGCTGGATTGTCCACATTACACCAGACCGGAAGAATATAAAGGTGTGAAGGTGCCTGAAGTGTTGATGTCAGGCAACCATGCAAAGATCAAGCAGTGGCGTTTAAAAACGGCATTGCAAAGAACCCGGGACCAACGTCCCGATTTATTGGCCGCAAGGCCGTTGACGAAAGAAGAAGCACGGCTGCTACAGCAGGATTAGTTGGCAGGAACAAGTTTCTTCATAATTAAAAGGAACCCGCAAGGGATAAGAAAATGGCAGATATCATTAAAATGTTAGAGCAGGAAGAAATTGCCCGTTTAGGCAAAACCATTCCTGACTTCGCTCCAGGTGACACTGTAGTGGTTGGTGTGAACGTAGTTGAAGGTACACGTAAACGTGTGCAGGCATATGAAGGTGTTGTAATCGCTAAGCGTAACAAAGGCCTGAACTCATCATTCATCGTGCGTAAAATCTCTTCAGGTGAAGGTGTTGAGCGTACATTCCAAACTTATTCACCATTGATCGCTTCAATCGAATTGAAACGCCGTGGTGACGTGCGTCGTGCGAAACTGTACTACCTGCGTGAGCGTTCAGGTAAGTCAGCACGTATTAAAGAAAAATTGGTAGCACGTGATAGAGACGTCATGGCACCAGCTGAAAGCGCATAAGACTTAACGTCAGTGCTTGAAATACAAGGCCCCGTTGATGAAAATCAATGGGGCTTTTTATTTCAGACAAAGGCGCTTTTGTTAAAGCATCACTTGGATTAACATCACATTATGTCAACGCACAATAACGCACTTATCCTCACCCCGTTTGGCGCAGTCTCTATTGCTGAATATCAAGGTCAATTAGCGATTGAATTGCTGGATGCAGGCGCCTCTGAGACTGTGCGCGTCATGCAGCAATCCGCAAGCTTGCTTGTGCAGCAAGCATGTCAGCAGGTGCTGGACTATCTGCAAAATGCATCATCTTCATTCAGTTTGCCTGCGTCAGCCAACGGTACACCGTTTCAGCAACGTGTCTGGCAGGCTATCGCACAAATACCTTGCGGACAAACGCGTACTTATGGTCAATTGGCAAAACAAATCGGATCCGGACCTCGCGCAGTGGCCAATGCCTGTGGGGCCAACCAAATGCCTTTGATGATTCCATGCCACCGCGTGGTGGCGCAAAATGGCATCGGCGGTTTTATGCAAGGCAAGGTCAATGGCTTGCGTATTAAGCAATGGTTATTACAGCATGAAGGCGTAAGCAGCTTTGGCGCAAAATGAGCAAACGCTAGCACCTGCGGACGCTGGGGAACTAGATGCCTTTATTGACCATCTATGGCTGGAGGATGGTTTATCCAAGAATACATTGGAAAGCTATCGTCTGGACTTAACAGCTTTTGCGCTTTGGCTGCCGAGGCAGAATAAACAACTGCTGACGGTGGAGCAGGCAGATATCCAGCAATATCTTGCCGTGAAATTTCCACAAAGCAAGCCGCGTAGCATCAGTCGCCTGATTGCCAGCCTGCGGCGCTTTTATCGTTATTGTCTGCGCGAAAATAGAATTAGTATGGATCCAACCATACAGATTGAATCACCCAAGTTACCACGTAGCCTGCCTAAAAGCCTCAACGAAGATGAGGTGATTGCTTTACTGAATGCGCCTAATCTAAGTGAGCCTGCGGGTTTGCGCGATAGGGCGATGCTGGAATTGCTGTATGCCTGTGGTCTGCGTGTGTCGGAATTGGTTTCAATCAGAACGACCGAAGTGAGTGTAAGTGATGGTGTGGTGCGAGTAACGGGTAAAGGCAGTAAAACGCGGCTGGTGCCAATGGGTGAGGAAGCGGCAGACTGGATATCACGCTATCTAAAGGAAGTCAGAGGGGACATTCTGCAAAAGCGTTTGTCAGATGCGCTGTTTGTGACGAATCGCGGTGAAGCCATGACACGGCAGGCTTTTTGGTATGCAATTAAGCGTTATGCGCTGATGGCTGGCATCACCAAACAAATGTCACCGCATGTGCTACGTCATGCCTTTGCTACGCACCTGCTGAATCATGGTGCGGACTTGCGGGTGGTGCAGATGCTGTTAGGGCATGCGGATATTTCTACAACACAGATTTATACGCATGTTGCGCGGGAAAGGTTGAAGCAGCTGCATGCGGTGCATCATCCTAGGGGTTAGTTTTTTGCATCTCATATTCAGTTGCGCTCTATAATTACGCCCAACGCTTTTAATCCCGGTAGTATAGAAGGTTTGGCTACCTTCACCTTCACGCTCAATGCATTAAATTCTTTTAAGATCAGTTGGCAAACATGCTCGGCTAAAGCTTCCACTAACTGAAAGCTATTTTCTTTAAGGGTTGTGCGCACACGGGCGACAACTTCGCCGTAGTCTATGGTGTCGGCAACATCATCACTTTTGCAGGCTTTGCTTAAATCGTAGCCAATTTCAATATCCAGAATAATGGTTTGCTCAACCATGCGTTCCCATTCAGGCACGCCGAGTTTGGTTTGTACTTTGACTTCGCTTAAAAAGATCATATCCATAAATTATGATACCTGCGCATAGGTGATGGTTTAAAATGTGGCTGATTGATTCTAACGTATAAATGTAGCTGAAAGGTATCTATAAAAATGCATATTCCTACCCGTATAGGGCATCACCACCAATCTGGGCAGCTAAAGCTGCAAGATTGGTGCGATAAATCAGGCAAGGCGCGAACCCAAAAATTGGGCGCGGCATATAAATGATATGTAAGCACAAGTTTTTTGGTGAGTAACGCAGTATGATGACGAAATATGCTTTTTTAGAGGTGCCTTTATGAGTGAGTTAGGTTTTATTCCTGTTACCTTTGTGCCATTTGTTTGGATTGTGGCTGCATACCTTTTAGGATCAATAGCTTTTGGGATATTGGTCAGTAAATTATTCGGCTTGCCTGATCCGCGTACCGTAGGCAGCGGCAATATCGGCGCAACCAATGTTGCGCGTAGCGGTAAGAAATCCGCGGCGATACTTACCTTGCTGGGGGATGTGTTTAAAGGCTGGTTTCCGGTCTGGCTGGCTTTGCAGTCTGGCATGACAATGTGGGTGGTGAGCGCCGTTGGTCTGGCAGTATTCTTTGGGCATTTGTATCCTATCTATCATGGATTTAAAGGTGGCAAAGGCGTGGCTACCGCGCTGGGCGCTATGCTGGGCATATCGCCTATGCTGGCTTTGGCCGCACTGGTTACCTGGATAGTTGTGTTTGTGATAACGCGCTATTCATCGTTAGCTGCATTGGTGGCGGCTGCATTGGCGCCAGTGTATGCGTGGTTTTTATTGGCTAATGCAGATAATCTGGTAGGCGTTTCAGACTACGTCATTATGGTTTTTGTGATGTCTGTGTTTCTGATTTGGCGCCATAGAAGCAACATTCAGAAATTGCTGGCTGGCACTGAGCAAGGGTTTGGCAAGAAATAATAACACTTTGAAAACCGTCATTCCCGCGTATCACTCAGAATAATGTGCTTTAGCACATATATTCTGTGGGGATGACCTTTCACTCTTTTCTTACTGCTTTAGCAGTATAGAAAATAGGGGAAGCCCTTTACGGGCTTACGGTTACGCGGAAATGACGATTCAGGGCGCTTGCAATTCACTTAAATTCCAGCGCGGTTTTACGCTAAAGCTGTAATTCTTATCCACACTGTATTGCATGGCTTTGAATCTCATTGCGCCTGCAAAAGCAATCATCGCACCGTTATCTGTGCAAAACTCCAAACGAGGATAGCTTACCCTGCATAACTTGCGTTTAGTTGCGGCATTAAGCTTTTCACGTAATCTGGCATTTGCACCCACGCCGCCTGAAACAATCAGGTTATCCAGACCTGTATCACGTAAGGCATTCATGCATTTTGTTGTCAGCACCTCAGTGACTGCTTCCTGAAATTCGTAGGCTATATCCGCTTTTGTTTGAGTGTCTAGGGGTTGGTGCTGATGAGTGAGCGTTAATACGGAAGTTTTTAGTCCACTGAAGCTGAAATTCAGATCGCCGCTGTTGAGTAGCGGTCTTGGCAACTTAAAGCAAGGCTTGCCAGTTTTGGCAAGTTTGGATAAAGCAGGCCCGCCGGGGTAACCCAAGCCTAATAATTTTGCAGTTTTGTCAAAAGCCTCGCCCGCTGCATCATCCAGCGTGTCGCCAAGCAGTTCATATTGGCCAATGCCATCCACGCGCATGAGCTGGCTATGACCGCCAGATACCAAAAGTGCCACGAACGGAAAATCAGGCGGGTTGTTTTCAAGTAATGGCGCAAGTAAATGCCCTTCAAGATGATGTACGCTGATGGTGGGAATGTTCAGGCTGAATGCAAGTGACTCGGCAAAACTCATACCCACCAGCAATGCGCCAGATAAGCCTGGGCCCTGTGTGTAGGCGATAGCGTCAATGTCTTGCAAGGTTTTACCGGCATCCCTGAGGGTAATCTCAGTCAGCGGTAGCACGCGGCGAATATGGTCGCGCGATGCCAGCTCTGGTACAACGCCGCCATATTCGGCGTGCATCTCAACTTGTGAGTGTAAGGCATGCCCCAGTAGGCCTTTTTCGGTGTCGTAAAGCGCAATACCTGTTTCGTCGCATGATGATTCGACGCCTAAAACCAACATTTATTTTGTATCCGTTTCTATCTAAAAGAATTTTTATAGGGCAAAACTATAAAAGTCATTGAACAAAAACAATTATACGATTAAAATGGCGGACTTTTCTCAAGTTTATAGCTTATTGATTGCTGAAACTTGAGCATAACCTTATAAATTGATTGTTGCAGATAAGAGAGACCGAATGTCTAGTGTACGTGTAAAAGAGAATGAGCCGTTTGACGTTGCTTTACGCCGCTTTAAGCGCCTAATTGAAAAAACTGGTCTGTTGAACGACCTTCGCGCACGCGAGTTTTACGAAAAACCAACTTGGGAACGTAAACGCAAAGCTGCAGCTGCAGTTAAGCGTCAATACCGCCGCTTACTCAAGCAAACATTACCAGCTAAACTTTACTAAGTTTTAGTTACTGGCATGTCATTAAAAGCTCAGATATCTGAGGACATGAAGGCCGCAATGCGCGCTAAAGATAGCGCGCGTTTGGGCACGATTCGTTTATTGCAGGCTGCAATCAAGCAACGCGAAGTAGATGAGCGTATTGAACTTGATGACGGCAACGTGATTGCGGTTATCGAGAAAATGCTGAAACAGCGCCGTGATTCTATTGCGGCGTATGAATCTGCGAATCGTAATGACTTGGCTGATGTTGAGAAATTCGAAGTAGGTGTATTACAGACCTATCTGCCACAGCAGTTGACTGAAGAGGAAGTCAGTCAGATTGTTGACCGTGTGATTGCTGATGCAGGAGCGCAAGGTGCCAAGGACATGGGTAAAGTGGTTGGCTTGGTCAGGCCGCTGGTTGCAGGTGTGGCTGATATGGCTAAAGTGTCAGGTATTATCAAAGCTAAGTTAGGATAATTTGATTCAGTTAAGTTGTCCTGGCAGTTAAGCAAAGCGAAAAGTAAGATAAGATGATAAGGAGCGTTAAGCTCCTTTTTGTTTTTACAAGATGTCGCTGTAAGCATCGGAAAAATTTATCAGCGCCGTTATTCTTGACGTTTATTTTTGACCTGATATTTATTTGTAAAGTGCAGATATTTTGATACCTGAAAGCTTTATTCAAGAACTTCTTAACCGCGTTGATATCGTCGATGTGGTGGATAAAAGCGTGCCGCTTAAAAAGGCAGGTGCTAACTATTCTGCCTGCTGTCCGTTTCATAATGAAAAGTCCCCCAGTTTTACTGTAAGTCCTACCAAGCAGTTCTATCATTGTTTCGGCTGCGGTGCCCATGGCACTGCGATTGGCTTTGTGATGGAATATCAAGGTCTGAGCTTTGTAGAGGCGATTCATGAGTTGGCTAAAAATGTTGGCATGATCGTACCGCAGGAGTCGCGCGACCTGGATAAGCCTACCCCCAAGGTTGTGGTTGGTTTGCAGGATGTGCTACAGCAGGCGGCTCAATACTATAAAGCTGAGCTCAAGAAATCTCCGCGTGCGATTGATTATTTAAAGGCGCGTGGCTTGAGTGGTCAAGTCGCAGCCAAGTTCCAGATAGGTTATGCGCCAGCGGGCTGGCAGAATCTGCAAAATATTTTCCCAAATTACGATAATGAAGCCTTAACGATAGCGGGCTTGGTGGTTGAAAATGAGCAGGGGCGGCGCTATGACCGTTTCCGTGATCGGATCATGTTTCCGATTCATGATCAGAAGGGGCAGGTGATCGGTTTTGGTGGCAGAGTGATTAACCCTGAAGATACGCCAAAGTATTACAACTCTCCCGAGACCCCGCTGTTCCAAAAAGGCCATGAGCTTTATGGGTTATTTATGGCGCGTCGTGCAATTCGCGATGTTGGCAGAGCTCTGGTCGTTGAGGGGTATATGGATGTGGTGGCGCTTGCGCAGTATGGCATTGAGTATGCGGTGGCTGCTTTGGGCACGGCAACTACGCCTTATCACATCACGAAGCTCATGCGGCAGGCAGATGAAATCGTTTTTTGCTTTGATGGCGATAATGCCGGGCGAACGGCAGCCTGGCGCGCAGCAATGAATGCGTTGCCAGCGCTGACCGATGGATTGAAACTTTCGTTTTTATTCTTGCCTAAGGATCATGACCCGGATTCTTTTGTGCGCGAGTTCGGTAAAGATAAATTTGAAGCTGAAATCAAAGCTGCCATGCCACTTTCACAATATCTTTTGCAGCATCTCAGTGAGAATAATGCATTGCAGAGCCAAGAGGATAGAGTGCGCTTTTTGAATGAAGCTGAACCGATTATGCAGCAAATCAATGCGCCGCGCAGTGCAATGTATCTGCGCAAAAAAGTGGCGGAACTGGCGCAGTTGTCAGTTGATGAAATGCATGCCTTGCTTAAGTTGCCCAATCTGAACAAAGTCCCTGCGCAGGCAAAGCCTAAATTGACGCGTACTACGATCTCTTTGCAGCGGCGATTTTGTCTGATGTTGCTGATGCAGCCTGCGCTGGCAGATAAGGCGGATTTAGACTGGTTGGATAGTGTCGAAGATGAAGATATTTTATTGCGGCATACGATTGAAATTTGTTTGACACACCCCCACTCTAAGCCGGTAGTGTTGTTACGTGAGCTTGAAAAAAAAGTGGATGTAAAAGTGCTGCGCGAATTGCAGCGAGAGTTAAGTTTGCTGGATGAAACATTGGATCTGGCTAAAGAGTTGATGGGTACCAGGCAGCAACTGCAAGGGGCTCATGCACACCGTCAGGGGGCATCGTTGCTGGCACGTATCAGTGAAAAGCCATTGAGTGCTTTGACTGATGCGGAGATAGCGCTGCTGAAAACTGTAGGCAGTAAACCCAGTCAAAATAGGGCTTAATTCTGTTATAATACACGGTTACGTAATCTTATACACTATGTTGCATGTACCAACATGGCATAGGCATAAATTTAGAGGTAAGACATGGCAAGACCAAAGAAAAGCGATCAGGTAGCTGAGAAGGATGTAGAAGAGTTTGTTAGTCCGGAATTGCAGGAAGCAAATGCGGAAGAACGCCGTACACGTTTAAAAAGCTTAATCGTATTAGGTAAAGAGCGTGGTTACCTGACTTATGCAGAGATTAACGATCACTTGCCAGATGATGTGCAAGGTTCGGAGCAGATTGATGGCATTATCGGCATGATCAATGACATGGGTATTCAGGTGTACGAAGAAGCACCCGATGCCGAAGTGTTGTTGATGTCAGATGCGCCTCCGGCTGTGACTGATGAAGATGCGGTAGAAGAGGCTGAGCAGGCACTTGCGACTGTAGACTCTGACTTTGGCCGTACGACTGACCCGGTGCGTATGTACATGCGTGAGATGGGGACTGTTGACCTGTTGACGCGTGAAAGCGAAATTGAAATCGCTCGCCGTATTGAAGATGGTCTCAAACACATGGTGCAGGCGATCGCCGCCTGCCCAACCACTGTTGCCGCTCTGTTGGAGTTGGTTGATAAAGTGGAAAAGGATGAGTTAAGCGTTGATGATCTAGTTGATGGCCTGATTGATTCTGATATTGGCTTGGATGATGCGATGACAACCGAGTCGGAAGAAGACGAAGAGCCAGAGGTTGAAGATGACGAAGATGAAGACGAAGATGGTGATGGCGCTAAGGCAGCCGCTATCTCGGCTGAAGCGCTGGCTAAACTGAAAGAAGAACTTCTGACACGATTCCAGGTTGTACGTGCTGCGCACAACAAAATGATGGAGATTCTGCCGGTTCGCGGTTCGCAAGACCCGGAATATCAAGCGCTGTTATCAAAAATTCTTGAAGAGTTGACCGCGTTCCGGTTTTCACCAAAACAAGTTGAAACTTTGTGCGATCAAGTGCGCGGTCTTGTTGAGGCTGTGCGCGGTCATGAGCGTAAGGTACTTGATTTCTGTGTTGAAAAAGCAGGTATGCCACGTACGCATTTCATCAAGTCGTTTCCTGGCAATGAAAGCAATTTGAATTGGTTGGCCGAAGAGTTAAAAGCGGATAAGCCTTATGTTGAAAAACTGGCGCGTTTTAACCATTCAATCTTGGATCAGCAGCAACGTATGATTGATCTGGAAGCTAAAGTGGGTATTCCAACCAAAGAGCTGAAAGAGATCAACAAGCAAATGACAACGGGTGAAGCACGTGCACGTCGTGCCAAGCGTGAAATGATTGAAGCCAACTTGCGTTTGGTGATTTCTATCGCGAAGAAATACACGAACCGAGGTTTGCAGTTCCTGGATTTGATTCAGGAAGGGAATATAGGCTTGATGAAAGCAGTTGATAAATTTGAATACCGTCGTGGCTTCAAATTCTCGACTTATGCAACATGGTGGATTCGCCAGGCGATTACTCGTAGTATTGCTGACCAGGCGCGTACTATCCGTATTCCGGTACATATGATTGAGACAATCAATAAAATGAATCGTATCAGTCGTCAGATTCTGCAGGAAACAGGTGTGGAGCCTGACCCAGCCTTGTTGGCTGAAAAAATGGAAATGCCTGAAGACAAGATTCGCAAGATCCTGAAAATCAGTAAAGAGCCAATTTCTATGGAAACGCCAATCGGTGATGATGAAGACTCACACTTGGGCGATTTTATTGAAGACAGTACGACATTGGCGCCTGTGGATGCGGCGGTTTATGCTAGCTTGCGCGATGCGACCAGTGAAGTACTTGAATCACTCACGCCACGTGAAGCTAAGGTGCTGCGTATGCGTTTTGGTATTGAAATGAATACTGACCATACGCTGGAGGAAGTAGGTAAACAGTTTGACGTAACACGCGAGCGTATTCGTCAAATCGAAGCAAAAGCCTTACGTAAACTGCGCCATCCTACGCGTTCAGAGCGTTTGAGAAGCTTCCTGGAAACAGGCCAGGATTAGTTCAACCTTTTCGGCCCCTTAGCTCATGCTTGGTTAGAGCAGCGGACTCATAATCCGTTGGTGCTGTGTTCGACTCACAGAGGGGCCACCATTTAAAATCAACGGCTTAGGTAGAAATATCTAAGCCGTTTTTGCTTTTGTGATTGGTTACCTGATTACTGGACTTCCCAGACTCTGTTAGACACCGCTACGCTACGTGGTTACAAATCGCACCGGTTTAATTATCACAAACCCGTGAAAGCTGCGCCTAATCGCTTATCGCAACAGTTTGCGATGCAAATGGCTGATGAAGCCTGGGTCACTGACATTACCTATATCCGCACCTTTCAAGGTTGGTTGTATCTGGCTGTTGTATTGGATCAGATCTCTCGCAAAGTCATCGGCTGGTCGATGAAGTCCACGTTGGCAAAAGAGATTCTGAGAGCAGCACCAGTTACAGGGTAGTATGAGCCGAAGAGGAAGTTGTTATAACAACGCAGTGGCGGAATCATTTTTTAGTAGCTTAAAGAAGGAAAAAATCCGCAACCATGTGTATCATACGAGAGATAAAGCACGCGCTGATATTTTTGATTATATCGAAGTGTTTTATAACAGGGCCAGACGTCACGCACACCTCAATCGAATGACCCCTGATGCGTTTAAGAGGTCTGGCGCAAACAAGGCTAGGTGTCTACCGAACCGTGGGAAGTCCATACATTGAGAGAGAAATGCATTCTGTATTTAGCGAGTTAGCAATATTACTCACGATCGCCGCGGCCGCGGGGGCGATATCCATGTGGCTACGCCAGCCGTTATTGATTGCCTATATTGTCATTGGTCTGGTAGTCGGTCCGCCCATGTTGGGGATTGTTACTGCGCATGAGCAGATAGATTTACTGGCACAAATCGGTGTGGCGATATTGTTGTTTATTGTTGGTCTCAAGCTGGATTTACAGCATATTCGTCATATTGGTCCTGTGGCTTTGGCTACTGGGTTGGGGCAGCTGTTTTTTACCATTGTGTTTGGTTTTCTGCTCATCATGCTTATGGGTAAAACCATGATGGAGGCACTATATGTTGCTGTAGCGCTGACGTTTTCGAGCACGATTATTATTGTTAAGTTACTTTCAGACAAGCGTGAAATAGATTCTCTGCATGGGCGAATTGCCGTTGGTTTTCTAATTGTTCAGGATTTAGCTGTGGTGTTGGCGATGATGGCGATGAGTGCTATGCGCAGTGGCGGTGAGGCGGCTATTTCTGAGGTAATGTTGTCACTGGTATGGCGGGTTTCTGTTGCCGCACTGGTAGTTTATTTGTTGATGCGCTATCTGTTACCAAAATGGGTTGCTTTTATGGCAAAGTCACAGGAACTGTTGCTGATTTTTGCAGTTGCCTGGGGTACCGGGTTTGCAGCAGTGGGCGAAATGATAGGCTTTTCAAAAGAAGCCGGTGCATTTCTGGCTGGATTTACACTTGCCTCTACCGTTTATCGTGATGCCATACACGCAAGGCTAGGCGGCATCCGTGATTTCTTGCTGCTGTTCTTCTTTATTGATTTAGGTGCAAAGCTTGATTTATCTACGCTGGGAGCAGAGATTTGGCCTGCGCTGGTGTTGTCTGTGTTTGTGTTAATCGGCAATCCGCTGATAGTCATGGCGATTATGGGATACATGGGATATAGAAAACGTACCGGTTTTCTGGCAGGGTTGACCGTAGCGCAGATTAGCGAATTTTCGATTATTTTTGTTGCAATGGGGATTACAATCGGGCATGTGGGCGTAGAGGCTTTAAGCTTAACAACTTTGGTTGGGCTGATCACTATTACGATATCAACTTACATGATTTTATTTTCGCACCTGCTTTACGAGCGGTTATCTCCTTGGTTGGGCTGGTTTGAACGGCGGAAACCATTTCGCGAAATGGCAGTTGAAAGTAACAAAATTGAGCAGAAGCAGGCAGATGTGATTGTATTTGGTATGGGACGCTATGGCGGCAGTCTGGTTCTTGGTCTTAAAAAAGCCGGACTTTCTGTAATGGGAGTAGATTTTGACCCGGAAACGATACGCACAATGCGGCAGCATGACTTACCGGTTTTTTATGGGGATTGCACTAGTACTGAATTTCTGGAAACTCTGCCACTGGCTACCTCTAGATGGGTCGTTAGCGCACTCCCGGATTTGGCATCTAATCGCAGCTTGCTTGATGCGCTTCAACAGCATCATTATCAGGGCGAGATCGCAATAGTCGCGCGAGAAGGGATTGAGCAAGCCCTGCATCGCGGTAGAAACCCGCCTGTAGTCATCTATCCTATGCAGAATGCTGTGGATTATACAGTTGAAACTATTTTTAATCTTGTCCGTAAACAGGAGACAAAAGCATGACCACCTTATCCAGAATTCTGGCGGCTACGGATCTTTCTTCACCGGCACGGCATGCTGTTGACCGTGGCTTTCAAATTGCGGCTTACTGTCAGGCGAAATATAGCGTTATACATGCGCTTGAACTGGATGTTTTGGATGCGCTGCGTGAGTGGATGGGTGAAGATGTTTCATTCTTAAAGAAAAAACTAGAGGATGATGCGCGAAGTGATTTGCAGCAGTTAGCGACAGAGGCTGAAAAACATTATGGTGTTCAAGCTGAAACTGTTGTTATCAGCGGACCACATCTTGCAGTAATTTCAACATATGCCGAGCAATCAAATGCTGAATTGTTAGTGATAGGCGCGCGCGGGCAGGATTTTTTACGGCATCATTTGCTTGGTTCTACGGCATCCAGATTAATCAGAAAATCAGTCAAACATCCTGTTTTGGTCGTTAAACAGCCGCCGCATGAACCTTACAAAAAAATATTAATCCCTGTTGATTTCTCAATTGCCTCAGCCGCCGCCGTCAAATTTTGCCGTCTACTGGCTCCTGATGCAGAAATTATTTTGCTGCATGCATTTGAAGTGCCATTTGAAGGAAAAATTGCTTATGCTGGAGTGGATGAAGATATTGTTAAGCAATATCGGATTGCAACCAGGGATGGGGCGCTTGCCAATATACGTGCCCTTGCGGATTCGGTAGGGCTGGATATTGGTGACTATACGCCACTGATCGTTCATGGCGATCCTTCGCAGACTGTGATCGACCAGGAGCAAAAATTCGATGTCGATTTAATTATCATGGGTAAACATGGCAAAAACTTTATCGAAGAATTGCTACTAGGAAGTGTCACCAAACATGTTTTGGCTGAGTCTCAATGCGACGTGCTGGTGGTGGATAGTGGACACATAAAAATTTCTTCATAAGAATGCTACTCTTAGTTACGTTTCACCCTGATTACCTTAATGTAGATAGATTGAACATATGAAATCTAGTCAACATCATTGGCACACACTAACAGCAGATGATGCGACGCTGCGACTTGAGACCGACCAGCAGACCGGATTAAGCGCCGCACAGGTGGCTGAACGCATGGCATACCATGGGCCAAATGCCTTGCATGAAAAGCGCAGGCGTTCACCCTGGCGTATGCTGCTCGATCAATTTACTGAATTCATGATTATGGTGCTGATTGTAGCCGCCATGATTTCCGGCTTTGTAGGTGATGTTGGCGACACCATTTTTATCATCGTGATTGTAATTCTTAATGCGGCTGTTGGTTTTGTGCAGGAATTCCGCGCTGAACGGGCAATGGCGGCATTAAAACGCATGTCAGAAGCCAGTGCGCGAGTGCTTCGCGATGGCGAGGTACAGACCGTTAATGCTTCTGAACTGGTGCCAGGAGATATTGTGTTGCTGGAAGCTGGCAACGTAGTGCCGGCTGATTTTAGACTAATTGAATCTGTGCAACTCAGGATAGATGAATCCGCACTGACCGGTGAATCTGTAGCAGTTGAGAAACAGATACATCCTATAACTTTAGCTGATGCACCTTTAGGTGACAAAACCTGCCTGGCTTATAAAGGCACGATCGTGACCTACGGGCGTGGGCGTGGGCTTGTTGTCGCCACCGGCATGCACAGCGAGCTAGGTAAAATTGCAACCTTGCTCACAGAAGGTGACGAGAGCAAAACACCGTTACAAAAACGTCTGGCCGGTTTTGGTAAGTGGATTTCGCTCGCTGCGCTCACCATCTGTGTACTTGTTTTTGTGATTGGTATTACACGTGGCGAACCGCTGCTGCTCATGTTTATGACTTCGGTGAGTCTGGCGGTGGCGGCCATACCTTCAGCGTTGCCTGCAGTCGTGACTATTTCTCTCGCTTTGGGGGCGCATAAAATGGTCAAGCAACATGCTTTGATCCAAAGCCTGCCGGCTGTAGAAACGCTGGGATCAGTGACCTTTATCTGCTCCGATAAAACCGGCACGCTGACGCAGAACAAGATGCACGTCACTTCACTCTATGCAAACGGAATATATGCCGATAACGAACAATTTAAAGCATTTAAAAGTGAGCCTGCATTAGTCGAAAAGATCAACAACCCTTGGTATGTATTTTTTCAGGCACTGGCATTAAGCAATGATGCACATTTCGATAGCCATGGAAAAATACAGGGTGAACCAACCGAGGCTGCATTTCTGCGGGCAGCACAAGAAGCGGGCTGGCATAAAGCTACGCTTGAAAAAGAGATGCCCAGACTAAAAGAACTGGCGTTTGATTCTGAACGCAAGCGTATGACCACGTTCCATCATGCTGCAAATGGTGTGATTGCCTTTAGCAAAGGTTCACCAGAGGCGTTGGTGTCACAATGCACTCGCATACTCACATCCAGTGGTGAGCAAGCCATAGAGCAGTCGGCATTATTGCAGCAAGCCGAAATCATGGCAGCCAATGGATTACGTGTGTTGGCTTTTGCCTGCCGTAATTGGAACGTCCTACCTGATAGTGAAGAGGCAGATGATTTAGAATGTGATCTTGTTTTTATCGGTTTTGCCGGGCTTATCGACCCGCCGCGCAGTGAAGCGAAAGAGGCCGTTTCATTGTGTAAATCTGCAGGTATTACCCCGGTCATGATTACTGGTGATCATCCTGCAACCGCCAGGGCGATTGCCTGTCAGCTTGGCATATTAGCTGATGAGGACGTTAGAGTAATGACAGGTGCCGAGCTGGCTAATTTAGATCAGCATGCTTTTGAGGCAGAGGTGGCGTTAGTGCGAGTTTACGCCCGCGTGGACCCGGCGCAGAAAATTAAAATAGTTCGCGCACTGCAAGATAAAGGTGAAATTGTTGCCATGACAGGGGATGGTGTCAATGACGCACCTGCGCTAAAAGCTGCGGATATTGGTATTGCCATGGGCAAAGGCGGCACTGATGTGGCACGGGAGGCCGCACGCATGGTGTTATTGGATGACAACTTTGCTACTATTGTAAATGCTATCCGCTATGGCCGACGTTTATATGACAATATTCGTAAGTTCGTCCGTTACGCAGTCACTACCAATTCGGCAGAAGTGCTGACTATTTTTCTGGCCCCATTCTTGTGGCTGCCAATACCATTGCTGCCGACACACATATTATGGATTAACCTGGTTACGGATGGTTTGCCTGCTCTAGCACTCACCGCGGAACCCGCTGAGCGTGGCGTAATGCGGCGTCCACCTCGCCCGCCACAGGAAAGTTTATTCTCACACGGTATGTGGCAGCATATGATCTGGGTTGGGTTATTAATGGCCGGATTAACCTTATTCGCGCAGGCGTGGGCTTATCACACGGGATCGTCACATTGGCAAACCATGGCATTTACCGTAATAACCATTTCACAGCTAGGGCACGTCATGGCAATACGTTCAGAAAAAGAATCATTATTCAGCATGGGTATTTTCTCGAACAAGCCATTGCTTATCGCGGTTGTTGTGACGTTTGTACTACAAATGGCAACGATATATGTACCTGCATTTAACCCGATTTTTAAAACCGAACCTTTGACTATGAGCGAGCTTGTCCTTTGTTTAGCTTTGTCCAGCGTTGTATTCTTTGCTGTAGAGTTCGAGAAATGGCTGATACGGCATGGCTGGATTTATCAAAGCTAATCTCATAGAGCAGGTCTGTGCTAGCGGATATTGTAGAAACTAAGGGCTTACCAATGTTTGGGGGGGTGGTGAAGAGTCCACCAGATAAATATTAGGGCTAAGGCGTTATGACTTTGTTTTAATAGGGGTAACTTTCGGGGCAATTATTTTAATGGAAAAATAACCTGATAATTAACAATAGGCTACATTGTTGTTCGAATGACAGAGGGTTTAAAATCAATGGCTTGGGTAGAAATATCCAAGCCGTCTTCTTTCCCGCAGCTATTTTGCAGCACTAGTGAAACGGCAAAGCAATAGTTGAAATTATGTGAGGCTGGAAGCTAGTTCCTGATGTGCAATGTTGAGACTACTTTTGCTGTCGAGCCGTTGCGCAATTTGTTTGAATGCTGCAGATGCGGGGGTCATAGGGAAGGCGTCAGTCACAGAGCGGCCAAGTTTGGCGGCGCGATTAAGGTGCTCATCCGTGGGGATTGCGCCAAAATACTCAAGCTCGATATGCATGAACCGTTTGGCGACTTGTGAGATGTTTTTAAACACGACTTGTGCCTGTGTGTCGGTTGCATCAGCCACGATGATGCCGAATGACCGTCTGCCTAGCTGAGCACATATTTTCTTGATGAGTGTGTAGGCATTTGTGATGGATTCTGCGTCTCGCGTCAGTTGAATCAGAATCTCGTTTTCATTGAGGATTTTTAATGGCAATAAGTCCTCATTATTAAGTGTGGCGTCTACCAGTGTGATTTCGTATTGACTGGAGAGGGTGTCGAACACTTGATTCAAGTCTGCGGTCAGGCTTTCGTCTAGTGGAATGCTTAACTGATTCTTTTGTAGCAGTTTGGTGACTGTAATATCATGACTGGTGCTTTTGATTGCTGCTTCCAGTGCGGCCTTTTTTGACGATACATCAAACAGGGTCGGTGTCTTGGCGATATCGTATGTGGCTTCCCGTGAGGTTTGTGAGGCGTGTACAACGAGCACTTCATTACCTTGATTGCGAATGGATGCGGCAAGGTTAATCATCGTGCGCGACTGATCTTGTGCGGGTGAGGCGGCAATGATGGAGATCACGCGAGGTTTGGGAACTGCCATGATACGGCGTAATCCAGCCGCCTGATCATTTTTAAAATCAACCACGGCTAGTCTCTGTAGATAAGTGGTTGCGGCTTACCGTTTGTTTGGTATTACCCATGATGACAGGTAATTCTTCATTTTTGAACTGTAGTGAAGGATTGTCTGCGCCGATTTTCATGGCTTTCTGGATAAGGTAATCTTTATTGGCAAGATGAATATCTTCAGGCACACGCTGGCCGTTGGCTAAATAATATAGCTTCAGTTTGCTTCGGATGATGACATCCAGTACGCCGCCAATTGTCACTGCTTCATCAAGTTTGGTAATGATGCTGCCATCCAGGCCTTTACCTTTATATGCACGTATGACGTCTGTGAGCGTTTCACCCGTACTCGTAGCGTTGAGACATAGTAGTTTCTTGATGGGAGTGTTGGTGTTGGAAAGCATGGCGATCTGTTCAGTTACCATACTGTCACGCTGACTGACGCCAACAGTGTCAATCAGAATCGTGCGCTTGTTTTTTAGTTCATTCAGGGCGATTTTAAGATCCAACTCATCCTTAACTGCGTGCACCATCACACCGAGAATCTTGCCGTAAATTCTTAATTGCTCATGGCCGCCAATACGGTAAGCATCTGTGGTGATGAGGCCGAGGCTCTCTGTGCCGTGCTTCATGACATAGCGTGCTGCCAGCTTGGCTGTGGTGGTAGTTTTTCCAACGCCGGTTGGACCAATCAGGGCGAATATGCCGCCTTGGTCCAACATGCCATTATCACTGGGGATGTTATTCAGGTTTTTGGCAAGAATCGATTTAACCCATGCCATTGCTCTAGGTGTATCAAGATTGGTGGGCAGGTTTTCAGATAGCATGCGTGCAAGTGCTGCACTGAAACCTGACGATAACAAGCTATTCAATATTTGAGATTTGACGGGGTATTGCTGCTGCACATTGCCCCAGGCAATAGTAGTGAGCTGAGATTCGAATACGTCGCGCATATCACGCATTTCGTTCAGTATCTCGGTCATTTTTTTGCTGGCGTCGAGAATAGAAGCTTGTACCGTATCGTTAGTCGGTTGCACGCTAGGCTGCATGACTGGTGCCTGAATGACAGGTGCTGGGTCACTGATTTCTGTTGCAACGATTGTTTCGGGCTCAAAAGTCGCAGTCTGTTGAGTATGAAATCCATCGATTTTTTTATTGATGACAGAGATCAATGCAGATGGATTGTCATCATCGAAGCCAGATGTATGGCTACGATAGGATTCTTCAATGACTGCGACATTATCGACAATCGCATCCAGATCCTCTTCTTTAAGCGCGGTGATTTTATTACCGCCTGCTACTGCACGGTTAGAAAGAATGATAGCGTTTTCGCCTAGCTCCATGCGCACCAGCTTGAGTGCTTCCCGGGAGTTGATGCCAAAGAATTGCTTGATGCTCATGCTGGACTTTGATTTATGAGATGATTTCAGCAGTTTGTCCTGCCAATATGATCGATGTATGCAGTTGTGCCTGTTCGCGGCCTTTTGCGTAGTTGGTCAGCATGCCGAGTACCGCGCTGTCATCGAAACGGAAGCGCGTGAGCATCATGTTGGTACTGCTTAGTTTAACCACTTGAGCGTTGCTCAGGTTATCCAGCAGGTCTGCAATATCACTGCTAATGCCTAAAAGGAACATTGCTGTTGCTTTGTCTGAACTGATCAATTGTTTAGCCATCATCAAATAATTGAGATTGGCATCTTTTATCTCAGACATCATATCCTTTACATTCATTTTGCTTCCTATTTCTTTGTTTTTATTACAAAAATTTATTTCATAAAACGTTAGGCGAAATTTACCCTTTTAAATGGAAATAACCAATATGCTTTTCCCTGTTTGTTTTGTAGGTGTTTGTCTTACAAGATTTTATGCTTGATGTGCTGCCTTAATGTGGTGCTTATGTGTATTTGCATGCAATAGTTGTATGTGCGAATATTTTGTTAATATTATTCAGTGGGTTATGGGCATGCTAATTAGTATACTTTGCTTGGAATTGCCAAAAAGATGATGAAAGATTCGCCACGATTCAATCACCATATTTTTGATTTATGCATGAGTAATCATGTGAATATGTTGCTTGTATGTATGTTTCCATTTCTTTAAAACGAGCCCTTTTGTGGCAGAATGGTATCAAGTAGTGACGGTATTTGGCCTGCCTCTGGCCATTTTTTCATTTTTACATGAGCAACACAAAGCGCGTGAAAATGAGGATGAAGAGGTTTATCAGCAATTCTCACTTATACTGATTTTTTGAAACTGGTGATTGCGAATCCAGACCTTAAGCTACGTTCGCAGCTTTCTACGCCTATATCTGAATGAAGAGCAGACAGAACGTATGCAGGTAATGTTCGAGATTCTGATTTCTTTATTCGAGCGCACTTATCTTTATGCTTTATGAAGAAAAAATGTCCCAGAAACAGCTACGGCGCTGGCGCTCATGGGAAGACTATATGCGCGAGTGGTGCAGACGAGAGGGTTTCAGGGCGCAGTTGTCACGTCTGTTACAAGGTGAAGATCATGATTTTGCCGAATATATTCGCAAGCTAGCTGGTGAAGAGGTATTGCATTCCAGCTAGCGTTATTGACTTGCTAAAATTCAATCAAAGTCATCAGCCTCATGCAGGGCAGTTTCTCTTGATGAGCCGATTGCATCGTACCCAATTTTTTCTAACTGCTTTCTGTATTCACATGTAGGCTGGTGCCCCTCCAATTTGCCATTAATGGTTGTGGTTTCGACCTTGCAGAAAGCACAGCGATATTGATGCGCATGTCCTTCCAGATGCTCCTGCGGATAATCTATGTAATAAAGTTTTTTCATTGCTCGAACTCCCAAAACTCCAAGGCGGTATGGTTAGTATACTCCCAACACATGTTAGTGCCAGGTGGTTGACATGAATGTTAATTCAGTGGCTTTAGTGAGTTTTAAAAGTATAAAACAAGCTTGTAGCGATGTTTGACCGGGCAATTGCATTTTTACAACATTTGAAATGGCTAGGTGGGTAATCGGGCTGATTATTGAAAAAAATGATGGTGTTAAAAAATCCTTCTCTTGAGGCGTGAAATTTTTAGGCCTATAGTGGTGTTCGTTAAATTCT
>Ga0172367_10001115_pt1 | contig 40277 bp, 53 predicted proteins | sample Lak10m_FD_114542 | JGI IMG/M metagenome (GOLD analysis project Ga0172367, IMG submission 114542) | Freshwater microbial communities from Kabuno Bay, South-Kivu, Congo - kab_022012_10m | ecosystem: Environmental > Aquatic > Freshwater > Lake | place: Democratic Republic of the Congo: South-Kivu... | reverse complement strand
GCGAGCACGATGGCGAAGCGGTCCTGCTGCTCTTTCTTGAACTGCTTCATAGCGGCCGCCTGCCCGTGCACCGAGGCGTTGATGAAGCCGTCTGCCACGCCGCGGAAGAAGCTGTTCGCCGTGTGGGTGTTCCACTTGACCCCATTAGTCTTGAGGTAGGCGTTGAGGCCGATCCGCATGGCGTCGTAGATGATGGGCAACACAGTACGCGCCATGAGTGTGTCCTCCGGCGTGCCCACGAAGATGTAGACGTGGCGGTAGCCACCGTGTGCTCCGGCTGTCGGGTCAAAGCGGAGGCTGAACACGACGTCGACTTCGAAGACTTTCTTAATGGCGACTGGGATCCACCGGTCTTCGTCCCGCCGCTTGCGGCCAGTATTGATGGACTCTTGGACGATGCCTGGCTCTGCGGCCTGGCTGGCCTCCCCGATCTCCATCTGCTCGATCCCGTGCTTGGTCATCAGCTCCTTGGCTTTCCGCATCGCGGTCTCGATTTCGTTCTGGGTGGCCCCGTTGTTCGGGTCCGCCATTTTGAAGAGGGCCCGAATTTTTTCTATCAGGGGTGATGTGGTCTGGTTTTTCATGACAAGACTAGAATAACTGACTGCTAGGTATATGTACACAACTATTTTCGACTATTTTTGGGCATCAAAAAGGCGCCCGGAGGCGCCTTCTTGGGTTGAGGCTTGTGTCTTAGTTGTCGCCTTGGAGGGCGCTCACGGTTTCGCGGAGGGCCTGTACGGCCTTGATCCCGCCTGCGTTGAGCGCTTCAGCTCCGGCCCAGAGGCGGCGGTTCGCGTTCACCGAGAACTCGAAGCTTTTCACCCCGCCGCTCTTGCGGCCGGAGAAGAGAGGCAGTCCGCCAACCATGACGTTTTCCTGGATCCGGTTGAACACCGACCAGAGGTCGTCGCCCTTGTCGACGTCGCGGCGCACGGTAAGAAGTTCCTTGGCGGCCATCTTCGGTTTTTCGTAGTTGCGGTAGCGAACTTCGACGGCGTAGTTGGCGAGCACTGACTGCTCGATCTTCGACACCTTGCGGTTCTTGAAGATCTCCACCTGCTGGCTGGCGCCGTCCAACATCTGCGAGATGCCGTGCACCAGTTTGTTGATGCTCTCAGGATCCAGCTTGATGTGCATGGCTCTCAGTTCGCTGTGGGCACCGCTTGACACCACCATCCCGTTGCTGCACACCAGGCGGTAGAACCCAGCCATGATCACCAGCCGGCTAGACCGGTCGTGGCTGTTGGTGAGAATGATGCGTGGGACTTCGCCGAGTTTTCCGCGGCGGAGGTTTTCCAGGTCGCGGCTGTGGAAGAACTCCACGGCGTGCTTGCTGAAGGGTGTCGCTTTCATCCGGGTTTGGACTCCAGTGGGAATGAAGTCGTGGTCGCGGAGGACGGGGAGGATGTCCGCCGTGGAAGTGAAGGAGTACCGTTCACTGACGCGGGGATCCGCTTTGGTTGAGAAGATCGCAGGGCAGGCCTTGCGAAGATCAGTTTCGTTCAGTTCGACCAGTGAGCGCGTGGCGGACACTAGTCCCGTTGTGGGTGCTTGGTTTCTCATAACACCCTTAAGATAACTAACTGCCAGGTAAAAGTAAACAAAAAAGTGAAACTATTTTCGGAGGCTCTCGGATAAGGCTAGACCTTCAGGAGATGTCCACTTCTGTGAACTCAGCGGGGATTTTTCTAAGATCTACCAGTCGGTACTCGCAAACTGGCTGCACCAGGTCGGCTTTGCCTTGATGCTGAATGGCGATCTTCGCCTGCCGCGCGAGCCACTCGCCCACGGCCGGCATGACAGCTTGGCAGAGGTAGGAAATCTTTTTCCCAGTGGTCATCTTCTCCGGGAAGGTAAACCACTCCGGATAGCCGCCGAGAACTTTCATCTCAGCGATGGACAGCATGCGCGGCTCTTTATAGTGGATATAGTAATTACCGGCCATCGCACCGAGCGGCTTGTCCGGGTGGATCCGGTGCGTCATGAACATGGGGCGCCCAGAGACGTGACCGTGCTTGTTCCTCTTCCTCTTGTGCTCAGGCACCATCTCCTCCCAGACTTCTCGCAGTCCTTGGCTGTATCCGACTTTCGCAACGATACGCTCGAGCTCTGGGCTTAAGGTGTAGAAGTCGTCTGGTTCGATGCCTTTCAACGCTTCCCGGACTGGGATGTCTGGGGTCTCGTCGCTGGTGAAGTCCATGGGCATCTTGTGCGCTACGAAAAAGAACCGCTTCCGGTTTTGGGCGATTCCGCACTGCGCGGCGTTTACCATCAGAAAGGTTACGTAGTACCCAAGCGCGTTGGCCTTTTCGGCGAACTCGATCATGAGGGGCTGTCCTCCGGTAGGCGAGAACGCGCGGCACACGCTTTCTACGGCGAAGACTTGCGGGCGGGCTGCCTCCAAGACTTGGAAGCAGTCGTGCCAACAGCTTTGCCTCGGGTCGTCTTTCCAGGCCGCTCCGCCTTTTTGAACCAGAATGCCGATCGAACTCCAAAGCGCGCAAGGCGGGTTGCAGAATACGAAGTCAATCTTGTGATCTGCCAAGCCTTCAAGCGGCCAGGTCTCCTTCCCCGAAAAGACGTCGACCTCCGGTTGGTTAAGCGCGACGACTTCCGAGCCGTACTTGCTAGTCTCAAAATGGGCGATGACGTCGAAGTGAGCGGCTACGCCTACGGAAAAGCCGCCTGCGAAAACATGGACGGCTACAGCTGTTGGGTTCTTTTCTTTCATAAAATTTGTTCGATGGTCCACGGGAACACCTGGGCAGAAGAATGCAAACTCTTCGCGAAGGCAAAAGCTTCTTGCCGGATTTCCTCCCGGGTCTTAGCCGAATTCATCACTTCCACGATGCGATCTGTCGGGCCGACTTCAGTGGTGACTTTCACAGGTGGAAGATCCTTCCCGTTCACAGTGAAAATAAGCGGCTCGCGGAGCGTAGCTGCCAACGTCAGCGGAGTGATGTAATCGCCGACGACTCCGTCGTTTAGAAAGACTGGCGCTTCTTGGACATAGCGAGGCTCAGTGAGAAGGACACTCCCGCAGTCGACAGCTTCGAACATGGCGTACTCCATAGAAAGGCCATAGACTGGGAGGGTGTAAAAGTCGGCCATGACTGCCGTGTGCCGGAGATATTCCAAACCGACTTCGCGCGGGTAAGCTTGGTAGAATCCAACCCGGTCAGTTCTCCGGGTAAAGTCTTTCTTCCCAGCGGAGCGTTCCATGTCGCGACACTGATAGTGACCTCGGATCCACGCCGACTCAATAACCCTTGCGATGCCAAACAAAGTGACTTCGATGTCATTTTGGGCGCCAATCTGAGCCCATAGAGGGATCATCCGGCTCGGGTCTTTGAAGTTGGCGTAGCGCCCGACGTAGGATATGCGTCTCTGCTGCTGTTTTGTGGGCACCCAGTCTGATTGGTTGCCGAACTCCATGCCGAGCACGAGCGGCAAGACGGGGAACTGAGAGTCCAAAGCTTTCACTTTCGCCGGCAACTTCCCATTCGTCGCGTGAACAAGCATCCCGTCGTGTTTGAGAATTCCTGGAAAGAAATCGTAGTTTCTGGCCCAGCTCATGGGGTGATGATCATGGCAGGTGTGGACGAGCATCGCTTGGCGGGGCGACTCGATCAGCTTATTCCACACTCGGCAGACTTCCGCGTCTGAAGATTTTGGCGGGAAGGAGTGGGTGATGACAAGGTCGGCTGCGAGAATGTCGTCTATGTAGCTCTCAAAGTCGGCTGGTTTCAGGTTGAGCAGGTCTGGGAGAGTTTTCTTCAGGTAAGCACCGACAGTCCACGGCTTCTCCAGCGCGATGAGAAAGCTGTCGTGGCCGGCCTTCTTCGCCCAGTTGTGAAACTCTATTGCGTAGCGGGAAACACCGCAGCCTTCTAAGCCGCGGCCGAGAACATGTATGATTTTCATAGTTGTATGGTGTAAACTTTCTTGCCGTGAAGCCGGCGGGAGGTGACTTTCTTGCCTTGTGATTCAAGTTTGCCGAGCTGGATGCCAAGCCATTTGACAGAGTTTCGTCCGATCATGCTGCGAAGCACGTCGTCAAGCAGAATGTCTTGCATGAGCGCAGTCGCAGTCCCGACCCATGGGATCGGCTCGCCAGATTTTTCTCGGGCTTGCATAAAGGACTCGAGAATTTCGCCGAGCACTGTCGCGTCAGTACTTTCGCCGGCTGCCAGGCGAAGTTCAGGATGATGGTAGCTTGCGATGCCGTACCGCTGGCTTCCGCCGTCGCATTCTTTTGGCGTTTCGAACTCGAGCAGGTAAGCGCCGAGGAAGGGAAGTTCTTTGTCAATGATGCTCTGCAAAGTCTTGCTTTCGGGAAACTTCTTGTTGATGGTGGCCACCTTGAAAAGCATGATCTTGTCTAAGATGGAAGTATCGAGGTCTGGGAGGATCCGAAGGCTTTCTGCATCTACGTTGCCGGTTACAATCACGCGGCCACTCCACTCGACCATCGCTGAGTCTTGGAATTTGGCGTGGTATTCAAAGCTGGTGTTTGCGGTGACTTTCTTCAAGAGAGACGAAAACTTCTTGTGGTCAGACACGCTGTCGCCTGGCGTGGCGTCGTCAATAGTCCACAGTCCACGGTGGAACAGCTTCTTATTGAAGTCGGACTCACCTAATAAAAACTTCGACGCGTCTTGGTGCCCGCCCATCAGCCCAGACACGATCCGGTTAGATAGCAGTGTTTTGCCTTGGCCGGACTCGCCTGCGATGAAAAGCGCTTGCCCTTGATTGGGCATTCCCTCTAACGCAGAGCAATAGAACCTCTTCAGCCAGCTGATGAAAAATAGAAGCTGCTCTTCACTGTCAAAGAAATTCTCTAAAAACTCACAGATCCACGGAAACTTGTCGCCCCAGTCTTTCACGCCACTCGCCGGCTGCAAGACTCTCACTTGAGCTGTATTCAGAACTCTTTCGCCCATGTACTCAATCATGCCTGGGAGGCGGAAGATAAATGGCGCTGCTCCGGCGACGCGCCGATGCTGGTCGATCATGTGAAGGGCTTGCTCCACTTCGGAGAACGTAGCGTCGCGGCCCTTATCGGCTGAGAGCTCTTTTTCTACTTTGAGGTAGCGGCTCATTTCTTTTTCCGCCCGCGGCTCCCATTTTCCGTCGCTTGACTGGTACCAATATATTCGCCCGTCGTACCATACGTCCTCAACGACTTCGCCTAACTGCGTGGTAGTGAACTGCTCGACAAAACCTGGGCCGAAGATCTTGCTCCATGGGACAAACCCAAGAGGCCCAGTAAAGCACTGCATCCCGGTAGGACGCACGATCGCCGCAGACGGGTTGTCGGCTAAGGCATCCCAAAACCGAACACCGCGAGCGCCTTCTACAAAAGGCCCATCCCAGCGGCCGGGGAAGTCTTCCTGCATCTTTCGCTCTATGACATCCAGCGGAATTTCTTCCCCAGCCCATTTGACGCCTTCCGAGGATTTGAGGATCAGCCCTTCGACGAAGGAAGCCTTCATCGGCTTGTGGTTGGTGATCTCGATCCAGTCTCGCCCGACATCGTAGTAGATGCTGGCATTCATGAAAGCGTCCTGCAGATCAAAACCTGGAAGAAGACCGCGCAGGTCTAACGACTTAGCGATAGCGCGCAGAGTTTTCTGTAAGATCGCCGGCGAAGCGATTAACACAGGGCGGTCTAATGTCCATATCAAACGAGCGCCGCCTGACGGAGTCGTATGCACCCAGTTAGGCGCGTTGTCTTTTGCCCGGTCGAGCATGCTCTCCAAGTCCTCTCCTGAAATCTGCGAGTCGTAGTCCGCGACGATCGCATGCATGGAGTGAATGGGGTTAGACGAAGTTTGTACCCGCAGAGCAGGGATGACGCCCACAAACCCAGAGTATAAGCAGTGCTCTGAAGACTCCTGCGCCAACCATTCTTTGTAGAGTCGTTTTGTCTTGAACTTAGGAACTCGTGGCACGAATTCCGCCGGGTTAGAAAAAGTAACTTCCGCAGATGAAAGGTTAGGTATAGTAGGGAACTGGATGTCTGATTGGCCCATGACAAAACAAACTATTACAAAAACGAGTTGGTAGCGAAATCAAATTGTATTTAAGAATTTCTAAGCTGGTTGTTAAAAAACCAAAAGAAGGAGCCTGACTGAGTCCCGGCGGGAACTGGCTCGCCTAGGGCAAAGGCTAGCTGGTCCACTACGGAGCTAGCAGAAAGGGCATGCCCAGCGACTCCGCCGAAGTTGTGGCGAAGCCGATTGGTCTGCTTCAGCTGCTGGTACTTTATCATGTCGCGGTCGTACAGGTGGTGCGACCCCGCCTGCAAAAACAGCGCGCCGAGCTTCAAGTCTCGGTACTCAGACAACCTTCGTAGCTGTTCGAGCACGTGCCAGGACAGCATGGAGAAGTTGAACACGTCGTAAGGAAACCCGAGCCATGCGTCGTTGCTTCGCATGGTGTCAATACAGTGCAAGTGCCCGTCTCGGATAACCCACTGCACGGCGACTGTGCAAGGGATGTCTTTCGAGCGCTGCGGGTTTTGTCTCCAGATGGTGAGCACGGCTTGCCGAGAGTCGCGGTCGCCTTTGAGACAGTCGACAACGTAGTCTAACTGCTCAGATATCGGCGGGCCGTAAGCGCCAAAGAACGTGAGCCCATCGTCGGAGAATTTTGTGATGACCTTGCAATACTTCTCAATGCTCGGCACGTCTTTCTTCCCGGACAGAATCCACCACGCTTCGGCAAGCATGAAAGTGTAGCTCAACTTTCTTTCAACGCAAGTGATTACCGGGTGCTGCATGTCCACGATGACTTGGTTGCCGATGATTTCAGTGATCGGCATTCCTCTAGGAGCTGTCTTCTCCCCGAAGGTGCAGATGTCGTGTAAAAGATGGTCCCAAGCGATGTCGGCTGAGACTGCGTCGGTGTAGGTATTCATGAGCGGTAGCCACATTCGTGGAGGAATGATTTTTTGTGTGTGGTAAGTCGAGCTGCGAACTTGTCTTGCATGCAATGCTTTCTCCAAGCCGTAGACAAGACGTGAACGTCGTGCGTAAATGCAGGCAGATCTGCGCCGTCAAGATCTCGGTCGTATAGAAAGCAAGACATGTGCTTTTCGCGCATGGGTGCATGAGCACGACAGTACCCAATGTCCTCAGCGGTCGTGTGGCTGCCGTAATACCAGTCCCAGTAGCCGCGGACCACCATTTCATACTGCAAGGACGGCTCATACATTTCTTTGCGAGCGGCGAAAGTATCCCGGTGAGCCTGCAGCATTCTTTGGATAGAGCCCATAAGAGCGACTACGTAAAACACGCCCAGATAAGACATCACCCGGGCGAGCCACTCCGCTTCTTCTTCAAGAAGTGTGCCGCCTCGGTAAGCGCCTGCGTAAATGTTCTCGCTAGGCCAGTGACGGTCAATGATAACCGGACAGTGCTTGCTCCACTTAGTCGCCAGCCAAAGACTGCCGACTTGATAAGCGAACATAGACTTTCGCAGCGTGAGATGAATCTTGCGGCCGCCGTACTTTTCGCAATAGTGGTCGGCAAGCGTGGTCTTCCCAGTCGCGTCGGGACCTTCGATGACGATGATGGGGTGATTCATTGAAGTTCGTCTTTGAGTTTCAACACGACCGGCCGCAATGCGTCAGCAAGCCCGCCACTCCAAAGGCCAGGCACTTGAACCAAAAGCCATAGCACTTCAATGGGCACTACCGCGATCCAGTCATGCTTGTGAGGCTCGACATTTTTTGCGTGATCACGAAGGTTAAACACGGGCATTGTCCAGATGCCGATGACCCAATCGAACCCGTCGCCTGGGATGTTGCGGTATAACGTCCGGAATGTGACGTCTCGACTTACGAAGGGCAGCCCGAGTTCTTCGGAAAGTTCTCGAGCGAGCGAAAGGTTGAAGTTTTCCCCATGTTCGAGCAGCCCTGAAGGCAGGGCGAGACAGTTTTTCGCAGACCGGACTCCGTCCCCGCGCCAAAGGATAGCGCACTCGTGAGTTTCGGGATCGAAAGGGATGACCGACACAGTGAAGTGTGGGTACGGCGCGTTGAGAAACCGTTTGTCAACCAGCGCGTCTGAGCACTTCGCGGGTTCTTCTGAGTTTTTCTCAGCGTTGCTCATGACGCACGCTCCTCTCGTTGAAGCAAGAACATGTCGGCGAGGTCTCGGCTTTTCTTCACGAGCGCTTGGTGCGTAAAACGCTGCGCTTCGGATGGGGTGTTGGCGACCAATCCGACAAGAATCGACAAGGCCACGAAGTCGTGGGCCGTCAAGTCTTCCGGATCCATTTTTCTTAGTTGTTCAGTTGTCTTTGGCATAAATTACTTTTTGTAGAAAGGCGTGGTGAAAGCTTCGGTGTCCAGTGCGATGCCAGGCATCCACGAACACTCTTCTCGCATGACTTCATACACGAATTCCAAAGCTTCCTGCGCTTGCGACTTGTGAATTTGATCGGTAATGCCTTCATCATGCACGGCAAACAAGGTTGGTACTCCGCCTCGTTCGATTTTGACAAGTTTTTCATAAAAGACGTCTCTAGCGATCGCCTGGATAACGTTTTCGCAAAGCAGGCTGCCCCATAAGCGATTGACCCGCCCAGTCGCCAACGTCGCAGAAAGTTGGCCTTCGACTTTCTTCACGTTCCGATAGACCATGTTGTTCCAAGTCGGAAGTTCAATCACTAAGTCTCCGCCGATCGCGTTTTCTAACTGAACGCCGAGCTTATTCCAAAAGGCAACGATCTTCCGCTCTTTCCTACGAAAATCATTGACTTGCATCTTGCTCTCACGCGGCGTGATGAGATGTCCGAATTGCGACCAGCAGTAATCCACAAACCGGACCCAGCCACAGCCGTAAGAAAGTCCGAGGACACGCATCTTGCAGAGAGCATATTTGTGAGAGTCTTCCTTCTTTAGCGTGCCGCCTTTCCAACCGAGCGTCTGGACTGCATGCACCTGATAGACTGACATCCCTTGGTTGATCAGTTTGATCTTTGCTCGGTCATCTGTGACCCAAGCCAAAGTACGAGGCTCGATTTGCGCCAGGTCCGCTACGATAATCTCGCCGTCTTTCTCTGCGTGGATCGCACGCCGCATGTCTACTTGGTCTTGCAGAGGCAGTTCTCGAACTTTCTGTCCTTCGGCCAATTCGACGCAGGCAAACGGATCGCGCTGAAAGCCCTGAACGTTGAACCCCTTGCTTGACGCGGAGTTGTCGCCGCCAGAGGTACGCTTTGTGTGGGCACCACAATACTTTTGAGAAAAGTCGATGCGTCCGGTAGCGGGAGAGATCCGCGTCTTCATGCTGAGGAACTTTGTCTTCAGCAGGTTGGCTTTGCGATAGCGCCTCATGGCTTGGACCCACGAGATGTTGATGTTTTCGCGCTCCCATTTCTGACAAGCTGGGTTGTCTTCGGCTAGAGAGACCGGGGGAGTCACGCCTATCTTGCGGCATTCTTCTGCTAAAGCGATCGGAGATAGCACTGCTGCTTCTTCGCTAGTGCCATTGGCCCACGGCAAAACTTTCTTTGTCTCCCAGCAGACGCGCTCCAGTCTGCTGAGCGCCCAGTCTACGTATTCTTCATCAACCGGGAGGCCGCGCAAGCACTGCTGCATGGTCATCTCCGAAATCTCTCGCTCCTGAGACGGCCACTTTTCATGGCACTCTTCCCAAAGCTTGTAACACCATAGCGCGTCGCGCGCTGCATACTCGAGAATGTAAGTCCAGTCAGGGCCTTGCTGAAGCTCCCGCGCTGTCTTGTTCTCCATCTTCTTGCGGGCGTCTTTTGAGATGTCCACGTTAAACACGGCAGAAACGGCCCCTTTTAGGTCGCGTGGCAAACCCATCCAGCTCGTCATATTAGCGGTGCAGTGCCAGGTTTTAGGACTGAAGCAGGCTTGATCTGGGTGGTCGTGCAAGAACCTTCTCCACACACGGCGGTCAAACCCAGCGTTGTGGCTCACCCAGTCTAAGTCGGCAATTTCACTCCAGTTGAACTCTGCGGGATGCCCTACGAATTCGCCCCATTGAGTGTGAATTGAGCAAAGATAAATCTCTACCTCTGGGTGCCATAGATACTGGTCGACGCCCATGGTGCGCAGACCTATCTTTCGCTTGGGAAAAAACGTACTCTCAAAGTCAACGGCGGCGTGCGATTTCATACATCAGAAGGCGCGAAAGAAGACGCCGGAGAAGCGAATTGATTTGCGAGAGCTTGCGCATACCGCCCAGCGGCCCAGGCAGGAATGCTTTTAGTTTTCGCGGGCCATAAAAATTCTTGGAAAGACACGACGATCGGCTCCTGGTCTTGCACTTCTTTAGTGTGCTCGAGGTCTCGCAGCCGGACTGCGATCTTAGACATGTCTGTAGTACTGGCTGAATAAAGAATCGCGAGCATGTCGTCCTGCAAGGTATTGATCTCTGTGATACGAAGTGCAAGCGGAGACAGCATCCTGGCCTGGATGTCTGAGTGAACGCCTAGAAGATTCATCCAACGAACACGCTTGTGGACATCGTGGGAGAATTGCCGCCAGCAAGAGTCGGCTTCGTCAGCCATGCTGTTCAGCTTCGCATCTGAGACCTGCTCGAGCTCAATGACTAGCTCCGGGTTAGTGGCGTTCGCTCGCCAGTAAGCGGGCGAGGCTTCTGCTCGCATGTCTCGAACGTAGATTGTAGTAAAGTCAGGCAGCGGGATGGAGTCTGCGTCGTACGCCGAAGCGAGAAACCGGTAGCGAGTCCCATGGCAAGTAGAAAGCTTGCGGTCAACTGGGCAGTCGTTGACTAAGAATTTCTGGACTTGTAGATCGAAAGACATATTGAAAGTGGGCGGCAGACGTCTTCTTCGGTCTGCCAGCGAAGGCTTTAATTTCTAGGAGTGTGCTTCTCCCGAGTCATGAGACGGCCCTGTCACAGGCCTGTCCCAATTTGGTTAGCCCAGGCTGCACACCCAGTCCAAGAACTTGGGATCTTTGTGCTTGCCGAGGTTTTTGAAGTTCGCGACCGTGACGATGTTCCCGCTCTTCTTCTGCTTCTCGCGAGAGGCATTGAAGGCGAGCATGTAGTGGCGCGTGTCCGGAGCCAAGCTGGTGCGGCTCTGAGTGATGAGCCACTTGCCGGCCGTGGAAGCGCGGTAGTTGACTCCGGTGAACTTCATCTCCGCCAAGGCGAAGACGCGATCTTCATACGAGAGGTTGAAGATCGGATCCGGCTCGATGAACTCCGGCTGCTCGAGCAAGAAGAGCGCGAACAACGCAGGGTCCACAGTCGGCGGTTCGTCCCCGTCCCACTCCGTGCTGAACCCGGCTTCGGCGACAGCTTCCGGAGAGTCGAAGATGAGCGGGATGACGCCCTCTTTGTATTCCTCGTCGCTGAGCTTTTGCACGAACTTCTTCCGCCCGGTGAGGAGGATGAGGTTCAGCGGGTCGAAGCCCTTGTCCCAAATGAGGATCTCCCCGTTGAGCACGATCTGCCCAAGCGAGAAGCCTTTCTCTTCCAGGTCGGAGCTGTTGGCTTGTACCATGTTGATGCGCGGACGCATGAGGTCGCGCGCGTCAACCGGGCCGTCGATAGAGCCGAAGCTCTGCGGCTGGTAGGAGACGACTGCGCGGTCAGAAGGCGCTTCTTCGTCAGGCTCGGGAGCGGCCGGCCGCTTGGCGAGAGTTTTCTTCGGAGCGGGAGCTTCTTCCTCTTCCTCTTCCTCCTCGACGGGAGGCGCGACTTTCTTGAGCGCTTTCTTCGGAGCAGGAACTTCTTCCTCTTCCTCTTCGGCGCGGTCTTCCACGTTGGGCTCTTCTTCTTCCTCCTCCTCTTCGGCGGGAGGCGCGACTTTCTTGAGCGCTTTCTTCGGAGCAGGAACTTCTTCCTCTTCCGCAGCGGGTCCGCCGCCGAGACGCTTCTTCACCAGGACTTTCTTCGGGGCGGGAGTTTCCTCCTCCTCCTCTTCTTCGGCGGGAGCCGCGACGGCTTTCTTGAGCAGCTGTTTCTTAGGAGCCTCGGCCTGCTCTTCGCCGGCTTCCTGTGTGGCGTCGGCGCCTTTGCGGCGGAGCGACAGTTTTTGTATGGCCATAGTTTTAGTTTGGTTTGTTGTGTTGGTTGAGCCCTCGCGGGCGGTTTGGTGTCCTAAGCAGCGAACTGCTCAGAAGTGGTGTTGCTTTTTACGCGACAGTTGAAGATAGCGGATAGTCGAGCCATGTTGAATGAGTCCTTCATTGGACAGTTCCGTGATGACTTGCGCTTGAAGCTTGCCCTTTTCCCCAATGGGCGCCTTTTCGCCGACTAACGTCTTGATGTTCCCAAGCGAAATGCTGCAGGCAGAAAGAAACTCTTCCTCAGAGATGCCGTATTCTTTGCGCAAGTGGTCTCGCACAGTGAGGATATCGACAACGTTGGCGTCGCCTGCTTTTTCGACTAAGGTAAGCGCCGGCCCCAGACGTCCGGTGTCGTAGACTGAAAGGGCGAAGCGCTTGACCTTTTTCAGATAGTCCTCCATGGGCTTCACCCAGCGGAACACTCGGACGACTTCATCCGGGTCGGCGAGCTCCGGGTCGTCCAGCATCGCGACTGGCATGACGGGGACTTCGAAAAGATTGCTTTCGTTTGCGAGTCGTGTCTGGTAGGCCTGCCAGATGGGGCAAGTCCCCTGCATGGCGCAGAAAGTGCAATTGTCGGGATCGGACTTCAGCATTTGCGGGTCGCGAGTGTCCAAGAATTTCTGCCGGCGTTTTACGATAGCGCTGATCTGTGTCACGATCATGTCGTAATCACGCTTGCGCGTCAGTGTATGAGTTTCGTCCACTGCGAGGAACGGTTGCATGATGCGGACTCGGATGGACTCGACCGAAGGCAGATAGAGAAAGAGTCCCAATGCGTACGCCCGGAATTGTATGTTGGTCTTCACAGACTCGACCTCCATGCGGCCGAACTTAAAGTCGATCAGCTCTACGTCTCGCGGGTCACCGCCTTCATCTTCAGCTAAGATGATGACCCGGTCTGCATGACCTTTTTCAAAGTCAGCCAACTCCAGTGGGGTGAAGTCGAGTTCGATTTCTTTGATCGACTCATAAGGCGAGACGGCTTCTGCCTTAGCAAGCGTAGCAAGAAGTCGCCTGGCCATCTCGAGGTCTTCACTGTCGAGATATTTCGGCGGAGTCTCCGGCACGATGCCGCTGTCCATGATTTCGTGCAAAGCCGTGCCGCGAAGTGACGCGTCAGACTCGCCTTCGATTCCTTCGTAGCCGGGACACAGCTGGATAGACTTGAGCCCGGAGGGCGATATGCGAGAATGTTTTCTCGCGGAGTGTTGTGGAGGTGCGGATTTCATATATGATTGAGGACGTTAACCAAAGTTTTCGCGGTATCTTTCGCGTTGATAAGAATCGTCTCAACGCCGAACTTCTCGAAGATTTCTTCGCCGGATGTGTCCGTGGGGTAGTATCCACCGAAGATGACGCGCGATATTCCATGGGCGACAAGATCTCGAGCACACGGGCCGCAAGGCATAGTGGTAACAGCTACCGTCTCGACGTCGCCTCGTTGAGTGAGGCTGCACAGGTTGCTCTCAGCATGAATGACAAACTGCCGGCGATTTTTGTCGCTGTCCCACCAGGAAAGATCGTAGTCTACCCCGCGCGGCAAGCCGTTGTAAGAGGTAGCCACTACTCGGTTCTCTTTTGTGAGAGCGACCGCCCCAACTTTTCGCTTTGGGTCTTCGCAGCGAGTGGCAGCGGCCACCGCAAGAAGCATCGCATATTCGTAAACGCTAAGCCGGAAGTGCTCGATGGAATAGAGGATGTCCGCGTGGCGCTGAAGTGTCTGAGCCCTGGCGAGGTCTTCAATCTCGACGTAGAAATGGGCGAACTCGCAGTTGGCGTCGCCGCAGAAAACGTAGCGAAATTCTGGAACTTCGAGCAGCGCTTGCCAAGAATCACCCATGGATTGGTGCTTGCTGAAAGACTTGAGCGCTTGGAGGACTAAAGCTTGAACGTCGCGGCTGGCTTCCATCAACTCAGGAAGACGTGGCTTGAAGTGTGGGACTGGTTTGCTCATGACAAGGGTGATAATAAAATAACTGACTGCTACGTAAATATAAAAAGACTATGAATGAAAACTTTTTGACTGCTCAGCGCTCAGATCATTCCTCCCGCGGTCAGCTCGCCGTCTGCGATCATGTTCAAGTTTTCCAACTTCCGCTCAACGACCTTAGCGATCTTCTCCTCAATCCCGCCGGCCGAGTAGATTAGCCGCTGCACGACGGGAGACTTCCCTCCGCTTCTAGGAGCTCTGCCTAACGCTTGGATCAGAGTGACTGCTTTGTAAGTGGGAAATAAGATGACGTGACGCGGGCGGGAGCCGTCTGTGTCATGCAAGTCAATGGACTCGCTGCCGGCGTCTATCTGGCAGAGGATGATTTGGACTTTTCCGCTTTGAAATTTCTCGGCTTCCTCGTCGGCGCGCTTGCCCGGCCAACTCCCAGCGACGACTGCAAAGTTTTGCTTCAGCTTAGACGCGATCGCATGCAGCGTGCGGGTGAACTGCACGAAAACGATGACCCACGACCCTTCCTCTACTTGGTCTTCAATTTCTTCAATCAAAGCCGGCACTTTGTAAAGCTCGGCGCGCTGCCGCTCACGAATCGCTCTTACGATCGCCGGAGTCTCGCCTTCGTGCTTTTCCTCATCTCGGATCTCGTCGTCTCGGATCTCGTCTTCCAGCAGCATGAGCCAGCCGGGAAGTTTGCTAGGCACATCCCACAACTCGACGAACGTTTCGCAGGCCGGAAACTGCCCGGCGTCAGCAAGCTCCTTGCGGCGAAGCCGGACGCCCCACGAATCCTCCGAGTTAAACAACATACGATGCAGTTTGCCCAAGACGCGCTCGCGGTCGCGCTTTCGAAAATAGAGCCCGCCAAAAGGACTCTTCCCGCAGCCGTTTCTCCGGCACCAAAGCCAGTAGTCTTCGCCTAAAGTGTGCAGGCCGCAGCAGAAGCCGATGGCGCGCATCTTGAGCGGAGTGTCGGTGACAGTAGCAGACAGCCCTAAGACGTAAGCATCCGGGCACCGCCGGCAGGCGATCACTACCTCGGCGTTCTTGCTTTTGATCGCGCCGCCTGCATGGATTTCGTCAATCACTATGAGAGTGGGCTCACTCAGCCGCAGCGAGAAAGTAGAGAACTTCCCCCGCTGAGTCATGATGGGGCGAAACCATTCGTTCGTCCCGCGAGCTTTGTCCCAGCTCATGATGAATAGAGGCGTGATCTCGAAAAGAGCTAAAGCTTCTCGCCACTTCGTCTGAGCGCGCGCTCGGCAGATGACTGCCACCGGAGCAGACTCAAACTCAGTCAGCGCAGCGATGGCCGTGAAAGTCTTGCCAACTCCGGTGTCGCTCCCGTCTAAGGCAAATCGCTTAGATAAGAGGATTTCTGAGAGCTGGCGCCCGGCCTCGACCTGATACGGACGGAAAGCAAAGCCATTAGACCTATTCGCAGGCATGACTAGTGACATCTAGGTGGTTTTAAGTACTAAGAAAGCGGCTTTAGACTCGTTTCTTACGAGCGGTCGCCCGCTTCCGGCCGCGCTTCAGAGCTGCCTCCACACGCTGGTTGTGCGCTTCTAGGACGCTGAGAGCCTTCAGCTGCCCATTGCGGAACAGCGTCTGGTGTACGACAGACCACGCTGCAGGCGGCGCTGGCGCAGTGAGGGAGATGGTCGTGTCTTTAGAATGCATGAACTGGTCGGCGATAGAGTTGTAGCCGTCAACGAACCGGCGGCGGTTCCAATACGGCCTCCAGAGAAGGCAGACCGCAGAGGCTAGAGCGACAAGCGCCACCAGCGCGAGAAGCAACGTCTCCCAGTAAGTAAAGACCCAGTGAAGAAGAGGAAGCCAGGAGTTCATGCGACCGACACCTCCTGGATGAAGCGCTCTGCGTTCGGGCGAGCGGTGTTGAAGCCTAAGACTTTCAACGCCGAGATCTTGGTGCTGCGCGGAAGTTCCACCTTCAGCTCGATAAAGTCTGAGATGGGCTGCCGGCGCAGGTCAGCTTGCTTCTGCTCGAGTGCGTCTTGTGTCTTGCGAAGTTCCTCCAAGCGCCGGCACAGCGGGTTGCGGAATGGGATGAGCTCCCGTCCGAGTTGAGAGATCCGCATGGCGCGCAGCTGCTGAGCTCCTTGCGGGGTGAGTATGATGTGGTGTAGTTTCATGTGAGTTTTTTCAGTGTGAGTTTGAACGATCGGGAGATGCCCTTGACGTCTTTGGTCGCCGTCTGGTGCTGTTTGAACGCGACCAGTTGGGCGAATCGGCGTTCGGCGCGATCAAGATCGGCGAGCAGATAAGTGAACCCGGAGATGCCCCAGTCGGAGTTTCCCGGAAGATGCTCGGCGGCCTCTGTGACTGAGCCTTCGTATTCGACGCCATTATGCTTCTGGATCTTCACGACTTCGTACCCAGCGTAAGCGCCGCGCGTCTTCTTGAGAAGAGCGACGTCGCCTTCTCGCTTGATAAGCTCGAACTCGAAGCCGTGCTTGGAGAATTTTTGAGGCAGGGGCTTCATAGGTTCAAGTTGTGCAGCAGCGTAGTGAGCGTCGACTTAATGTCGTTGCAGCGGCCGATGTGATGAAGCCTCTCCTGCGGAGAAAAGTCTTCCGTGATGGGGTGGTTGTGCAACCACTCGAGAACGGCGTAGGCCTTTTCTTTCGCTTGCTCGTGGGTAAGCTGCGCGATAGACACGACTAACTCCGGCTTGGGTTTTTTGGGTGTAGACATATTCTTAGAAGAGAAGCAGTTGCTTGGGCTCTGCGGCTGGGACTGGGAGGTATGTCCCGACCGCGCATAAAAAGTCTCGCTTGCGTAAAAGACAAGCCTCCCCAGTCACGGGATTTCGCATCAAGCGTCCCTGTTCGTACGTAGCGTTGGGCCACTGAAAGGCGTAAGAGTCGCACTCAGTTTCAAACCCCGCGCGAGACAACTCAGCGACCAGCTCAGCGACGCACGTAGCGCGCACCTCAATGAGAAAGCCGTCTTCTGAGATGTGCCCGCGGTTGACAAAGTGAGCGGCCGCTTCTTTTGCGGCTTCCGCTGCGTGGTACTGCGTCGCTTTGTGAGGACCGCGGCCGTCCCAGAAAAACCCGTGCGCCCAGACCTGGGAGTCCGGCTGCTCGCTAAGCCAGTAGCCGCGGTATCCGTTTTTGAAGTCGCGAATGCTGTAGTAAATGGGCAGTGCGCTCATGGGATTAACCGTTGGGAAACAGAGGCTTCTCTCCGGATTGGATTTGCGGGACGACGCTCTTAGTGAAGAGCAAGATCTTCCCGTCGGGTCCTTTTCCCACGATGGGGAATTTCGAGCGGTTGGGCGCCAGGCCGTGAAGCTCGTAGGAAACGCCTTTATGCGTGAAGCGGTTGCCGAGCATCTCGCGGGTGAAGCCGTAGCAGGCGTGCAAGCGCTCAAAGGCGAGTTGGTATTGGTCTTTGCCTCTGGCTTGCCCGGTTGTCGCGTCGACTGTGATTGTCGCGACTGTTCCGTCTGCGCAGTATTTGATGGAGCCGCACTTCAAGGTGACGCCCATATCTGCCAAAGTGGCGAGGGCTTCGTCCATTTTCGTGCGGAGGAGCTTGAGCTGATGTTTGTCAGCCAAGTTGACTGTAGGAGTGTGTAGGTTACTCATGACAAAACTAAGAATAACTAACCGTCACTTAAAAGTAAATAAAATTTTTGATCATTTTTCAAGGCTTCAAAACCAGCTTATTTGCAGGCAGGCGAAGCTGTTCTTTCATGCCGTGCAACTTCACGGTAGCCGTCTTGCCCTTCAATGAGATAAGCACCCCGTGCCGCTTGCCTCGCGGATGATGGCTAGTCTTTGTGATGAGGTCGCCTGGCTTCATGACAAGCGTCTTTCGAATTTCCGGCGCATCTTATCGATGACTCGGCGCTGACCGGGTGAGAAGGACTTCCTACGTAAGTTGGACTTCAAGAAGTCGGCCTCGAAGTCGTCCACCTCGACGGTGACAGAATCATCCAGGTCCTGGAGGAAGTCGGCTCGGATCTTGTCAAGTGCCTCCTCCTGCAGCGGCGTGCGGGGCTTTGGTTGGGCGAAAGACCGGCGGGACCTCGTCTGGACTTCGCTGAACTCGTCGCTGCCGCCGCTTGTGATGGATCCACTGAAGGTGCTCACTCCCCGTCCTCCCATAGTCCGAGGCCCGACCACGCGGTGATAGCGACGTTCGACAAATATTCCCGTATCGCATCAGCAACTTGTTGCGGGTCGCACGCGTCTCCGCCGGGGACACAGGCTGAGATAATACTGTCAGGGTCGAGGAGACTATGCAGTCGCTCGCACTTGTGGCGCCATGCAAGCGATTCCTCACGAAGCCTGTCGTTATCCCTTGTCAGCGCGATGCACTTGTCGCCAAGCATCCTAAGTGCGTGTCGAGTGGCCGGGGTTTCCAGATACTCATTTACTGAGGTCGGGATTCCATCAGTCCTTGGCAGGTTTCGGGCGTTATTGATATCTCTGAGTGGGTTGTTTTCCAGTTCCATAATTCAAAATGTCGAACAGGTTAGTGGACCGAATCCTTCGGATCGGCCACTTTTGCGTTCTCAGGAATATCGTCGTGCGTGCGGCCGTCCAGTTCTCGGCCATTCGCTTTTTTGTCCACTCCGCCCCATTGTTTGAATAGGAAGGCAACATGCGCTTCCTCGCAATCGTCGCGGAGTTGCCGAGCCCATTCCGGCTGCATCTGGCGTGATCCGGGGCCACTCTCGCCGCCGCAAATTACCCAATGGATTCCAGCGGTCTTCCCCTCGCTCCCGATTTTCCAAGGCAGCGCGTCGGGGATGCTCACCGGGCCGAGCAGCGGTTCACATGACAGGAAGCGGATTCGCGCAGGGATCTCCAGTAGGAGAGGAATCCTTTCGTTGGCTCGCGCTTGATCTTCTACGCTGGTTCCCATCCAGACATTGTGAGGGGCATCCCCATTCAGCCACTTCCCAGCCAGAGGCGAAGCATGGCAGGCTTCCATCATCCGAGCCTCCCAGCTTTCAGGCCTTTTGGTGAGCATCAACCAATTCAGAAACGGTGTTTTTTCGATCAGACGCAGCAGTTCTACCCGCCATTCAACGGGCGCTTTCCAGTCGAGCCAGTCCGAGAGGGAAGCGCAGAACACGCGAGGACGTTGCACCGGAGGATCTGCCATGATGTCCCCTTCCGCATAGTCACGATTCCACTTGAGAGGCTTTGCCCATTCCGCCCGACTTGTCAGCGATCTTGGGTTTTCATCTCCCCATTTCGCACGACCGAACCGTTTATCCATGAGCGTTTCTGCGTAGCAGTTGGCGCACCCAGGCGATACCTTCGTGCATCCGATCCACGGATTAAAGGTGTGCGTTGTCCATTCGATTTTCGAGTTTTCCATAGTAAAAATATCCTGAGAACAAGTCAGTGGGCCGAATGCTTCGCATCGGTCACTTTTGCGTTCGGCCAAAGAAGAATGCGCGTTCCACCATCCGGCAGAGATTCGACATCCACTCGGCTCAGATTGTGCTTTGAGAGTTCTTTCAGCCACCCTTGCTGTATTTCGTCATTTGTCATTTCCGACACTCCAGCCAGCCAGAGCATCATCCCGAGAGAGATTCCCCCGGCGCGGATTTTGTCAGCGATCTTTCCGTGATACGCTGCAAGTGACCTTGCCATGATCGCTTCATCCCGGGTCACCAGGACGACAATAGGCCGAACAGAGCGATCCACCGAACACTCACCCGGCGTCACGCCGGATGCTATCGTTTCATTTTCTTTCATAGTTTTTCCTCCTTGGCATCCGTCGCGCCACCGGCTGAGTGCCGGTGATCGCGGACGTTCGGCATGACAAAGCCTTTGATTGTCTCTGGTCTCAAATAGTCGTCGCGGTGATGCCATCGGCAGAATTTGCTGCCCTCCATTGCCTCGCCTCCGCACGGCTCACGCCTCCACACTACATTCCCTTCTGTAGTGTAGGGCACATCTTTCTCAGCAACACACATCCGTCGGCGATTTTCGTGCCGAGGCAAAGCAGGTTCATGCACCGAATCCTCACCCGTGGGCGGTTTCGGTGTTGGCTGCGTTTCAGTTTCGTTCGATGCTGATTTTTTGGTGGGCATAGTTTTGGGGTGTAAGTGGTGGCGGTGCCAGAGCTAGGCGTTCGACATATTCATTTTGCAGCGATGCACAGCGTTTGGTTCCCTGACTGGCATGTGATGATCGGTTGTTGCCACCACGGATATTCCGGCCACCGCTCGATGATGACGGGCGGCTGATACGGGGCAACCGGGTATGGTTGTGGCATCGGAACCAGTTTTTCTGTCGGTTCCGGCCACAGTTCGTTGAGGATAGCGCGGAGTTCCCGTGCCTGCTCCAGAGTCATTTCCACTTCCTGACCAGCGATGGTCAGCTTGATTTTTTCTATTTTGACGGTGCCCATAAATGTCGAACAATTTCGTGCAGCCAACCCCTACCGGTCGGCGCTTTTGATGGTAGTTGAGTCAGCCACCGGTAGGGGCGGCTGACGAAGGTCGTTCGCCAGAATATATCCGGGCAGTTGATTCGGCGGCTCTTCTGGAAATTTTGCCCATGCCTCCCGTGCCAGTGATGCGGCCTTTTCAGCGACCGGCATTATCCCGTCAGCGACCAACCCGTGCGCATGGTAGGTTGCCCGGAAAGCCGTGAGATTTTTCCCGTGCCAGTCCCAGCGCGTAAACCAAATCGAGTATCCGAGACCGCTTCCCCACCCCTGTGTGGTGAGCTTGTCGTCGGATTCCCAGCCTTCCTCCCACATTTCCAACCGAAGGCGAACAAGGCGATCCACGTAATGCCCACCAGCGGCCACGCCGGTTTGCGGATTGGAGTCTGTCGCGCTGGTGGTCATACGTGATCTTTGGCGTTCGCCACAATATCTCCCTCCAAGAGTCCGAGGCTCGACCATGCGGAGATGATGTCGTTGAGCGTTTGAAGTGCTTTGTCTCCCGTCCAAGAGTAGTCTCTGAGACCTGTTTCTTTTATCCAAGCGATTTCTGTTAGTCCGTCAATCGCCGCAATCGTGGACTTCCACCCAGCCTCGGCGTTTCCGGCACAGGCTGCGATGAAGGCGGCGTCTCTATCCGCGCACATTGGAGTTGAATTTTTGCCTTTACTTTCTCCAACGGGGGCTGTGTCAGGAATTTCAATCGCGGTCCAATGACAGCCTACGATGTGTGTTATCCACCTCCCCTGCGTCCGCTTCTCGCTCAGTTCCAAAAGCCTCACGCACTCGGCGCGGATGATGTTCAGTTTTTCGGCGGTGCTCACAATTTTGGGTTCTGCTTGAAGACCAGAGCGCGCATGTCGGAGAGGTGTCTTTCGGTAGCAGCAAGCGCGCCTGCCGAGCCGGTGCCTTCTGTGGGGCGGAGCCCGGTCTGCCAGAGTTCGTCCATCAGCTGCTGGGCGCTCTGCTGCGTGAGTGAGAGCATCGGCGACTGCGAGCAGCAAAGCTCGTCGTCTGTGAGAGTGTCGAGCGCCGGCGACCTGGCGATGCGAACTTTGCGGACGCCGTTGTCTTCGGTGATCGCAGCACAGAATAGCTCAATGCAGTCGCCTAGGAATGGAGAGCGCGTCGCTCGGAATTGGAGTCGGAAGGATGAGTTCATGCAGGGATGCCTTTCTTTAACGGGAAGATGCGTGCGTCGGTTACGGCTTTCGCCAGATCGTCGCGGATTCCAGATTTGAGGATGAAGTCTCTAACGAAGAGCTCGTAGACTCGAGAGAGGTCTTCCCGAGACGCGTCCATGGGAAGCCCGTAAGAAAACTCGTGTTCGGATCCGTTGATCTGGACTTTGCCAAGCAGTTTGACTTGGAAGTCGGCGTACTCTGAGACCACCCACCAGCGACAGTCTAAGACACAGTTTTCTGGCTTGGGTATTTCGGCCAGCAGCATGTCCTGCAGCTGGGCGTGAATGGCCTTCGCTTCGGCCAGGATTTCAGAAGGTTTCATAAAAAGAGGTCCTGCGCAGCAGAGCGCCCGAAATGGGCTCGTTACTCGGCTGGCTGAGTGCCCGTCGTGGGTTTGTAGCTTTGCAGCTGAGTGCCCGTCGTGGGTTCGTAGCCTTGGAGTAGTCGTCTGCTGCGCAGGAGAGGTGGCTCATGGTTTGGGTTTGCTGAGCTTGGCTTTTGAGGGCACGAAGCCCCAGCGTTTCTTGGCCGCGGCGTATCCGCCCTTGCGTCTGCCGGGATGATTGTAGCCGGAGAGCCCGCCGATCTTCCCTCGGATGGAAGCCATCTCCCGGCAGGTGAACCGGCCAGTCTTCAACACGAGCCGCAGCCGCTTGATTTCTTGGGCTCGCTCGCGCGGAGTGAGAGTAGTCTTGGGCATGATGGAGTTTTCTAAGTAAGGCGAAACCGCCAGGAGGGATGGGACCTGCCTGCGCGGTTAAGCAGTTGCGCAGTTAAGCGGTTGCGCGGTTAGTCCTCCACCTTGCCGGCGGCGAACCAGGCTTCGAGGAGGCCGTCCCACGCTTTGGCGTCGATGTTGTCGCTGACGAAGGTGCGGAGCTCATCCAGGGTGCGGAGGTCCCGCAGCCCCGAGCGCGCGATTTTGCGATCAGCCGGGTCGTCGATGCTGTCCGTGATGAACCGGGCCAACGAGCGCGTGCGCCAGTTGTAGGGGATCTTCACGTTGCCGCGAGGCTCGGGCGCGGGAGCCGCGGATTTGCCGGAGGCCTTTTCGGCTTGAGCTTTTCCGCTCGTCTTGTCCGCGACGGCTTTCTCGAGTTTCTTTGCCGCGACGACTTTTTTCGCCGGGGCTTTGGGTTTGGCGACCTTAGCGGCCGCAGGTGTTGGCGTGTCTGCCATAGTTTTGGTTTTCTTTTGTTACCGCGTTGTGTTGGAGCGGCGCGCCGTGCGGTGAGGCGGCGTGTCGCAGTAGGAAGTGATCTTCACGGCGAGAAAGGTTCCGTCCGGGCAGTGGACTTGGATAGCGCCATTGGGGGTGTTGCGAGCGTCGGCCCGGAAGCGGTGGTGGCGGGCGCTCTCCCAGTTGCGGTGCAGGTCTCCGCCCGAAGTAAAGCCGTATTCATTGCGGGACGGCTCAGTGCAGATGATGACCAGCCAATGGGCCGGTAGATATTCTAAGGGGAGGCGATTCTCCGGCGTCATCACGCTTTCGAATTCGTCAGGGATGGGAAGGGATTCGAGCATATAGATATCAGGCCCGGTTGAAGTGTTCGAAAGAAGCGCGGGCGAGCGCCTTCCCGCAATGGCGGGCAGACTGGGCGTCGGCTTCTCGATCTAAGAGGATGCGGTCGTCTTGAGAGAGTCGCCTCATCGCGGTTTCGTCAAGTTCGACGATCCCGTCTGAGTCTATGCGGACTCTCTCACCAGTGGAGATTTGAACAAGTTTGCTCATGACAAGAGAAGATATAACTAACCGGTAGGTAAGTGTACACGGGAAAGTGTAAGAATTTTCTACGTAGTAAATTCACTACTCGGAATATGTTGCGCCGGGCGTGACGGGTTTCGATAAGTGCTCGAGCGTCTTGAAAGCTTTCGGCCGCGGAGCTTTTGCTTCGGCTGGGTCTTCAAAGATGGGCGGCAGGTGCAGCTTTTGCAGGAGGCTGTCGGCGTCGGCTCCGGCCTCTTCTTGCCTGAGAAGTTTCTTCGTTTGAGCGAGCTGGCCGGCGATCCGGACTCGGATGCGGGAGCAAAAAGCATCCGGCCACTCCGAAGGGAGTTTGTACTCATCATAGAAGTTGAGGTGGTCGGAATCTAACTGAGCGAAGCGCTCTTCATAAGAAAGTTTTCCGTGGAAGGTCGCGTCCCAGTCGGCGCTGAGTGACTCGATTTGAGACCGCACGTCCTGCAAGTCTTTGAGCCTCTTTTTAAGGGCCAGAACTTTCTCCCGGCGGGCTGCTTTGAACTCCGCTTCGAAGGCCCGAGTCTCTTCGCGCTCTTGGCGGCGAGCGAGCGCTTCTTGCTTCTGCTGCGCGAGGAGTTCTCGGCGATTGAAGCCGCTTTCTTTTTGCGCGGCTAAGAACTTCTGCCGGAGTTGGAGGATGACGTTCTCAGCTTGCAGCACCTCTTTCGCGTGGCGGGAGCGGAGGCTGGCGCGCTCTTCGGCGTGAGACGCTTGCAGGGTGAGAAGAGCTTGCTTGGAAAGTGTGAGCTCGTTGAGAGCGATTTCGCAAGCGTGCTGAGACTCGTGAAGGGCGAGCTCAGTGACGCCAGCTGGGACGAGCGCTGCGGACTCAGCGTCCTTATCGGGTAATGCGGAAGGCCGGACAGGGCGCATTCCAAGTTTGTGGTTGGTGGTGTTCATTAGGATAGACTACTGCCTTGTACTACAAAGGTAAACATAAATTTACTAGGGGGGAGTTCTATATATCCAGACCCTATATTAGAATTACTATATTTATTTTAAAGTTCTTGTATAATAATAACCAACTGCTGATCCTTACCTCTTTTGACTTCTATGAAAAGATTAGATTTCGCTTTCGCTTTTCGCCGAAATAGGCTGGCGCTATGAAGAAGGATGTCTATGAAGTAGCCGTGGGAGATCTGGTCGTCGGCTGCGATCCTGGCAAGAGTGGGTGCCTTGTTTTGATGGAGCGAGTCCGCCGGGGAAACAATCTCTTAGAAGTCGTAGAAGGCATCCGCATGCCGGAGTCTTATGATGAGTTGAGCAGCGTCCTCTATGAATGGTTTCAGCGTTCGAAGATACTTTTCATAGAACAGGTGCCTAAGTTTGCTGGGGAGGACCGCTCCGCCGCGTTCATGTGCGTGCTGTTCGGCAACTACCGAGAGATATTCGGTCTTGGGCAAATGTACTCAAAGTTCTACCCAGAGTTTCGCGTAGTTGAATTGTCACTTTTATCTTGGATGAACGCGATCATCCCGCAAACGCAGAGGTCTCGCGACCGCGCTGAGAGAAAGAAGCAACTCTGCGAAGAGACGAACCGCCGCTGGCCTCAGTGGAAATGGGTGCAGTCGATGTGCGATGCCCCGCTGATCGCCGAAGCAGGTGTGATACTCAGCAGATGATTTTTGTTTACTCGGTAGCAAGCTGAAGTTATTCGGTTCTGCATGGCGAGCAAAGTAGCAAGAAGGCTGACCCCAGTCGAGCGAGAGTTTGTCGACCTCCACGTCGTGAAGGGATACCCCATGTACCGGGCGTTCCTCATGGCGTATAAGACGCACTGCGCGAACTGGAGGCTGACTCGCCGGGAAGAAGCCGTGAAAGGCATGGCAGATGTTTACGCCCGCCGAGTGCTGCGCAAGCCTTACATTCAGGAATATGTCGATGAGCTGAAAGGCCGGCTGGCAGACCGAGCGCAGGAGAGCATGTTTCTCTCTTTGGATGAGAAGCGAAGATTCCTCGCGAAGGTTGTGCGTACTCCGGTAGACGAAGTCGACGAAACGAGTCCGCTCGCGCAAGAAGTGAAGTATCTTCCAGATGGGTCCGTGCATGTGAAGACGCCGGACAAGCAGCGCGCAATCGAGCTGGACGCCCGGCTGATGGGCGAGTTCAACGACTCCGTGCGAGTGCAGGTGTCTGAGAAGATCGTTGACTTTACGAAGGATCTAGTGTAATGGCCTTCAAGATGAAACTCCGGAAGGGGTCGCACTGCCTCTACAACCGCACAGGTGTCCGCGGAGAAGTCACTCCCGAGAATGTTATCCCGCTTGACCGGCAGCGCGAGATCGGGATGATTAAGCCGCATGAAGTTTATATGGCGAATGCGTACGCCGTCAGACAAGCGCACCTCGCAAGCGGCGACCTCTTCGGCCCAGCAGAGTACATCTTAAAGAATTGCACCAAGCGTCCGCCTGCTGAAGCGATCAAGATCACCACGACAGAAGCTGAGTTCATCATTTGGAAGTTCATCCAACGTCTGCTGGATATCGACGAGTACGAAGCGGCAGCGATCGTGTGCTGGGGACCTGAGTTGTTCACGCCTGAGCCGCACTGTACTCAGTTGGTGTGGAAAGCGCTCAGCGGATCAGCGAAGAACCTCATCATGGGCGGTGGCTCTTTGAGCAAAAGCTATTCTGGGGCGGTGTATTTTGGGCTGGACTTCATCCGCGATCCAGAGTGGACGTGCATTAAAGTGATGTCGGTGACTGCGCAGCACGCGGTGACTAACGTCTTTGCTCACGTGAAGAACCTGCTGCAGAACACCATCGTCCCCGTGCCCGGCTTAACCGTGAAGACCGAGTCCGTGCAGGTGAACAACGACGACAAGCAAGGCATCCATCTTGTGTCGATCCCACAAGGCGACGATGGGAAAGGCAGGCTCCGAGGATTTCACCCAGTGCCACGGCCTCGCAAGCATTGGCGATTTGGCCGGCTGTCTCGCGTCATGCTGCTGCTTGACGAAGCGGAGGAGATTCCAGGCGGCGTTTGGGAAGACGTCAACAACGTGCTGCTGACTGAAGAGTCTGAGCGCAGCAACGTCAAGGTGTTCGCGGCCACGAACCCAAAGGATCGCAACAGTAAGTTTGGACAACTCGCTGAGCCAACCAACGGCTGGGCGTCATTGGACATTGACGAGAGTGAGTCGTGGGAAAGCACGCTTGGCTGGCGTGTCACTCGGTTGGATGGGGCGAAGTGCGAGAACGTAGTCGAGCAGAGAGTAGTGTTCCCAGGACTGCAGACTTACGAAGGCTTCGAGCGGATGCTGAAGATGGGCACCAACCATCCGGAGTACTATACGATGGCGAGAGGCTGGTTCCCAGAAGACTCAGCGCAAGCGGTGATCCTCACTGGGTCAATGTTCGCTTCTGCTAAGGGCGTGATAACGTTTTCTGGGCCGACCATCTCAGCCGGCGGAGTAGACCTCGCGTTCGAAGGCGGCGATCTTTGCGTCTTCACACACTTGCGGCATGGCGAGGCTGCCGGCTGGACAGACGCAAACGGGAGATTCCACGCCATCCGTAGCGGACAGCGCGCCGTGCAAGTAGAATCGCAAGTCGTGCTCGAGAAGAAGCAGACGCTCGATCAAGCGAAAGCGATCATCCGCCTTTGCAAGGATCTGAGCATCAAGCCGCAGTGGCTGACAGTGGACCGCACTGGGAACGGAACTGGCGTGCATGATGCGCTCTGCCAGATGTTCGGCCCAGCAGTGCTCGGCGTCATGTTCTCTTGGGCGGCGACAGACGTACGAATTTTGGATGATGACGCAGAAGTCGCTAGCGAGCTTTATCATGACATCTCCACTGAGATGGGGTTCGCCATTCGTCGATTCATGGAGACTGGGATCCTCAAGCTGAATCCAGGCATGAGCTGGAACCAGCTCGAGAAAGAGTCGACAAGTCGGAAGTATACGCAAGTCGGTCGCGGCATCGTGAGGATGCAGAGCAAGAAGGACTACAAGAAAGCGAGCAGCGGAAGTTCTCCAGACCGGTTTGACTCCTTGATGCTGGCTGTGCACGGTGTAAGAATGAACGCAGGACTCTCGGCGTTGATGGTGCCAGAACCTGCACAGAAGAAAATCCTATCCAAGCCACTTTCACATGGGCTAGTAGACAGCTTAGACTTCCTTGACATGTCATGAGTATGCATAAAACTCGAGTGATCACAGGCATCGTTATGCCAGGCGGGTGGCACAAACCCGAACTGGACCGAGCCGGCCGACCCATGAAGGAACCGATTCGGGCCAGCACTTTCGAAGAGCTCGTGCAAGCGGTGATCAAGTTTCGAGCAGACAACCTCATCCCCATCGGGAACGCGGCGCAAGACTGCGAGGACTACATCTGTAACACCTTTCCCAACGCGTGCTTGAGCATCACCGGTGCGACAGCTCAAGTCACGGTGACTCGAGGAGCAGCGTCCACAGAGACGCAAAGTTTGACTGATGCGATGATCCAGTGGATGGACCGGACGTTGGACAACCACGATGAGAGTCGTTTGGTGCTACTCAGCGAAGCGAAGTCTCGCGCCGAAGTGTGCCGCAAGTGCCCGTTCAACAAGCCTTGGAACATCTCTTGCGGTTCGTGTTCTGAGCAGGTAGGCCGGCTGGGCACCGCGATACGACTCGGCCGCGATACACCGTGGGGTAAGAGACTTTACGCCTGCCGACTGTTCAGATTAGAAACGCGGTCTGCGGTATGGCTTCGCAACCCGGTTAACACTTTGCAAACGTCAGTGCAAAAGCCCGCGCACTGTTGGGTCCGATGAAGATCTCCTTCTCAGGCGCGCGGAACTTCTTTTTGGCCATGTGCCGATTAGGGGTCGCCGCAACGCATGAAGATCCGCGCGTGTCAAAGACTACGCAGAAGAAAAGATTGTCCATTTGCGAAGATTGTTTATATCGAGAAGGCATTCAGTGCTCGCGTTGCGAGTGTCTGATTCGCCTCAAGACCATGCTCAAGACTGAAACATGCCCGGAAGGAAACTGGTAAAGTGAACGACGACACGCCGCAAACAAGCGACTACGTTAACGCCGAAACTGGTGAGCCAGTCGGGAAGAAGATGACGTTCGGCCAAGCGCATTCGCTGTTCAAAGACTTCCTTAAAGACAACCGCGATCGTAACAATAAGAACGCCGCGGTCACTCGCAAGCGCGATGGTGAGCAGCCTTATTCCCCGAAAAAACTAAAGGCTGCAGGCCAGTCGTGGCGCAACAATCGGCCTACTGGGTTCATGAGCGCGATGTTGCGGCGACTTTACCCGCCCTACAAGCAGATGCTTGACCAGCTGCCCTTGCTGACGTTCGCTGAGTTTCCGCACAAGTCGCTCGGTACTGAAAAAGAGCGCGACCTGTTTCGCAAGAAGATCACCAACCTTATTCGCACCTGGACTGGGTGGAGCGATTTCTTGGACCAGATCATCGTAGAAAACATTGACTTTGGCTACGTCGCGGTCGGGTGGTCGAGCGAGTACGAATGGAAGCCCAAAGCGCACCGCTCTGACGAAGCGTTCTTCCCCGTGGGATGTCCGCAAGAATCTTCAGACGTGGAAGTGTGGGGCCTCAAGCAAAACTTTCGAGTTCATGAGATGATGGAGATTGTCGAACTTGGCGATCGGGCCAAGAGCGCCGGATGGCATCTCGAGAATGTGATGAAGAAGCTGAACGCTGCGCCAAAAGAATTCGATAACAAGGCGAGCGAAGAGAACGCCCGCCAAATGGAAGACCTGGCGCGCGAGAACAATTACGCAGCGAGTTATTCTAGCTCTGTTCGCGTGGTGAAAGCCGGGCACATCTTTGCGCTGGATAAAACCGGGCACGCGGTAGACCACTACATTTTTGATCGAGACGACGGCACGCCCCTTTACTTCCGCGCCGGACGTTACAGTAAGATGAGTCAAGCGCTTCAGCTGTTCGCAGCAGAAGTTGGCGATAAGACGCTGCATGGAAGTCGCGGCGCCGGCAGAATCCTTTTCAACACGCACGTCTCGATTGAGCAAGCGAGGAACCTTATCCAAGACGCATTGCATCTGTCTGGCCTGATACTGCTGAAGAAGTCTCAGCGGCAGAGCGGTGGAAGCACGGAGACGACGGCCCTCACAGTGCAGCATCCCTTTGCTATTTTGGGCGACGGGTTTGAACCGGTGGAGAACGTCAAGTTCGAAGTCAACAGCGAAGCGTTCTTTGCGTTAGATCGTCATGCGACGGCGCAAGCGGAGATTCTTGTGGGCGCTTTCATGCCTGGGCAAGTGAACATGGAGACGAAGACGGCTCGGACCGCGAGCGAAGTCAACTATGTGGCCGGCATCGACGCGCAAATCAAAGCCGGGTCGCTGGCTCGGTTTGCGGACCAATCTTTCGGGCTGATCACGGAGATGCAGAGGCGCGTCTGTCACCCGGAAAACGTTCTTTTGGCGAAAACCATTTACGATCAAGTCGTCGCTACGAACAAGATCCCAGTGTACGACGCCATGTTTTTTCAGGATCTTGGAAAAGCCCAAGTCGCGGAGGATTTCTTTCTTGTGGAGTACCCGGCTTACGTTGACATCGACGCGATTAAGTGCATCGTTGAGATGTTTGAAGAAGGCCTCACTTCCACGCAGATCATCATGCTTGCGAATGCAAGCTCCCGCTCTTCCGTGGAGGACGCTATCGCTTCGCAGTCTGGGTTGCTTGACAACGTAGTCGCGACCTACTCAGCCGATCCTCTCATCGACACCACCGAGTTGAAGCGCCGGCATCTCGCTTCCAAACTCGGATCTGACGCGGCAAGCCGGCTGCTCAATGTAGATCTCAATCCGCTTTCGCAACTGAAGCAGGGACGTAGCCAGCTGATGGAACTCGCGACGCTGCTTACTGGCAACGATGTGCCTGTGGATCCAACTGACGACGACCTGACACATCTCAAAGTTGTTTCCGATCGTATCGCGCCGATGATCGCCAACCCAGACATCTCGCCGCTCACCAGTTCTAAGCAGTTTCTCGCAAAGGTGGCGACGCACGCCGACGCTCACATACAAAGCGCGACTGGAAAAGGTGCCAAGCCTCAAGATTTGGCTCCATTTGTGGAGATGATTTCAAAGCTGCAGCAGTACGTGCAACTGACTCCGATGGACCAGCAAGCTGCTGCTGCTTTGAAATCACAGTCGCCTGGCAGCGTGTCTGCGGTAGCGAGCGCAGTGACTCCGCCCGGAGTTGTCCAAGTCGCACAATCTGCGGCGGCTCCGCCCCAGCCGACGCCGCAAGGCAGCGTGCAGCAGCCGGCCATCCCGCTTATCCCAACCGCTAGCGAGCGACCCTTGAAATGAAGTAGCCTTTCATCCAAACTGTCATGAGCCACCCACTTTCACCAGAAGAAGGCGTCGCCTTTCGCGACTTTCTATCCAAGATTAAACAAGACCGATTCCGTACGCTGATGCGCGAAGGTGTTCCTGCGCCCATCACGGCCGAAGACATCTTGAAAGCCGACGCAAACGGGATCGCTCGGATCGCAGCCATGAACGCTGGGTTCGAGGCTGCAGTCGACTACTTCTTCACGCTGGCGCAGACGAAACGCCAAGTCACTATCGATTCTGGACATCAAGACATGTCATAAGTTATGAGCAAACCACGCACCGCCAAAGCAGAAAAACCAGTTACGGCTGGTCTCACCGCAGAAGAAGATCTTCAATCCGTTGAAGAGCCGTCTTCGCAAATTAGCAGCGAACTCGACGCCGCCTTGGACGAAGCCGGCATTCAAGACGGGGACTTCCCCGCTGCGACAGACGACGCCAACAAGCCGCCGGAAGAAGTCATCCCGCAGCCTGACGCAGCGCCGCAGCCTGACGCAGCGCCGCAGCCTGAGCCTACGCCGCAGCCTGAGCCTACGCCGCAGCCGACTCCTGAGGAAGCTGAAGCGAAACGAATCGCCGATTTGGAAGCGCTCGACTTAGATAAGATCGCTCCCCCGGCCGGCGTCAGCCCACGAAACCTGGTCAACTTCGACAAACTCCGGGAAGTTGCGAAGCATCACCAAGCTGTCGCCAAGCGCGTGCCTGCGCTGGAAGCAGAGCTGGAGAAAGCGAAAGCTGCCGGCGCCGTGCCAGCCGCAGTGGCGCAAGAACTTCAGGAGCTGCGCACCTTCCGCAAAGTGTTTGATGCGCAGAATGATCCGGAGTTCAAGCAGCAGTTTGACGGGAAACTTTCGGCGATCGATGACGATCTCTTTCGTCTTCTCCGGGCGCAAGGCCTCTCAGAGGAAACCGAGAAGTCCATGCGGGAGATCGGCGTCAACAACATCGACCCGAAGTTTTGGGAAGATAACATTCTCAGCAAGCTGTCTTTCGTGGACCGGGAACGTGTGCAGAAGCGTATCGCTGAGCGGGCCGACCTGCTTGACCAGCGAAGCGCGGAGCTCGAGAAATTTGCGTCCCAGCAAGACGAGGTGTTGGCTGAGCGAGAGAAAGCTCAGATGGAGCGTTTCACCCAGGACAAGACCGCCATCGAAACGCACCTGGCCTCGATCACCAAGGACATTCCCTGGGCGAACCTGGTTCCGACCGAGGGTCTCAAAGGCGAGGAGCTGAAGCAGGCAGAAGCGCACAACGCTAACGTCGTTGAACTCGGCAACATCTTTCAGCAGTCACTCTGGCCGGCTACGCCACAAGCGCGCGCCGAAATTGCTGCGGCTGCGGTCGCGTCCACGGTGTTGGCGTCCCGCGTCAAGGAACTGACAGCTCAGCTGGCCGCGGAGACTGCAGAGAAAGCGAAGATTCAGAAAGAACTTGAAGGAATCAAAGGCGCGACTCGCGTGCCCGGCGGACAGCGAACTGGGCGTGAAACACGTCCTGCGATTGCGCCAGATACTTCAAAGATGTCTGATGACGAAGCGATCGAGGCCGCTCTCGCAGCAGCTGAAGCCGAGGCGTAATCATGGGCCGCTTCAACCTGAAAAAGCCGAAGGCCAAGCCTGCGGTAGAAATTCCAGCTGGGTTTGGCGGGAGCATCAGCGGCGTCGACGAGTCTGATCTTGCCGAGACAGACTCGGAGACTTCGCCAGAGGAGCTGCAAGTTGCAGAGGCAAGTTTGCCTACTCCGGCTGCAGAAAAGGTCGTGGATGCGGTTTTGGCGCCAGAGAAAGGCATTCCAGAAGGAAGTGCAGCACGACTAGCGCCAGCGGTCGCCGATTGGGAGGGCCGCGACGTGTTCGTCGGATTTCCCGCCTACAAAGCTACTAATCCTGCGACCGCGTGGTGTCTGCTTGCGCTGGCGCTTGACTACGGGAAAGAGAAAGTTCGTTTTGACATGGAGTTGGGCGATGCGATGATCTATCACGCTCGGAATCGACTGGCCATGAAGTTTCTCGAGACAGAAGCGAACTGGCTTTTGTTCGTGGACGACGACATGCTGTTTCCTATCGGGCGAGCCAGTATGCTTCGTCAGTTGGCGCGACTTCCAGACAGCTACCCTGACGCGCCGCTTGCTTTGCAGACGCTCGACCGCTTGAAAGAGTCTGGGCACTGGTTGGTCGGAGGAACCTACTACACGCGCAACGGTACCGGCCTGCCAGTCAATTCCCTCTTGCGAGACTCGGAATACTGTAGAGCGGCACGCGTGTTTGAGAATCGTCTTTTCCCTTGTGACTGGGTCGGGACTGGGCTTATGCTCGTGCATCGGAACGTGTTTCTCAAGATGCAAGAAGAACTTCCTGAGCTGGCGCCAGCGCACGATAGTCAGCCGTGGAACTTCTTTCAGCCAGGCATGGACGGGCGGGGAGAAGACATCGCTTTCTGCAAGCGGGCGAAAGAAGTCGGAGTTCAACCTTACGTAGACGCTCGCTTGCACGCGCTGCATGTCGGCTACGGCGTCTACGGTGTTCACACAGCTGTCGTATGAACGACTCCGAGCTGCTCGTCTGCTTGCCTTATTGGGATGGCGACTGGCCGCGCATGCGGGAGGTGGCCTTACTGCTGGCAGACTTGCTTCCGGAGAAGTCGACGCGTACCAAGCTTTTGTTTGTGCTACGCCACGATGTGTCTAAGGCGCCGGATAGTCGACTTCACGAAAGATGCGCAGACAAGTTTGCAGAAGTACGATACTACCGAAACAAGCGTCGCGGGGTCGGGTGGCCAATGGGCTGCAACGAAATGGCGTTCGGGATTTTCGACCACGTCTATTGTCGCCACAGCCTGTTCCCTAAAGTGGACAGCCTGCTTATCGTGGAGTCTGATTGCGTCATGTTACGCAGGACGTGGGACCGAGACTTGCATCAAGCGTGGCACGAAACGCAGAAGGCCGGCAAGTTGATCTGCGGCACGAAGATTCCTACTGGATTTCAGGAGTGCAAGTTCCACATCAACGCCGTCGCGCTTTATTCGTGGGACATCATCCAGAAATTGCCGCAGCTGATAGGCTCGCCAGGAACTGTCGGCTGGGATTACTTCCACGGGAAAATCACTTGCCCAGTCGCAGTGAATACGCCGTTGATCAAGATGGACTACAACCGCGACACTATCTCTGAACAAGAACTTTTTTCGAAGAAAAACAAGTCTGTGGTGCTTTATCATGGGGTGAAAGATGACTCCGCGGTGAAAGCTGTACGAAGCCAGCTTAAAGTATGAACAACCGCAAAACGTTAGTTTCAGTTCACTGCTATGCAGGAGACCAGCAGCAAGTAGTCGAATTGATGCCGGTGTTTGAACATCATCGCTGCCCTATCGTCATCATGTCTCCAGAAGACTCGAAGATCGAGCGAATGGGACGCCACTCCTGTAGGTTCGCCGGCAAGCGAGCTTACGTTGGGCAAGATTCTTGGGACCGGCAGCATTTGCAGTTGAAAATCTTGCTCGAGTACGACTTTGACTGGTATCTACTCAATGATTCTGATTCGCTCATCTTGTCGCCGCAGATTCCAGAGTATTTGTTTGACGACCCAGAGATTCTTTACAGCAACGAAGTGACAGACTTTCGCGTGCCAGGCCAAGTGTTCGAAGGCATTCGTTGGGCAGATGACTACCACGCGGGATATCCTCTTATCGCGATGCAACCGCCGTACTTCATGTCTCGCCAAGTTCTGGAGCGATTGGTCGCTGCCTCAGCTGGCTTGCAAGCTTGCCCAGTTACACCTTTCATCGACTGGTGGTTCGTCCCCGCTTGCGAACACGGCAAGATCAAACACCTGCCTTTCCGCCACGGAGCCAGCTGCGAGACAGTCACGCAAAACGGCTTGCTTGTCATGTTAGACTGCGTCACTAAGCGCAAAGCGACTTGCATTCACGCGATCAAATCGGGAGAGATCCTTCGGACTTTGCAGAAGGCTTACCGCGCAACCCTATGAAAACATTGCTCATCACCGGCCACCGGGGACTTCTCGGCTCAGCGTGTGTCAGGCATTTTGCTGGTCGCCGGAAAGTGCTTCTGTTTGAGGGCGACTGCAAGAATGAGAATGAGGTGGCCCGTTTTTTCTTCCGCCACAAGCCGCAAGAGGTGATCCACTGCGCCGCCAAGGTAGGAGGCGTCGCCGCCAATAAGTCCCAGCCGGTCTCGTTTCTGCAGGACAATTTGCGCATGCAAGTCAATGTGATTTCAGCCGCAGCAGAATTCAATACCGAGAAGCTGATCTTTGTGGGGACGTCTTGCATGTTTCCGCGAGATGCCGAACTTCCAGTCCGGGAAGACTCGCTGCTTACTGGGCGGCTGGACGATTCCATCGAAGCCTACGCCATCGCCAAAATCGCTGGGTGGCGACTGTGCAAGGCGTATTGGGAAGAACACGGGAAGAAGTTCATGACAATCAACCCGTCTAACATCTACGGAGACCGCGACAACTATGGGCCGTCGGCGCATGTGATTCCCGCGCTGATCGCAAAGTTTCACCAGGCGATGACGAAAGGAGAAGTCCCAGTCGTATGGGGAGACGGGTCTGCTGTGCGAGAATTCATTCACTCCTCTGACGTAGCTTCTGCTATTGAGGTAGTGCTCGAACGATGGAACACCCCGGATGTCATTTCGGTCGGGACCGGGGTAGGCCACACCATCAAAGAGTTGGCCGACCTCCTGCAGCAAGTGTCAGGGATGAAAAGTCCGGTACAGTGGGACGCTTCTAAGCCTACCGGGATCCCAAGAAAAACTTTTGACGTGACGCTGATGCGATCCTTGGGGTGGTCGCCTCAAGTCGGTTTGGAGGAGGGCCTGCGTAAAACCTGGTTAGACTTCACGCAGGACCCTGCTCCGCGTGGTCTTACTCCAGGATCTCCACGACGGTGACTTCCGCCAGGACTTTGACGATCCTGGTCCTTGGGAATTTGCCCAGCTGGATGAACCCAGCCAAAGCGCGGTCGCCGGCTTTGCGGTCTGCAAGCTGCGCCCGCGCTTCTTGCAACGTCTTCGCGTTCCTGGCCATAGCGAACCATGTTTTGTTGTCGCTGCCGAGATAGTGCACCTCGAAGCGGTTGCGTGTGTAGGTGTCTCCGACCTTCGCGTTGTCGGAGGTTATTTTGGTGGTTTGTTTACTCATGACAAAACTAGTATATCAAATTCTACGTAGAATGTACACCATTATTTCACAGAAGATTTTGGTTTCAATTCGCGGAAGGCAGCAGTATCAGGTCAATTAACAATCCGGTTGGTCCTCGCATGGACTCCCCGCCTGGAGGGTTAGAGAGGCAAAGAGGACGATCACAAACGCCCACTCGTCCGAGGGGCACGCAGTGAAACAAATTGTGGTCGCGGTCTCAAAAGGTTTCGGCCACACAACCAAAACCAAACTCAAGCACTATGGCAAACGAATGCATTGACTTGTCCGCAGTCCAGAACTTTGCGGCCAAGGATACAAACCGGATTGTTGGGCAGATCGGAAAGGTTCTCGCCCGCAAATCCCCTTACATCAACATCCTCAAAGGCGGCACCCTGCCCAACGTCTCCGACGTCGTGCGCAGCGTCATCCAAGAGCGCGCGGTCCTCGCAAGCTCGCTGGCTGAACCCGCCTTCACCAACGACGTGGAACTCTGCGGAACCGGCGCCGACGCCGACGAAGTGGGCTCTACCGAATACCAATACCAGCTCCAGTCCCTCCGTGGACGCGGGCCGCGTGTTTGTATCAAGACGAGCCGCACCGCCTTCAAGGGCGCGTACCTCGCCGCGCAGATGGCCCTGGAAAAAGGCATCCTGCAGCTGATGAACTCCGACGTCCGTGCGACGCTTCTGCGCCGCTCCGGTCTCAAGTTCACCGCTGCTTCGGGCAAATCCTTCGACAGCCTCATCTCTGGCGATGCGCAGCTTGTGGACCAACCCTTCATCTCGACGCTGCCGACCAGCCCGATGAACTTCAAGAATCTCTACCGCTTGGGCAGCTTCCTCCGGGAAGATATGCTGGCCGAACCTTTCGGCACCGAGAACGGGGACTTCTTCATGTGTCTCATGGGCATCGACGCAATTGAGACGATCCGCAACGACGCTGACGTCAAGGAAGACTTGGTCGCTCTGACGACCGGCTCGTTCCAGATCGGCAAAGACTCGATCGCTGGATATCGCTTCCAGGGATACCGCGGCTTTGCCTTCGGCGTCGACTCGCAGCCCCTGCGCTTCAACGTCCTCGACGGCGACAACATGCCGGTCCTCATCGAGCCCGAAGTCAGCGCGGTGGTCACCAACGGCAAGGGCGCGCGCCGCAACCCGGCGTGGGTTTCGGCCACGTACGAGATCGGCTTCCTGATCGCCGGGGACTCCTTCGAGCGCCTGGTGCCGGAGCGGTTCGTCGGCGAAGGAACCTTCAAGTTCGCTCCGCAGCTCAGCATGGGCGAACTCGAGTGGGTTGCTCAGCGTGATAACGACTGCAACTTGTTCCTCGATTACGGGCAGCACATCTACCAGATCAGCCGGGCGTACCGGCCGATTCGTCCGCATAACGTGATTCCCTTCGCGTACAAGCGGTGCCCGTTCAACACTGGCTTTGAGGCCTGCGTTTCGAGCTCCACTGGCCTGTAACCGCTAGGCCAAAATCTTCCGCGCCGGCGAGGCGCAGGGCCAGGACTGCTTGTGGCTCATGACAATCCTCGCGTGGTGTCAGGCTCTGACCGAGCCGGCGCGGAACCCCTTTCCAACACCAAACATCCAGCATCTTTTCAATATGGCCATCGTCGTCCCACCTTCTGTTTCTGATTCTGAGTTCCGTCGCCTTGTTCTTACGGCGCTTTCCGAGGGCGTCACCGTTGGCGGCATCACGCTTTCCGGGGACATCTCTTTCGGCAAAGTGGAGATTGACCAAACCGGCGGCAAGAATGGTGTGTCTGTTGTTTCAAGTGCGCTCCCTACCGGCGCAGCCACTCAGACCACTCTGGCCTCCGTCCTGGCCAAGATGATTACCGCGCCGGCGACCGAAGCCAAGCAGGACACAGGCAATACCGCTCTGGCCTCTATCCTGGCCAAACTGGCTGACCCCGCCACAAGCGCAAAGCAGGATACCGGCAACAGCTCTTTGGCGTCTATTGCGTCCGGCATGGCAACCCAGGCCACGCTTGCCGCGGTTCTTGCCAAGCTCTCTGCCGACCCGGCAACGCAGACCACCCTTGCCGCGATCCTCGCCAAGCTCACCAACGTCAACACGAGCGCGGTAACCATCTCCTCTGGATCGGTTGTGGCAAGTGATCCAACCGTCTTGGTCGCGAAGTCAACAACCCTGTCCTCATCCCTCATCGCCAAAGCGAGCGCGGGGTCCCTTGAGTCGATCAGTGGATACAACTCCGGACCCGCTCAATGGATTCAGATCCACAACGCCACAAGCGTTCCCGCCAACGGAGCCGTTCCGCTTGCGATCATCCCCGTCTCCGCACAGTCCGGATTCTTCTACGAGTGGCAGAAGGGGCTTCCCTGCTCGACCGGAATCACGATCTGCAACTCCTACGGGAGCGACCCCGCAACGGCGGCAGCTCAGAAGACCATCGGCAGCAACGACTGCTTCTTCACCGCAACCTACATCTAAGAGATGGCCGGATCCGTCCAGCGAATGTTCCCTGCAAGCGGGGTGGACGCTGCAAAAATCCAAGGCGATGCCGTATCCGTAAAAGACCCGACATCCGGTCAGGGTCTGGTGTGGGACGAATACACAAAGCAATGGGTTCCGTCTAGCACAGGCAGCGGGGGAGGAACATGGGGATCTATTGGCGGAACTTTATCGGACCAAGCCGACCTTCAGACGGCACTGGACGGGAAACAGGCCGCTGGAAGCTATATCACTGACATTGCCGCAACCACGCACGCGGCGACCAGCAAGACGACTCCGGTTGATGCTGATGAAGTCCCGCTCGTTGATTCAGCGGCCTCCAACGGGCTGAAAAATCTCACATGGGCCAACATCAAAACCGTGCTGGCAAACGTCTTTGCGAGCCTCACTGGCGCGACCTTCTCGGGCAACGTCACGATGGAAGGGGTGGCGAACACCTGCCCGAATCAAACTTTGTTGAGCGGGAGTTACATCGTCAATCGCGACTTGGCTGACCTCCTGCTTATTGATCCGCGAATCATGGTGCTGCGGGATGATTTCATGTGCGGCGGGCAGACATCGACAAACAACATAGGCGAGCTTCGATGGTCGTTGTCAGGGACCGGGGCGGCGGTAACAGGTCAGAACATCGCATTCCCAAATGGCGGCGTCGTAAGGTTGGCAACCACAACCTCGACCGGAGATCAGGCTGGCGTCCACTTGACGCCACCAAACTCAGTGTCTGCGATGAGCTGGGAAACCGCAGCTTGGGATGCCCGGTTTGTGCTTCGAGTGTCCGCGACAACAAATATACGGATACGGGTCGGCATCGGAGGCCGTGGTAATGCAGCCCTTACGGCGTCGTCATCGGCAGGCCGTGGGGTGTATTACCGTTACGACACGGACCAAGGTGACGCATCGTGGACGCTCATCGGGCAAGGGGTGGTTAGCGGCAGTAACACAGTTGTAGCGGCCACGGCATCCGGCGTTGCGCCGAGCACGTCGGCGTTCCACACGCTGCGGATCCGCCGCACGTCGGCAACAACCTTTGCTGCATCTGTCAACGGAGGCAGCGAGCAGACGCTTAATCTTGCTGGAATGACTCTGAATGTACAATACAGCTACCCGGTCATTGCGGTCGAGACAAGGACGACATCTTCGGCCCATGTCGAGGTTGACTTTTTCTCTATGCTCATAACAGGACTTGCGAGATGAAAACTCTACGACTCATCAAATTCAGTCCCGCAACCGGAACAGCTTCCCGCTACTGGGAGGAGGACGGATTCCGGCGCAATGACGTGATGACGCTTTCGGATCTGACTGAGGAGGAGCAGTGGATAGTTTTTTCCGCTATGTCATGGGCGACCGAAATGGTGCCGGAAGGGTTTGAAACTTTGGAAAGTGTCGAGATCCGCAAGGTGGCGGATGTTGTGACGGAGTGGACTGAAACAGTTGATGAAAACGGGAATCCTTCTCCGTTTGCATACTCTCCCGCCTTTGTTGCTGCCGTCGTCGGCAATGGAGAGCGCGGACAAGCAGCGGTTGAGATCACAAGCGAGCCGGGGCCGGTGGCGGACGCGCTGGCGCAACTTTGGGAGGAACTGGCGTTATGATAAACAATGTTTTTTGCGAGGGGATCAAAGCCTCAATCGTGACTGCCGGAGGGATTGCCGGTATGTGGATGGCTGCGGATGCCGCGCCGATGGACGAGAAGTTTTTCGGCATATCCGTCAACACGGTGCGCGAGCTTGGCAGCTTCGGGCTGATTGCGGTCTTTGTGCTGGGTGTGCTCTGGCTCTGCTGGAAGGCTGTCCCGGTGCTGATCGCCATGCTGGAGCGCACAAAGGACCAATTTGTAGCGGAGATCAAGGAGGAGAGGACTGCGCGTGAAAAGTCGGTTGAGGCTTTTCGGGAGATGCTGCAATCG
>Ga0172367_10001112_pt1 | contig 40308 bp, 36 predicted proteins | sample Lak10m_FD_114542 | JGI IMG/M metagenome (GOLD analysis project Ga0172367, IMG submission 114542) | Freshwater microbial communities from Kabuno Bay, South-Kivu, Congo - kab_022012_10m | ecosystem: Environmental > Aquatic > Freshwater > Lake | place: Democratic Republic of the Congo: South-Kivu... | reverse complement strand
CTACGAGCAAACCTCAATCGCCTTCTCAGAAGAACTTGGTGCACAAGCAAAACGATTCAAGGATTGGTGGATCATCTCTCCATTTACGTACGTTATCACAATGAAGTGCTCACTCCGCTTTTGGATCAAACGCTGTCCTCAAGCACAGGCTAGGGAACCAGTTTAGAACCCTTCAACGGGTGCTCTAGAGATTGTGAAACTCGCCGAGCTTTCCTAAGTCCTACTACCCATGCTCTATTTCGGCTTCTTTCGGCAAAGCTATCTTCGATGAGTCCTCAGCAAAAGTATAAAATGCGAGGTGACGGTAGAGCGATATAGGCATAATCCGCCTTGCAATTGCTTGAGAGAGATAGGCTGCGATCAGCAATGGAATAATTAGAATATGTTTATCCGTCATCTCCGTAACAATGATCACGGCTGTCAGAGGTGCCTGAACCACGCCAGAGAAAAAGGCGACCATGCCAATCAAAGCGCAAATTTTTAAACTTCCGATATGAGCTATCTGCGAAACCGCAATTCCAAGTCCAGCGCCGATCGACAAGCAAGGCGAAAAAATCCCACCTGCCATACCCGATAAGTAAGACAAAACAGTGGTTACAAATTTTTCTGCAAAAAAGAATGACGGTAAAGTTCCATTGGTTGAGTCCATCATCCTTCGTGTGACTTCGTAGCCAGAACCCGCCGTATCCGAGCTCGTAAGCAGATTGATTCCGGCGCAAACTACCCCACAAAATACAGCTCTTTTAACCCAATGTTTCGGCAAGATTGCAAGCGAAGGGCGACTCAAGATCCAAGCAAAAAATCCTCCGGCCAGTCCGCCTAAAACTCCGATGCTTAAAGCATCAAAAATAATTCTAGCCGGAAGCCTCTCGAGAACGGGATGGCCGAAATAGAGATAATTGCCCGCAAGTGCTTGAGCTGCGATACCGCTGATAATCACGCTGAGCATGACGCTTTCTTTAAATTTCGGAAACTTGGTTTCGCCGATTTCCTCTAGAGCGAAAGCGATACCTGCGAGCGGAGTATTGAAGGCTGCTGCGACACCGGCCGCACCGCCCGCGACCAGATAGGATTGGAAATCCAGTTTTGGCACCCATCGACTTGTTTGCCTTGCTGTCCAAGCAAATAAGGATGCCGCGATCTGAACTGTTGGTCCCTCACGTCCGACAGATGCGCCCCCGAGGATTCCTAGCGTAGTGGACAATACCTTCACGCAAGCCGTTTTGATCGATACGAATTTGGAAAGGTGTATATTCGAGCGAAAATCCTTTTCACCTAAGTGAATGGCCTGAAGTACTTGAGGGATGCCGCTGCCTTTTGCTTCTGGTGCAAAATAGCGAACCGCAAAAACTGCGCCGAGAAAAATCACGGGGGAGACCATTGAAACGATGTATGGAAATTGACGAAAAAGTGAGAAGAAGTGAGAAGAAGTGGACTTGAGAAAAGTTGATCAGTTGAGCGTATAGAACTGAGAGGACTCCGACCACTAAAGCGGTGGTCCCGAAAGAAGTTTGGGAAATTAAAGGCCGTGCAATTCTAAGGAGGTCGTCACTGTTAGACGGTAAGTGTTTCTTTACGCGGTACTTTTCAAAAAGATAGATAAACAGTTTTTGAGCAGATGCTCTGCCCCGATTGATCAAATTTTTCATACACATAGGTCCATAACACGTCACTCCAGTATTGGCCCGTAAAGAACAAGGCGTCAGCAGCAAAAACACCTACTTGGGGGAATTGCGGAACCATTTTTCCCTCTCTTGGCAATAGAGTTCAAGTAATTCGGGGTCACTATTCTTCGGTAGATGCCTACGTGGGTCGCAGCACTTCAACCAATAGATCCAAACTTTTCTCAGAGCTCGTCTTATCCAGCGATAAGCACCCCCTGATCTTTTTCTCAAAAGACCTCGCTCCACGGCGGACTGACCGCAAAGGCCGCATTTATTTGCCCCACGTGCGAATAGGCTTGAGGGAAATTTCCGATCTGACCGCCACCGCTTGGGAGGTAATGTTCAGAAAAAAGGCCCAGCGAATTTGCAGACGTCATCGTGCTCTTGAAAACTTGCCTTGCTTCCGCAATGCGGCCTACACGCGCGAGGGCCTGTGCAAGCCAAAAGGAGCAGATCAAAAACGCCGATTGCGGATGTCCAAAATCATCTTTTCTTAAATAGCGGTAAAGAAAACTGGAAGAAAGCTCGTCGCTACCCAACTTCAGCTCGGCGTGGATTCGTGCGACTGTATCCACGGAAAGCTTGTCGTCGGGAAAACGAAGAATAGGCAAAAGGAGCAATCCTGCATCGAAGCTTTCATCCTTTGGACCATTAGCAAGAACGCCATTTTTTACGGCGGCACGGATCGCGGCTTCAGCGGATTGCTTCGCCTGAGTTAAATCAAATCCCAAATCTTTTAGAAAACCTTTTTCACGCATTCGCTCGATGCGCTCGAGCCCAGCCCAGCACATGAGATTAGAAAACGAGTGTTCTTGCCAGCCATTTCTGATTTCCCATAGCCCCGCATCTGGTTTTGAAACGTGCGCGGCGCAAAGCTTGCCTAAGTGGGCCAGCAGGTCTTGGTGGTCTTTGCTTCGAAGACCGTAAAAACGCTCGTCGAAAAATATCGGAGCAAGGGCCAAAACCATTTCTCCGTAAACGTCGTTTTGAACGTGGTCTGCGGCCTGATTTCCACTGCGTACTGGCTTTGAATTTCCAAAACCCAGCCAACTGGAGTGCTCGATCTCAGGTAAAGGCAGTGTTTGATCGAGACGATAGACGGGTCTTAGGCGCGCTCGGGAGTGATCATGCTTCTCCGCGATGTTCAGAATGAATTTGATGAACCCTTCCATCTCTTCGAAGTGCCCGAGGTTGTAAAATGCCGAGAGGACGAAATACGCATCTCGGAGCCAACAATATCGATAATCCCAATTCCGACCGCTCCCGTTTTCTTCGGGTAAGCTGGTCGTGAGCGCCGCCAGGATCGCGCCGGTGTCTTCATAGCAGTGAAGTTTCAATGTCAGTGCGGAGCGAATCGTTTCGCGCTGATAGAGGCTTGGAATCGAGCAGTGCTTCACCCAGGTGTTCCAGTAATCGATCGTTTGCTCGAGAAATGAATTGGTGACCTGGATCAAATTATCTTCGATTCCAAGATCCCAACTCAAAGCAAAATAAAGAGGTTCCTTTAGCGCAAAAAAAGATTCCTCCGAAAGATACGTCAAAGGCATGTTCGTCGTCAGCCGAAGCGAGCCTTCTCGAATATCAAAACGAATGTGGCTGTTTCCGCGAATGGGCTTTGCCGGTTCTTTTTCCCAACCAATGACAGGTTTGCAAACCACCTTTACCTTTGGGCTTCCACTCACAGGTTCGACGATTCGGAAAATGCTCATCGGTCGATACATGCGTCCGTGTTGCTGAAAGCGCGGACAGAAATCAGTAATTTTCAATTCTGATCCATCGTCCTGGCGCACAAATGTTGTCAGGACGTTTGTGTTGGGAAGGTAAGCCTGCCGATAGGTGGACTTTGATTCAGTATCGACGGAAAAATGGCCCCCATCAGGATCCAAGAGTCTTCCGAAGACAGGTGGGCTGTCAGGGCGCGGAAGGCAAAACCAATCCAACGCACCATTCTCATTGACCAGCGCAGAAGTCTGGCAATTTCCAATCAATCCGTAGTGATACATATTTTTAAATTGTATTTTAGTTTGATATGAAAGTAAAATGTTTCTCATGCGATTATCACTGCGGTTTGTCCTACCTCTGGCCTTGGCTATCAGCATCATTGCCTATGCCGTCACTCCACTTGTGGACACTTTGATTTTTCGCTGGTTTGAACGCGACCTTGATGTGCGTTCGAGCACTCTTTCGACGGCAATTTCTACCGATTCCTTAACGCCGATTTTGGAGTCGAGATCAAAGACCAAAATATTGGCCGCCTTTAAGAAGATCATGAAAGATGAACGCATCTACGCTCTCGGAGCTTGTGATTTGAATGGCAACCTTCTCTACACGACGGATGCCTTCCCAACCGAGATCCGATGCAATCATCCTCAAGCAAAAGAATCTGAGCAGGGTTACAGCTCCATTCTGAAATTGAAAAAGGGACCAGTTCATGTCGCCTACAGGCCACTTCAAACCGACGATGGTCAGCCTCGGGGTGAATTGATTTTAGTTCATGATATGAGCTTTGTGGAAAAGCGAAGTCACCTGACGAAGCAATACATTTTTCTATTCTTCGCGGGCCTTGCGACGATCGTTTCACTCATTACCGTGGTCATCGCAAGACTTAGTCTTCGAGGTTGGGTTGCGGGAATTCGTGCTCTAATCAAGGGAGAAGACCTGATCACCAAGCCCTCTCTCCGAAATACGTCTCCAGAATTCCATCCGATCGTAAAAGACTTGAAGGGCTTGATTCGTGACCTAGAAAGCGATCGAAAAACTCGTGATGAAAATCAGGTAAGCTGGAGTCCTCGAGCGCTCAAAGAAGTGCTTCACGATGAACTTCGCGGCGATGAGATCCTCATCGTTTCAAATCGGGAACCTTACATTCACGTCAAACGAAATGAAAAGATTGAAATTCAAGTTCCAGCTAGTGGCCTGGTCACAGCCCTTGAGCCGATCATGCGTGCGTGTTCAGGAACGTGGATTGCTCACGGCAGCGGAAATGCTGACCGTGAAGTGGTCGACAAGGATGACCGCGTTCGAGTTCCGCCCGAGAATCCTTCCTACCAGATCCGTCGCGTGTGGCTCACAAAAGAAGAGGAACAAGGCTACTACTTCGGCTTTGCGAATGAAGGCATTTGGCCGCTTTGTCACATCGCTCATACAAGGCCGACCTTCCGCACAGCGGATTGGAACCAGTACGTTGCCGTGAACCAAAAATTCGCCGATGCCGTGGTGAAGGAAGCCAAAACTCAGAATCCCGTGGTTCTGATTCAGGATTATCATTTCGGCCTTCTACCGAAGATGATCAAAGAAAAACTGCCAGAATCCACCGTTATCACATTTTGGCACATTCCGTGGCCGAACCCAGAAGCATTTGGTATTTGCCCGTGGCGCGAGGAGATCCTCGACGGGCTTCTCGGAAGCGACATTCTCGGCTTTCATACGCGCTTTCATTGCAACAACTTCATCGATACCGTCGATCGCTTCATGCAAAGCCGAATCGACAGGGAAACGTCAACGATCGCCTACGGGGATCGCTTCACTTCGGTAAATCACTATCCGATCTCGATTGAGTTTCCCTCCCGCTGGATAAAGACTCAGAAGCCCGTGCGAGAATGCCGCTCTCACATTCGAGAGATTAACGGTCTGCCTAAAGATCACATGATCGGTGTTGGGGTAGATCGCCTTGATTATACAAAAGGGATTCTCGAGCGATTTATGGCCGTTGAACGCCTCCTTGAGCTCGAGCCGAAGTGGGTCGGCAAATTCACGTTCATCCAAATCGCGGCTCCCACGCGATCCACAATCGATCAGTATCAGCACTTTCAGGTCCAGGTGCGGGAGATGGCCGCCAGAATCAACGAACGCTTTGGAAAGGATGGCTATCAGCCTATCTGCCTTAAAGTGGAACATCACGAGCCAGATCAAGTTTTCGAATATTTCAGAGCGGCTGACTTCTGTTTTGTAAGCAGCCTCCACGACGGAATGAATCTCGTATCCAAAGAATTCGTCGCCGCCCGAGATGATGAGCGCGGAGTTTTGATTTTAAGTCAGTTCGCCGGTGCTTCAAAGGAGCTGCCCGAGGCTTTGATCGTGAATCCATACAATGCGGATCAGTGCGCCGCTGCTCTCCACCTGGCGCTCGAAATGCCAGAGAGCGAGCAACGAAGTCGAATACGGCACATGCGTGGTCTGGTGCAAGAGTTCAACGTCTACCGCTGGGCAGGGAAAATGCTCATCGATGCCGCGCGCCTCAGAAATCGCGTGCGTTTTTTAGGAAAAGTTCAGTCGAAAGGAAAGACAGGAGTGCCGTCGCTACTGCCATGAAAAAGCTTTATAGCCCAGACAACTTAAAACTCCTTGAAGCTCTTTCGTTTACCCCAACGCTCTATGCTTTTGATTTCGACGGAACCCTTTCTAAAATTGTCCGCAACCCTCAAGACGCTACGATCAAAACGTCGACCGACGCGCTACTTCGGGAGCTGGCCAGCCACGCTCCTGTCGCTGTTATTTCAGGACGCAGTATCGCAGATCTGAAAACCCACCTCAAATTCATCCCGCCACACATCATCGGAAATCACGGTCTTGAGGGGTTGAGGACAAGACCTGACGCTCTGGATTTGGCTCACAAAATTTGCATCGAATGGAAGCAGCACCTTGAATCCCATCTCTCCAAAGAAGATTTTAATTCTGGGGTTGAGATCGAAGACAAGTCTTTTTCGCTCGCGGTTCACTATCGCAAATGTGCCTCCAAGAAGAAGGCGAAAATCGACATTCTCAATGTCGCCGCCAATCTCGATCCAAAGCCACGGATTATTCTCGGCAAGTGCGTGGTGAATTTTCTCCCTCCTGGAGCTCCCCATAAGGGGGTTGCACTTGTAGAGCTCATGCTTCAAACTGGGATAAAGTCTGCTTTTTATATCGGCGACGATGATACCGACGAAGACGTGTTTTCGCTTCCCAACGCCCGCATCTTCAGCGTGCGAGTTGGCAAGAAAGGCACTTCACAGGCGCAATTCTACATTCATGAGCAGAACGAGATCGACCGTCTACTGAAAACCATTCTCCGATTTTATAAATCTCCGAAAGAAAAATTAGAATCCGTTGTTGAAAGGAAGGATGTTTTGCATGGCCGCGCATAGACACCCTCTCAAATCTGTTTTCCATGTGAGTCTTCTGCTCCATAACCTGAATAAAGAGGCGGAACGCCGCACGGGGTTAAGTATCGTTCAGTGGTCGCTCCTTAAGCACGTTCTTGAAATGCCGGGAACGTCGGCCCAGGAGCTTTCGGAAGCGGTAAAACTTCATCCCAGCACACTTTCGCAAAGCCTGAAACGTCTGATCCGCAAAGAACTGATCCTTGTATTGGAGGATCCGCGCGATTCCAGAAAAAAAGTCATTTCTCTCACCAGAAACGGCAAGGAAGCGCTCGATCAAGCGGAAAGACAAATGAAAGAAATCGCCGCGAGCCTCACTCGTGCCGAAAAGGAACTCTACTTTCTCGAGGAATGCCTATCTTCTCTGCGAGCTCATCTAAGTCGAGAGCCAGAGGGGATACCGATTTGATACGCAATCCAAACATACTCGTTATTGAATATGAACACGAGATCAGGGTTGCCTACCGCAAGACTCTCGAGGGGCACGGCTACAGAGTAATTTCAACGACCAATGGTCAGAACGGCCTCGAGATTCTCCGACGAGAGCTTGAGACCATTCGGTTGGTTATCCTCTGATTAAGGATGCCGATCATGGACGGGAACGAGTTTCTTCGTCAAAAACTGCAAAACCCTAAGCTTGAAGTCATTCCCACGGTCGTTATCGCCGTTTGCCCAACTGACCTTCGTTATCCCGCTACGGAGATTTACAAAAAACCAGTTAACAACGGCTCTCTGGTCAAAACCGTGTGAAAAGAACCTTCCTTCGACCGACAGGTCACCGATTTATTGCTGCTTTCCTCTCGGCATCGCGCACATTCCACATTGGGTTTCTCAAAATCCAAACATACCGTTATTGTTTGCTAGTTTTTGAGTCGGAATCTCTTGAATAACATCCCAATGCTCAACGGCTTTACCATTTTCAAATCGGAGTAAATCGTAAAAGGCATTTTTCTTGTGGTTCCAATCGCCTTCGCAGATCGTCAGAACAAAGTCGCCTTCCCCTAAAATTTTGTGAATTTTTGTGTATCTAAACATGTTTTTCTGCGCTGTCATAGTTTTTACTCCTTCGATTAGGCCAGACAGCCCGTCTTTCAAGTAGGGCGAGTGCTGATGGTATTTTTCAGCATTGAAGTAGTCAGCCAGTTTATTTGGATTCTTGCCCATCAAAATATCTTGAACCATTAATTTTGCGATCTCTTTATTTTTTTCGGTCTCAGACAAATCAGTAGCTTTTGTCGGGCCATCTGTTTGTGTTCGGCCGCTCGCGGTTTTTTTAACTAATGCCGTCATTGCATCCCATTGTTCAGCGACTTTGCCATTTTCATCTAATCGAATAATGTCAAAAGATACCATTTCGTCGGCACCGAACGGCTTGGCGTTTCGCCAAATATTGTGCATGAAAATATAATTTCCATCTTGAAGCATTCGAACATTCTCGGCGGTTGTTCCATTTTTCTGAAGGACAGGCAGCATCTGAATAAAAGGTTCCAAGCCTGTTGGGACAAATGGATTATGTTGAATGTTGAATGTAGTTGCTGTTTGCCAATTTTCTCATCGTTTCTGGATCGTGTTTAAGTACCGACCCTAAGAATGTTCCGACAATTTCTTTGTTGGTCATTTTTGACTCCGTTGTTTCTATGCCCATGTTTTTAAATTTAAGCATGTTTGAACTACAGCCCGACAAAATTCCTAATAGCGCCAAGATAGTTAGTGAATTTTTCATATATAATCTTCTCATGGTTTTCGTTTTGTTTTTATCTAAGCAGATACTCCGCCTAGAATTTTTTCTAGCTGCATCTCCTTGAGCACACGATCTTGGATTGGTTGCTTAGCAGAATTCATTTCGTCAACGCCCCAGGTGATTCCAACCACTGTTCGAGTTGGACGTTTTCCAAAAGGCATCTCAGCAAGAGCCAAGTATGCATCGACCACTAGCTTTGGTTTTGGAGCGGCATCACTTTTTAAAAATTCTGCGAAATGCGAACCCATAGCCGATGGAACTCCAGCCAAGTCGCCGTAACTTGCAATAATATCGCTGCGTGAAGGCGCCTGGCCTGCCGCTAAAAGGCCGGTACCGAACGGACCGGGCTCAATAAGAGCGACATCAATGCCAAATGGAGAAACTTCGTAGCGCAATCCTTGCGAGTAGCCTTCTAACGCGTGCTTTGTGGCGCTATAAGTAGCAAAAAATGGAGGTGAGATTTGCCCAACAAGTGAAGAAGTATTGATAATTAGGCCCGACTTTGCCTTTCGCATGCCAGGCAACACCGCTTGCATAGTGCGGACGGCTCCGTAGTAGTTTGTTTCCATTTGCTCATGAGCCTGCGCGATACTGAAGGCCTCAGTGATTCCCAGATACATGATGCCTGCATTGTTGATGAGAATATCGACTGGGCCTTCACTTAGAATTTTTTGAAACCCGTTTTCGACAGATTTATCATCAGCTACATTGACGTCGATTATTGAAATGTTAGGCGAATGACTTTCTAGTGCCGCTTTTTTGTTAGCATTTCGACCGTTTACATCGCGCATAGTTCCCCAAACGCGATAGCCTCGATCTGCAAATGCTCTAACTGACTCTTCCCCGAATCCGCTACTTACCCCTGTGATAACAATAGTCTTTTTGGTGTTTTTCATACGATAGCTCCTTGTTTTCAAAGTTTGTTACCACATGGTATAATAATAAAAAAAGAGTGAGCAAACAAAAAATTACCGTATGGTATAAAAATAATTTTATGAAACAAAATCAAGGGCGCGGAAGACCTAAGACTTTAAACAGAGAAGCTATTACCGACTTAGCGATGGTTAGCTTTTGGCAAAATGGTCCAGAGATGTCACTTAATTCCATTTGTGATCAAGCGGAGGTTGCCAAGCCATCGCTCTACCGTGAATTCGGTAATGAAGATGGACTCATGGCCGCTGCACTGGATCGATATTATAATTCGGTTTTTCCTCAGTTAGCAGATCTATTTTTGGGATCGAAGACTTTTGCAGAAAAATTAAAAACACTAGCCATGTTTGTTTGCGAGGACGAAAGAAATCAATACGGATGTCTCTTTGTGAAAATGCGGGCAGCACGAGCACAGTTAGGTGCAAAGACTCAAGCCAAGGTCGATGAAATCGATAAAGCGATGGTGAAGCTTTTTCAGAGTTTTCTGAAACAAAGTCGGGAGAACGGACAATGGAAGAGCACCCTTACTGACATGAGTGCCGCTGACTACTTGAGTTCTCAAATCGAACTTGCTCTTTCACAGAGGGCTCGCGGTGTTAGCTCATCAAGAGTCAGGGCGGTTTTAGATATCGGATTTTTGGCGCTTCATGTTCCTGGTGGCAAGCGTGTTTAACGTCGGAAAGACAGAGCCCTTAAAGCAAGTCTAGAAGCAACCAAAAGAAGGTTTGAAAACTCCGATTGATATGATCCATTGGAACGTCGATCCTGAAATTGTAACATTGGGGCCGCTTCACATAAGGTGGTACAGTCTACTTTTTGCGATGGCGTTTGTCGTCGGATATCGAATCGTGCATGGCGTTTTTGTTCGTGAGAAGAAACCGCTTGCTCAGCTCGAGCCCCTTTTCAAGTATGTCTTTTTGGGAATTGTCTTAGGTGCACGGCTTGGCCATGTACTGTTTTACGATGCGGGTTACTATTTCAGCGAGCCACTCAGGATCTTTAAAGTCTGGGAGGGCGGACTCGCGAGTCATGGTGGCGTGCTCGGAGCCGTGATTTCTATTGCCCTGTATGTTCGGAAATACGGGACAAACTATTCGAAATTCTTTCGCAATAGCTATCTCTGGGTTTTAGATCGATTGACATTGCCAATGTTATTTGGTGCCTCTCTGGTCCGTTTGGGCAATTTTATGAATTCGGAGATTATTGGCAAGCCTACGGACCTTCCCTGGGCGGTTGCGCTTCATAAGGCGGATGCAATTCCCCGTCATCCCGCTCAACTTTATGAAGCGATTTGCTATTTCGTATTCTTTTTGTGCGCGCGCTGGATCTATGCTCGCCCCGTGCTGCGCGATCGAACTGGATTTTTATTTGGCTTCTTTTTAATTTCCGTCTTTTCCTCCCGCCTTCTCATTGAGTTCGTGAAAGAAATACAGATCGCCTCTGAAGCCGGATTGTTTCTGGATTATGGGCAGTTGCTCAGTCTTCCGATGGTTGCAGTCGGCGTTTGGCTGATGCTTCGAACGAGGACTCTGGCGAAAACAAAAAAAGTCTGAATGAATGCTCGAGTTCGCATCCAATGATAAAACCAGCAGGATTAAACTCCTGCTAGATACTATATTAAACAGCGTGCAAGATTGTTCGTTTTTAAAAACCAATTAATATCGAACACATAGCCAATAACTTAAACTGAGTTTAAGTTGCCCTTTAAGGGTATGGCACAAATGGTTTTCTGCTCCCTCTCGTTCGATTGACTGTATTATCGCGATCTTTGAGAGCGCCGACACCAAAATTGGCATTGAGCAAGCCGAGATTTTTGCCTTGCAAGGCATCTCCCAGCTTACAGAAAAGCATTTCTACAAACGAGTCATCCAGTGGTCGGATTATATCGCGGATATTTATTGGATCGTGTTTCGCGACATGCCCTGGTTCATCAAGTTTCGTATTGATGAAGAGGAAGACGTATTAGAGGAAATTTCATTTCACCCGCCCGATGAGGCTTTTGTAACAGTGGGTGGATTGAAAATCCCCGCATGAGTATGAACTCGATCACGCTATCGAAGCTAGCATTCGGGCATACGCTAAGGAAATGGTTGAAACGATCCTGACTCGTGAAGAGTGCTCTCAGATTGACTTAGCGGCTAGGGCTGGAATTACCCCTGGGTTTCAGACGTTCAATATCCTCAAGATGATGGCATCAGACCCTAAGGCTTTTCAGATTTCAGACCCATCCACCGGTCTTCTTGAGGAGCTGACAAGCAGCACTAAAGACAACTATGAGGAGATGCTTCAGAAGCTGGCGCCATCAAATTTTTCGCCTCTTACCCAATTCAAACCACATCCAATCAAAACCACGGCTGATCCTTCCATAGCAGTTCAGACATCTTTTCCTGCCCTGTTTTATTCGGATGAAAACAATCCATCGCCAATATCTCAGGAGTAATCTCATACCGACTTAATGAATCACTAAAGACAATGTCCAATTGAGGAAACACATGAGAAGCTTGCTGAACAACTGTACGCAGAACTTCATTTTTCTCAGCAACCACCTGGTACTTTTCTAAAAACTCCTGCTCTCCTCTCCATTTTGTGAGCGGTTTACAAAAGCCTAAGATTTTTCTGCGAAAATAATCACAGCTCAAAATACCGCCAGTCATATGTTTTCGAATTTCAGTTCGCCCTAATGAAGCAATATTTGGAAGACTACTGACCAAGATATGAATCCGCTCAGTTTGCTGGATCTCTGCAAATTTTTCTAAAGTGAGCCACAAACTTTTACCAAAATGCTCAGAGGGGGTGCCTGATTGAGACTCTGAAGAACAAGCATCGTTTGCGCCGATGAGAAGAGTAATATATTTCAATTCTTTATATTCACCTGATTTCATCGCATCAACTAACTTTTGAGCTTGAGCCAGCGTATCTGCCGCCACTGCTCCAGGCACGGCCAAATTCATCACATCAAGTGATTCTTGCGTGTCAGCAGTCTCGATAATCCGTTTTAATTTTTGATAATGAGAATCAATCCATTGACCACTCGCCCACGAATAACTTTTTTTATTTTCGATCAAAAAAAAAGTTTTGAACTGATCAAAAGCAAATCCCCCCGTAATACTCAAAAAAACACTACGAGGGAGATCAGTAGAAGTATCTGCAAACGTCCCGGCAGTAATGGAATCTCCTATATTTGCCATTAAATAATTCGGAGGACGACCTCCAAAAGCCCACACGGCCTGTGCATTCCCAAAAATTTGCAAAGAAAGCCCTATCCATATGAATAAATAAAAAACACTAACCGCGCGCATACGTTCCTCATTTGGTTGTTTTTTAAGAAGTAACAATTGACTACTTTAGTCAATTATAATCCTATCGGCGATGCGCGTAAAAACATGATTATTCTGACGAAAAAAAGCAGGAATCAGATTAAAAACTGATTAAATACAAAAAGTTACTCAATATTTAAATCGAACAAAATCAGGATAAGGGTAGAGATCCGGCTCCTTCCCTTCTCGAATTTTGGTCTGCATTTCAGTCCAAAACCTTGGCGAAAGAAGGTCCGAAAACATATCCCGAAACAGATCACGAGCTTGAAAATCTCTAAAGAGGAACTTGATAAATTCCTCCGGGAACACATCATTGGGCCCAACCGAATACCACGGCTCAGCTCGCATTTCGTCATCTAGGTCACTGGACTGATGAAGTGGCCTAAAATGACAATCCGTTAAATAGCAGACTTCATCATAGTCATAAAAAAGAACTCGGCCATAAGGGGATACCCCAAAATTTTTAGGCAACAAGTCTCCTGGAAAAATATTGGCGGCTGCTAAATCTCGCAATGCCTGACCAAATTCACGAATCCCGTGCTTCAATCGTCCATCGTCCGCATCAGCAAGATAAAGGTCCAATGGGGTCATGCGCTGCTCAATATAGAGATGTTTAATAATCAGCTGTTCATTCTGAAACTGAATGCTCGAAGGAATCAGGTTCTTCATCTCCTCAATCAATGCAGGATCAAATCGCGAAATGGGCAATACTACATTGGAATACTCTAAGGTATCAGCCAATCTACCGACACGATCGTGCAACTTAACTAAACGGTACTTTCCTTTGACCTGCTCCCGCGAAGTATCTTTAGGCGGAACAAAAGAATCTCGGATTACTTTAAAAACAAAAGGAAAAGAAGGGAGTGTAAAAACCAACATAACCATTCCGCGCACACCCGGAGCTACTGCAAATTGATCCGCTGAATTCTTCAGATGCATATGTAAATCGCGAAAAAATAATGTCTTGCCCTGTTTTTGTAACCCAACCGCCGTATAAAGCTCAGCTTTGGGTTTTTCAGGAAGCGCATCATGAATAAATGAAATCCACGATGATGGAACTTCCATATCCACCATAAAATAAGCATGTGCCACGCTAAATAAATTAGCAAGATGCTCTCGTTCATGGATAAAGCTATCAATTCGAATTCCACCTTCAAAATCGTGGCGCAAAGAGATGGCAAATAAATATTTTTGATGCCCATCAATCACGCGTCCAATCGCATAAGCACCCTTGTTTCTAAAAAACAAAGAAGAAAGCATTTGAATATGAAAGTTAGGCTCCCGTTTTTCAGAGCCGGGCATTTTCTGAATCCATTCTCGAAAAGCGGGGATCAAATTCTTGAGACATCGCCTTGGATGAGCAAAGGACACTTTCACATTGAGATCAGCAAAAATCCGAAAAAGCGCATTCCTAATCCCTGTACTCTTGAGATCATACCCAGCACCATAATCTAAATAATAACAATGATAGGTTGACTGAGTTCCCTCAATATGCTCCGCGGCAACCGCTGGGCGCCAAAAAATCGTTTTATTGTTATAATAAGGCCGATTCAAAATTTTAATCGCAACAGTATTAAAAAATGTCTCCGCTAATTCGGGCTGAAAATGATCATAAAGCAAAGTAATATACTCCTGCTTAATTTTTGACCAAAAATCCTCGTCACGAATATTTGGAAGATTTGGAAATCGACGCGTAATCGCTTCGACTGCCTCTTCGACTCGCTTATCATACATGTCAATGCGGGTTCGATTGACCTCACGGATCTCAGACCATTGCTGACGCTCAAAAAGCTGTTGAGCCGAAGCACTTGCCTCTCGAAATATTCTATAGTGTTTATTAAATCCAGCAAGAATCTCGCGCGCGATATCTAGAGCAGGAGTCATATCCTTTTAAGACTAGCACATTGACAGAGAAATTCACCCGCTGACGATCCAGAAATAAAGGCCCCTTCAACCGAAGGCCGACCAAAGGCATCTCCTGCTAAAAGTAATGGCGGATTGGACGAAACTGGTGACGCAAGTTGAACTTGAAAATAAGGCGCCGGATCAATTTGAACAGGTTCACTATAACGCCAACGATGAAGACTAGTTTTTGCAACTGCGAGAGAGCCCAATTGAGGGTCTAGGATTTTCTGAGCCGCCTTTAAAATTTCTGCAATAATCCGATCTGGATCCAAGTTCCACAGTTCTTCAGTAAAAGTAGAAGAAGTGTGAATGACCCATAGGCCCGGAATAGAAGCAGAGCTTCGCAAGCCCTTCCCTATTTGATTATAAATACCAGCAAATTGAGGCGAAGGATTTTTCCAGATTACAGGAATATGCGCCAGAAGAGGTGAAGACAACTCTACAATCAAGGCCAGGCAAGAACTAAAAGTGAGTGCCGATAAACGTCGCAGAGACTCTTCTGCCAAACTTAATCCAGAGTTCACCATCAACTCTAAAGCCTGGGGGACAGGCGCAGTAAGAACTATGGCCCTTGCTTTTCGTTGCTGACCTGATTCTAGATCAATTCGCCATAAAGGTTGATGTGGATCAAGGGTGAGGCGAATCACCTTAGATTGAAACTCAATTGAATTCGATATTTGAGAGGATTGCCCAGCTTGTCTGGATTGAGCGAGGAGTGCACGAGCTAGAGCACTCATTCCCTCTCGATGTGCATATCTTGGATAGGTAGAATCACCAGGGATTTGCACTTCAATAAGATGAGGCTCTTCATAGGTGACTATTTTTTTCCAACGTGAATCGCTGATCGCAATGAACTGAGCACCTAAGTCGGCTACCCATGAATCACTTCGCCGAGAACTTGCTCTACCACCACAGCCTCGACTCTTTTCAAAAATACGGGCATTCAACCCATTGAGACTGAGGGCGTGCTGACACGCTAATCCTGAAATTCCCGCTCCAATAATCCCCACATCAAGAATCACAGTGCCAGCCCCGCCCTCATTCAAAAGAATCAATTAGCGTTGTGCTTGCTGAGTCCGCTTTGAAACAGGAGGAAGAACAACTTGGCCTTCGGTCCCGCCACAGCTAGGCTGTTTGAAGCCCTGAGGAGCTTCGCTAGCAGCAAGGTACATTGCGTTGTCATCTTTTTCTAGGCTTACACCGGCAGGAACAAAATCCATTGCCAATGCGTGACGAGCTTTCCATGCGATATTATGATCTGCACAGGAGCTGTCACCGCTAACGCCGATAGCTCCGATCAAGGTGCCATTAGCAGAATAAAGTGCTAAACCACCACCAAACACATTCACGCCACCGACCTTCTTACCCACCATTGGATCGTTTGCTTGTCCATAATTTTTAAATGGACCCGCATAGGCAACTTCGGTGCTCACAGGATTGCTATGTTGCAAACCAAAAAGGCTACCACCTGGTTGAACGGCAGAATAAAGATTTGCTGTTGAAAGAGCCAATTTTGGAAGACTGAAAGCATTAGCCGTATTTGCTTTCTGAGCAGAAATCACGCGACTACCTGGCCATTGATCGCCACGGTCATTCCCAGTGAATGCAACAGCGCATACAACGCCATCACGATTCACAAGAGTGCCCCACATATCGAGATTAAAACCACCGTTTATCTCTTTGCGAGCCTGAACGAGAGCTTTTTTCAATTGGCTCCAATTAGGAAGCTCTGCACAGGACTTATCCACTGCAGCAAAAGCTGAAGAAGCCGCAACTAATGAGAACAATGTTGAGGAAACTGCAACTTGCTTAAATAAAGTTTTAGTCATTTTTGTCGTACTCCTTAAATCGACGGAGCTTTCCTAGCACGTTCTTCATGAAGTGGCAAAATGACACGCAACCGAGTGAGGAGAATCAGAAGACCCCTTTATTTCTCGTAAGATAGGAGCTTTCAACCGACACTCTTGCTGAGCCATGGGACAACGCGGATGAAAATAACAGCCAGAAGGAGGATCAATAGGAGAAGGGACATCGCCTTTCAGAATAATCCTCTCTTTTTGGTAAGTTGGATCTGGAATTGGAATAGCCGAGAGCAAGGCTCGCGTATAAGGATGTTTAGGCTTATCGTAAAGCTCCTCTGCATTTGCCGTCTCTACAATTTGACCCAGGTACATGACTGCTACACGAGTTGAGATATGTTCAACGACCTTTAAATCGTGAGCGATAAACAAATAAGTCAATCCCAACTCTTTTTGAAGATCTTGCATGAGATTGACAATCTGCGCTTGAATAGAAACATCCAAAGCAGAAACCGGTTCATCACAAACAATAAACTCAGGCTCCACCGCTAGAGCTCGTGCAATACAAACTCTCTGACGTTGTCCTCCTGAAAATTCATGAGGGTAACGAGAGATCGCTTCTCTCCGCAAACCGCAAAGATCTAATAATTTCAAAATTCGCTGTCTACGCTCTTCCTTTGAATTGTAAACTCCGTGAATATCTAAAGGTTCCCCTAAAATATCTTCCACTGTCATGCGAGGATTCAGCGAAGCATAAGGATCTTGAAAAATAATCTGCATATTGCGGCGAAGCTTTCTCATTTCTCGTACAGAAAAATTCGTGATGTCTTGTCCTTTAAAAAGGATCTGACCACTTGTTGGCTCGATCAGTCGCAAAACGCATCGCCCTAACGTGGATTTGCCGCAACCGGACTCACCCACCAAACCCAGAGTTTCACCTTTTCGAATATCAAATGAAACATTCGATACCGCTTTGACGCTCGCAACTTCCTTCGAGAGCACGCCTCCTCGAATAGGAAAGCGTTTGACCAAGTTTCGAACTGAAATCAGTGTATCAGTACTATCAGATTGACTCATCAGATATCCTTCACACAACGAATGAAGTGCGATGATCCCCCTTGTGCAGAAATCTCGCGTAAATTAGGTTCTTGTTCTTGGCATTCAGCCCCAGCAAATGCACATCTCTCTTGAAATCGACATCCTCTGGGCAATTTCAACAAGTTAGGAACAATACCCGGAATAGTCTCAAGCCTTTTTTTCTTAATTTTTCCTGTAGGATCTTTACTCAGGGTTGGAATACTATTCAATAATCCACGTGTATAAGGCATTTTTGGATTCGAAAAAATTTCATGTACACTGCCTTTTTCAACAACTCGTCCTGCATACATCACGACCACATCATCTACGACTTCGGCAACCACTCCTAAATCGTGGGTAATCAGGATGAGTCCCATTCCAACTTTTTGTTGCAGATCTTTTAAAAGATCCAAGATTTGAGCCTGAATAGTGACATCAAGCGCGGTGGTCGGCTCGTCTGCAATCAAAACATTTGGATTACATGAAAGAGCCATGGCAATCATCACGCGTTGGCGCATCCCACCTGACATTTGATGAGGATAATCATCAATTCTTTTTTCAGGAGAAGGGATACCCACAAGCTTTAACATCTCAATCGCCTTATTACGAACTTCTGCCTTAGGGAGATCTTGATGGAGACGAATAGCCTCACAAATCTGATTTCCTACAGTAAAAACTGGATTAAGTGAAGTCATCGGCTCCTGAAAGATCATTGAGATCTCATTGCCCCGAATCTCGCGCATTTTCTGCATATCGAGCTTCAATAGATCTTGTCCTTGATAAAGGATTTCTCCTCCCATCACTCGTCCAGGAGGATTGGGAATCAATCTCATGATCGAAAGACTTGTCACGCTCTTTCCGCAACCTGATTCACCGACGATCCCAAGAGTTTTACCCCGTTCAATGGCAAAACTGACGTCGTCTACAGCCTTAATCTCACCTTCTTCTGTAAAAAAGGAGGTTCGGAGATTCTTCACTTCTAAAATTTTTTCTCTAGAACTCATTCTATTTGCCTTCTTTTGATCCTGTGATGACCAGCAACTACCAGCACAACCGAATGATCACTTTATTTTGGGATCAAGCGCATCGCGAAGCGCATCTCCCAAAATATTGAATGCCAGCACCACAACAAACATCGCCGCAGTGGCTCCTGCAAGCTGCCACCAAACACCGCGCGAGAGTTCTAGTTTTGCATCATCAATCATCACACCCCAACTGGGCTGCCCCTGAACGCCTAAGCCCAAAAAGGACAAGATCACTTCTGACTTAATAGCCGACATAAACTGGATCGACAGATTAATAATAATGAAGTGGGAAACATTAGGTAGAATATGTTTAAAAATTCTCGACAAATGAGTAGCGCCTAAACTTTCTGCCGCGACAACATAATCGCGAGACTTGTGTTTAATGAATTCGCCGCGGATCACACGAGCCAGTCCTACCCAAGCAGTCACGCCCAGTGCGACGTAAATTGCCGTAATGCCCTTACCCATAATAAAAGTAATTGCAATCAAAAGCATGATGTGAGGAATCGACGAAAGCGTCGTATAAAACCAAACAATCAAGTCATCGATCCAACCGCCAAAATAACCTGCAATCGCACCTAAAGTAACTCCAACGGGAACACTAATGAGAGAAGAAACCAATCCTACGCTCATCGCAACACGAGTTCCGTGAATCACCTTATAAAAAACGCTTCGACCAAAAATATCCGTTCCTAAAATCAGCTTAATTGATGAAAACGACGGAGGATCATAAGCGCTACCCACTGTCTCTTCCCACGGACTAGCGATAAATCCGAACTTGGCAAAAAGCGCAACTAACGCATAAAAAATGATGACCCAAAAACAAACGATAGCAAATTTATCTTTCTTTAGTCTTTTAAGTGCATCACTCCAAAGACTGCGTCCCTTTGAACCTGTCTCATTCACTGATAAATTTTCTGTAGTTACTGAGGTTGCTATCTGAGTCATTTGAAGCTCACTCTTGGATCAACCAATGTATAGAGAATGTCAGTTAAAAGATTCCCTAAGATGAATAAGAATGTGGTCAATGTCGCCATTGCTTTGAGGACCGGAAAATCACTATTATTCACTGCATTAATTGTGATCCCCCCTAATCCTGGAATTCCAAAAAAGCTCTCTAATAAAAATGCCCCCAAGATTAAAAATGGAATCTCAATCACAATGTTGGTCAGAATCGGAACCATACTATTCTTAAGTACGTGCTTCAGAAAAATGACAGGTTCACTCAATCCTTTAGCACGTGCTGTGCGAACATAATCCTGCCCAGTTTCTTCTAAAACAGCTGTTCGGTAAAAACGAACATCATAACCTAAACTCACGAGAAAAAAGAGAAGGATAGGCAAAGCAACATACTGAAATCGCTCAGCCCAATCTGTTTCAAATCCCGAAATAGGAAACCATCCCAGTTGATAAGCGAGAAAATACTGACCAAAAAGAATATAAGCCAGCATTGGAACACTCATTCCAAAGACACAAAGAATAACTGCTAACTTATCAATCCATTTTCCTCGAAAGTAAGCAACCAGAAGTCCTAATAAAACAGCTACAATCGTCGTGATAAAAAAGGCCGGTAGCGTCAATGTCAATGAAGGCCCCATGCCGCTTAAAATCATATCTTTGATTGACTGATGCGTCGCATAACTTCGTCCATAATCAAAAGTCACAATCTGCTTCAAGTATTTAACAAATTGCATAGGGAGCGGCTGATCAAATCCATATTCATGACGAATCTCGGCGACTTGCTGAGCAGTCGCATGTTTTCCTAACATCTGATAAGTCGGATCACCTCCAACCATATTGAAAAGCACAAATATAATGAGCGCCACTCCCAAAAGGGTAGGCAAGGTGTTCAGGATTTTTCTGAAAATGTAGACGAACATGCCGTTCCTTATTTTAGTTATTTTTTCAGTACTGGATCCACCCGAAGATACTTCGCAGTATTATGTTCAAAGGCGTGGCGCTTATAATTTTTTGTCCACGGCTGGGTCAAGCTGAATTGAATCCGATGCACATTGAAAATCCAAGGGCAATCTTCTGTAAGAATCAAAACCATTTGCTTATAAAGAGCCGTACGCTCAGGACTATCTTCTAAGGTTAAAGATTTCTCATAAAGCTGATCGTAAGCAGAATTACTGTAATTTGTGTCATTGGGCCCTGGAGATGCATTTTTGCTATAAAAAAGCTGAAGGAAGTTTTCAGCATCTGGATAATCTCCACCCCATGCAAATGACCAAAGTTGGCCTTTTTTATTTTTCACAGCAGTCTGAAACTCTGGCCAAGAATAAGTGCTCACTTTTAACTTAATCCCAATCGCACCAAACATTTTCTGAGCATACTCTGAAAGTTGACGATCAGTACTTGAAGAAGTCGCCACCAGTTCTAAAGGCGGAAGACCTTTTCCTTCCGGATAACCTGCTTGAGCAAGCAGTTCTTTTGCTTTTACCAAATTGAATTGCCGATAAGGATTTTTAAAGTCTGGATCATACCCCGTTAAGCCGGGTGGAATGGGTCCCTGAGCAGAGACGGCTCTTCCATTGTAAAAAAGCTCGATCAATTCCCGATTATCATAAGCCATGCTCATAGCTTGACGAAGCAGTTTATTTTTACCCACCAAAGAATCAGCCATATTGAATGAAATATGAGTAATATCAGGCTCTGAATCTTTAGTAAGACGAATCCCTTTTTGCTTAAGCTCGGCACTTAAGCCATGATCAGCACCAATCGCTTGTTGATAGTTATCTTTAGGAATGCCAGCAACATCGAGTTTGCCTGACATAAAAGTGAGCCACATCGGCTGAGATTCCTCAAAAATCCGCTCTACCACCTTATCAGCTAACGGCAACGGCTTACCCGCATCTGCAAGAAGGCCTTTTTCTTGATCTCCAGGCTCTCCTTCGCTTGGGTAAAACTCCTTACGATAAGTAGGATTCTTTGCCCAAACGAGTTTTGAATTGAGATTGGATTCAGGCAAAAGCTTGAATGGCCCAGTCCCCACCGGGTGAGAGATAAAATCTTTTCCATAAGTATCGACAGCTTCTCGAGGAACAATCGAAGTAGTCGGCATCGCAAAAGCATAAAGAAACTGAGCCGAGCGCTGCTTTAACTGAAATTGAACAGTATAGCGATCCAGCACTTTCAAACCTTCGATAGGTTTGGAATAATCAACAGCTGAACTTTTTCCTTCAGTGTCGCGCCATTCATTGAGTCCCACTACTTTTCCATCCAAAAGCCACCATGCTACAGAAAGAAGCTTCGGATCAGCAACTCGCTTAAACGAATACATGACATCGTCAGAGGTCATCTCTCGACCTTTGCCGCCCGTTTCTTTAAAACAAGGATCGTCTTGAAAGAGGATTCCTTTTTTAAGTTTGAATGTCAGCGTCTTTCCGTCCGGGCTCACCTGAGGCAACGACTCAGCTAAATTCGGAATCAGCACATAGGGTCTTTTGAGATAATCGTATTGAAGAAGACCCTCATAAACTCGCGCAACTTGAACTCCAGAATAAAGATCTCCAGCAAAAATAGGATCCAATCCTTTAATTTTTGCTGAAATGGGAAGGTAGAGGGTGCTTGGAGGATCTTTTTGGGATTTAAAAGTACATCCCACTACCCCAATCAAAAAGGATAAGACAGGGATCGTTGAGAGACGAAATAACCCAATTTCGCGAGAAAAACGACCATTCATGTATGGCATTGCCTTCACACCCCCCTAGGCGGTAGCTACCTGATATGAATGTCCGTGTCAACGAGTCAACTCATACTCTCTGTCTTTCCAACGCATTTGAATCTCCCCTAGAGAAGACTTCGCTTCCCAGCGCAAAGGACTCCCTGTCATTTCTTCGGGGTCAAAAAATTTGAAATCTATTGAGGCTCCTTGCTTTTCCCAATGAAGCTGCTCTGCCCACGGCTTTTGCTGCCAAATTCCAAAACTATAAATAAATTTTTGAACTTCGCCTTTTAAAGGATCTACGACCTGAACCAATAATTGGCCTTCAGAATTCAATGAAAGACGAGCATCAGCTAAAGAACTTGCAGACGGGCAAGGAATTTTTCCGAGAAATAAATCAGTAACCGATTGGAGAGGAATCCCTCCCCAAGAGCCTCTTCTTTTTTCAACCCTCTTACGTTGATCTGGGGTTTCTATTTTAAAAATCTGCCCTTCAACCGAGATTCGTGCCTCGACTCCGCCTAAAAGATTGTGAGCCTCTAAATAAAGGGTACTGGGTGCTTTAACTACAATCTCAGCTGGAAACTGTGCAGAGTCATTTTGAACAGCCCCCTTTAACCATGCAGAGCCCAGAGCAGACTTAATTTGGTCCCCTGGCTTACAAGCCTGAGAAAGAAGACTCCGCGGATCGGTCCCTTGGATCACTTGAGAAATATTGACATGACTGCAACCACTGACAATCCCTGCAAAAGCAATCACCCTAACGACATCCCAAACTACTTCAATGAATCGAAACCCCATAGCCTGCAGACTCCCACACAAGAGGGGTAAGGATCAAGATCACTTCTGCCGGTCACTCGCTGGCATTCTGGTAGGAGCTTCGTCTTTTTCACCCGAATTTTTGTGAGCCAAAGAAGTCTGTAAATCGTTGACTTTATTTTTCAACTTTTTCTTCAAATCCTCATTATCAGCATATCTCACCGCATCTTTGTAACGAACCAAAGCTTTATCCAAACGATTTGAGTGGAGATAAGCATCCGCAAGATGTTCTAAAATGGTTGCTTCATGTGGATTTAAACTAACAGCCATTTCAAGTTCAGCGATAGCCTCTTCGAGACGTCCTCGAACAAAAAGATACCAACCCCAACTATCTTTGATGTAACCGTTATTGGGTCTAAGGCCGAGCGCTCGTTTAAGTAAAACCTCAGCTTCGTTTAAACGAATACCTTGCATAGTCCAGCTATACCCAACGTGATTAAGAGCATCGACGTGATTAGGATTGACCTTGAGGATAGCCTCCATCTGCTCAATCCCTTTTTGTGATTCACCATTTCGGTCGTATAGACTGCCAAGATAGTAACGCACACGCTCATCTTCACCGATTTTTTTCACTGCAACTTCAAGAATACGAATCGCTTCTTGAAAATTTTTACTTTCTTCTTCAAGGCTTGCCTGAAAAATATAAAAATTCACAAACTCAGGAGTTCGATCAATCACATCTTTGATATAGGTTTTAAGCTCTTGCAGCTTTCCCGATTCTTTCATCAAGATCGCTGAATGCAATACAGCATCCGCATATAGCTTGGATTCAGATTTAATTTTTTGCAAATACTGAGTTGCTAACTCTCTATCTTTGAGTGTTTCATATATATTACCAAGATAATAATTAACTCGGTCAGAATCTGGATTTTTTTCTAGAATTAATTTAAAAATACTAATAGCTTGAGGATATCGTTTCATCTCCATTTGAATTAAACCGAGCTTCATCTTACTATTGAGATCAGTAGGATCAGATGCAACCATAGTTTCCAAATAAGGAATCGCTGACTGATATTTCTCCTCTTTTAAATAAATAGTAATTAATCGATCTGCTGCAACCAAGTCCTGCGTCTCTTGAAAAATTGATTTATAAGTAGCAATAGCCTGAGAATTCATTTGATTCTCTTCATATAGAAGAGCTAGCGCAAGTGCCGCTTGAGAGAAACTTGATCGAATTCTGATCGCAGTGCGATATGCAGCTTCTGCTTGTTTAAAATGTCGCATTTCTTGCTCGACTTTACCTAAATAAAAATAAGCTACAGCTGATTCACGATTTTTTTTCGAGAACTGCCGCAGTGATTGCGCAGCAGCTTCTTGACGTCCTCCTTCTAGGAGAACTGCGGCTTTATAAACAGCAGCCTCTTCATGTGCGGGGTTTGATTTTAAAATACGATCATATTCTGTTACTGCGGCATCCATCTGATGCGACGATGAATAAATTCCTGCCAACAATAGTCGAGCATCCGTGAATTTTGGATCGCGCTGCAATGCTTCTTTGCATGCCTCTCTGGCTTCTGAGAACATCCCCTTTTTCAAATATTCTGTCGCAAGTCGTGCGTATACCAGCGGAGAGTTGGGATCAAACTTCAAAGTTTCCCGATATTCCTCGATTGCGAGTTCTGTATTTCCTTCAGTTACATACGCCTGAGCCAAAGCAAAATGCTCCTCTGCTGATGACGCTGAACTAACCGGTCGAACGCGAACTTCAGCTTTTTCCTGAGATTCTGACTTAACCTGGTTGCTCGCACAGCTCAGGGCACTGACGCAAATAAAGCCAATGAATAGCGCGCGCCCTCCCTCACATAAGACGTCTTCATATGGATTCTCACCCCGACCACTTCCACTTTGGCGTTTTGCTCTTTTTTTCATTCCAGTGAACCTCACTGGATACGGATCGACATTTTTTAAAAAAACTAAAAAGCCGGTTGGAACATTAACTGCATTGTCCCAAAAACAGTCCGTTTGGGCCTCTTGCCTTATACAAAGGGGTGTGCTTAACTGGGCGCGTTAATTATAAAGTAGAGCCTCGTTCCTTTGGGAGCGGCACTTGACTTTAGCGCAGCGGGTTGTTAACTGGGTTTAGAAACGACCGTGACGCGGAGTAACATAAAATTCCATCTTCATGGGACGTGTCACAGGGGGATTTATTAAAAGGACGGGATAAACCTGTTTATTTCTATCGGGGGATTAGATTTTCCCGAGGAATAGATAGGGAAATTCCAAAATGTCCAAAATAAATAAACAGGGGGAAAACATGAAAGAAATCAAAATCATCAAGCGCTATCAGAATCGCAAACTCTATGACACACATGAGTCGAGCTACGTAACCCTTGATGAAATCGCCAAGATGATCAAAGGTGGCGAAGATCTCCGGGTCATTGATAATAAAACAAAGAACGACATTACCGCTTCTACACTGACTCAACTTCTGTATGAAAGTGAGCGCAAAGCTAAAACTCAGCCTTCTGTTGAACTCTTAAAAGAAATCATTCGTCATGGGGATGGGAGTTTCTCTGGCTACATTCAAGCCAAAATCAGTACCGAACTAGCTCGTTTTGATCAAGATAGCACGATGACTCCGGCTCCAGCCGCGAGTAATCACGCAGCAATCTTGAATCAGTAATTTTTTATTCATCGACCAACAATAAGGGGGGCCTAAGCAGCTTAAATCGGCAGCCCCCCTTTTTGAATTCTACTTCAAAAGGGTATTTCAATTGCCCGCCTTAAAAAACACCCTTAAAATTTAAAAATGAGCTTCCTTACTTTCATTTCTAAAAATTGGAAATACTGGAGCATTTTTACATTTCTGCTGATCTATTTCTTGATCATTCCACTGTCTGCAAATGCCTCTTCTGAATGGCATCAAAAGACTTCTTGGATTAACCGAGAAAAATCCAATCCGATTTATCCCTTTGCTCCTGGCTCCAATAATCTTGCAATCGATGTCGGCCAAATTTTTTTAATGGGAGAGATGGGAGCCAATTATTCCGACAGTATTGGCTCGCAAATCCATTACACCTACAGTGCAAGTGAACTCTTTGCGTTTGACACTAGCATTGGCTACTCAACCCATTCAGAAGGAAAACTTTCGCTCGCATCTGGGCTAGCAGGACTTCGTACACATTTTGGCTGGTATGATAAAGTTGTCCCTTACGCTGTCATCGGCCTGGGTTTTTATAGACCCATCTATCGAAATACTGGCGCTTTGTCCGAAATACCTTCTGCCTCGACGCTCTTTGGTGTGCACGTAGGCCCGGGTGTAGATTTAGAAGTGACCAAAAATCTCTTTTTTGGGGCAGCTCTCACATTCCATGACATATTCGCAACAACTAAGCCCAAAGAAAACGCCTCTCCACTGATTGGCGGGACCTATACTTCATTTTTATTGAGAGCTGGCGTCACTTTTTAAAATGGCTTCATTCTGGCTTGGAAATACTATCAATTAATTTTTGAAGTCCAGCGGCATCGACACAATATTCCTTACTACAAAAGTCGCATCGAACACTTGCCGCTTGCTCTTGAAGTAAAAGAGATTGAAGTTCTTTTACACCGATTAAAGCCAATGCCCGGTTCACTCTTTCCCAGGAGCAATTACATTTAAAAACAAGAGGCTTTTCTTCAACAAGAATAAATGCCGTATCTTGAAAAATTTGAGAGAGAAGATCTAAAGGATCTGAATTTTGAGCAACACGTGTAGCCAAAGATTCAATTTCCTGAATATGTTGCTCAACGGATCTTAATTCTTCCGGCGTAGCACAAGGCATTGCTTGAACAAGAAATCCACCAGCACCCACAATTTGATCACCATTCATACAGACAGCAATACCTACCGCTGACGGGACCTGCTCACTTTGAGCCCAATAATAGGTCAAATCTTTAGCGAGGTGCCCCGTCAATAAAGGAACTGTCCCGATATAAGGTTGTTGATGCTCTTCATTTTTAGTTCGAAGAACAGATAAAAAACCCGTTCCCCACGGCCCCTGCCCTTCAAATTCTAAAATAGTTTCAGAACCATCACGTTGAAGAACATATCCTCTGAGTGTGCCATCTGGATGAGCATCAACCAAAGCTTGTTTAATTTCGCCAGAACCTTGGATATTGAGATTCACTCGTTCTTGATTCTTGCAATAAGAAGCCATCAAGAGTGCGCCGATAGCAGCTTCACCTAAAGCTTGAGCAGGCATGCCAGACAATTGATGCATTTCTGCCATAGAGCGGACTAGATCCGTTGCTTGAATCGCTACACCTCGCAAATTCCCACTCGTTGAAATGCACTTAAGCCATCGATTGGAAGTCTGCTGGTTCTTCATAGGTCAAAAACGTAACACCTTCCCTTTTAAAGGGATAGATCAAAAAAAAGCCCCGAGATTTCTCCCAGGGCTCTTTACTCGAGTGAATGATGTTTTTAAATTACATCATGTCGCCGTAGCCACCGCCCATGCCGGGAGCAGCTGGAGCAGCCATTTCTTTCTTTGGCTTCTCAGCGATAAGAGTTTCGGTCGTGAGCATCAAGCTCGCAACACTTGCTGCGTTTTGGAGAGCGCAACGAGCCACCTTCGCAGGATCGATCACACCAGCAGCGATCAGATCTTCGTACTTCTCGGTGAGAGCGTTAAAACCCCATGCAGGAGTAGTGTTGTTCACAACTTTATCAACAACGATTGAGCCTTCGTAGCCTGCGTTACCAGCAATCTGGCGAAGAGGTTCTTCAAGGGCACGCTTGATGATATTCACACCAGCTTGTTGCTCAGCAGAAAGACCTTTAAGACCTACCAACGCGTTAGCGCCACGGAGCAATGCGGTTCCACCACCTGGAACGATACCTTCTTCTACTGCAGCGCGAGTAGCATTAAGGGCGTCTTCCACGCGAGCTTTCTTTTCCTTCATTTCAACTTCGGTAGCAGCTCCGACGTTGATCACAGCAACACCACCCACTAACTTAGCGAGACGCTCTTGGAGCTTTTCGCGATCGTAGTCAGAAGTAGTTTCTTCGATCTGTGCACGAATGGTTTTCACGCGAGCTTCAACGTCAGCTTTCTTGCCAGCGCCGTCAACGATTGTAGTATTATCTTTATCAATCGTGACTTTCTTAGCAGAGCCAAGATCTTCCAAACGAGCAGACTCGAGCTTGTGACCAAGATCTTCAGAAATCACACGGCCGCCAGTGAGAACAGCAATGTCTTGGAGCATTTCTTTGCGACGATCACCAAAGCCAGGAGCTTTGATTGCTGCAACTTGAAGAGTTCCACGAAGTTTATTGACAACGAGAGTAGCCAATGCTTCGCCTTCAACTTCTTCTGCAATAATGACGAGAGGCTTAGAGCGCTGAACCACTTTTTCGAGCAATGGAAGGAGGTCCTTCATCGAGCTGATCTTCTTATCATAGATCAAGATGTAAGGAGTATCGAGAGCAGCTTCCATCTTCTCAGGATTGGTTACAAAGTAAGGAGAGAGATAGCCACGATCAAACTGCATCCCTTCGACAACGTCGAGAGTGGTTTCAGCAGTTTTGGACTCTTCAACGGTGATCACGCCTTCTTTGCCAACTTTTTCCATCGCCTCAGCAATGATCTTGCCGATGGTTGGGTCGTTGTTAGCGGAGATAGTGCCAACCTGAGCTACTTCTTTTTGATCTTTAATCGGCTTAGCGACTTTTTTGAGTTCACTGATCACGACTTCAACAGCCTTATCAATGCCACGTTTCAATTCCATTGGATTGTGGCCAGCTGCAACAATTTTTGCACCTTCGCGATAAATCGCTTGAGCCAAAACGGTTGCAGTGGTGGTGCCATCACCAGCATCATCATTGGTTTTCGAAGCAACTTCGCGAACCATTTGAGCGCCCATGTTTTCGAACTTATCAGAAAGTTCGATTTCCTTAGCAACGGTCACGCCGTCCTTAGTGACGTTTGGAGCGCCAAACGATTTTTCGATCACAACATTACGACCTTTAGGGCCGAGGGTCACTTTCACAGCATCAGCGAGGATGTTGACGCCGTTCAGAATTGCAGAACGAGCTTCCTCGGAGAAACGTAATTCCTTAGCGGACATAAGTACTACCTCCTAAGTAGTGTAAATAAATGATTAGTCGAGATTACTGATTATTGAGAACACCGAGGATGTCTTCCTCGCGCATCATAAGATACTCGTCGCCGTCGATCTTGATTTCGGTTCCGGCGTATTTTCCAAAAAGAACGCGATCGCCCTTTTTCACATCCAGGGGACGAACTTTGCCATCTTCAGTAACTCGGCCCTGACCTACAGCAATCACTTCACCTTGGATGGGCTTTTCTTTAGCGGTATCAGGAATGATAATGCCACCCTTAGAGCGCTCTTCTTCAGAGAAACGCTTTACCAACACACGGTCGTGTAACGGACGGACTTGCATAAAAATTCAACCTCCAGAATAAGTAAAATACCGCCAAGTCATCTACCTGGCAGCCAAAATTATGAAAATACTTCTATGGTGTATATTGGGCACTGAGATCCCATTGTCAACTTTGGATCGTTTTTTTGAACCTTCTTTAAAAAATAACTCAATAAAATTATAATGTTACAAAAAAAAGAAATGAAAGCCGTGCTCCACAAATGGACTCAACTCAGTAAAAATCTGGCATCACAAACTCATTCCCTTTTACCCCTAGCATGGGTTAATATCGCCGCCCTATGTCAACAATGAAAATTTGCGGTCTCCTTGCGTGGCTGGCCTTGTCAGCCTGTACTCATTCTCGCATCCAGAAAAGCTCGGGCGATCCATCCCTTCTTTTTCCTGGAGAAAAATATTTTACCAATATCCGCCAACTCACCCATGGCGGAACCAATGCAGAAGCTTATTGGTCCTTTGATGGCAAATGGCTTTCTTTCCAACACAAAGGTGCCGATGCAGAATGCGATCAAATTGACACGATGAGAGCAGAAGGAAGCGATCTGCACCGCATTTCAAACGGAAAAGGGAGAACCACTTGCGCGTTCTACTTCCCTAATCATTCACGCATTCTTTTTAGTAGTACTTTTGCGACCGACGAAAAATGCCCTACTCCTCCCGATATGAGCAAAGGGTATGTTTGGCCCATCTACAATAGTTATCAAATGTACAGTGCTCGATCTGACGGCACCGATCTTCTCCCTCTAGAGCCCAATGCTCCACAAGCTTACAATGCTGAAGCGACTGTATGCCAAGATGGAAGCGTCGTATTTACTAGCGATCGCAATGGAGATCTTGATTTATATCGAGGGCAACTCGATTCAAATGGCACCCTCACGCAAATTAAACAACTCACCTCTCTGATTGGCTATGATGGAGGCGCAACTTTTTCTCCGGATTGTAAAAAAATCGTATGGCGCGCTTCGCGTCCTAAACCAGGTAAAGAAACCAAGGATTATCAAACCCTCTTAAAGAACCATTTGGTACGTCCTACTCAGCTTGAGATTTGGGTAGCCAACGCTGATGGTTCACATCCTCGCCAAGTAACTCAGATGAATGCAGCAAGTTTTGCTCCTACCTTTACTCCAGATGGAAAACACATCCTCTTTTCATCCAACCCTCGCGACCCTCGTGGTAGACATTTTGACCTTTACATCATTCACGAGAACGGAACAGGACTCGAACGAGTCAGTTATTCGAATACTTTCGAAAGCTTTCCAATGTTCTCTCCAGATGGAAAAAAATTAGCTTTTTCATCGAATCGAAATGCAAAAGATCCTCACGAGACCAACGTATTCGTAGTCGATTGGGTAGATTCAACGGAAAAAACCAACTCCCCCGATGATGCAACAAATCGACTCCAATCAACGGTTGAAAAACTCAGTGCCCCAGAAATGGATGGACGAGGAGTAGGCACAGCCGGAATTCGCAAAGCTGAAAATCTAGTTTCAGAAGAGTTTCGTCAATTAGGGCTCAAGCCCCTCTCTCAGGCTCTCCGGGTAGAAAAAAATTTTTCTGAGTTTTTTCAAAATGTCGAATTTAAGCCTACCGAAACAAGACCTACGACTTTTGCTCAAAACGTAGTTGGTACTTGGGGAGATGCCTGCGGAAAAACTCGTCCTACTTTGATTGGCGCCCACCTTGACCATTTAGGTTATGGTGCCAAAACTTCACTCGAACCCACTCAAAGCGGTGAACATCCGGGGGCCGACGATAACGCCTCGGGCGTAGCCGCTGTAATTGAAGCTGCGCGCATCATAACAAGCCAGCTCGACCTAAAGAAAAAATCCTGTTTCATTTTTGCTGCCTTTACAGGCGAAGAAAGCGGAATTGTTGGATCTTCGCGATTAGTTGAAGCATTGAGACAAACTCAACTCCTTCCTAAAGCAATGCTCAATCTCGATATGGTCGGAAGAATGGAAGGAAACAAACTGACGATCTTCGGTACTGACTCAGCAAAAGAATGGAAAAACCTTGTTCAAGAGGAATGTGATATACACTCCCTCTATTGCCCAGGAGGAGGAGACGGATACGGCCCGAGTGATCATATGTCTTTCTATATCGCTCATGTTCCTGTTCTTCATTTTTTCACTGGACCCCATGTTGATTACCATCGAACTTCGGATATTGCGTCGAAGATTAATGCAACTGGCGTTCTCCAAACGGCAAAAATCGTGGCCTCCATCGCCATGCGAGCAGCGGCTCCGCAACAAGCCATTCATTATCAAAAATCCCAGGACCCTCATGCATCATCTTTAGTTGGCAAAGTGCGTACTTCTAACGGTGCCTATCTAGGAACAATTCCTGATTATTCAACGCTGTCTTCTCCCCACGGTCCGTCAGGTGGAGGAATGCCCAATGGAGGGATTCGTCTCGCAGGCACTCGACCAGGCAGCCCTGCAGATCGGGCGGGCATCCTCGAGGGGGATATCCTTTTGGGAATTAACGATCAAAAAATAAGCTCTCTCGAAGATTTTATGAAAATCCTATCGGGATTAAAACCGGGGGATTCGATCACGCTGAGCATCAGAAGAAATGAAAAGGCTCTCAGTCTTCCTGCGACTGTCGGAAAAAAAGAGTAAAGCTAAGAATCTTGATTGCCTTTTATCTCAAGTTCGCTTAGTCAGAGGACTCATTGCAACCACAATGGGGGTTGGTAGCTCAGTCGGTAGAGCAATGCCCTGAAAAGGCATGTGTCGGCGGTTCGATTCCGTCCCAACCCACCATCTTCTCATTCTAAAAATCTAGATTTAAAAAAATTCAATTCCAACCATGGGATCCTCTGTGACCAGCTGCGAATTGATTGAAATGATGTTTCTCACGTACTTTGGGCAAGCATATGATCAAGCAACTGCTTCGCCTTAAAATGATTATCATTATCCCGATTGTCTATTTTATCTGGATGATCACCCCTTTAAAAACTGAAGCCATCTCCCCTCCTCCTATTTTAATGGCAGCTCTTGGCGATTCACTCACAGCAGCAACTCTCGCTAATGCCCCACTTAAAATCATAACTTCCCCCATGCTCTCTCCTTTAGGTTGGCCATTCCTAAACGATGTCATTAGAGCTTGGTTCGACCGAGTGTCATCAGAAGAGTCCATTATTGCAAACAAACAAAAACTGTCCTGGGTATCGGGAGAGGACATTCCATCACATTTCCATCTACTCCAAAAACATCTCCAACAGATCGGAGAAATCTATCCTCTCGAAGTTCGAAATTTTGCCGTCCCAAGAGACACTTCAAAAAATCTGGATAGCCAAGTACAAAAACTGCTTCAGACAATGAAATCCGGAAAATATTCTCAGCTTCTCTACATAACTCTCATGATTGGGTCCAATGATGCTTGTTCAAAAGAAACACTAAGCGGCACGCCCGATGCAACCATGCGCGAAAACCTTAGAAAAGCTTTAGAGAAAATTTCAACGATTCGTCAACAAGAACCGATTCACATCCTGATCGTAGGCATCCCTAAAATTACAGATCTAGGAGACAAAAATATTCGCACAATCCGACACCCATTCGGTGGAAACTGTGAATATATTCGAAACGAAGTTTTACATTTTTGTGATTCGCTGCTCACTTGGAAAACTCCTGAGGAGCTTCAAGAAAAAATTGCAGTCATTGATAAAAAAAATCAAATACTGGAAGAAACCGCAATCGAAGCCTCTCAAAAATTCCCCAATCTTCAAATTAAATTTACAAAAGGGCTTGAGAGACTCCTGATCACTCCGGACGTTCTCGCTCTCGACTGCTTTCATGTCGACAAATTTGGGCAAACACAAATTTCTCAAGAACTCTGGGGAGAGCAACCTTGGTTTTAAATGAGTTTACTTCGAATCACTAATATGACTCTTCGTTCCAAACTCACATCTCTGACTCGAGAAGGATCAAGTGCTCCAAAAAGCTCTCCTCGAATCCCAAAGTAAAATGGAAACTTCCGATCCTCTAGCGCGATATCTACTGCGGAAAGCAGAACATCCGACTGACCTGGAAACTGAATCCTGACCAAGGTAGAGCCTACATCGAGCGATTCACAATTAAGATGGGTTCCTATTCCAAAAGCCATCTTCCCTTCAGGAAAAAGATCTGATTGATTCAAATTACCCAGCCCAATGCCGCCCTTAATCACAGGTAGAAAAAGACACGATCCAAACGAAAAATGCAGACCTGCCGTCATCATAGGTAACCATTCATAATAATGCTGACCCATGGGATTCGAGTTCCAAGTGATGTGCCCCGCAAAAGGCTCTGCACCCAGAAATGGCCAAAACCCTTCCATGTTTTCTGCAAGCCCATAAAGAATGAATCCAGAGGCAGAATCAAGCGTCACACCTATCGGACTCCCTAGTTCAACTCGAGACTGAGAAAAACCATACGGACGAATTCCCCAGTGCGTTATTTTTTGCTTAAAGTGATGACCTGCTTCAACAACGAATGAAAAAAAGGATCTATTTTTTTCTCCTCGTGTCATTTCTGTCAACATAATGCCTTGCCCAAAAACTTCCTTTTCGGGAAAAGCAAGGGTTGAGTGAGAACCAAGTAATACACAACCCAAAAAAAGACCCAGAAGCACCTCTCTCACAAGGTATCCGCTCTGATATTGTCGTAGACTCATGACCATTTGCCTCCCGGTCTCGCCGCCTAGCAAGACAGAAGCCTAGTAATTGAACCCAGCTGCGCCTCGTGTTAAGCCTGAATCACTCCCCATCTAGCAATATCTAGGAGACATGATTCAATGTTGGCTCTTCGCGTTCCGGTTCGACTTGTTCTATGGATTCCACGAATTTTGATTGGTATTGCATTCTGCTTGATTCAAAGCTGCGCAACTCAACCCACAACTTTAAACCAAGCACCTCTCACCGCTGCCTGCCCCGACCTCTCTTTAGGAGAAACTCAAGAAGATTGCCCCTGGGCTTTAGTTGCTCGAAACCTCATCGCAGAATCTGAATCAGGTCGACCTCTTTTGCCCTTATTTCAAAAGTCCCTTCCTGATCTCGTCACTCAAGTTCAAAAAGATGCTAAGAATCCTTTTTTTAAACAACTTTGGGGACAGAGCATTAACTTTGATGAATTCGCAAAAGGGATCATCGTTCATCCAGAAATTATTCAAACTTTAAATAAGCTTTTTGGGATTCAGACCACTCAGACACCCGACCGGGTCGTTCACGCTGGATTAGAGCATGTATATGGTTATCTTTTCAGCGTTCTTAAAACGCCCTATGGGTATAAACGTGCTCGATGGGTAAAACCCACTTTAGAACAAGCATTCGAACTGACATCAAAAACACTCGCTCCAACACCTCATCAAGGAACCCTCTTTTCAAACCTGACTTACTTTATTGGAAAAATTGCGTTCCGCAATGATCCAAAAGAACTTCGAATTTTGAATCGTGGAATCAAAACCTCTGACAACGTATCCTCAGCTTTAGCCACATTTCCTTATAAAAACCTCAAGATCACTCGCCTCGTTGAGACCGTTTTGGTACCAACAAGTTCAAACCAATCTCGCAAAGTATTTCTCAGAACAGACTTTGTCCCTTTTAAACAAGTACCTCAAGGGCAGTTAAACTCGCATCTTCTGATTTACTCTGTGATCGATCCAGATCAAGGTGGCGCACGCTTAATTACTGCGTTTCCAGTAGAAAGCGGTTTTGTAAAAAAGGGTATCAGTCCTGAACTTTTAGGAAATAACCAACCAATTAAAGCTAGGTACAATGCTTACATCGAAGGACTCAGTGGTCATGAACTAACTGGGGAACGACAGGTGATTCAAAAGTGACATCCCAAGCAGGCCATTCGGCAATCATTGAAGCTAAAAACATTCGCAGGGTTTTCCGCTCAGTTCAAAAGGGAGAGGGTTTACGTGGAGCACTCGGTCTGCTCATCAGCCCTCAATATCAAGAGCACGAAGCCCTCAAAGGAATTAGCTTCTCTCTTGAGCCAGGATCATTTAATGGATTGATTGGCGCTAATGGAGCAGGAAAAACAACCTTGCTAAAAATTTTAGCAGGATTAATCCCACCCTCTTCAGGTCAAGCTCATGTTCTGGGATACGAACCATTCAAGCGATCCCTCGATTTTCGAAAAAACATCTCCCTGGTCATGGGACAAAAAGCTCAACTTTGGTGGGATCTACCCGCTCTTGATGCATTCGACTTGCTCAGAGCGATTTACGAAATCCCAACTCAAAAATACCAAGAGCGACTCCATACACTCAGCGAATTGCTCGATGTGAAGCGTCATCTCCATACACAAATTCGACGCCTTTCATTGGGCGAGCGAATGAAAATGGAACTCATTGGAGCGATTCTTCACTGGCCGAAAGTCATTTTTCTCGATGAACCGACCATTGGATTAGATGTACTTGCAGCGCATAATCTACGAGAATTTTTGAAAGCATTTAATCAAAAGGAAAAATCCACCATCATCCTGACCAGTCATAATATGGATGATATTGAACGATTGTGCTCACGAGTTCTCATTCTCCGCTCTGGAGAACTCATTTTTGATGGAAAACCAGATCGTCTGATTAAAAAAGGAGAAGGGCGTCTCCGAATTCGTCTCATGCAACGCCCCACTCTCGAAACACTTCAACAAGTCACAGGCCTAACTCCCAATCTGATTGAAATAGATTCGAACGAAGGTGAGAACGACTCAAATCCTTCGATTCATTTCACGTTAAAACAAGAAGAGTTTGTTCCCACTCTTCAATCTCTCATGACTCAATTTCAAATCGTCGATATGGGCATCGAAGAACAGAGCTTAGAGTCTGTCATTCATCGCATCTATGAAGAGGAAAAAACCCAGTGAAGCTTGGTTGGCGTATTGCTGCACTCCATAACGGTCTTCGCGACGCAACTGCGTATCCGATTGAATTCATCATCGAGTTTTTAAGCGCAGCAATCGCACCTGCCGCCATTCAATGGGTACTGTGGTACGCCATGTTCAAAATCGGAGGAGCTCAAACCATTGCCGGAATGGATTATCACAGCATGATTCATTACACCTTGGTCAGCATTCTCTTTACTCAAATTCGCGGAGGAGATCACGACTTTGAACTTGCCGAAATGATCCGCTCAGGTCAACTCAGCAACTATTTACTTCGTCCGGTAGGAGTTGTGGAATTTGTTTATCTCAGAGGACTCGGACCTAAGCTTTTTATCTCTTCTTTCTGTATTCTGCTAGGAATCGTCATAGGCTTCGTAAGTGGAATGTCCCCTCTTCGAATCTTAGGCTCAATGCTCCTTGCACTCATTGGAAACTCAATCCATTACCAAATCAGCGCATCTCTCTCAGCAGTCTCTTTTCTTTGGGAAGAAGCTTATAGCGTCTTAATGGTTAAAAACATGCTGGTCAGCCTACTTTCAGGAGAACTCATACCTTTAAACTTATTTCCCGCCTCTTATCAGTGGATTTGGAAGTCCACACCTTTTTACTTATATGTCTTTGGTCCCGCTCAATACGCGCTCGGACACTGGAGCGACGCCCAATTTTTTCAACAAGTTTTGATTGGCGGATTTTGGCTTCTCATAGGTTGGGGCTTAATCCGCATTTCCTGGGGACTAGGGATCCGTCGATATCTCAGCCTGGGAGGTTAATGAATGAGATCGTTACGTTATTTTTTAGATATCTACCGCGTACAAATAAAAAATAACTGGGTCCGCGAAGCCGTTTATCGGTCTAATTTCCTGACAAGCGTCACTGTCGACATGATCTGGATGGTGGTTGAAATGAGTTTATTCACCATCATCTATGCAAATGTTCCGACTCTTGCGGGCTGGACTCGTCCACAAGTTTATTTCTTTTTAGGGATCTTTTTCACGTCGGATGCTCTATTTACAACATTTTTTCAACGTAACTTTTGGACTTTCTCTGATTTGGTCAATAAAGGTGACCTTGATATTCTTCTCACTAAGCCTGTGCATCCCCTTTTTCTTGCTCTCACTCGCTGGATGAATATCACTTCGTGTTTCAATATTATTCTCGGAATTAGTATCGCCATTCACTTTGCCCCGACTGCTGGCTTCGAGGGCGGCATTCGGTGGTTCTTAGCATTTTTCTGGCTCGGCATTGGCTTGATCAGCGCCCTACTCATTCGTTTTGCATTTTCAATTTGGGTGTTTTGGACTGAACGAAGTTGGGCGATCTCAAAACTTTATTATCAATTTTTTTCGTTCGCATCCAAGCCTGATGTGATTTACCCACCTTGGATTCGCTACTTAATTCTTACTATTATCCCATTTGCATTTATAGGAAGCATCCCAGCTCGCGCGCTTCTTTATGGACTCAAACTTTGGGAATACAGACTGATTGCCATAGTTCTTTTCAGTTTTTTATTGCTGAATACATTTCTTTGGAAAAAAGCCTTAAATCGCTATCAAAGCGCTAGCAGTTAGAATCAGCACTCTTTAAAAACAACGGTCGCCACGGCGACCAATGATTCGCCTCACGCATTTTTGAAGAAAAACTTTCTTATTTATACATTAATGAATAAACTGATCCCATCAGAGCATCAGTCCATTTCTCGATAATTTTTCATTCGAATCACAAGGAGAGTGATGAGTATGGGTTCATTTAAAGATATCTGCTTCACACCAGCAGAGTTCGCAAACATTGCAAAGGTCGATCGCTACAAAGTTCAAATCTTAGAAAACCAAGGCATTCTAAAAATTACTAAACGAAAAATTGGCAACGTCGATCGTAAAATGATCATGCTCGAAGATATGCAGGATTATTTTAAAACACTCCGCTCAATCAGCCTCGGTCGCCAAGGCGACCAGATTTCTACCCTGGTAGCACCATCCTCAGACACAGTTATTGAAGACCCCATTGAATTGGTCGCCACGGCGACCTTATTTGCTCCGGGCAAACCTAAACATAAATGCCAAATGTTTTATAATGTAAAAGGCGGCACCGGCAAATCCACGCTGACTGCTCAATATATTATGAGAGCGGCCATGATGGGGTACCGTGTATTAGCAATTGATCTCGATGGCCAAGGACACCTCACTGTAAATCTTGATGTTCTGGATGCCCACGAACGTCCTACAATTTACGACGTTTTAATCAATGATTTACCAATCACCGAAGCGATCATGAATGTCGCCCCTGGACTTGATCTCATTCCCGCTAACTTAGGTCTTTGCAATATTGAAATCCCCTTAAATAATAAGACCCGTCGCGAGTATCGCCTTTCTGAAGCACTCAGCAAAATTGTGGATCAATACGACCTCATTGTCGCAGATACCAATCCAGCAGCTTCAATTCTGAACGGATCGATGCTCGTAGCTGCTGATCTCGTCAATGTTGTATGCGCAACCAACCCTCTCTCATTTCATGGAATGTCATTGGTCATGGCAACCATTGAACAAATGGAACAAGAGTTTAGACGCACATTGTCAATTCGAATCATCCCCAATATGTACGACAATCGAGAGGTCATTAGTCAGGAAGTTCTTGGAGAACTACGCGCACAATTCCCAGATTTTTGCGCAAACACTGTTGTAAATCGTAGTGCTGATCTCAATGAAGCCACAAAACGACGTACAACCGTTTGGGACGTGAACTCTAAAGGAGTTGCCGCCCATGACATCAACCAACTCACAGAAGAGTTATTACTCAATTAAAAAAGGGCAATATCATGGACGAAACAAAAAAAGACGATTCTACAAATAAGATCAAAACAAGACAGGGCAGTGGCTATTTAAAGCAACTCTACTCCACTGCACGCAACACAGCAGGCAATACACATACTCACCTTAAAAATCTTACGACTTTTCTCGTAAATTTTATCCCTACAGAAAAAGTCGATGCGAGCGAACTCCAAGTTCGCTTACATTTTGATGATCAGGAAATTTCAGCACTCGCTCACTCGATCAAGGAACACGGCGTCCTTCAACCTATCTTGGTAGTTCAAGATGGCGATCGCTACAAAGTAATCGCCGGTGAACGTCGTTTAAGAGCCGCAAAACTTGCTGGAATCGAGCGAATTCCAGCCCGTGTTTTATCAACAGATGATAAGGCTACTCACGAAATCGCATTACGCGAAAACTTGGATCGAGTTGACCTCCATCCGCTTGAAGAAGGCGAAGGCTATCTCTCTCTCTTAGAGGCTCAAGCCTATACGAGCCATGAAAGTATTGCTAAGGCATTTGGCAAACCCAAATCTCGCATCACCGAATGCATTGGCTTTACCAAACTTCCCGAACAAACCAAAAACGAACTTCTATCCACAGGTTTAAAAAATCGCGCACTTCTTCGCGAACTACTCAGCCGCCCAGTAGAAGATCATATAACTCTGATTCAGGAAGCCGCAGGAAAAGAAGAAACTCTACAGGTTAATTTACCTGCAAAATCTCAGGATAAAATAAAAAAACCTGCGAAGGAGATTAAACCTTTTGAGTATTCTGTAAATAATAAAGGAATCTCCATTCCTGCTTTTAAATGGAAATCAGGCGAAGGAGTAGAGAAGCTTCAAGCTTACACTGACAGCCTCAAAAAGATTTTGAAGACACTTGAAGAAAAATTAGTCCATAAATCTTAAGAAAAAGTGGGCGTAGTCATTAAAATCCCTATAAGAACTTCACCGACTACGCCCTCATTCTAAATGCTAATCTTTCAGCCTATCTGGGAATTATCGGCAAAACGTACATAAATCTTTACTTTTTCTAAAAAATATGTTTTTTCCCAGCGATTTTGTCCCCTAGTTATTTCCTGGCGATAATGTCCCCTAAATGTGTCTTCTAGAACTCTGATTTCACTTATGAATTCGGAGAGATGGGGGCTCATGGAAGGAAT
>Ga0172367_10001111_pt1 | contig 40346 bp, 35 predicted proteins | sample Lak10m_FD_114542 | JGI IMG/M metagenome (GOLD analysis project Ga0172367, IMG submission 114542) | Freshwater microbial communities from Kabuno Bay, South-Kivu, Congo - kab_022012_10m | ecosystem: Environmental > Aquatic > Freshwater > Lake | place: Democratic Republic of the Congo: South-Kivu... | reverse complement strand
CGAACGTGCCAATCGAACGATTCGCTGTTCACGAGCAGATAATTAATCAATGCAGAAGATGAACGCCCTGCACCGATCACGAGAATTGTTTTCATGGGTGCGAAGTTACAGAATCCCGCCCTGAATAACAGATAACAAAAAGCCTCCTTCAAATGAATGAAGGAGGCGCAAATTGGAATACTAAAATTACTTCGTAAAGATCAGATTGCCGTTGCTGATTACTGCATCGTTCACTGAAATACGGTAGAAATACATTCCTACTGCAATTTCACCACGGACAACATCCAATGGCATTCCGAAAGTTCCGTTCTGCGTCATGATCAGCTTTCCTACTGCATCATACAAGCCGAACTGATAATTTCCGCTGTATAGCGTAGAGTTCACCATTACCGTTGCCTGATCCGCTGCCGGATTCGGGTACACAACAGACTCCGTACCTCTGATTGACAGAGCATCAGTAATAACAAGCAGAATGCTGTCACATGAAGTTGCTGAATCACCGCAGATATTCCAGGTTGTAAGACATACATTGAACAAACCTGTGGTAGCGTAAGAGTGACTTGGATTCTGCGCAGTTGAGAAGTTTCCGTCACCAAAATCCCACAAGTATGTTGCGGCTCCGGTTGAAGTGCTCGTGAAGTTAGCGCCGAACGCAGAATCGGTTGAAGTGAAAGAAGCACTGAGAGTTTCAGGACACACAGTAACCGACGAACACATTGTATCAGGATCACAACCACCTGCGATCAGACATATCGTGTAAGTTCCGTTTGCTGTGTACGTATGCGTTGGGTTCTGCGAATTCGATGTTGTTGCATCACCGAAATCCCATGTCCATGAGTTTGTATTCGATGACATATCCGTGAATGTCACCGTACCTGAAGAATCAGAAGAGCTAAACATGGCAGTTGACGGAGCGCAGATACTCACAGTATTGCATGTAATTGTTGAATCACATCCGTATGCTGTTACACAAACGGTATAAGTTCCGCTCAATGAATACGTATGAGATGGAGTCATACCCGAACCGAGAGGAGAAAAATCACCGAAATCCCATGACCATGAAGTTGCTCCGGTAGATGAAGCTGCGAAATTGTAAGTGCCATTGCCTGAAGCAGACGCCGTGAAAGAAACCGTTGGAGCGATACAAACTGTAACCGAATCGCAGAACGTTGCTGTATCACAACTGCCACGAATTGCAGTAACACAAACGTAATAAGTTCCTGAAGCAGCATATGTGTGACTTGGATTCTGCTGTGTAGAAGTTGTTGCATCACCGAAATCCCACAGCCAAGATGTTGCATTAGTGGATGCGTCAGTGAAATTGACCGTTGCACCCGTTGATGTCGACGAATATGAAGCTGTGGTTGCAGCACTTCCGCAAACCGTTACAGTCTGGCAAATTGTATCCGTTCCACATGAGTTCGTGATGAATGCACAAACACTGTAAGTGCCGCCAACTGCATACGTATGAGTTGGAGCATCAGCCACATCAAGCGGTGAGCCATCACCGTAATCCCAGGTTGTTGTGAAGGAAGTATCTGCATTCGTTGAGAACGAAACATCAGACTGGTTCAGAACGGTATTAGTCGCAGTATAAGTAATCAAAGAATCGTAATACAGGTTTACACGACTGATACTTCCAACGTTCTCCGTCCATAGCTGTTGTGGCGCGGTTGTTGTCAACGGAAACTGCATGCCAAGACGACTTATAGTAACAGGAAATCCATCAATGGTGGTCGTTGCGGGACCTGTAGCGTATGAGTTGACAGTTGCTCGTTGTCCCAATACGCCAATGATATCACCCTGCTCAACCTGTATATTAACAGGAATAATTCCTGAAGCAGGATTATTCTGCGTGAGGAATAATGTTGTGAATACGTTGGTTGTTGCAGAAAACAACGGTGGATTTGCTTGAAATCTCACAATTGCAATACTTTGTGCCCCCGAACTCGCGGTTGTTGGTACTTCAACTCCCGTGATGGTAAAGCAAGTGGGTGCCACGAAGTAATAACCGCGAACGTTACCCGTAAAAGTGCCGGATTGAGCGGGCATTGGAGCCAGAATTTGTGTCTGCGCGAACGAAACGGCTGAAAGTAGCAGACAGGATGCGAGGTGTAGAAGTCTTTTCATGTGATTTAGGTTTGTACAGCGAAGATAATCATTTCGCTTACACCATAAATACTACATCAATTGGCTACACGTGAACTTCTTTTTTCAAATTCACTATTAGCAAAATCTATCTTCCACTACTCCTTAAAAGACTACCTGGCAATAATTACCGGTGCGGTCTTACTGAATGTTCCGCTACTCATACGAATGAAATACTGTCCATCGTAAACAGTTCGGGTATCTATCCAAGCGATTGTACTGCCCGGCACGATTTGCGTTTCTTTTACGATACGTCCTGTTGCATCAACTAACTGAACAGTAAGCACGGTAGTAACAAGACTTCCCGCCTGCACCGCAATGAAATCACTTGCTGGATTCGGATAAACGCTCAAAGAGAATGATTCGAATGCAGTTTCATTTACCGCAGTGGAAGAAACGTAAGTAGTTGTAGGTTCTGAAATGCTTGTCACTTTGGAAACTACATAAGTTCCGTAAAAAGTAGGACCGACCGCATACGGATACGCTGAATTCCAGTTTGCGTCAACGGTGCAGAAATAAGCATATGTTCCGTTTGGATATTCCGGCGTAACACAAAATCTGCCGTTGTGTTCGTCCAGATAATCCGTAGCAGAATGAGAGATAAACTCATAATCTTCACGATAGCGACCCAATGGATAAGTTGTACTGACAGGAGGACCATCAATAACATCAGTTCCATCAGCATAATGTGTGCGAACCGTAATATTTCTTAACTGATAAGATGATTTCATTCGGACTATCGGACCTGTTCCGTTTGTATTCTGATATGAATACGCACCGTAAATCGGATAACCATCATATGCAAAACCGAGTAACGGAGAATGTTGTGTACTGTCAATCACGTACAAGCCATCCGCATCGTACAATGAACAAATCGTTGATACCTGCACCAGATCGAGATCAAATGCCGAAGGACTTTGATGATGGTGATAATTCCCCATAGCCGGATGTCCTTTTGCACAATCAAATCCAACGCGTTCCGCAACAACTGCATCACGATTCCAAACTCCTTGTCCCGGAGGTCCCGGAATCGGCCCGCCCCCTTCTGCTTGAGAATTGTTATTCCACGACACACCATCGCGATAATCGAACAAAGCAACACCGTTGATGAATACACCGATGTTTCCACCTGTAGTAGAAACAGGATTTCCTGAATTCAGAGTTGGTGTCAACGGAAATTTAAAAATTGCATTCTGATCACTTGCCTGTGATGGATTTCCATCGAGATATGGGCCTGTTGTATAACTTGGAATTCCATTCGTACTTACGTAGACCCAGTTGGTTGAATATTGCACCGTTTGAACATTCACTGCAACATTGTCCTGAATCGGAGTGAAGTTATTCTGCACATAATGACTGCCTGTAAGTGTAGTGTTCTGCAGCCAGGTTGTAATAACAGGATTCGTTTGCGCGGTTAACGCAGAAATTACACTCAATCCTGTTGCGAGAAAAATATGTTTGGTTTTCATAGGCATGTAGTCCTTTAGACAGTTATTTTTTTTGAGGAGGTCCGAATCGTTTGTCGAAGATGAACTTTTTATCACTTAGTGTCAACAGAAAAGCGACGAGATCGGTTTTTTCAGCGGCAGACAAAACAACAGGCTTTCGAAGCTGAGGTGCAAGTGTGCCGGAACTTTGGATTCCTGATGTGTAGTGACGAATCACATCATACAAACTCAGAAATCGTCCGTCGTGCATATACGGATACGTGTACTCCGCATTACGCAATGTGGGAACTTTAAACTTCAAAGAATCTTTTTCATCGTGAGTAATTCTGAATCGGCCGTAATCGTTCAAAGTTGTATCAATGCGTAATCCGTTGTTTGCAAATAACCCGTTTGTAAAAAGCGGTTCGGTATGACAGGAATTGCAATGACGGAGAAACAAATCATATCCGCGCTGCTCTTGCGCATTGAATGAAGCGTCTCCTGTTCTGACACTATCGTATTTTGAATTGCATGAAATCAGACTCAATTGAAACTGCGCCAAAGCCAAGAGTGTTCGTTGTCCCGTTACAACAGAATCACCATAAGCGGAATAAAACAAGCTGCGATAACGCAACGAGCGATTCAGTTTGAAAACAACATGATTGATATTCTCACCCATTTCAGAAACATTGGTGATCGGTGCCAACGGCTGAACTTCTATGTGATTAACGGCTCCATCCCACATCAGCAGTGTATTCCAAGCTAAATTGATCAACGCAGGCGCATTCCTTGTTCCGATGCTGTCGTGAATTCCATGGCTTAATGAATGATCCGTATGGGCGAAGGAATTGTAAGGAGAATGACAGGAAGCACAGGAAGTAGAACTATCTATTGACAAAACAGGATCATAGAACAATGCGCGACCCAGTTCAATTTGTGCTGCAGTTAATGGTCTTTTCTTGAAATCGTAAACCGGTTTCGGAAAATAAGAAGGCCACGATATCAGTTCAGGTAATGATCTGAATGCGAACATCACCAGCGCGAGAAATACGAACATCACAGCCGTCTTTCTCATTTCACAATACTGAACATGTCAACTGCTTGATCTGAAAGTTCCATTGCAGCTGCGCCCGGTGACATCACAACGGTTTGTTCTTTCAGATTAACTGACTCAATAAAACTCTTCAAGTCAACTTTAATTCGAATAATGTCATCGTCATCTTCGACCGGCAATCTGACTTTACGCAATGCGTTGTAAGGTGCAGAATATCCTCCCAAATGATATTGAAACTTTCCGCGGTTCTTAGTGCAGGATGGTGAAGTTCCTTCCAGTTTCAGATTAATATAACCGCTGTGCCACGCCCAATACATTCCTGTTGTCGGATCAAGAACACCGCTTCCAACTCCATTAGTATTGGTTATACTATCAATACCCAGATTAAATTCCACAACAGTAATATCATTCATGGAGTAGTATTGCCTCGGAGCTCCGAATGAAGTACCACGGGAAAGATCAATCAATTCATAATCGGATAACAATGATGAAAAGGCACCTTCGCAAATGGTAAATTGAGAAATGTAAAATCGCAATTGTGTGAATTTTACGCTGTCTTTATTCTTCTCTGAATAATAAACAGAATCCATTTCAACAGGTTGATCTCCCCAATATGGCGCGAATTGCACAGTAATCGGTCGTAAATCCACAAAAGATGCAGACAATACGAAAAGTAAAACAGGAACAACTAAGAATAGAAAACGCTTTACCACATTCGAATATAATTCAAAAGTTCGGCTGCAGAAATCTCATGCGGTAAAGTGCGAGAAAGTGTCGACTAACAAGACTTCACTTGATATAAAACAGCAGATTCAACACCAACGACTTCTTCGTACATTTGGTATATGATAAAAAAGTCGATTGCAGTTGGCGCAACAATGGCTATGTTGTCGGTGATATTGGGCGCTTTTGCCGCGCACGGATTACAGAAATATGTGGATAGCGGCTTGATGGATGAAAAGATGCTCAGGAATTTCGAAACCGGAGCGCGCTATCAAATGTATCATGCAATAGCAATTCTGATTTGCGGAATTGTTGCCAAAGTTCAATCGGAATCGAAATGGTTGCATGCATCTTTCTGGCTATTCATCACCGGCATTTTGCTGTTCTCCGGATCCCTTTATCTGTTATCGACACGCAATGTTATCGGAATGGAATCCTGGCACTGGCTTGGACCCATTACTCCGCTTGGCGGAGTGGCATTCATTACAGGTTGGATAATGCTGATACTTCACGCTACGCGATCAAAATGAGAAACGTAATTATTATAGTCGCTCTGACTTTCATCTGCAACTCTGCCAAGAGTCAATGCAACGACACACAAGTTCTAAACGGCACACAGACGTCCCAACTTAACGTTGCGTTTTCATCGCTGCAAAATGCATTGTATTCGAAGAATCTTTCGCAGATAGATTCCATCAGCGCTGCTGCGAAAATCATTTTTTCTTCTGAAGCCGGGCAACCGGAAAATCAGGAAACATACAATACGCTTTCTCCGAATACGACCTGGTTGACGCTGAACCCTGCTCTTACTCTATCGCGCCAACTTATAGCAGCTGACAGTTTGCTTTACGTCAACATTCACAAAACCTGCAAAGGTGAATTACCTCCTTTATACCAACCGCATTCCGTTCCTCTTCGCGCAGGTGCAGAAGTTTGTATCGGACTGATCCGGATTGCGAATGCAGAAACAGATTTATCACGACGGAATCTTTATCTGCAATGGGCAACCGAGGGACTGGATTCTTTGCTTACGATGCAACTTCCGAACGGCGCTTTTCCATTTCCTGATCTACGTCCTTATGGTGATCCCGTATTCTCTCCGATCATCAACAACTACATGCAATCGCTCGGCGCGGATTCAGTGAACGTACTGATCAACGGATGGATAATCGACGACAGTGGAACGGGTGAATTCAAATTTGATGCGGGCGTTATCGGAGTCGCATTTGCAGAAGCGTTTCAATTTACCGGCGATACCAATTACAGAAATGCTGCTTTGCGCACCGCTGCTTATTGCGATACATTGCGAATGAACACAAACTACAACTACAACACGTTTCAGGCTTATGCGCTTTCATTCGGTTACGCGCTTGCTCCGCAAAACGCAGATTGGTCCCTGAATACGGATACACTTCTACGCTATTCTGTTTTACCGGGACAAATTTCCAACGGACGATGGATGGACGGTCATAACGCAAAATCGGTTTATCACAATATCATCATCCACAATACCGCTGCGATATTGTTGAATTCACCGGCAAGTAATCCGCACTTCGATACCTTGTCAGCAATGCTGAATAACGCTTTGCGAAATTTTCTTTCACACTATTACACCTGCGATGCCTCTGTTGGTTTCGATGGATTATTACGCGCGTGGAAACTCGGAACGAACATCGTGCCTCAAACATTGCATGATTCAATCGGCGATGTAATCGGTAACTATATCAACCGTGCGGCAATTGACGGTGCGTTTCTGGATGTCTACACCATGGGATTGTATCTCGATGCGCAGTTGAATCTTTCATCAGTAACTGAACCCGAAGAAAAAACTGTCTTCTCGGTCTATCCGAATCCGGCAAGTGATGAACTTGTTTTAAATATTCAACATGCTGAAGAAGGTTCATTCGTTTCGATATACAATGCAATTGGAAATTGCGTTCTTCAGCTTCCTGTGCAAAACAGCGCAGTAAATTCAGTGATACACATTTCAGTCGCAGAATTACCCCAAGGAATTTATACAGCTGTTATCGAGAACAACGACAACAGAAGTTCCGTTATCTGGATCAAAACAAATCAACAATAAGCAGTAGCCGATTTATGTCTTACGCCGACTACACCAACAGATTATCAAAGCTTGCTGATATTGCATACACAGGCGCCGTATTGAATTGGGACATGGAAACGTACATGCCACCAAAGAGTGCGGAACGCAGATCACAACAACTCGCTACTCTGTCCGGATTGGCACACGAACAGTTTACTTCTGAAGAAACCGGAACGCTGCTGGAAAAGCTGAACACAGATGAAAGTCTTGACGAAAGACAGAAAGCAAACGTAAAACATACACTCAAGCAATACCGAAAAGCGAAAAAGTACACCACCGCTTTCGTTGAAGAAATGAGTCGTACCATTTCCGAAACATTCAATGCGTGGCAGGAGGCGAAACAGAAGAATGACTTTTCCATCTATGCTCCAAAACTTGAGAAGCTGATAGCGCTTAAGAAGAAGGAATGTGAATTGATCGGCTATGCTTCGCATCCTTATGACGCAATGCTGGACGAATACGAGCCCGGATTGAAAACTGCTGATGTTGACAAACTTTTCAATGATGTAAGAAGTGAACTTGTTCCGTTTGTAAAACATTTACTGGAAAAGAAAGCCGGCTCACAGGAAATCATTCATCGCTTCTACCCGAAAGATGCGCAGATCGCATTCAGTGAAAAGATTCTGAAAGAAATGGGCTACGATTTCGACGCAGGTCGACAGGATATTTCCATGCATCCTTTCACTACGAATTTCAGTGCCACTGATGTTCGTGTAACAACGCGTGTAGATGAGAACAATATCAGCGATTGTTTGACCGGAAGCATACACGAAGGCGGACATGCCTTGTACGAGCAGGGAATCCCTGATGATCAATACGGTTTGCCTTCCGGCGAATACTGTTCGCTTGCGATACACGAATCACAATCGCGCTTGTGGGAGAACAATGTCGGTCGTAGTAAGGAATTCTGGAGTGGACAATTCCCGGAACTGAAACAGGCTTTTCCAGAAGCTTTGAAAGATGTAGCTGTTGAACAATTCTACGATGCTTTGAATGTTGTACAACCTTCATTGATTCGTATCAACGCCGATGAAGTGACATATCACTTCCATGTTATGATTCGTTTCGAAGTTGAGAAAGCAATTTTTGAAAACAGAATTCAGGTATCTGAAATTCCTTCGTACTGGAATTCACGTTACAAAGAATATCTCGGCATAGAAGTAACATCCGATGCTGAAGGATGCATGCAGGATGTGCATTGGTCGCACGGCAGTTTCGGTTACTTCCCTACTTATTCGCTTGGAAGTTTCTACGCAGCGCAAATGTTCAACGCAGCAGAAAAAGCAATTCCGGAATTGAAAGCGCAAATCAGCAGAAAGAACTATTCAGAACTACTGAAATGGCTACGTGTGAATATCCATCAACACGGCAAAACGTTTACAGCGCGCGAACTCTGCATTCGGTCCACAGGAGAAGAGTTGAACTTCAGCTATTTTATGGATTACGTTAAAGCAAAGTATGCCTAATCAACCTGATTACATGCGGGGTCTGCATGCTCATTCTCTGTCGATTCTTACTCATAAGGCGTTAACTTTGGTTTCCCCAAAGTCACACGCTATGAAAAAAATCTAACTTGCAATTCTTGTGACCTTAACCGACTTCAGCACAGGCATTGAAGCTCAAACTGCAATCAATTCCTCTACTCCGCTAATCTAGGGATGCAGTCCTTTCCAGGACTCGTTGTGGTCAATTGACACTACAACTTGGACAGTGATCCATCGAATCGGGCCAACGCTTCCAAGCTTTACCATTACCGGGATGAACGGAATGGCAACTGACCCTACAGACGGACAGACATCTGTGATAATGAAAGTTGCAGCCGTAACCGGAAGCGTACTCGGTCGAATCAACCTTATTTTTTTTCGTTCTGCGCATTTACTTACATGGCGATTCCTTGAGTATCTTTGAGTTTCAATTCCGATTATGGCAGCAACAAAAGAAAATAAGGTTGATATCGAATTCAACCGCAATGAAGATGCAAACCGAATGCTTGCGTCAGCATTGCAGCAACGTCTCGAAAAAGTTTCTCTTGGCGGAGGAAAAGCGCGCATAGAAAAATTGCACGAGCAAGGAAAAATGACGGCTCGTGAGCGAATCGAATATCTACTTGATGAGAACAGTCCGAGAGTGGAAATCGGTGCATTTGCAGGAGAAGACATGTACGCCGAACACGGCGGTTGTCCATCAGGCGGTGTGGTAGTGATGATTGGATACATCAAGAAGCGCCAGTGTATTGTTGTTGCCAACGACGCTACCGTAAAAGCAGGAGCTTGGTTCCCGATTACAGGAAAGAAAAATCTGCGCGCACAGGAAATCGCAATGGAAAACCGTTTGCCGATTATTTATCTCGTTGATAGCGCGGGTGTATACCTTCCAATGCAGGATGAAATCTTCCCAGACAAAGAACACTTCGGAAGAATTTTCCGCAATAACGCAGTAATGTCTTCAGAAGGAATTCTGCAGATCGCTGCAATTATGGGATCATGTGTTGCAGGTGGTGCGTATCTACCAATCATGAGTGATGAAGCAATGATCGTAGATAAAACCGGAACGATTTTCCTCGCAGGATCTTATCTCGTGAAAGCTGCCATTGGTGAATCAATCGACAACGAAACACTCGGCGGTGCAACAACACATTGCGAAGTTTCAGGTGTTACAGATCATAAGTGTAAAGACGACAAAGATTGTCTGGATCGCATCAAAAACATCATGGATAAAATCGGCGATTATGATAAAGCCGGTTTTGACCGCTCTGCTCCTGCTCCGCCAAAACTCGATCCGAAAGAGATGTTCGGCATCCTTCCGGATACGCGCGAAAAGCCTTATGAAATGCGCGACATCATTCAGCGGTTGGTTGACAATTCTGAGTTTGATGAATACAAAGAATTGTACGGTCAGTCTATCGTTTGCGGACTTGCGCGAATCGACGGTTGGGCTGTAGGCATTGTTGCCAATCAACGAAAAGTGGTGAAAAGCAAAAAAGGAGAAATGCAATTCGGTGGTGTGATTTATTCTGACTCTGCAGATAAAGCGGCGCGATTCATCATGAATTGCAATCAGAAGAAAATTCCACTGGTGTTCCTGCAGGATGTGACCGGTTTCATGGTCGGATCAAAATCAGAAGCAGGCGGCATAATCAAAGACGGAGCGAAACTTGTGAATGCAATGAGTAATTCCGTTGTACCGAAGTTCACTATCATTGTAGGCAACTCATACGGTGCAGGTAATTACGCCATGTGCGGCAAAGCATATGATCCGCGATTGATTGTTGGCTGGCCGTCAGCAAAAGTTGCAGTAATGGGTGGTGCTCAGGCTGCGAAAACGTTGCTGCAAATTCAGGTAAGCACGCTCAAAGCGAAAGGCAAAGAAATTACTCCGGAAGAAGAAAAAGAACTTCTCGACAAAATCACGCAGCGATACGAAACACAAACCACTCCGTATTATGCTGCGGCGCGTTTGTGGCTTGATGCAATTATAAATCCTTCGGATACACGAAAGTGGATTTCCTTGGGAATTGAGGCGGCCAATCACTCACCTGCCAAAAAGAGATACAATGTGGGTATCATTCAAACGTGATACGCGCATCATTGCTGAAATATTACTGCAAAACTTCATTCTAATAACTGCATGGACAATTTCCCGTTACTCAGTCTAAATGATAACAATCAAGGTTTGGTATCTCTGTAAATGTAATTTTGCATAATGAATAACGCTGCCCTTCGACATCACGCCACAGCTCCGCTTTGGTATCGGTTGATTGCATACATCGCTGTTGCGGGCACGTTGTTTTACATCTTTCACACAGTAATTCTGTTCATCTTCAGCGCAACTCTGGAACCCGCCGTGTGGGTGCAAGAATTGTACTTCAACATTTTCGTTGGTATGCCTCTTTTCCTTTTTGCTCAGGGAGAATTGATCAGCAGAAAATCTTACAAGTATCCGGCACTGATTTTCATGGGAATTGCAATTCTGGGATATGCTGCAAACTTTCTGAATGCATACGAATATATCGATGTAAGCGGATTACAATGGCCAACCAGTATTGCATTGCTCGGGTTGCTGATCACCTATCTCGTCCACTTCACCACAAAGAGGAAATCGCCTATTGACTTCCTGAAACTGGCGTGGTTCATTTGCATTTTCTGGGTCTTCATAGCGAAACGCTTTGTACCGCATGGCGGATATGCAGGTTGGTTTCTTATTGCCGCGCAGTTTCTTTATCCGGTGATGATGATCACAGGACTTTATAAATTCTTTCAATCACCTAAACCTTAAAATCATGAATCGTCAACTCATCTCGTCAGGTAGTCCTTGGGAATCAAAAGTTAGTTACTCACGCGCTGTTAAAGTGGGAAACACCGTGGAAGTTTCCGGAACTACGGCTGTTATCAACGGTGAAGTTCAGCATAAAGGAAATCTCTATGAGCAAACCAAAACTACATTGGCGATCATTGAAAAAGCACTGGAAGAAGCAGGAATGGATTTACACGATGTAGTACGCACACGAATGTATGTTACCGATATTGCACGCTGGGAAGAAGCCGGAAAAGCACACGGAGAATTTTTCGTTCACATTCGTCCTGCAACAACAATGGTTGAAGTATCAAGACTTGTTGATCCCGAAATGCTGATTGAAATCGAAGCTACTGCAATTAAGAAATAATCAGAGCACAAATCTTCTGACGCTTTTCCGTCCGTCTTCGGTGATCAGCGTCAGAAGGTAAACGCCGTGTGTCGGTACGGTCAGACTCATCGCAACTCCCGTAGTTACGGTACCGATATTCTGAGTTCTTCCGCTGACATCAGACAACAAATATGTTGCACTTTCCGCTGTGGAGAAGATCAAATTCATGGTTTGATAATTCAATCTGAACTCAGTAACTAATGAAGTTTCTTCAATGCCGACAGGAACATTACAGTTGAAAGTAACACGAACACTGTCTGACGGATTTACAACATTGTGTAATCGCACTACCACATTTCCCGTATCGGCGTAACCGTAAGGATAAATGTGTACGTAAATCATATCGGAATCGCCCGGCAATAAAGTCCACGTTGCACTGTCATCCGGCATTGAATAACAGTAATACTCTGTACAGATTGAAGAACGCCACCACGCCGGAATATTCTGTTCCACTCTGTTCCAACGCAACATCAACGTATCTCCGGAAGTATTATGAATAACGGGCATCCAAAACGGAGAAGGAATATCTGTACTTATAGCACTGCCCGCGAAATTCACCTGCGTAGTCGTAACTGTAAAACTTTGCGCACGCAGCGAAATAGAAGTACCAAATAAGAAAATTGCTGCTAAAAAGTGTTTCACGTTACTTATTTTCAGTTCTAAGATAGTGAAAACACACCAGCAATTACGATCTTTAAAACATGAATTTCACGGTTTACAGGTCTTCAGCAGGTTCGGGCAAAACTTTCACGTTAGTGAAGGAATATCTGCGCCTTGCTTTGGATGATGTTTCTGATCCTCCGGTGAAATTCAGAAGAATACTCGCTATCACATTTACCAACAAAGCTGCTCAGGAAATGAAAGAGCGCGTGATAGCAGCGTTACGCTCCCTCAGTGGTAAGCCTGATGAAAAATCGGAAACATTGCGGCGAATATTAGTTGAGTCGCTGAATATTTCCGAAACAGAATTGCAGTTGCGTTCACAACGACTTCTGCGCACAATTCTTCATCGTTACGCTGAGTTCTCAATAGGAACAATTGATTCCTTTACACAGAAAATCACGCGCAGCTTCACACACGATCTTGATCTACCTGCCAATTACCAGATTGAAACGGAAAGCAATCAATTTATTCGCAAAGCGGTCGATCAATTGATAAGTCTTGCCGGCAAAGAGAACGATCTGACCACATTACTCACCCGATTCTCACAGGAAAAAGCCGACGACGAGAAAAGCTGGCAGGTTGAAGAAGAGCTCTATCGTACTGCGAGTAATCTGCTCGAGGAGAACGGAACACTCATGGCGCAGGAGCTTCGGAATCTTACTCTTGAAGACTTTACCGAAATCGCTGCGCAACTTCATAAAATCACAACAGCATATGAAACCGAAATTTGTTCGATCGCTGAGAAAGCTGTTGCCTATCTGGAAAGTACGGGCGTATCACCGAAAGAATTTTATCAGGGCGATAAAGGCATTGGAAATTGGTTCTATAAGATTCTGAACAGCGACTTGAAAGATATTTCGGAAGCGAATTCCTATGTCCGGCAATGTCTCGAAACAGACACTTACACTTCCAAAACATTCAAAGACAAAAGCAGAAAAGAACTCGTTGAAAGTGCGGGACGAAAACTCGGTGAATATGCACGTGAAATAATTTCGGTGATAGAAAATCACTATCCGGAGTATATCACACGAACGCTTACGCTGGACAACATCTATTCACTTGCGGTATTGAATGAGATTGAAAAAATCATTGTCAGCTACCGCAATGAAGACAACGTGATTCACATTTCGGAATTCAACCGCATTATTGCCAAAGTGATTTCCGAAGCTCCTGTTCCCTACATCTTCGAGAAATTAGGAACGCGTTATTCGCATTTCCTGATTGACGAATTTCAGGATACATCGCGTTTACAATGGCACAATCTCTTGCCTTTGATTGAAAACGGACTTGCCGAAGGAAACTTCTCCATGCTTGTAGGCGATGCTAAACAAGCAATTTACCGTTGGAGAGGCGGCGATGCTTCGCAGTTTGTGCGTTTGCCGCAAGTTGCTGATTTGTTCAACGACGAATTCCTGCCTGAACGCGAAGCGGCTCTCAAAAGAAATTACAAAGCTGAATCTCTCGGAACGAATTATCGTTCTTCGCGGAATATTGTTGAATTCAATAATCGTCTTTATAACGATCTGAAAAACGTTTTGTACACCGAACATCAGCAAGTGTACACCGAAGCAGAGCAGAAATTTAAAAGCGCTGAAACTGATGGTTACGCAGAACTTCGATTTCCGGAGAGATCAGAAAACAAAAACGAACGAAGCGAGTCGTATGTGAATGAATCTTTGCAGGTCGTTCAATCGCTCATAACAGATGGTTGGGAACAAAAAGACATTGCAATCCTGGTGCGATTTAATTACGAAGGAAGCGCAATAGCCACTCAACTTCTGAATCACGGATACAGTGTTTTGTCCAGCGATTCTCTACTGCTTAAAAATTCCGATATCGTACGCTGCATCGTTTCAATATTGCGTTGTCTTGAATTTCCGGAAGATCGCGTAGCATTAGCCGACACCGTTACGTTGCTGAATAAAATCAAACATTCAGCAATTCCTGTTCATGTTTTACGTGATAAAGAATTCGATATCCACGGTGTTCTGAAACTTGCAGGATTTTCAGACGATTTTCACTCCATCGCTTTTCAACCCATGTATCAGCAGTGCGAATTCATTATTCGTGCTGTATTTTCTGATGAACGTCGTAACGCCTGGGTCATTTTCTTCCTCGATGAATTGCTGCGGTTCGCAGGTTCCAGAAATCCGGATCGCTCCGTGTTCTTCGAATGGTGGAAGGATCGTTCGCGCAATGCTTCCTTGATCATTCCTGAAGGAACGAATGCTATTCGCATTATGACAATTCACAAAGCGAAAGGATTGGAGTTTCCGGTTGTAATTGTTCCGTTCGTTACATGGCGACCGCACACCAATAATGTGCAGCAATGGGTTCGTTTGAATGATAAAGATGTTCCTCAATTGCCCGTGGCGTTGGTTGCGCACTCCAAAATCACAGCGGCATCTTCTGTGCACGAACAGTACAAAACGGAAGTGAATGAAAGTCGTTTGGAGCGTTTGAACCTGCTTTACGTAGCAACCACGCGTGCTATTCATCAGTTATATGTGCTCAGCGAAAAACCGGGAGGAAAAACCGAAAATCCGGAGAGCGCTGAAACCTGGTTGTACAATTGTTTCAGAAACGAATTGAATGAAGATAATACGTGCAACTACGGAACAAAACGTGTTGTTCCCGGATCAGATGAGCACGAAGCCGCTTTGATGAAATTGGACGCCAATTCCGGTGTATGGCAACCGCGTTTACGCATTCGTAAATACTCCGAAGAAGCCTGGAGCAATTCACAGGAGAAATCTCCACGTGAAAGCGGAATACTTTTGCATGCTCTATTGCAGAAAGTCCGCAACAGCGAGGACGTTGACAACGTAATCGCAACAGCTATTGCGTCCGGACAAATCAGCAGCAACGAATCTGATTATATCAGAAACGTGATCAATGGTGTTGTAAAGCATCCTGAACTGGAAGTATTTTACAATTCCGGAATGAAATCGTTAACCGAACGCGATATTATCATTCCCGGATCCGGAATGTCACGCCCCGATTGTGTTATTCTCGATACAGATAAAGCAACTGTAATAGAATACAAATCTGGAGCAGAATCTGATGAACATGTGGATCAAGTGAAGCATTATATCAATGCACTTACCCAAATGGGATACAACCATGTTCAGGGAAAACTGGTGTATCTTTCGCCTTTGAAAATTATAAACATCTGAATCATGCCATCATTCGATATCGTTTCTAAGATCGACGGACAAACGTTGGACAATGCGATCAACAGCGCACGTAAAGAAATTCTCGGTCGATTTGACTTCAAAGGTTCGAACACAACAATTGATCTCGACAAGAAAGATCTCGTGCTGAAAATTCATACTGAAGATGAAATGCGACTGAACTCCGTCATCGACGTCATCCGCATGCGCATGGTGAAGCAAGGTATCGATCCGCGCAGTTTAGATGAAGGAAAACAACACGAAGCTTCAGGATTCACTGTGCGCAAAGAGATAAAAGTGCGCAACGGAATTGATAAAGACACTGCACGTAAAATTCAAAAAGACGTCAAAGACTCCAAACTGAAAGTTACTGCTCAGCAGATGGACGATCAGATTCGTGTTACCGGTAAAAAGATTGATGATCTTCAAGCCGTGATCTCATTGTGCAGAAGAAATCAATATGATCTTCCGTTGCAGTTTGTGAATATGAAATAACGACTCACAGTACTCGTGAGCACCACTTCCACTCTTCCTGTTTATTCGGTTATTCCCGACTTGCGTGATGCACTTCGGAGTAATCGCATCGTAATTCTTCAGGCAGCACCCGGAGCCGGAAAGAGTACCGTGGTTCCACTCGAATTGCGCAATGAAGATTGGCTGGAAGGCAACAAAATAATCATGCTCGAACCGCGTCGACTTGCAGCCCGCGCTGTAAGCGAGAGGATGGCAGATTCGATTCATGAAAAAACCGGCGACCAAATCGGATACAGCATACGATTCGAAAGCAAAGTAAGTGCTGCAACGAAAGTGGAAGTCGTAACAGAAGGTCTGCTCGCACGCCGCATGTTGCAGGATGAATTTCTCGAAGGAACAGGACTCCTCATCTTCGATGAATTTCATGAACGGAATTTACATGCTGACTTTGCACTGACACTCGCTCTCGAAATCAGAAAACTTGCGCGTCCGGATCTCAGAATACTGATCATGTCGGCAACAATTGACACCGCCCAATTACAGAATTGGCTTGGCGATGCACACGTGATTACCTGCGAGGGACGACAGTTTCCGATCACATTACACTATGTTCCGGAAAACATAAGCGCATCTTTGGTTCAGAATTGCACGAATCTCATCACGCGTGCTTACACCGAAACTAAAGGTGATATTCTCGTTTTTCTTCCGGGTGCCGGCGAAATCAAGAAAACATTTGGACTGCTGGAAGAAAAAAACATCAACGCAGTTCTTCATCCGCTTTACGGCGATCTTTCCTTCAGCGATCAGCAACGTGCATTGGTTCCTGATGTGAATGGAATGCGAAAAATCGTTCTTGCAACTTCCATTGCCGAAACATCGTTGACCATTGAAGGAATTACTACTGTTGTCGACTGCGGCTATTCACGTATTCCGCACTTCGATCCGGAAACGGAAACAGATCAACTGATCACGGTTCGTGTAAGTGCAGACACAGCAGATCAACGTGCAGGACGCGCAGGACGACTCGGCCCCGGAACTTGTTACCGCATGTGGTCAGAAACAATTCAGATGCATTTACAATCGAGTCGTAAACCTGAAATTCTCAATTGCGATATCACGCCGATGTTGCTCGGCCTTGCTTCACTTGGATTTTCAAATGCGCGAGAACTGAAATGGCTTACAGTTCCTTCTGAACAAAGTCTGAATCACGGTTACGAGTTACTGCATACACTTGATGCGCTCTCCGATAATAAAATCACGCCACACGGCAAAGACATTTTGAACTTGCCCGCGCATCCGCGTATTGCGCACATGCTTTTGCTGGGCGCTGCTGATGACAATGGAATACTTGCGTGCGATATTGCCGCGCTTTTCGAAGAACGAGATCCTTTGCGCAACGATGCCGGAGCAGATTTAACGCTTCGCATTGAAGAACTGAACAAATGGCGCAACAAAGAAAGATTCGCCGGTGATCGTAATCGTTACGAACGCATTAACAGAATCTCTCAGCAATGGCAACGTATATTGAAAATAAAATCTGCGAATAAATCTGTTGATGCATACGAAGCAGGAAGATTGGTCGCTGCGGTTTACCCTGATCGTATTGCATTACGCCAGTCCGGAAATCTGTATCGCCTCGCGGATGGACAGAAAGCCTTACTACCTGAACACGATTCACTTGCTTCAGAGAAATGGATTGCCGCAGCGCATCTTCACTCAGGAAACCAGACAGCGAAAATATTTCTTGCAGCGCCATTGAATGAAGACGACGTAAAGCATCTCGCGAAAGAACGTGTTCGTGTGGAATGGAATGATTCCGATGGAGGAATTGTTGCGCGTAAAGAAACGTACATAGGCGGAATCGTGATTCGGCATTCAGCATTGCCGAATGTTTCTGCAGAAGAAACCTCGAAAATCATCATCGATGTTCTGCGCACACAAGGTGCAACGCTTCTCGATTGGAATGAAAAAACGCAGCAACTGCAAAGACGTGTTTCATTATTCAGAATTTTTTTTCCGCATAATGAAATTCCGGATCTGAGTACAACAACATTGCTTCGTTCTCCTGAAGAATGGATCGCACCTTACATCACGGGCATTCGGAAGAAAGATGATTTGCTTCGCATTGATCTTGTTACGGTGCTGAACGGTTTGCTTACTTGGGATCAAAAAAATCTACTCGAAAAAGAAGTTCCTGAAACGATTACGGTTCCGAGCGGCAGTAACATTCGAATCGAGTACCAGGAAAACGATGCACAACCCATACTTGCCGTCCGATTGCAGGAAGTTTTCGGTTGGAAAGAAACACCGTCCATTCTAGGCGGACGAATCAAACTCATGCTCCATTTACTTTCACCGGCTTATCGTCCCGTACAAGTCACACAGGATCTTTCTAGTTTCTGGAACAGCACGTATACCGAAGTCCGCAAAGAAATGCGTTCACGCTATCCCAAACATTCATGGCCCGAAGACCCGTGGACGGCTATCGCGGTGCGCGGTGTAAAAAAGCGATCCTGAAGCTGAGTCAAGTCCAGTTTCGCGTCAGAATTAATCTGGGTAAACTTCATGTGAATTCAGGCATTAATTATTGACTGTATTTAAATTTTGTATTTATCGCTACCGCTTATCCGGAGTGAAATGTCAGTTTATCAACATGACCGCGGTCATATTTTGCTCATAACACGAACGATACTTTTGGCGGTTTAATCAGCGCATATCGTATTTTCGTGAAAAATCACACACAAGAGCGAAAAATGGAGAGTAAAGAAGGTGTTGAAGCACTGTTTCTTTATGCGGCGGAAGGTATCCTTATTGCCAATGAAAAGGGTATTATCACGCGCATAAATCCAAGTGCAGAGAAGTTGTTCGGATATGAACCGGACGAGTTGGTTGGAAAATCGTTGGAGCTGCTCGTACCTCGAAGATTTTCAGGGTCTCATTCCGGTCACCGCGAGAAATACAACGAGAAGCCTCATGCGCGAAAAATGGGTCAAGCGATTGATCTTTTCGGATTGCGAAAAGACGGAAGCGAAATTGCCGTGGAAATCAGTTTGAGTCCTTTCGCTACTGCTGAAGGCAAATTCACAATTGCGTTTATCGTTGACATCACACAACGAAAACAAATTGATGAGAAAATAAAGCATTATTCTCAGGAGTTGGAAATGCAGGTTCGTAACCGAACTATGATTCTCGAAGAAGCCATTCAGGAACTGGAGAAAACAAAACAGGATTTGAATATGGCGCTGGAGAAAGAACGTGAATTGAATGAACTGAAATCACGATTTGTCTCCATGGCTTCTCACGAGTTCAGAACTCCGCTTGCGACAATCAAGTCATCGTTATCGCTCGTAAAAAAATACGGCGAACTGAACGACACCGAGAAACAAGACAAGCATATTTCAAAGATCAAATCCTCTATTACAAATCTTACAGATATTCTCAACGATTTCCTTTCCGTCAGTCAACTGGAAGAAGGCAAAGTCAGCAACCTGACAGAAGAATTGAACCTGCAGGAGTACATATCTGAAATTGCAGCTGAACTTCAAACTATTTGCAAAACCGGACAGAAAATCAATTACGTTCATGAAGGACAGGACATCGTGCATTTTGATCGCAAACTCCTTCGCAACATTCTATTCAACCTTGTTTCCAACGCGATTAAATTTTCAGATGAAAATTCCGCCATCGACGTATTTACATCTGTAAATGCAAAGGAAACAACTTTGAAAGTGAGCGATCACGGTGTTGGTATTACCAAACAGGATCAAATGCATCTGTTCGAGCGCTTCTTCCGCGGACGCAACGTAACGCATATTCAGGGAACCGGTCTCGGTTTGAATATTGTTGCACGCTACGTCGAAATGCTTAACGGGAATATTAAATTTGAAAGCGAAGAAAACGTAGGAACTACGTTCACCATCACATTGCCTTATTACAACCGAAAATGAAAAAGATTCTGCTGATTGAAGACAACATTCATATGCGTGAGAACACAGCTGAAATTCTTTCGCTGTCCAACTACGAAGTAAAAACCGCTGTCAACGGTAAAGAAGGTGTTGAAGCAGCTTTAGCGTGGAAACCCGATCTTATCATCTGCGATATCATGATGCCCGTGCTTGACGGCTATGGCGTTCTTCACATGCTTTCAAAAAACGATCACACAGCAGGTATTCCTTTCATTTTCCTTACTGCAAAAGCAGATCGCGGCGATTTCCGCAAAGGAATGGAAATGGGCGCTGACGATTATCTCACAAAACCATTCGATGATTTGGAGTTGCTCAACGCTGTTGAGCGCCGCCTCATGAAAGCAGACATGATGAAAAAAGAATTCAAACGCAGCCTCGAAGGTCTGAATGAATTCATGTCTGATGCACGTACCATCGACGATCTGCGTGAACTTGCAGAAAGCCGCGACGTTCGCAAATACAAGAAGAAAGAAACCATATACTCTGAAGGACAATTCCCGAATGGAGTTTTCTTCATCGCAAAAGGAAAAATCAAAACGCATAAAGTGAATGATCAGGGTAAAGAACTGATCACAGGACTTTATAAGGAAGGCGATTTCTTCGGATATCCTGCTTTGTTGGAAGAAGGTCGTTATCACGATGCTGCTACAACACTTGAAGAATCTGAAATCTGTATGATTCCGAAAGACGACTTCAATAATCTGGTTTATCGTAACGCAGAAGTTTCCCGCCGTTTCATCAAAATGCTTTCCGACAATCTTCAGGAAAAAGAGGAACAACTCATCAAATTGGCGTACAATTCCGTTCGCAAACGCGTGGCAGAAGCGCTCGTTACTTTGGCGAATCGTTATCGTAAAGACGACGACAAATCATTCAGCATGAACATTTCACGCGAAGATCTTGCGAATTTGGCAGTAACTGCAACTGAAACCACTATCCGCACGCTCAGCGATTTCAAAGACGAAGCGCTTGTCGACATCAAAGGAGGCACGATTACCGTCTTGAATTACGACAAGCTTGCCGGTATGAGAAACTAATCAGTGGACCAGAACTGACAAAAATCAGTTTCAAGTCTGACCCGAATCATTCTGAGCCTTGCCGCGGTCGGATATTTTTGTTCTAATGAAAATTACCATCAGCGATAAACGCAAGGTTCAGTCCATTCAGGAAGATTTCGCGGAAATGTTTCCGTACCTGAAAATTGAATTCTTTTCGTCGCCGCACAAAGCGGGAGCCCCCTCCCCGAAAAAATTGATTCGTCATCCGTCCGCCACTATTGGCGAATGCCGCTCGAAACATAATACCGGCTCAATTACTATTATTCCGGAAATGACCGTCGCTGAACTCGAAGAACAATTCAGTGATGTTTACGGCCTTTCGGTACAGATTTTCCGACAGTCCGGCAAGGCGTGGCTGGAAACCACCGTTACCGACAAATGGACGCTCGAAAAACAGAACGAGCAAGGCAAAGTTTTGTCAGCGAAAAATCCCCGCGACTGAGAAGCGGCGGAGTAATTAAATCTCTATTATTCTTCATTTCAAAAATCCGATCAGCGCCGTTATTGGCTCAAGGTCGTTTTTTTTGCAGCGAACTAAGCTTCATTTCAACCATTCGTCTAATCAAAGCAGTTGTAAACAAGCACTGATTGAGGATTTCTTTTCCGGGAACTTCTATATCGCTTCTTGCTTATAAAAGATATCAATTTGAAGGAAAATCCGCGTTTTTTGTACGTATCTTTTCTATAATTTTGTACGTATAATTGACCATGGACACAAAATTGACTTTGAAGCTGAATGAGGGTGTAATCGAAAAAGCAAAAGAATACGCCAAAGCGAAAAAAATCAGTCTTTCGGACTTGATTGAAAACTATCTGCAGAAATTAACCGACGAAGAAAAAAGCAAAAAGAAAATCACTCCGTTGGTTAAAAGTCTTTCCGGTGTTGTTCGCCTCCCGAAAGATTTCAAAGAGAAATCAGATTATACCGAATACCTGACCAACAAATACAAATAAATGGAAAAGGTATTTGTTGACACCGACATTGTGCTTGATCTTTTAAGCGCCCGGCAACCGCATTATAAATATGCAGCCGAATTATTTTCTCTAGCTGATGAAAACGAAGTTCGTCTCTGCGTTTCTTCATTGACATTCGCTAACATCAATTACATTCTGTCAAAGCAACTTTCTTCAGCGCAAGCGAGAAAAATGCTGCTGAAATTCAAGACGCTTGTAAATGTGCTTTCCGTGAATGATAAAATCATTGAGCTTGCATTGGCCTCCGATTTCAACGATTATGAAGACGCCATTCAATACAACACAGCAATAGAAAACGGTTTAACCACCTTGCTGACAAGAAACCTCAAGGATTACAAGAAAGCCGGAATCGCAATTCAGACCGCACAGCAATTCCTAAAATCGATTGACTGATTTCACCACACTTAGAAGCAGTGTTATGAATACCTCATTTCAAAAATCCCATCCGCACCGTTATCGGAACGTGATCCGATAATTTATGCGCCTGCGCGAAAGATGAAAATTGCTTCGTAAAGTCAATGATTCCCGCTTCACTCACACCAAACTCATTCGCTTCATACCAGAAGTTATCGTATTCGTTTGCGAAATAATTTCCCTGCGCATCCGGTTCCTGCTTCAATGAAGTTTTGGTTTGCGGCAAAGCACATTTCATATTGCGTCGCGTAGCCCATTGAAATCCTTCCGTTCGCGGCGAAGCATTAAAATCTCCGGTAATGATCAAACGATCGCGTTCATACAAACTGTCGATCAGAGCCAATTGACGATTTTCCGTATTCGGTTTCTTCGCTTTCGGCACGGCGTGAAAAACTGCAAGCAGCAACGTATCAGTCCCGCATTTCATGCGCACCATAAACGGTTCACGATTCACAGTAGCGGCTAACTGCGGACATAAAAATCCGTCTCCGCATTTAGATGACTTGCTTGTATTCCACAACACCGCGTAGCGTTCAGAACCTTCTCCGGTAGTTGCATTGCTGATGGTGTAATCCCACTTGTAACCACGTCTGTCCAATTCCGCATCCAATCGTGCCACCGCTTGCGCTCCCGCAGGACCGGTACTCACTTCTTCCACCGCAACAATGTCTGCATTGCGCACAACGTCTGCTATCACAACAATTTCAGAATCCGTTGTCGATGCTCCGAAATTGGCAATGTTCCAGGATACAAGCGTAACGGCATTGCCCGTCAATTGCGTTTTCACTCGTGCAGAAGAATCCTGACAGGAAGAACATGTCAGTAAAAACAATACTGCAAACGGAAACGCGAAACGCAACATGCAGCAAAGATAAATGTTAATGAAATGATTAATAGTTTGAAGCGCACCAGTTGTGTTTCAAATAACCGCTCGGTCCCGTGTTCGCTATCCGCCGCGGCGGAAGCGACTCACCCGGGGCTAGGGAAAATTCTGCGTTGCGTTAAAGAACATTTCAACCCAACATTTCACCCCTTCAAAGGTTTAACCTTCAAAAGGTGCCACCCTCTAAGGGTACCCACCCTTGACGTATTGCGGTTCTTATATATTGCTTACTGATCTAAGCACTAAAATTACTTTTTGCTTATTGTAATAAGCATTTATATCATATATTTGTACTTTACACTAAGCAACTATGGACAGCATAATTGAAAAATTCCGGCAAAAAATAGAAAGCACCGAAGTCGATTTCGTGCGGAGCCGCTTAGATTCAATCAATTGGAACGCGCGACTGATCGGAATCAAAGGTCCGCGGGGCGTGGGAAAAACCACCTTGATGCTGCAGTACATCAAGAAGAACTTCCCTGCTGATTCATCTGCACTCTACGTGAGTCTCGACAATATCTGGTTTGCTGCCAATACTTTAAGCTCGCTTACTGATCAGTTCGTAAAGCGGGGTGGAAAATATTTATTCCTAGATGAAGTTCACAAATACCCGAATTGGGCGCAGGAGTTGAAGAACATCTACGACGATTACCCGAAACTGAAAGTGGTATTCACCGGTTCGTCTATGCTCGAAATACTGAACGCACGTGCAGATCTGAGTCGACGAGCAATTGTTTATTCCATGCAAGGACTTTCCTACCGCGAATACCTGCAGCTCGAACATGGAATTAATCTCCCTGTCGTTTCGCTCAAAGAAATTCTTGAAGATCATGTTTCGATCGCGCGCAAAGTAAATTCCAAAGTAAAACCCTTGCAGTACTTCGACGATTATATCCGTCGCGGGTATTACCCTTTCTTTCGTGAAGTACCGGAATTATACCTGCAGCGCCTGGAAGAAGTAGTAAACATGACTTTGGAGATTGAATTGCCGTTGCTGCGGAAAGTTGATATTGCATACGTACCCAAACTGAAACAGCTCCTGCACATCATTTCGGAATCAGTTCCGTTCATTCCGAATGTGAGCAAGCTGAGTGAACGTATCGGAATCAACCGCAACACGTTCATCACATACCTCTACTTTCTGAATGAGGCGCATATCATCCGCAACCTGTATAAAGATGCAACCGGCGTTTCGCAACTCCAAAAACCCGATAAAATCTATCTTGACAACACGAACTTTCAGTTTGCATTCGCCGCGTCCAATGCGCAAAAAGGAAGTCTTAGAGAAACTTTCTTTGCGAACCAAATGTCATTCCAACATGAAGTGGAATATACAGAGCAAGGAGATTTTCTTATCGATCGCAAATGGACATTTGAAATCGGCGGACAATTAAAGACAACACGTCAAGTAAAGAAAGTAAAAAACAGTTTCGTCGCTGCCGATGATCTCGAATACGGAAACGCGAACAAGATTCCGCTGTGGATGTTTGGTTTGATGTATTAGGGTTCTTTCCGTTCACCGTTAATTCGTTCACCGTTGATGAACCCTCATTGACGAACCCTTTGAAGGTTTAACCTTCAAAAGGTGCCACCCTCTAAGGGTACCCACCCTTGTACTTCAAAGCCGGTTTCCACTTCATTCACGCTGCTTCAACTTTAACTATAAAATCCCTTAGTTAACTTTATATAATCTTCTTTAACTACACATTTCAACCCTTCGAAGGTTTAACCATCAAAAGGTGCCACCTTCAAAGGGTAGCCACCCTTGTACTTCAAAGCCGGTTTGCACTTTCTTCACCTGAAAATCCTGAAAGAAAAAACCGGATTCAAACGCAATCGGATTTTTGTGTTTGAGGAGTATTTGGATTTGTTTAGGTGATTGGGATTAACTGCGTTGAGCCCTATTCTCCCATGACGAAATTACAAGGCTCGACGCCATGCGTCGGTTTTTGTTTGCATCAGCCAGCACTGAAGCAGAGTTTCGTAATGCCTGCTGCAAACAAAAACACCTCGGCAAAAATGCCGAGGTGCCTTGTGAGTTGAAGCGGAGAGAGAGGGATTCGAACCCCCGGAGGTGTTACCCTCAACAGTTTTCAAGACTGCCGCAATCGACCACTCTGCCATCTCTCCGGGGGCAAAAGTAATATTCCGTTCAATTTCACGGACATGTTTTGAAAAATTTTGTGCGATTTTTTTGTCATTTCGTCGATTATCTGACTAAAAAACTGCGTTTCAGTGCTCTCGAAATGCCTCTTACGTCGAACTGAGCGGGCTTTGCCATACCTTTACGCCAGTAATTCGTCTAAACGCCACTGCATAGCAGTTTTACATAATCATCATTTTTCAAGGCGTTAACCGGTTCTTAAAGTAAATTCCCTCTATACTCCGGTTTGCAGTTCAATCAAATATCAATTAATGAATTTTAAAGATTTAGGTCTCACAGATCAGATTTGTGCGACACTCAAAGGATTGGGATACGAAACTCCTACCCCAATTCAAACGCAGGCAATTCCCCATGTTCTGAAACGCAGCGACATCTTCGGAGTCGCTCAAACCGGAACAGGTAAAACAGCAGCATTCGCACTCCCGATTATTCAATTGCTTCATTCCGGGAATATCCGGAACAACAACATTAAAGCATTAGTACTCGCACCAACGCGTGAACTCGCAATTCAGATTGACGAAAGTTTCCGCGATTACAGCAAAGGACTCGGAATCCGTCACACAGTAATTTTCGGAGGCGTTTCCCAGCACAGTCAAACCAACGCGCTTCGCAGAGGTGTTGACGTACTCATTGCTACTCCGGGCCGCTTGCTCGATTTGATGCAGCAAGGATTCGTAAAACTCAACCACATTCAATACTTCGTTCTTGATGAAGCTGATCGTATGCTGGATATGGGTTTCATAAACGATATCCGCAAAGTCATTGCGAAGCTTCCAAATAAAACTCAAGATGGAGTTCCGCGTCAGGCGCTATTCTTCTCTGCTACTACAACAACTGATATTTCAGCTCTCGCCGATACATTGCTTCGCGATCCTGTTAAAGTTAGTGTGACTCCTGTTTCCACTCCGGCGGAAACCGTGAATCAGTCTGTTTACTATGTTGCCAAAGACAACAAACGCTCTTTGCTCAAACATGTGATCAAAGACAAACAGATCAACCACGCGTTGGTGTTTACCAGAACTAAGCGCGGTGCTGATCGTGTTGCGAAAGAACTCACCAAAAACGGAATCGCTGCAGAAGCCATTCACGGCGATAAATCGCAGAATGCACGTGTTCGAGCCCTGGAAGGATTCAAAAAAAGAAAAATAAATGTGTTGGTCGCTACCGACATCGCAGCACGCGGAATTGACATCGATGATCTCTCGTATGTGATCAACTATGAAATCCCGGAACTCGCTGAAACATATGTACATAGGATCGGAAGAACAGGTCGTGCCGGCAAGAACGGAATGGCTCTTTCTTTCTGTTGCGACGAGGAATCGGCGTACATGCGCGACATAAAAAAATTGATAAAGAAGGAAATAGAGATTGTAATGAACCATCCATTTCCTAACTTGCAGCAAATTTCATCTGAGCGAGGACCGGCTCCGGCGAATAAAAAGAAATCTGGTCCAAATAAAAACAAGACCCGTCGTTTCGGGAATAAACAAAAAGTGAAATGAAAAAAGGTACAGTAAAATTCTTCAACAACACCAAAGGTTTCGGATTCATCAAAGAAGAAGGATCATCACAGGACATCTTTGTACACGTAAGCGGTCTTCGCGATGAGATCCGTGAGAACGATGTAGTGACTTTCGAAATCCAGGACGGAAAGAAAGGACCGAACGCAGTTAACGTGCGTCTTGCTCAATAATATTTGTGATTATTGTGAAAGGGTGGAAGAAATTCCACCCTTTTTTTTTGCCCTCCTCCTTCTCGTTTACCACTTGTACCAGTTCTAAAACCACTTAAACAATAGCGAGTCGCTTTGAACCTTTCTGCCTCTGATTGCTTAACTTTACCCTTATGAAACGTCCGTTGCTCGCAATTCTGATTTTATTGGTTTTCACAGGCTCATTTACACGTGTTCAGGCACGTGAGCTCACTGCCAATCTTTCTTATGCCGCATTCAGCACGCCCGACAACAAAACCTACATAGAAACTTATCTTTCCCTGATCGGAAGCTCCGTTTACTACGTAAAAAATGAAAAAGGAAATTATCAGGCGGCCGTTGATATTCTGATGACCGTTACTGCAAACGATTCCATTAAAGATTTCCGTCGTTATGTGCTCCACAGCCCCGAAACTTCCGACACGAACAATTGCCCGAACTTTCTCGATCTGCAACGCTTCACTTTACCAATCGGTTTGTACGATTTGCAGATCACGATGTTTGACGTAAACAGAAATCCGCAGCGCGTCATCACAAACAAACGCTCTCTGATTGTAGATATCGATCCCGACTCTATTGGCTTATCGCACATTGAAATGCTCGAAAGCTATGAGAAAGCAACGAAGCAGTCGGCAATCACGAAAAGCGGATACGACCTTATTCCGTATGTAGCCAGTTTCTATCCCGGAAATATGGCCAATCTCACTTTCTACGCTGAAGTCTACAACACAGCGAAAGTGTTACCCAAAGACAGTCGTTTCCTCGTGAGTTATTACATCGAAAACGCAGAAACACGCACACGCATGACGGATTTCAACGCATTTCAAAAAATGCAACCGGCTTCCGTGAATTCAATTCTGTATTCGTTCAATATCAGCAATCTTCCATCGGGAAATTATAATCTGATCATCGAAGTGCGTAACAGTTCAAACCGACTGTTATCGTTGCGCAGTGTTTCTTTCGAACGATTCAATCCGGGAGTTGAAATCAAACTCGAAGACGTAGCAGCGATTGACGTTTCCAACACTTTCGCAAGTAAAATCACAAGCGCAGATACACTTGCCGATTACATCCGCAGCCTTCGACCGATCAGCACAGAGAACGAAAAAGAATTTGCGGAGAATCAAATTAAAGCCGGAGATATCAAACTCATGCAGCAATATCTCTACAACTTCTGGCTTACACGCAACGAATTGAATCCGGAAGGCGCATGGATCAAATTCAAAGGCCAAGTTGATAAAGTGAACGCGAACTACGGAACTCAAATCATGCGCGGTTATCAAACTGATCGCGGACGCGTGTATCTGCAATATGGTCCGCCGGATCAGATTGTACCGATGTATAACGAACCTAGTTCATATCCGTATGAAATCTGGCAGTATTACACCATTCGCGGCAATGCAACAGATGATGTAAACAATCCGCAGAATACGACGCAAAGCAACCGCCGCTTTGTATTTGCAAACTTCGATTTGGTAACCAACAACTTCCAGCTCATTCACTCTGATGCACGTGGTGAAGTACGTGATGATCGCTGGAAAGTGCGGCTCACTAAGCGTGATAACGCCAATCCGAATCTCGACAGCAATCAGAATCCGTCGCAATACGGCGGACGTGCAGATGATTTCTTCATCAATCCGCACTAGTTGTTTCAGGTATTCGGGATTCGGGACGGGGTATTCGGGATTCGGGAAACGTAACGGTGAACGATTAAACAGTGAACTGTGAACGTTGAACTGTGAACGATTAAACGGTGAACCATTAAACATTGAACGATTAAACACTGAACGATTAAACACTGAACGAATGAACAGTGAACAGTGAACCGTCCTTTTTTATTATCATTGCCGAATGTACCGTGCTGCAGTTGTTATTCTGAATTGGAACGGACGTTCGTTTCTCGAACAGTTTCTGCCTTCAGTTACTGCGCATTCTCCTTCTTGGTCAGAAATCATTATTGCAGATAATGCTTCAACTGATGATTCGGTAGCATGGCTTCAGAAAAATTATCCACAACTGCGCATCATTCGCAACAAAATGAATGGCGGATTTGCACAAGGATACAATGAAGCGTTGGCTCAAGTGGACAGCGAATATTTCGTGCTGCTTAATTCCGATGTGGAAGTAACTCCGGGCTGGCTGGAGCCGTTAATCGCGCTGATGGATGAGCGCAAAGACATTGCGGCCTGTCAACCGAAGCTGAGAGCTTTTCATGCGAAACAACAATTCGAATACGCAGGCGCTTCAGGCGGTTTCATTGACAAATGGGGCTATCCGTTTTGCCGCGGTCGTTTGTTTGATAGTTATGAAAACGACGAAGGACAATACGACGATACAACTGAAGTTGCTTGGGCAACAGGAGCGTGTCTTGTTATTCGCAAATGCGATTGGAATGAAGTCCACGGACTCGACGCAGACTTCTTCGCGCACATGGAAGAAATAGATTTATGCTGGAGGTTGCGCAACAGAGGAAGAAAAATATTTGCTGTTCCTGCCTCGGTAGCTTACCACGTCGGTGGCGGAACACTGAACAAAACAAGTCCGCGAAAGACCTTTTTGAACTTCCGCAACAACCTTGTTTTGATTACAAAGAATCACGCACCCGGATTTCTGTGGATTAAGATTTTCCTGCGACTAATCCTCGATGGAATTGCCGGAGTAAAATTTATATTCGGCGGAGATTTCGCGCATTGTTTCGCAGTACTCAAAGCGCATTTCAGCTTTTACGGAATGATCGGATCAACGCTGCGTAAACGCAAAGCTGAACAACAACACATCACCGCGTATTCCAACACGTGCATTTACAACGGGAATATTGTGAGTGAATACTTTCTGGGCGGAAAAAAGAAATTCTCGGATCTTAAGAGAGAACAGTTCTCAGTGGGCAGTTCTCAGTAAGCAGTTGGCCGTGATTACTAACTGCCCACTGCGAACTGCTCACTGTTGTATCCTCTCTACCTAATATTTTTCCGCAAAAAACAAACTCGGCTTCACGCGCATCAACCCGAATCTTTGCTCCGTGCGTTTGCGCAACCATGCTACAGCTTCTTCAGGTGAATCAGTAAAGAAAATCAGATCTGTATCGTTTGGAGAAATCGTTTTTTCAATCCTCATTAGATCCATGTGCGCGATCAGATGCTGATGAAAATCTTTGCACATTACAACAATCGGGAAGTCGCTCATTTTCTTTGTCTGCACCAGCGTTAACGCTTCATAGAATTCATCAAGCGTTCCGAATCCACCGGGCAAAACAACGAATCCATACGAGTACTTGGACAGCAATACTTTTCTAACGAAGAAATATCTGATGTCCACCCATTTGTCGAGATAAGGATTCGGTTCTTGTTCATGAGGCAAAACGATATTGCATCCAACAGATCTTCCGCCCGCTTCTTTTGCTCCGCGATTCGCAGCTTCCATAATTCCAGGTCCACCACCGGTGATCGTCGTAAATCCTATGCCGGCAACTCCTGCTCCAACTTTTCTCGCCAGCTCATAATACTTATGTCCTTCTGCAAATCGAGCCGATCCGAATACAGTAATACAAGGTCCGATGAAGTGCAACTTACGGAAGCCGCGAATGAATTCACGCACCACTTTCATAGTAAAAACGAATTCTTTCCACCTCGATCTTGGTCCGTCTAAAAACTCTCTTTCTGAATGACCGTTATTATTCACTGTATTCTGCATAGCCTCAAAGATAGGCACAAAAAAATCCGTCTTATCAGAACGATAAGACGGATCAGGTCAGGTATTAGTGTTTGGATTATTTACAATCGGAAGAAACATATTCCGCAGCATCAGTATTTCCAAGCGATGAAGCTTTACGGAAATCTTTACATGCGTTTGAGTTGTCTTTTAAATCGCGATGAACGAGTCCACGACGATAATATGCTTCTGAATCTGAAGGCTTCAACGAAATTGCCTGCGTATAATCGTAAATAGCAGACGTCATCTTGTTCAAGCGCTCGCAGCACTGAGCACGATACATGTAAGCATCATAATTCAATGGATCTTTATCCAGCGCTTTAGTAAGATTGTCGAATGCTTTCTGATGCTCATCTTTATTGAAATAATAAACACCCATCTGGTACCATCCGTCAGCAAGATTTGGTGACTTCTCAGTAGCCTTGGTGAAATCTTCAATCGCTTTTGCGTCATTTTTCAGAGCAGCATGAGCCTGTCCGCGCTTTGCATAGTAGCGGCCTGAATCCGGGCTAAGTTGAATAGCACGATCGAACTCATTGATCGCTTCCTGCCATTTGCGAATAGCCAGCTTTGAACAGCCATCTTTGTAATGCTGAAGAGCCATATTCCAACAGAAATTGTCGTCAAAAGCAACTTTCGCTTTTTCGTGACCCATTGAAGAAGCGCGACTCATATCTATACATGCAGCTTCTTTGGTGTCTCCACTGTTGGTGCACATCGCACGTTGATAGATTGCATCAGCATTGGTGTTATCAAGACCGATTGCCATGTTCAGATCAGGTACTGCTTCCGCTTTCTTCGCTAGTCCGATGTTTGCCATAGCACGACCGTAATACAACTTTGCCCAATCGGTGTAGTTCTTTTTCACTTCATCCTGATTGGCATTCATCTTTTCAAACTCCGACATCTTTTCATAATCGGCTTTGAGTTTTACAATGCGGTTCGCTTCAACATCAATCTTCGCGATTTCTGCACTGTAATCAGCGATAGCGCCGGTGAAATCACCTTTGTCGCGCTTCATATCACCTGCTGCAGAAGGACCTGTATAAACCGGGGTTGGAGTTTTTGTTTGTGCGTTCATAGTCGAAGCGACCAGAAACATGATTGCACAAATAACAGAGTAAGCTTTCTTCATTTTTTTGTTTGTAAGGAGTGCAAATCTATTCAATTTAAGGCTGAAGACAAAGCAATGCCCGCCTTGATAACAAGGTGAAATGAAACAATCGTGCCAAATTCAAATGATTTTGACGTTGCCTTGTGCAACTTCGTACATTCTGTAAGGTAATCCGCGACCTTTAAACAGCACATTCATTCGACCTGAACCTGTATCTGTGATGAACAGTTGTCCGAATTGATCGCTGCACACCAATTCCATGAGACGATAAACACGATCGGCATCCAGTTTATCATGAATATCGTCAAGCAGCAACATCGGTTTACGCTTCGTTTCTTCATCCAGAACACGATATTCTGCAAGTTTCAGCGCAATGAGAAATGTTTTCTGTTGTCCTTGAGAACCGCTTTTACGCAAGGGATGACCGCTGATTTCGAAGTTCAGATCATCACGATGAATTCCTGCTGTTGTGTATTCGAGCGCCAGATCTTTATTGAAAGATTGACTGAGAATCGATTCGAAGGAGTCGGAATTCAAAGCCGATTGATAGCTGAGCGAAATGGATTCGCGTCCATCTGAAAGCAAGTTGTAGTAATTCTGAAAAATCGGCTGAATTCGTTCAACAAACTCCAAACGCATTTTGTGAATCGGTTCACCGTATTGCGTCAATTGCAGATTCAGAATTTCCATAGTGGAAACATCGCCTTGACCTTTTGCAAGTTGCTTTAACAACGCATTACGTTGCGATAGAATGCGATTGTATGCGATCAGATGATCGAGATAATTCCGATTGTATTGTGCGATCACGGAATCCACAAAACGACGTCGTTCTTCGCTTCCACCGCTGATCAAAAAACCATCGGCAGGATTAACCACCACGAGCGGAATCAATCCGATGTGATCAGAAAGTCGTTCGTAATCTTTCCCGTTGCGCTTAAATACTTTTTTTTGACCGCGTTTAACACCGCAATAAATATTGTCCGTTTCCCCGTCGGTTCGTGTGAATTCGCCCTGAACAACGAAAAAAGGGGCTTCAAAGCGGATATTCTGTGTGTCTGCCGGATTCAGGAAACTCTTGCAAAGCGCCAGATAGTGAATAGCTTCCAGCAAATTGGTCTTGCCTGAGCCATTAGATCCTGTAAAGCAATTGATTCGCTCCGAACATTCGATTTCCAGCTCTTCATAATTGCGGAAATTGATCAGGGAAAGTTTACGGAGCAGCATCGAATGGCGAATATCCGCAAATTTCCACAAAAGGGTTGGATTACTTCCGAACGTGGAAAAAAAATGTATTTTTGCGCCCTGATCTGAACTTTTCAGACAGTAACAGCATGACAAAGATTACAGAAGAACCTAAAGTACAGCCGTCGTTGGATATCGACGCGGCTCTTGATAAGACGGAATCGTATATCAATGAAAACAAGAAGAGTCTTGCCCTTATTGTAGGCGGAGTTCTTGCTCTTGTGCTTGTTTATTTTGCCTGGAAATTCATTTATCAGGAACCGCGCAAAGAAGAAGCTGCAATTGCAATGTACAAAGCTGAAATGTACTGGCAGCGCGATTCATTCAACCTTGCAATCAACGGTCGTGGCGACACACTCGGAATGGCTGCAATTGCTGAAGAATACGGCAGCACTCCTGCAGGAAATCTCGCGAACTACTACCTCGGTGTAAGTTACCTGCGTACAGGTCAGTGGGATCTTGCTATTGAAGCATTGGAAGATTTCAGTTCTGATGATATGTTCCTGAGCTCAATGTCAATCGGCATGATCGGCGATGCTTACATGGAAAAAGGCGATGTTGATCACGCCATCGAATACTATTTGAAAGCTGCGAACAAGAATGCGAACAAATTCACTTCACCTACATTCCTAAAGAAGGCGGCGTTTGCTGAAGAAGATCGCGGTAATAAAGGCGAAGCATTGAAATTGTACGAGCAGATCAAGGTTAATTATCCGGAATCACAGGATGCAGCCCAGATCGACAAATACATCACACGTGCCGGCGGCACAGTGAAGTAGTTTAAGACATCAAGTTTTTGAATGGAAGTCGGGCTGCATCACGTAGACCGACTTTCTTTTTTCTGCTCAAACGAACTTGCGCACTTTCAAACTTTCAAACTTTCAAACTTTCAAACTTTTTAACTTTAAACTCACATTCGCAATGGCAACAGAACTTAAAAACTTATCTGCTTACAATCCTACAGAAGTTCCTTCCGGAAAAGGAAAGCGTATTGCAATTGTTGTTGCAGAATGGAATCACGAAATAACCGGCGCACTTCTCAATGGTACTGTGAACACCTTGATGGCGAATGGCGTTGCAAAATCGGGAATTGAAGTAACGTATGTACCGGGCACATTCGAACTTACCATTGGCGGACTTCGTGCCGGGAAGCCGAAGAACGTTGATGCAGTGATTTGTATCGGCTGCGTAATTCAAGGTGACACACCACATTTTGATTACATCTGTCAAGGTGTGAGCTATGGTATTACGGAACTGAATATCAAGCTGGAGAAGCCTGTGATTTTCGGTGTGCTGACAACGAATACATTGCAGCAGGCAATTGACCGCGCTGGTGGCAAACACGGTAACAAAGGTGATGAAGCCGCAATCACTGCTTTGAAGATGATTGGTGGCAAAACGAGCAGAAAAAAGTAAAAAAATCATTTTTCGGTGTCGCGGATTGCAAAATAATTTTTACGTTTGCAGCCCTGTTTGGCAGAAATGCCGCAGAGTTCTTTAAAAATTAAGTTCGGGGTGTAGCGCAGTTGGTAGCGCACTTGGTTTGGGACCAAGGGGTCGTCAGTTCGAGCCTGGCCACCCCGACTTTACAAAGGCTGTCTTTATTGAGACGGCCTTTTTTGTTTTTACACCTCATGTGTTGACCGCTTTCAGAATGGCGTGAACAGAAATTTGTGTTTCAATATAATCTGAGAAACATCTTACAATCTTAATTATAGCAGAAATAAAAAACTCCCAAATAACGTCGGGAGTTGATTCAATTAGTCAGTAAGATAGTGATCCCGTCGCGACTCGAACGCGAAACCTGCTGCTTAGAAGGCAGCTGCTCTATCCGGTTGAGCTACGGGACCAGATAGGAATTCGTGGCGCAAAAATACAATTCTTAAGGTCTTCTCAATAATTGTCTGCAACTTTAAAGTCCAATGAGAATAATTGTTACTGCCTTTCTTTCACTGTCAACACTAGTTTCCAGTGCTTTGACTAGTGATTCCACTTCAGTAAAAAATAAAAAAGTATTAATCGGCATCCACACTTCTGCTTCCTATCAGGTTGCAGTAAACGGACTTAAAGCCGACACTGATCTAGGCAATTTCGCTTTCAAAGGTTATCTGCAGCCATCTGTTGGACTTGCGCTGGTATATCTCTCCGACTCAACCGAGTTTGCAACGGTTACGTTGAATGCGGCACGATTATCCTATACGCTCGGCAGCAAGAATGTGATTTCATCCAACGGCAATGATTACGAAATCACAAACCGCTTTGATGTGTTCATGAACAATTATTCGCTCACAGCTTCTTACAACCGACGCATCGCGCAACCATCAAAGCAGAATACAATCTCCATCGAAGCCGGAATGGGATTGCATTACATCAGCGAATACAGCACGCTGCGCATTGATGATTCTCTCGCAGGGCCGTACACCGTTGCTACAACTCTTGAAACGCAGAAGCAGAATTATTTTCTTCCTTCGGCAACGCTAGGTTTGAATATGCTGTTGCGACCGACAGAAAACAAAGCACATTTCATTTTCGGAATCAATTCAACACTGTTTCTCGATAATCTTTCAGAAGTGCGTTACTACGCAACATACAGCGAAACCAATTCGCAACTCTCCTACTCTTTCCGTTGGGCGCCGGTGTTGCTGATGCCGAGAGTCAGTGTGATGGTGGTGTTTTAACCTCTTTGTAATTCCCTTCTAGTTCTGCAACGAATAGTTGTTTTCCTCCCAGATAGTAATTCCGTATTGCGCCATTCTGAATTAAAATTGACACAACATTAAAGCCGGGTCTTTCAAATTGGAATGTTGGACTGGAGACCAATTGTGTCCACAGAAAAACGGATTGGATATTTGACTTGTGTATACGGTTATTCCCTACTGCTGTAATTTGACCCGTCAGACAATTAATAGCAACGCATGAAAAATATCCTTGCTGTTTTCCTTCTGGCGCGGACCATGAAACTCCACCGTTAGTCGTAATAAAAATATTACTTCCTGTTAGGGTATCATTCAAATAATCTCCACCCACAATCACTCCGTACAAAGTATCCTTCCACGCCATGGAAAAAATTCCCTGCGATGGTTTTCCCTGTATAATCGGAGTTTCAAAAACTTCCCAATGAAATCCGTAATCGCGGGAATGCCATAAGCGAGATTTCACTCCGCCCGTTGCAATGTAAACATGTCCTCCCGGCAAAGTTCTTATTGTTGTTCCGCTTGCAGCGAATGCAGCTTCTCCTTCAACTAACTTCGGACATAACGAATCCGGAATCGGCTTCCAATGTTCGCCTCCGCAATCTGTCCACATCAAAACCATTCTTCCGTTAACCGGATCACCGAAAATCAAACCGCGACGATTGTCCCAGAAACCAACTCCATCAAAGAACATTGCGCTGTCGTTGCTGCAGTAGCGTTGCGACCATGTTTTGCCTCCATCATGCGTTGTGAGAATTGCAGCAGGTGTTCCGGCAGTGGCAATAACAGCTTTCTTCTTGTCGAATGCGTGCAGCGTACGGAAGTCCAATTTCGCATAACTGCTAACTCTTCTCCACGTAAAACTTTTTCCGCCATTGACACTTCTTCCAACCAATCCACGTTGTCCGCTGATCCAGATAACTTTTTCGTTCACCACCGACAATCCTCGAAATCCTTTCTTCACACTGTCGGCGGCTGCTTGCGTTGCAGGCATTCCGGTGCAATTGACCATGGAATGTGAAGAGGATTGTGCTTGACTGCAAAGAAATGTGAACAATCCGAGAAGACTGAAAACCAAGTATCGCATATTGCTAAAGTAGCGATAACTTTGGAGAAGCGAGATTACAGACGGACAACGATGAAATTCGTAATCCGAAATTCGTAATCCGAAATACATTTATGGAAATGCAATATCGCAGACTCGGTAAAAGCGGACTTCAAGTAAGCGCTCTTTCATTCGGTTCATGGGTTACATTCGGAGCGCAGATCGGTGATGATACAGCAGAACGTTGTATGCAAATAGCGTATGATAACGGTATAAACTTCTTCGACAATGCTGAAACTTACGCCAGCGGAAAATCTGAAATCGTGATGGGCAATATTCTGAAGAAGATGAATTGGGATCGCACTTCGTATGTGGTTTCCAGTAAAGTCTTCTGGGGCGGAAAGAAACCGAATCAAATAGGATTGAGTCGCAAGCACGTTGTAGAAGCGTGTCATGCTGCATTGAAACGATTGCAGGTTGATTACCTCGATCTTTACTTCTGTCATCGTCCTGATCCGAATACTCCGGTAGAGGAAACTGTGCGTACAATGAATGATCTGATTTCTCAAGGAAAGATTCTCTATTGGGGAACATCTGAATGGAGCGCAGATCGCGTCATTGAAGCACATGAAATTGCAGAGCGTCATCATCTTATCGGTCCGACAATGGAACAACCGCAATACAATCTGATTTCACGCACACGCTTTGAAGTGGAATACAAGCCTTTGTTTGAACGTTATGGCATGGGAACTACAATCTGGTCGCCATTGGCTTCCGGATTGCTCACAGGCAAATACAATGATGCTACACCGGAGAACACGCGTATTGCACGTGCAGATCTTCAATGGTTAAAAGAAAGACTTATCGGATCCGAAGCCGGAGATAAAATCGAACGCACAAGAAAATTCTCATTGCTTGCAAAAGAACTCGGTACAACTCCTGCCCGACTCGCGATTGCATGGACAATCAAGAATCCGAATGTAAGCACTGCAATTCTCGGAGCATCCAAACCGGAACAATTGGAAGAAACGATTCAGTCGCTGACGGCACTGGAGTTGCTGACTGATGAAGTGATGAAGAAAATTGACACTATCTTTCCACTATAATAATCGGAAAACATGCCGGCAAAAACCAAAACCTCAGTCGCTGTGATATCTGCTGATATCAAAGCTTACAACAAATCGCAATCCAAACCCGACAAGGAAATTTGCGATCTTTTAGCTGAAACAATTACTGCACAATTAAAAGGCGCTGAGAATAAATCTGGCATGCACATCCCGTTTGGTTTATTGATGGCAATCCGATTGCCCGATACAGTAAACTGAAAGATTCCGTTCGCCTGCTGTTCTGGAGCGGACAATCCTTCGAAGAAGAAGGTTTATCACCGGAAGGAAAGTTCAAAGCAGCAGAAACGCGTTATACTTTTGTTGATGAGGTGAAAGTAACTGCGTTGAAACGATGGCTGAAGAAATCCATAGCTATACAATGGGATTACAAGAACATTGTTAAGCGTCGCGGAGTTCTCGAGCAATTGAAGTAAAACATTCGCAAATTGGCCTGCGATAATGTACCGTATCAGTTTGCGTGAGTGAAACTTTGCCAACTTACTTCGCTATTCTGTAAAAAAAAATCCCCCGCGTTTGCGAGGGATTTTTCTATTTGATATTGATCAGATGAACGTCAAAAATCAATGTTGCTTTTGCAGGAATAATCGGCGGACGACCTTGTGCGCCATAAGCCAATTGATACGGAATGATCAACTGTGCTTTTTCTCCTTCATGCAACAGTCCGATGCCTTCATCCCATCCTGCGATAACGCGTCCCATTCCAAGCGGAAACATGAACGGTTGACCGCGATCAACAGATGAGTCGAACATTTTACCATCGAGAAGATAACCGCTGTAATCAACAGTTACGTTCTGCCCTTTCTTCGGCATAGCGCTGTCTGCATGCGTTTCGAACATCACAATCTTCAAACCTGAAGGAGTTGTGATAGTATCTTTTCCAGTTGCGTCCCATTTGCTTGGTGCAGCTATTACATCCAGCACTTCCACTTCAAAACGCAGATCGCTGTTTGCAGGAATACCGGGACGTGCATTCGGGCCGTATGCATACTTCGAAGGAAGTTTCATCACAGCACGATCACCGGCATGAAGATATTTGAACACAGAATCCCATCCTGCAATTACTTCTCCGCCTTTTCCGGGATGGAAAGAGAACGGTTGGTTGCCATGACGTGATGATGCATCAAACACTGTATCGTTCATCAGTTTTCCGGTGTATAATGCAGAAGCACGATCGCCCAATTTAGGAAGCGGTCCGTTTCCTTTGTGCGTGATGGTGTATTCAATTCCGCATGCAAGCACAACGGTTTTCTGCTTCTTCGGTTTGATCGGAGTGGATTTCCACTTGCGAACAACTCCATCATTGGCTTTAGGTTCTTTACCCTTTCCGTTACCGGAAAAAGAGTAAAGTGCGAATGCTGCAACGGCTGCGAATAATAACAGTGCTGACTTCTTCATATTTTTTATTGTGCCGGTTTCGCTTCAACAACTTCCACTTCGAAAACGCGGGTCAGACTGTCGTCGTAACCTTGTTTAGGAGGAAGAATGAATACGGATTTACCTTTGTCTTTCATTTTCAGAACGGAGTTGGTGAATCCGGGAATCATCGGATCAACACCCAAACGGAATGTCATTGCAGGTTCACCTTCAACCAATGTATTTGCATCGAAAACTGTGCCATCAAGATATTTACCAACGTAACGCAGACTCACAATCATTCCAGGCATCAATTGAGCTCCTGAACCCGGAACTGTTTCCTGATAGTAAATTCCGTCTTTATCCGGCTGTGCTGTGATTTTGTTCGCAGTCAGATAAGGCTTCAGCATCTGTGAATCTTTCTTCTTGATGATGCGTGCAACT
>Ga0172367_10001107_pt1 | contig 40464 bp, 34 predicted proteins | sample Lak10m_FD_114542 | JGI IMG/M metagenome (GOLD analysis project Ga0172367, IMG submission 114542) | Freshwater microbial communities from Kabuno Bay, South-Kivu, Congo - kab_022012_10m | ecosystem: Environmental > Aquatic > Freshwater > Lake | place: Democratic Republic of the Congo: South-Kivu... | reverse complement strand
TGGTGCATCTACCCGATGTATGACTTCGCGCACTGCCTGAGCGATTACCTCGAAGGCATCACGCACAGCATCTGCACGCTGGAGTTCGAGGTCCACCGCCCGCTTTACGACTGGATTCTGGAGTCGCTCGACCTCCCGCGCGCGCTGCCGCACCAATACGAATTCGCCAAGCTCATCCCCAGCCACATGATCGTCTCCAAGCGCAAGCTCATCGCGCTCGTGGAGGCCGGCCTCGTCACCGGCTGGAACGACCCGCGCCTCCCGACCATCAGCGGCATTCGCCGACGCGGCGTGACGCCTGAGGCGCTGCGCGCCTTCGCCATCGGCGTGGGCGTGACCAAGTTCGTCAGCGTCACCGACATCGCCGTGTATGAGCACGCCATCCGCGAGGACTTGAACAAGCGCGCCCTCCGCCGCCTTGCCGTGCTGCGCCCCATCAAGGTCGTCATCACCAACTATCCCGCCGGCCAGACCGAGGAACTCGACGCCACCAACAATCCCGAGGACGAGACCGCCGGCAAACGCAAAGTCCCCTTCAGCCGCGAACTCTTCATCGAGCGCGACGACTTCGCCGAAGTGCCGCCGCCGAAATACTTCCGCCTGAAACCCGGCGGTGAAGTGCGCCTCAAATACGCCTACATCATCAAGTGCGACGAAGTGGTGAAGGACGCCGCCGGCAACGTCACCGAGCTGCGTTGCACCGCCGACCTCGACAGCAAGACCGGTGGCGCGACTGCGGGCCGCAAGGTCAAGGGCACCCTCCACTGGGTCAGCGCCGCGCACGCCGTGGACGCCGAGGTGCGCCTCTACGACCGCCTCTTCACCGAGGCCGAGCCGGAGGCCGACGGCCGCGACTTCAAGACCGTGCTCAATCCCAAAAGCCTTGAAGTCATCACCGCCAAACTGGAGCCGTCTTTGAAGGAAGCCACGCCGGAGGCGCGCTACCAGTTCGAGCGCCTCGGCTACTTCTGCTTGGATGCCGATTCTCAACCCTCAACTCTCAACCCTCAACTGGTGTTCAACCGCACCATCACGCTCAAGGATGCTTGGGCGAAGGAAGCGCAGAGGAGTTGAGACGAACATTCCCGTAGTCGCAACCTTCAGGTTGCGCGTTAGTTTCGGTTTCCTCGCGCGCAAGCTGAGTCGGCTGTGAACGGTGTCGCTAGACAGCGTGCCGAGTTGCGATTCTATCTCGTCACCACGGCGGCCATCTTCACCACCTCGAAGTCCCGGCCTTTGATGCGCTTGAGCGTGGCGATTTCCTCGTCGTTCCAGCGCGGGTCCGGCGCGCCGCTGAGGAACCAGTCGCCGCCGTTGTCCGCGACCATCATGCCGTAGCGCTTCAAGGCGGTGAGAATGACCTGCGCGAGCGGTGGGAACTTGCTGAGGTCCACCCCGGCCTTGAGCCGCACGCGCATGCCCATCGGCGGGAGGTTCGCGTCCGTGAGCCGGCTGGCGAAGTGCGTGGCCGGCGGCACGTAGGCGCGGCGCGAGCGCCGCACGGTGAAGCGCAGCGCGTGGCGGATGGCCATTTGCTCCATCACCTCATCGTAGCGCACGAGGCCGGGGAAGATGGGCAATCCGGCGGCGTCGGCGGAGGTCCAGCCGGCGGGCCGGAGCTGGTTGGAGTTCAAGTCAAACACCGCGCCGGAGCCGGCCTTCCACGACTTGCCGCCGTCCTGCGGGTAGGAAGAGAAGGTCTCGTAGAGCTTCCAGGCGTCGCGCTCGATGACGAGCACATGGCGGTCACCCTTCGCGGCTGGGCCGCCCTCGATGGGTGCGTCCGGCGGGATGGGGTAGGGGCCGGGGTCACTCTCGTCGGCATACTCGAAGCGCACGGGGACGCGCGGCTGCCGGCTGTCCACGACCACGTAGGGGATGCCGCTGGGCGCGCCCTGCCACACGGTGCCGAAGTCGGGATGCAGGCTCTTCGCGAGGCCGATGCTCTCGACGATGGCAGCGGAGTTCGGGTCCACCGGCGCCTGCGAGATGTCGCGGTTCCACGGATTGTCCTCGGGGAACGGGCGGCGGCCTTTGAGCGAGACGTTCGCGCCGAGGGGCATGGCTTCGGCGGCGAAGGAACCCTGCGCGAGAATCTTTGCGGTGAGCGCGGCGCATCCGAGGAAATGGCGGCGGGTGAGGGGAGTCATAGTTTCATCGCGTAGTGGACGAGCTGGCCGATTTCCTGAAAGCCGACGGACGTGTAGAGGCCGCGCCCGACCTCGTTGTGCGACATGGATTCGATCAGCGCGTAGCTCAGGCCCTCGGCGCGAAACCACGCCAGCGCGTGCTCGATGAGCTGCCGCCCCACACCGCGCCCGCGCAACTCGGCGACGACCGCGAGGTTCGCGATGCGGCCATTGCCGGCGGCGCGGTCGAGCGTGGTGGTCACGTAGGCGACGATGCGTCCGCCCTCCTCGGCGACGAACGCGCCGGCGGGGTTTGCGGTGGTTTCCAGATCGATGTGCCGGGCCTTGCGCCAGCGCCAGTCGCGGCCGTTCTGCTCCCCGAACTTCTCCTCAATCGTCTGGTCGAGCGAGACACCGGGGAAAGCGGCGAGCGTGATCTCCTGCAAGCGCGGCAGGTCAGCCGGGCGGAAAGGACGGATGGTGATGGGCATGGTCTGGGTCGGAGCAGAAGAGTTTGGCGCAGCATCTACTTAGCGCTGCGCACCGGCGCGTCCGCCGGCCGGTGCCGCTGAATCTCCGCCTTGAAGTCGCCCAGACTTTGCCAGAGGAGGCGCTTGTTCAGGTCCACCTCCGCGATGGCGAGCGTGCCCCACTCCTTCGCCTGCGCGAGCGGTTTGCCGTCGTGGCCATACACGGCGGAAATCATCCAGTTTGCCGACGCGTCCGTGTGCGTGCTGCTGATGACATAGGCGTGGTTCTCGCACGCGCGCGCCGCGCCGAGCAGCGGGTTGCAGCCCATCACCGGCCACGCGATGATCTCCGCGCCGCGGTTGCTCAACTCGCGCGCGACCTCGGGGAAAAAGCCATCGTAGCACACCATCATGCCCACCTTGCCGAGCTTCGTGTCGAAGACGGGATAATCGAAGCCGGGCTGGAAGCCGCCCTCGATTTCGCCGCGCGGCAGCGTGACCTTCCGATACTTGCCGATGATTTTGCCGTCCGGCCCGATGAGCACGGCGACATTGTAAATCAAGTGTCGGTCCCGCTCGATGAGGCCGGGCACGAGATGAAGGTTGTGCTTCTTCGCCAGCTTGCCGAAGAACTCGGTCGAGGGGCCGGGAATCGGCTCGGCGCACTGCTCGTAAGTGCTGCCGCCCGCGTAGGTCAGCACCTCCGGCAGCACGAGAAAGTCCACGCGCTTCTTGGCTGCTTCCTCAATGAGCGGAACGAAAGCCTGACGCCGCTCGTCGGGCGTCTTGGTGTTGCGCGGGACGAAGTGCGCGGCGGCGAGTCGCACCACGCGCGGGGCAGGGGCAGGCACGGCGGTGAGCGAAACATCCGCCCACTCGACCTTCGCCTTCGGTGCCCAGCGGAAGTGGAGTTCCACGATGGCCTGCGCGGCTTTCGACGGCGCGCGGTAGGTGTCGGAGACCTCCGTCCACCCGCGCTTGTCCGTGGCCTTGTCGCCAGGCAGTTCCGGTTCCGAACGCGGGTGGTCTCCAGGCCGATACGAGGCAAAGGACGGCTCATCGTGCGTCACGGGTTTGCCGTTCGCGTCGCGCCACAGGATGCGGACGACGCCCGTTCGGCGCGGCGAGTCAGCATTGGTCACCTTGCGCAACGCGAAGAAGCGGTAGTGCTGCCCGCCGGTCACGGGGAAGGACTTCGTCCACCAGCCGTTGAGGCCCTCGCGCGCATCGGACTCGATGACGAAGCTGCCCTTGCCGGAGGGGCCGCCCTTCGCATCGTGGCGGAAGAGCGGGCGGATTTCCTCGCGTGCCGCACCGGTGGCCCAGCCTGCGGGAGCGGTGGGGACGCCGGCGGAGAGCGGGGAGACCGAAAGCAGCGAAGCCAGCCCAAGCGGGAGGAGTGACAGTGTTTTCATGGACGGAGGTAGTGTAAGCACCGTCCTTGGACGCAGGCAACCGCCGCAAAACCAACTCGACTTGGGCCGGTCGCTTCCCGACAGTCACACGCGAAATCCAGTGCAGCCCGACGCCATCCACTACTTCAACCGCTACACGCAACGCGTGGAGACGGAGCAGATTTATGGCGAAGGCGTCATGCGCTGGATCTACGGCTCGCTCTCGGGCCGGCTCGCGCTGCACGCGGTCGCCAAGCGCGCGTTCTTCTCGCGCTGGTATGGCTGGCGCATGGACCGGCCCGCGAGCCGCGCGAAGGTCGCGCCGTTCATCCAGAACTTCGGCGTGGACACGGGGGAGTTCGCCGATCCACCGGAGTCGTTCCGCACGTTCAACGAATTCTTCTACCGCAAGCTCAAGCCCGGCGCGCGGCCGATCGCGGGCGATGCGCGGACGGCGGTCTTCCCAGCGGACGGACGGCACCTCGGCTTTCCCGACGTGTCGCAGTCGGAAGGCATCTTCGTGAAAGGCGAGGTCTTCAGCCTCGGTGAGTTGCTGCACGACACGGAACTCGCCGAGCAATTCCAGCGCGGCGCAATGGTGCTCTCTCGCCTCTGCCCGGTGGACTACCACCGCTTCCACTTTCCGGTCGGCGGACTCGCGACGGAGCCTCGCCTTATCAACGGCTGGCTCTACTCCGTCAGCCCCATCGCGCTGCGGCGGAACATTCACATCTTTACCGAGAACAAGCGCGGCCTCACGCGCATCGAGTCGCCGGAGTTCGGCACCGTGCTGATGCTGGAAGTCGGCGCGACGAACGTGGGGAGCTTCGAATACACTTTCAAACCGAACACGCGCATCACGAAGGGCGCGGAGAAGGGCTACTTCAAGTTCGGCGGCTCCTCCACCATCACGCTTTTCGAGCCGGGCCGTGTGAAGCTGGACGACGATCTTCTCGCCCACACCGCCGAGCACCGCGAGCTTTACGCCCGCATGGGCGACCGCCTCGGCGTGGCGGCGTGAACTGTGGTAGGGCCGACCTGCCGGTCGGCCTTAGTGTTCCCAGTCAGCAAGCGAAGCGATGCTGGCCGTCAATCGCCGCTCGCATCACTTCGTTCGCTGACGCGGTAACTCGGACGACCGGCAGGTCGTCCCTACCATGACCCCGTTATTGACACCCGTGCGGCGAGTTGTTTCCGTTCGCGCGCCAAACATGAGCAAGTTGAAATTCAAAGTCGTGCCGGGCGCGGTCGTCGCGCCGCAGGGGTTCCTCGCCAGCGGAGTTTTCTGCGACATCAAGCGCCTTGGCACCGGCAAGGGGTCGAACAAAGGTCAGAAGCGCGACCTCGCGGTGATCGTGTCCGAGGTGCCCGCGACGGTCGCGGGCATGTTCACGACCAACCAGATTTGCGCCGCGCCGGTGAAGGTCTGCGCCGAACGCGTGCAGGGCGGCGTGGCACAAGCCATCGTGGTTAACTCTGGCAACGCCAACGCCTGCACTGGAAAGCAGGGCATGAAGGATGCGCGCGCAATGACCGCGCTCGTGTCCAAGCAGCTTCACATCCCCGACGAGCACGTTCTCGTGGGCAGCACCGGGCGCATCGGCGTGAACTTGCCGATGGTGAACGTGCGCGAGGGCATTCTCGCCGCGTCGCAGTTGCTCGGCAACGAACTCGCGCAAGCCGACGAAGCGGTCGAGGCGATCATGACCAGCGACACGCGGCCCAAGCAGATCGCCATCGAGTTCAAACTGGGCGGCAAGACCGTCCGCATCGGCGGCATGTGCAAGGGCGCGGGCATGATCCAGCCCGGCATGAGCGCGACCGGGGCGCGCCCTGCGGCTCTGCCCCAAGGCCTGCACGCCACAATGCTCTGCTTCATCACGACTGATGCGGCCATTGAAGCGAAGGCGTTGCACGCGTGCCTACAGGAGGCCGTCGCCAACAGCTTCAACCGCATCACCGTGGACGGCGACATGAGCACGAATGACACTGTGCTCGTGCTGGCGAATGGGCTGGCGGGGAATCCTCCTTTGGTAGCAGCCGACGTAAGGAGGCTCGCTTCAAATCGGAGTTCAGATGGTGCCTCCTCACGTCGGCTGCTACCGGACTTGGAGCTTTTCCAAGCCGCGCTACAGCACGTCTGTCTCGAACTGGCCAAGATGATCGTGCGTGACGGCGAGGGCGTGCATCGCGTCGTGACCGTGCGCGTGGAGGGCGCGAAAACGATTCAGGATGCCGATGCCGCCGCGCGCGCCGTGGCGAACAGCGCGCTCGTGAAGACGAGCTGGCACGGCGGTGACCCGAACTGGGGCCGCATCATTGACGCGCTCGGCTACAGCGCCGCGACCGTCGTCGAGGACCGCGTGGACATCGGCTACAGCGCGCCGGGCAGCCGGAAAATTGTCTGGAGCCTCAAGCGCGGCCAGCCGACGAAGGCCACCTTCAAGCAGCTCTGCGCCGCCGCCGCGCCGAAGGAATTCGACCTCCACATCCGCCTCAACCTCGGCCAGGCCGCCGCCCTCATGTATGCCGCCGACCTGACCGAGCACTACGTGGACTTCAACAAGGGCGATGTGACCGACCCGACGACGCTGGGGGGCTAAACCTATGGGCGCATGGAGCACTTCAATTCTGGGCGATGATTTCGCTAGCGATGTTTACGCCGGCTTCATGGATGACTACAACGACGGGGGTGAGTTAGAGGCAATCCGGGCGAAGCTTGAACGCGAGTGTGCGGACGCGATAGCCGACTCTGATGAAGGCCCGGTCTTCTGGCTCGCACTGGCTAAGGCCCAATGGGATTGCGGGGCGTTGGAGGTCGATGTGCGCGAGCGTGTGAGGCACATCGTCGAGAACGGGCTCGGGTTGGCCCTTTGGGAAGACGAGCCGGCGCGTGACTTGGCCAAGCGGAAGAAGGTGTTGGCTGAGTTCTACAGCAAGCTTCAGACTCCCCGGCCTAATCCGAAGAAACGAAAGAAGCCTCGGCTTAAGCCTGCTATTTTTGCTCCGGGTGATTGTTTGACGCTCACGTTGCCCTCCGGGCTCTATGGCGCGGCCGTGGTGCTGGTTGCAGATAATAATCACAAGACTGAGGGGCAAAACCTCGTCGCAGCAGTGCGATATCGTTCGGCGCAGAAGCCGTCACCCAAAGTGTTCGAGTCCCGCGATTGGCTTGTAATGAATCATCACGGTTGGAGGGAGATGCCACTGATCTGGTGGTTTCCATCAAGAGGGTTTCGTCGCCACGCGCCTCGGGTCGAAAAAGCTGGTTTTCTGCAAGTTGCGCCGCCAATTCCGAAGCACAGTCAATCCTATGCTGATTGGGATACGCTAGCAGCGTCGATAGATGATCAGTTCGACTGGGAAGCCGGGAAACGAGACTGACCCATGAACGACCCCATCACCAAAGCCGCGACGCTGCTGGAGGCGTTGCCCTACATCCAGAAGTTCAGCCACGCCACGTTCGTCGTGAAATACGGCGGCAGCTTCATGGACTCGCCCGATCCCGCCGTGCGCAATGGCGTGGCGCGCGACGTCGTGTTCCTCGAAGCGGTGGAGATCAATCCCGTGGTTGTCCACGGCGGCGGCAAGGCCATCACGCGCGCGATGGACGCCGCCGGGTTGAAGGCGAATTTCATCCAGGGGATGCGCGTGACGGATGAGGCGACCGTCGGCGTGGTGGATCAGGTGCTTTCGCGCGAGATCAACCCGGAGATCGTCCGCACCATCGAGTCGCTCGGCGGCAAGGCGCGGGGCTTCGCGGGCACGGACATCTTCACCTGCCGCAAGCTGTGGCTCGACGACAAGGACACGCCGGGCAGCAAGCTCGACATCGGCTTCGTGGGCGAGGTCGTGGGCGTGAACACCGCGCCGTTGCCGGAGTGCATCGCGCAGGGCATCACGCCGGTCATCAGCCCCACCGCGCGCGGCGAGGACGGGAAGATTTACAACTGCAACGCCGACGTGGCCGCCGCGCAGGCCGCCATCGCGCTCAGGGCCAGGCGGCTCGTCTTCATGTCCGACGTGCCCGGCCTCATGCGCGACCCGAAGGATCCCGCGACGCTCATCACGCACCTGCGCATCGGCGACGTGCCCGCGCTGAAGGCTACGGGCGTCGTGGACAAAGGGATGATTCCCAAGGTGGACAGCGCTGTCGCCGCCATCCAGTCCGGCGTGGAGAAGGTGCAGTTCGTGGACGGCCGGCAGCAGCATTCCGTGCTGCTGGAGATTTTCACGGACGCGGGCGTGGGGACGGAAGTGGTGGCGTAAGCGCCCTTGCCGCAGGCTTCCTCCACGCCTCAAATCCCCAGGTTCGAGAGCGTGGTGCAGATGCGGTTCACGATGGCGACGAGCTGGGGGTGTGATTTCTCGAAGCCGCCCACGGAGGCCGAGAGGCCGTCGAGGGAGTGTTTTACCAGCGCCGGGTTCGGCTCCTCCCGCGTCGCCTCGTGGGCGGAGACCTGCGTGAAGCCGGCGATGCTCTGCGCCTCCTCGTCGTGCGTCTTGGACAGCTCGGCGACCTCGGACTTGAGCGTGCCCAGCAGCGTGAGCAGCTCGGCTTTGGACTCGTCCTTCACGGCGGACTGTCCGATGCGGGCTTCAATCTTGGAGAGGGTGTCTTGAATCATGGCCGGTGCGTTGTCGTGACGAAAGGATAGTCCGCCCCGCCGGAAAACAAAGCCGGGAATTGGCGGCGAGACAACCGGCGTTGCGATCCTGCTGGGACGCATCTGTCACGCCTTGGTCGGCACTGCGCCCCACGGTTCAATTTGCCGGAGCTGCTTCGCCTCCAGAGCGCGGTAGCAGTCCGGTAGGTCGAAGTGCTTGAGTGCGCCGGGCAGCAGCGCAGAGAGCGGCCACTTGTAATGTTCCGACTCGGCCAGCGTGGCGTAGGAAGTCAGTGCGTTCTTCAACGTGACTTGTTTGACCGGAGGCGAGAGTAACGCGGCGAAGGCGGCGGGAATCGCGCCCCAGCCCTTGCCCGCGAGGTGAACTTCCGTGTGGCCCTGCGCGGCGAGCCAGTCCAGCACGCGCAGGAGGTCGTGGGTCTTTCGGCCCACGTAAGGCTCGTCGAGCATGACGCCGTGGATGGCGTAGAAGAAGTCGCTGCCGTAAGGGCTGAGGAAGCTGTCCTGTCCGCAGGTGTTCGGACGCGACTCGCCGATGCCGCGCACGTCGCAGGCGTAGAGGGCAGCCTGCGGTTCGGCCTTCAGCAACTCGGTGACGAGCGGCTCGTCGCGCAATTCGGCGTCGGCACTGTGATGCGAAGCGTAGAGCACGGCGCGCTCGGGGCCGCGAGCCGGACGCGAGTAGTGCGCCTCGCCCGCGAGGCGATAGACCAGCGCGTGAACGCCCGGCTCCGTCTCGACGGCGTAGGCGGTGAAGTGCGGCTTGGGGAAGCGTCGCCCGCCGATGACGCGCAGAATGCGGTAGTCCGGCACACCCGCGCGCGGCGGGAGCTTGAGCGTGGCGGAGACGACTTCGTTGAGCTTCGCGCCGGTGAGCTTAGGTCGCTTCGCGGCAAGCTTGCGGGACAAGTCGCTGGTGAAGGAGAACACCGTGCGCGACTTGAGTTCGGCGACCTGGCCACTCGGCGTGCATTGCAGCGTCTCGTCCTTCTCGATGGTGAGCGCGGGTTCGGTTTGGCCGGTGGAAACCTTCGTCACGCGGTTGAACCAGCGATACATCGCCTCGCGGTTTTCCTGGCTGTAGCCGTGCGGCGTGGGGCCGATGAAGAGGCTGATGTTCTCCTCCGCGCCGAGCAGCCGGTAGAGTTTCTTGAGCCGCGCGAAGGCTTCCTCGATGCCGCGCGCGTCGAAGTAATCCTTTTCCTTGCCCAGCAGCACGACGGGTTTGGGGGCCATCGCGGCGATGAAGTCCGAGTGGTCCAGCCCGAGGGCGAGCGCGCGGGGCGGACATTGCTCGGTGTCGGCGGGCAGTTCGTTTTCCATGTTCCGGCGGAACGTGGTCACGAAGCAGCTCGGCGCGGCCATCGTCCAGCGCGGCTCCACGCCGCAGAGCCAGGTGGTCATCGTGCCGCCGCCGGAATTGCCGGTGATGCCGACGTGGCGCGGGTCCACCTCGGGGCGCGTGAGCAGGTAGTCGAGCGCGCGGATGCCATCCCAAGCGCGCCACGAGCCAAGGAATTCACCGACAAGGAACTGCTGGTTGCCCGCGTGCAGATGCTCCTGCACGCCCACGCCCACGCGGGACTTGAGCCGCTCGTCCGCGTATTGCAGCCGCTCGCCCTGCCCGATGGGATCGAAGAGCAGCACCACGTAGCCCTGCCGTGCGAGGCCCTGCGCGAAGGACTGGTAGGCGTCAATGGCCTTGCCCGTCGCCGAGTGGCCGCACGAGCCGGCCACGCCGGGCGCGGGCAGTTTGCCCTTCGGCACATACAAGTTCGCCGTGACGAGGAAGCCGGGCCGGCTCTCGAAGATGACGTTCTCGATGCGATACGTGTCGCGCTCGACGGTGCGGGTGACGCGCGCGTTGAGCGGCGTCTTCTCCGGCCACGGGCCGAAGCTCTGCTGAATCCGCGCGCGCACATCGCGCACATAGGCCTCGGCGTCGGCCTTGGTCTTGAGCGCGTCGCGTCGCTGGTTCGCGCGGGCCTCGATCTCGCGCAGGCGGCGCACGTAATGCTCCTGCGTCATGCGCGGGAAGCGGTTGAGCGGCGCGAGCGTGGGCGTGGGCGCCACCGCTTTCGGTGCGTCTGCGGCGCTGAGGGCACCAGGGATCGTGAGGCTGAGTGCGCCGAGTCCGGCGGCACGCACGGCATCGCGGCGGGAGAGATTGCCCTGGTGGAGCGCCGAGCATTGCTCGGCTTTGAGGTGTTGTTCCGTTCCTGCCGAGCAATGCTCGGCGCTCCGGTGCGGGGTTGGGGGCACGCGAGGCGAATTGGACATCGTGGGGCGTTGGACGCGCACGCGGGAGAAACTTTCACTGGCACCGGAGTGAGCTTGAGAAGCCCCACCACCCAGCGTGGTGGACAAGCCGCTGGCGGGCTATGGCTCCGCAGGATCGCCCAGCACCTTGCTCATGAGCGCACCCAGCCGCCGGGTGGAGATGCGGCAGCGCACGAACCGACGGCCCAGGCCGCCAAACCAAGCGGGGGTGCGGAAACGGTCGAGCTGCCACTGCCCGTTGCCGTGCCATTCGGCGGTCGCCGCATGTTCAATCAAGGCAAAGTCCTTCGCGAAAACCCGCCTGCGCCAGGGCCAGAGCAGGACGGCGACGGGCAGCGCGTGGAAATACAGGCTGAACAGGAACACGCGGTCGGAAAACTCCGCAGTCGAGCAATGGCTGGCCGCACAAAACTTGTCCCGAAATGTTTTGGGCGCCTTGGGTCTGGCGTTCGTCGCGCCCGGGACGGCGGGTTGGTCAGGGCGCGGCTGGTCAGCGGCCGGCCCCTGCTGGGTTGGCTGCGCGGCGAGCGCGGCCGGTCCCGCTTTGTGATTGGAGGGCTTGCCGCTCGTGCCCGCGCTGGCCGTCGGTGCGGTCAGGGTTCCTGCTTCCGCGAAGCGCGAGACCTCCGGTCGCAGCTCGAAGTCATGAACGTCCGTCAGTGTCGCCAGCCATTTGGTCCCTCCCGGGGCTTCGGGCAGCAGAACCACCCGCAACAAGTGCCGGCGATACCGTTTGCTCGCCGCCACCATCACCGAGCAGAGGAGTTCGAAGCCCTCGGCCTTCGTGACGGCGGCCTTCCACCGGCTGAGGCACTCGTGCATGTCGGCGGGGTGCAGCGCGGTGACCCAGCCGAAGCCCCGGCTGGCGGCGTGGGTCAGGCCGGTGAGATCAAACCAGCGCTGGTTGAAGAAGTCGGCCCGGCCATCCTCGCGCGCGGTCCAGAGCAGGTGGCCGAGCGAGTCGAGCAGCGCGCGCTGCCGTTTGAAGGACAGCCGCGCCTGGCGCTCGGCCCGGTGCCGGTGCAGCGCGGTGCTGACGGTGGTGCGCAGGGCGTTGTCCTGGACCGGCTTCACCAGATAGCCATACGGGCAGGTGTCCCGCGCCCGCTCCAGCGTGGTTTCGTCAGCGTAGGCGGTCACATACACGATGGGCACATCGAGCTGCTGCTGGATGTGCCGGGCCGTTTCGATGCCATCGAGTTCGCCCCGCAGCCGGATGTCCATCAGCATCAGGTCGGGCTTGAGGGTGGTGGCGAGGGTGATGGCCTCGTGACCGGTCGGGGCCAGGCCGGGCACATCGTAGCCGAAGCTGCGGAGGGTGGCCTCAAGATCCTTCGCGACGATCATCTCGTCATCCACCACAGCGATGCGGGGGGCAATGTTCATGCGCCGAAGGCAACCAGCACCGGCAATCTATCAGAAACCACCCGGGCGAGGAAGGACATTTTGCCGGCGACGGTCAGTTCGGTGAAACCAAGTTGCCCGCTCTGGCCGTCTTCACTGGCAGCCAAATGAAACCCGTCCTGCTCCTGCTCGCCCTCATCGCACAGCTCGCGTTTGCCGCGTCGCGCACGCCGAACATCATCTTCATCATGGCCGACGACCTCGGCTACACGGACGTCGCGTGCTTCGGCAGCAAGTATTACGAGACGCCGAACATTGACCGGCTCGCGACGCAGGGCATGAAGCTCCTCAGCCACCACCACTGCCAGAACTGCACGCCCACGCGCGCGGCACTCATGAGCGGCCAATATGGCGCGCGCACCGGCGTTTACACCGTCGGGGGCATTGACCGCTTCGACTGGAGCAAGCGCCCGCTCCGGCCCGTGGACAACGTCACCGACCTGCCGCTGGACCGCGACATCATCGCCAAGCAGCTCAAGGCCGTCGGCTACGCGACCGGCATGTTCGGCAAGTGGCACATCGGCGAGCGCGGCGAATTCCACCCCGGCAAGCGCGGCTTCGACGAGGCCATCTCCAGCGCGGGCGTCCACTTCGACTTCAACACCAGCCCGAAGACGGAGTATCCCAAAGGCCAATACCTTGCCGACTTCCTCACGGACAAGGCCGTGGACTTCATCACGCGGCACAAGGACAAGCCCTTCTTCCTCTACCTCCCGCACTTCGGCGTTCACTCGCCGCATCAGGCGAAGGCCGACCTCATCACGAAGTTCAAGCCCAAGCCCGGCGTCGGCGGCCACAACAACCCCACCTACGCCGCGATGATTGCCAGCGTGGACGAGAGCGTGGGCCGCGTGATGAAGACCCTCGACGACCTGAAGCTCGCGGACCACACCGTGCTCATCTTCACCAGCGACAACGGCGGCGTGGGCGGCTACGGCGGTCCCCTTGGCCTCCTCCGCGAGCCGGGCAAGGAAGGTCAGGGCAAGAAGGGCAAGGCCGGCAACGAGGGCAGCGGCATCACCGACAACGCCCCGCTCCGCAGCGGCAAGGGCAGCCTCTACGAAGGCGGCACGCGCGAGCCGTTCATCGTGCGCTGGCCCGGCGTGACCAAGCCCGGCTCGACGTGCGACATCCCGACCGCCCATGTGGACATCTTCCCGACCTTCCTCGAACTCGCCGCCGCGCCGAAGCCGCGTCAGGTGCTCGACGGCGAGAGCCTTGTGAAGCTCCTGCGCGACCCGGCGGCGAAGCTCACGCGCGACGCCATCTACCAGCACTTCCCCGGCTACCTCGGCTCCGGCCCTGGCCTCTGGCGCACCACGCCCGTCAGCCTCATTCAAAGCGGCGACTGGAAACTCATGGAGTATCTCGAAGACGGGAAACTCGAACTCTACAACCTCCGCACTGACCTCGGTGAATCCAAGAACCTCGCCAAGGAAATGCCCGACAAAGCCAAGGAACTCCACGCCCGCCTCGTCGCCTGGCGCACCGAGGTGAAGGCGCCGATGCCCACGCCCAACAAACCAGGCGAGTCGCCCCCTGCGCAGCCAAAGGAGAAGAAGGGCAAGGGCAAGAAGAAGCAGGACAATTGAGTTGACGCGAGGAGCGCGGCCTTCAGGCCGCAGCAGGCAGCGACAGGCATTGGCGTCTGCTTCCCACTTCGTTGCCTTCAGCGGCTTAAAAGCCGCGCTCCGCACTTAACTCGCCGCTGGCCTTTGACTGTTGCTCGTCACAGGATGTGACTCATGCGCTCCATCATCACCCTGCTGCTGCTCGCTTCCACGGCCTTCGCCGAACTTAAATCCGACATCGAGTTCGCCAAGGTCGGCGACGTGAGCCTCACTCTCGACGCCAACGTGCCAGACGGGCCAGGGCCGTTTCCCACGGTCATCCTCGTCCACGGCGGCGGGTGGCGGAACGGGGACAAGAACAAGTTCATCACGCCGCTCTTCGCGCCGATGACGAAGGCGGGCTTCACCTGGTTCACCATCAACTACCGCCTCGCGCCCGCGCACCGCTGGCCCGCGTGCGCGGACGATGTGGAGCGCGCCATCCGCTGGGTGAAGGCCAACGCGGCGCAATACAAGGCCGACCCGAAGCGCATCGCACTCGTGGGCGAGTCGGCGGGCGGGCATCTCGTGTCCTACGCCGGCGTGCGCGGGGCAGGGGAGACCAGCGTGGCGGCGGTCGTGCCCATTTACGCGCCGCATGACCTGGAGTTCCACGCAAAGAACCGGAATGCGCTCGGGCCGTCGCTCTCCGCGCTGTTCAACCTGACCGAGTTGAACGACGACGCGGCCAAGACCCTGCGCGCCGCCTCCGCGACGGCTTACCTGCGCAAAGGCCTCCCGCCGTTCCTCCTGATGCACGGCACGAAGGACGCGCAGGTGGATTACGCGCAGTCCGTGAAGTTTCAGGAGCGGATGCGGGCGCTCGGCAACGCCTGCGATCTCATCACCATCCCCGACGGCGCGCACGGCATGGGCGGCTGGGGCAAGCTGGTCCCGGACTTCGCGGACCAACTCGTCGTCTGGCTGCGCAAGACGCTGAAGTGATTGGCGCGCCAGTTCATCGTTGCGAATTTCATCCGCATACGTAACGTCCGTCCCGCCATGACAAAAACGACCTTCGTCTTCGCCACTTCGCTCGCCGCCGCGCTCACCGTCCACGCCGCCGACTGGCCGCAGTATCGCGGGCCGAATCTCGATGGCTCCACCACGGAGAAGATTGCCACCAAGTGGCCCGCCGGCGGCCCGAAGGCGCTGTGGAAGGTGCCGGCGCTGGATGGTTTCAGTTCGTTCACGGTCAGCGGTGGGCAGGCGTTCACGCTGGTGATGCGCGAGGTCGAGGGCGGCCCGCAGGAAGTCTGCGTGGCGCTCGATGCCAGCACCGGCAAGGAGCACTGGATGGCCCCGCTTGGTCCGCTCAAGCTCGGCGACGGCGGCCAGTCCGGCACGAAGGACAACGGCGGCGGCGACGGCCCGCGCTCCACGCCGACCGTGAGCGACGGCAAGGTCTATGTGATGTCCGCGAAGTTGGTCTTGAGCTGCTTCGACGCCAAGTCCGGCAAGGCGGTCTGGAAGAAGGAACTGATGAAGGACTTCGCGGGTCGCAACATCAGCTGGCAGAATGCCGCGTCGCCGCTCATCGAGGGCAGCTTGGTTTACGTCGCCGGCGGCGGCGCGGGCCAATCCATCCTCGCCTTCAACAAGCAGACCGGAGCCGTGGCTTGGAAGGCCCACGATGAGACCATCACCCACTCGACGCCCGTGGCCGCGACGATTCACGGCGTGCGGCAGGTGATCTTCTTCTGCAAGAGCGGCCTCGTCTCCGTGGACGCAAAGGACGGCAAGCTGCTGTGGAAGCGCCCGTTCAAGTTCGCCGTCTCCACGGCCATGACGCCCATCGTGTCCGGTGACTTGGTGTTCTGCTCCGCCGGTTACGGCGTGGGCGGCGGCGCGGCGCGCATCACCAAGGGCGCGGGCGGCTGGAAGGCGGAGGAGACCTGGTTCGTGTCCGGTCACGCCGGGCCGGACGCGGTGGCGAACCACTGGAGCACGCCGGTGCTCAAGGACGGCCACCTCTACGGCATGTTTCAGTTCAAGGAATACGGCTCCGGCCCGATGAAGTGCGTCGAGCTGGCCACCGGCAAGGTCAAGTGGAGCAAGCCCGGCTTCGGCCCCGGCAACGTCATCCTCGTGGGCAACCACGTCGTTGGCCTCTCGGACGCCGGTGAACTGGTCGTCGTGGAAGCCACGCCAGCCGGCTACAAGGAAGTCAGCCGCGCGAAGGCCGTCGCTGGCAAGTGCTGGTCCACGCCGGTGGTGAGCAACGGCCGCATCTACGTGCGCAGCACGAAGGAGGCGGCGTGCCTCGACGTGTCGGCCAAGGCGGCGCAGAACTGAGCCTTCTCATTAGCACCGGGCTTCAGCCCGGTGTCTGTTTGGCAGACCACGCCGAAACCGTTTCAACGGTTTCGGCCCGGCCGGCAAGCCGTTGAAACGGCTCGCCCAACGCCCCGGACGTGAACACCCGGCTGAAGCCGGGTGCTAATGGGAGCACCAAGGCCATTACTCATTCGTGCGAGATTCGGCAGGTGCAGAAACGGACTTTGCGCTTCATCATCTTCCCCGTAACCGCCTACGCTCCCCGCCGTCACCAGTTCCGTGCTGGTTCGGTGTTCAGATGACTTATGGGTGAGCAGCCCGGCTTGGATGTCGCGGTGTGCCTGGCGCGCGTGCGCGAGCGTGATGAGGACGCCGCCCGCGCGCTCGTCGAGCATCTCTATCCGCTGGTCATCAAAATCGTCCGGGCGCACCTGCCCCGGCGGCTCGACGAGGAAGATCTGGCGCAGGAGATTTTTATGAAGGTCTTCGCCAACGCCGCGCAGTATCGGGGCGAAGTGCCGTTCGAGCACTGGGTTTCGCGCGTGGCCGTGAGCACCTGCCTCGACCGGCTGCGCGCGCAGAAGCGCCGGCCTGAATGGCGTTGGGCGGACTTGTCGGAGCGCGAGGCGGAAGTGCTGGACGCCGTCCTGCACTCCGAGCACGAGCCGCATCCGTCGCAGGCGGCGGACGCGGGCGAACTCGTCGGCAAGCTGATGCAGACGCTCAGCCCCGAAGACCAGCTCGTCATCCGGCTGCTGGACTTGGAAGAGCGTTCGGTAGCGGAAATCGCGGCCCAGACCGGCTGGAGTCAGACGTTGGTGAAAGTCCGCGCCTTCCGCGCGCGTCGGAAACTACGCAAGCAGCTTGAGCAACTTGAGAAACAGAAGCGCCATGAGTGAACCGAAAGACAACTGGCAGAAACTCGCGCGGCTCGCGCGGCAGGCACCAAAGCCCGCCGGGGCCGAAGCGCCGTTTGGCTTCGCCACGCGCGTTGCCGCGCGCTGGGCAGGTGGCGAAACGCCCGCGCCGTCTGCGTGGGATGTGCTGGAAGTGTTCTCCCTGCGCAGCCTCGTGGTCGCGGGCGCGCTGATGGTGGCGGTGCTGTTCGTGAGCTACGACGTGACCACGCCCGGCTGGACGCAGCAATACACCGTGGCCGACGCGACCTTTGACCCCATCTTCGAGGAATGAGCTGGCTCCGACATTGGAAAGTGGTGCTCGCACTGGTCGCGCTCTCCGCGCTCGGCGCGGCCACGGGAACGGTCATCACGCTCAAGGTCGTCAAGCGCGTCATCGAGGGCCGCACCAACCCGGAGCGAATGTCGCAGAGCCTGCTTCAGGAGTATCAACGCCGGCTCCGGCTCACGCCCGAGCAGGCCGACAAGATTCGCCCAATCCTCCAGCGCACGGGCCGCGAGATGTGGGAGCTGCGCACGGAGATGGCCGGGCGCACGTTTCAGGTCATCCGCGCCTCGCACGAGGAAATCGCCGCCGAGCTGACGCCCGAGCAGCGCGAGGAGTTCGCGCGGTTGAACCGGGAAATGCGCGAGCGCCTTCGACTGCAAGGCCCGCCGGGACCGAAGGGCTTGCCGCCGATGAAAGGGCCGGGGGTGTTCAGCGCGCCGGCTCCCAAGGGCGAGCCGAAGAGCTTGAAGGAGGGGGACAAGTGAGCCTTTCCCGCCAGTCAGTCACGGTTCGAGCCACCGCCGGGAAGAGCGGCGCTGAAGCGACCGCAGTCCAGACGCTGGCGCGGCACTCCTGCGGCCACGAACCTCGCGAAGCGTTTGGACTGCGGTCGCTTCAGCACCGCTTTTGGGCGTCCCTGCTCACGGCATTGGTTGCAACCAGCTTTGCCGCCGAGTCGCCGAAACTGGCCGACGTTGACGGCAAGCTTCACGACCCGCTCAAGTCCGCCGCCGCTCGCAAGGCCACCGTCGTCATCTTCACCTTGCCCGACTGCCCCATCGCCAACGCCTTTGCGCCCGAGATCAACCGCCTCGTCGCGGACTACTCGGCGAAGGGCGTCGGCATCTACCTCGCCCATGTGGACCGCGACTTGACCACCGCCGACGCTCGCAAGCACGCGAAAGACTTTGGCATCCAGTGCCCCGTGCTCCTCGACTCCCAGCACGCGCTCGTGAAAACCCTCGGCGCGACCAAGACCCCGCAGGCCTTCCTCCTCGGCCCCGATGGCAAGACCCTCTATCGCGGGCGCATCAACAACCTCTTCGCCGACTACGGCACGCGCCGCCAGGCCGTCACACAGCACGACCTGCGCGCCGCGCTCGACGCCGTGCTCGCGGGCAAACCCGTTCCGCAGCCCGTCACCGAAGCCATTGGCTGCCACATCCAGACCATTTCCCAAACCAAGACCCCATGAAACTCCGCCTCCTCCTTGGCTTCGCCGCCGTCGCGTTGCTCGCTTTCGCCGTTCCGCGTGCGAAGTCCAACCCCAGACCCAAGACGCCAGACTCTAAGCCCTTGGCCTACTCACCGCGCCCGGCGAACACGCTTACCTTCACCAAGGATGTTGCGCCGATTCTCTTTGCCAACTGCGCCTCGTGCCATCGCGCCGGCGAGGTCGCGCCGTTCAATCTCACGAGCTACGCCGACGCCGCCAAGCGGGCGAAGACCATCGCCAGCGTCGTCGAGAAGCGCGTGATGCCGCCTTGGAAGGCCGCGCCCGGACCGGCTTACGTGGATGAGTGCCGCCTGACCGACGACCAGATCGGCCTCATCAAGCAGTGGACCGCCGAGGGCACAAAGGAAGGCAACCCCGCCGACCTGCCCGCGCTGCCGAAGTTCCCCGACGGCTGGCGCAACGGCGAGCCGGACCTCGTCATTGAGATGCCCGAGCCTTACACCGTCCCCGCCGAAGGCCGCGACATTTACCGCAACTTCGTCATCCCGACCGGCTTCAAGGAGGACAGATGGCTCTCCGCCGTCGAGATTCACCCCGGCAACCGCCGCGTCGTGCATCACGTCCTCGTCCACCTCGACGTCTCCGGCAAGGCCCGCGAGCTGGACGCCAAAGACCCCGGTCCCGGCTACCGCACCGGCGGCGGCGTGGGCTTCCCGAGCGCCGGGCAAATTGGCGGCTGGGCACCCGGCAACGTCGCGCGCCGCTCGCCCGACGGCATCGGCGTGAACGTCCCGAAGCACTCCGACATCGTCATCCAGGTCCACTACAACTTGAACGGCAAGCCCGAGACCGACCGCACCAAGATCGGCCTCTATTTCGCCAAGGCCCCCGTGGACAAGCGCGCCCGCCTCTTCCCGCTCGCCAGCCGCATCAGCATCCCCGCCGGCGATGACAACTACCGCGTCACTTCCACCATGCCCGTGCCCTCGGACGTGACGTTGCGCAGCGTGATGCCGCACATGCACCTGCTGGGCCGCGAGATGAAAGTCTTTGCCACACTGCCCAACGGGAAGGAAATCCCGCTCGTCCATGTGCCGGAGTGGGACTTCAACTGGCAGATGGGCTACGCGTTCAAGGAGCCGGTGAAACTCCCGCGCGGCTCGAAGGTCACGCTCGAAGCCCGCTACGACAACTCCGCCGACAACCCGCGCAACCCCAACTCCCCGCCCAAGCCCGTCCGCTGGGGCGAGCAGACCACGGACGAGATGTGCCTCGCCTACCTGAACTTCACCGTGGACAGCGAAAGGCTCACGCAGGGCAAGACCGTCCCCAGCATCACGGACTACCTGCGCAAGGCCGGCGAAGCGCGCAGGAAGAAGCAGGAGAAGTAGGCCCGCGCGACGCAACTGAGGGAGCGACCTTGAAGCCGTGGGCAGCCCAGCCGCTGCGTGCGCTCGGTTTCAGCTCAGGTGCTTGCCCGGCCCGAACGCGCTGCTACGCTCCCAGCCAGCCTTCCCGCGCATGAAAACCTTGCGGCTCTCCCTCTGGCATCTGGGCCTCTGGCTCGGGCTGGCGGCGTGCGCGGCGGCCATGTCCGTCTCCGTCTGCCTGCGCTACAACGAAATCGCCGGCACGGACAAGACGCCGGGGCACATCGCCCGCATCGCCGTCGCCGTCATGGCCGGGCCGATGGTCGGCCCCGTCGCCAATCCCGGCTCCACGGGCTTTCGCCGCCAGACCCTCGGGCTGACGGCCGGACTCGCCAGCGTGCTGCTCGTGAGCCTGAGTCCCTTCATCTTTCGCAAGGCTCCGGTGTCCAAGCCCGTCTTCGCGGTGGCCTGGGCCGGGTTCCTCCTTGCCTCGGTCATCTGGTTCTTCGGCGCAATCGTCTCGCTGGGCGCTTATCTCAGTTGAAGGCTGCTCGTCCGCATCCTGTGGAGCGCCGGTCTCCGACCCGGCAGGTTCTGCGCATGGAAGGTCCACGCCGGGTCGGAGACCGGCGCTCCGGCGCATGGGAAGCCGCGTTTTGCGCCAGTGTGACACAGTTTCCCTCAAAACCCGCCTCCTGATGTGTCAAACCTGCGCACTCATAAGCCAAATCCACATCCTTTTGGTCAAAATCCGCCCTCCCATGAGGCGAACGGGCCTCCCCATGAACCGAAGCCGCGCGCCCATGAATTGAACGCGCCCACCCCTCCGCCGGACGGGCTGGCCCATGACCCCAACGCGCCTACTCATGGATTCGATGCGCTTCCCCATGCACCGAACGCATCCGCTCATGCGGCCAACTCACCCCCTCAGCCACACCATTTCCATCCCCATGCAAAATATCTGCGTCCCGACCATTGACACGCGCAGGCTCGTTTGCTAGACCTCACACCGTTCCAAAAAGTTGCAGGCACTGAAGACCTGCGAGGCCGTTCCAGACAACTTAACTGACGCATCCGTATGCCCCGCATCCCTGAAAACGACCGGCTCGACGTGCTCGACGCCCATATCGGCCACTGGATCCAGGCCGACCTGCTCACCGGCGGCCCCGTCCTCATCCCCCTCAACACCGTCCCGCCCAGCACCTACGCGCGGGCGGACCTCGAAGCCGGCCGCGAGGCTTACGAGGACAAGACCAATGAAATCCTCGAACTCGACGAGACCACCCTCCCCGCGCTCCGCTCCGAGCGGGACGACCTCTTCGGCCTCAACGCCAAGGACAAGGACGGCGTCTGGTTCTGGCTCACCCAATACAAGGAAAACGTGGGCCTCCACGTCGGCCGCCGACACGCCCTGGCCCGCACCGTGCCCAACCTCGCCATCGTCACCCCCGCCGAATACCTCCGCATCATCCAGCGCTTCATTGACCATTGGGAAAAGGTCAACGCCGCCTTTCCCGCGCCCTTCGTGCTGGGCACCCTCACGCTCGCCGGCCTCATCACCAAGCGCGGCCTGATCGAGGACAAGCTCAAGGCCGTCGGCAAGGCCGAGGTGGACCTGAACGTGGCCCGCGAGGAGCGCGAGCAGATGTTTGGCGACGTGGCCGAAGAGGATCGCCGCGACGACAGCCTAATCACCCGGCTGGAGCAATACCACGGGACCATCAGCGTGAAGTTCCCCGGCGAGCCGATTGCCAACACCCTCCCACGCATCTTCCCGGACCAGCCCGCCCCGCTGCCCAAGTTCAAGTTCAACTGGCGCGACCTCGGCGGCGGCCAGCTCAAGACCTGGCTCGCCGACCCCGCCCTCGAAGACGCCACCACCCTCTACCTCAAGGAAGGTGCCGTGGAGCAAACCAAACCCTTCACCCCCGGCGTGGAAGACACCGTGACCGCCCAGACCTGGGCCGGCATCACCATGGTCGGCGAACTGGACGTGCTGGAGCTAAGGGATGGGGATGGGAAGACCATTGCGCGGGGGAGTAGGGATACGGGGCTGGCGGAACCCGCCTGAACACCAAGCTCTGCACGCTTATGCCTAAACCAAAGTCACACAAGATTGGTCGAGACGCACGGACTGGTGAGTTTATCACTGTAGCTGAAGCCCGCCGTCGAAAATCCACAGCCATTGTTCAGCATGTCCGTATTGGAACGAGGGGTAAGAAAAAGAGAAGCTAGCCCATCTGCGGGGCAACAAGCCTTCATCGCATTTGGCGCAACCGTCTCTGGCATACTCTTGTCTTCCCAGTCGCTCGAAGATTCTGTATGAATCGATAACCACTCTACCATGAGACTCATCGCAAAGCTCCAAAACTGAAATGCAACAACCATGAAACGCCTCTTCGCACTTCTTCCATTGTTTGCCATGCTCATCGGTTGCGCCACTCCTGCGACCCAAAAGGAACTCCTGACGATGGACTATGGTTCTCCACCGACAGACCATGAGGCCACGGTCAAAAAATATTTTGACGGCACTCTCTTTGATCCTTACTCAGCTCAATACGATTTCGGGTCGCCACAGCAATTTTGGGTCAAAGATGCACCTTTGGCGGGGGGCCGAATTTCTGCTGGCTACATGGTGCGTGTCAGCATCAATGCTAAGAACAGGTATGGAGCATATGTCGGCAAGAAAATGTATGGAGTCATTATCAAGAATGACCGCGTCATAAAAGTCATGCATGAATTCGAGTTGAACAATTTGAAGATGCAGTGAGCGCTTTTTGAAGCTTTGTAGCGGGGAAAACTGTCATGAAATTCGGATACCAATTCGAAAAGCTATCGAATGCGCGACGTGCGTTAATGTTGCCGCATCCACAGGGAGAAGCTGAAAGCATTGCGAGCGCATTTCATCACTGTTTGCTTGGCTTCCGCGATCTAGATGCCAATGCACTTGATGACGATGCTCGCCGTTGTGTTTCCAAAATCACAGAGTTCATGGATACAAAGGGAATTGAAGACACAACTGGGCGTGGAACATGGGCCATCAAGGCTGGACGCCTTACCAGTGACCAAAAGTTCGAGCTAACACAAGTTATTGACGAACTGGCGCATTGGTTTGAAAGCCGATACTATGGTTCACTTTGAAACTGGGGTTCGTCCTGCTGAGACGTCTCGGACTTCGTAGCCACTCTCCCTCACCCCTTCCCTCTCCCGCTGGGAGAGGGGGGTCACGCCGTCCGCCTCACTGCCGCCTCGAACGCCCGGTTTCACCACGCAGCGTGAAGCGCCTCCCCTCTCCCTCAGGGAGAGGGCCAGGGTGAGGGTGAAAAGCCCCGGCGTCTCCATCCGCTTCAGCATGGCCTGAACGCCCCGGCCCATGTGCTTCATTTGCTTACCCACCCATTTGCCTCACGCAAATGGTCGCAAAGGACGCAAAGATCGAGCCTGAAACAGTCCTTTGCGGCCTTCGTGCCCTTTGCGTGAGGCATCTGGCTTTCCCCCCGTCCCGCGCCCTGCCCAGCACCTTTAACTTCGTGGACGCTTTCCTTCAGCCCATCCCTCACCCCTTCACCTGCGCGAGCGCGTGGGTGAGGTAGGGTAGGAGCTGCTTCTTGCGGGAGACGACGCCGTCGAGCTGGAAGATGCCGGGTTCGAGCTTGGGGTAGTCCACCTTGTCCATGAAGCTCTTCGCACCGGCCAGCAGCAGCAGGGAGCTTTGCAGCACCACGTCGGTCACGAGCAGCGCGGCGAAGAAGTAGCCGTGCTCCGCGCGGTGCTCCTCCAGCGCGGCGAGCACGTCGGTCTTGCGCTTCCAGAACTGGTCGAAGCCCAGCTCCTCAATCTGCGCCACGCTGAAGGCGCGGCCACCTTCGAGGTATTCCTTGCAATCGGTGGTGATGGCCTGCGCGGCGGGCTTGGTGGTCAGCACGGAGCCGGAGGCGAAGAGCTTCTCGGTGAACTCGGTGGCGTTGACGCCGGAGATGGTTTCCAGCTTGCCGAGGATTTCCGCGTCGCGCGCGGTGGTGGTGGGCGAGGTGAGGTTGAGCGTGTCGGAGACGAGACCCGCGAGCAGCAGGCCCGCGATGCTGGGCGGCAGCTCGACACCGTAGCGGAAGAAGCAGTCGGCCACGATGGTGCTCGTCGAGCCGACGGGTTCGTTGCGGAAGAGGATGGGCTGCTGCGTGGTCAGCGCGCCGATGCGGTGGTGGTCAATGATTTCGAGGATGTCCACCTTGTCCGCGCCCGCGACGGCCTGAGAGAGTTCGTTGTGGTCCACGAGGATGAGCTTGCGGTCCACTTTCTTGAGAAAGTCGGACTTGGACAGGATGCCGATGGTGCGGCCCGAGTGGTCCACGACCGGGAAAGCCTGGAAGGCGGACTCGGTGGCGACGGCCTGCACGTCGGCGAGCGCCTCGTCCTCGCGGAAGGTGAGGAAGTGCTCGTGCAGCATGTGGCTCACGGAGATGGAGCCGCGGCAGAGCATCGCGGTGGTGGCGGTGTCGTGCGGCGAAAGGATGAGGCTGACCTCGTTCTTCTTCGCGGCCTCGATGGTCTTCGGCTCGACCTGCAAGCCGCCGGTGACGATGACCAGCCGCACGCGCTCGCGGATGGCGAGGTTCTGCACGTCCCAGCGGTCGCCCACGACGACGACGAGCTTGTCGTGCGGGTAGTTCGCGAGCCGTTCGGCGAAGGACTCCACGCCCATCGCGCCGATCATGAGGATGAGGTCTTCCTCGCGGTCCGGCTCGACGGAGAAAACCATCTTGCCCTCCAGCGTCCGCGTGAGATGACGGATGGAGGCGAGGACGCGGCGCGAGTCAAAGAGCCGGTTGCCGGGCGCGAAGAAGAACTTGCTCAACTTGAAGAGGGAGAGCAGGCCGCGGCAGGAGCGGTCCTCGTTGAGCACGGGCAGCACGCGGACGTTGCGCTCGTCCATGATGCCGAGCGCCTCGGAGACGGAGGCGTTGGGCGGCACGGCGATGACGTTGTGCTGCATCACGTCGCGCACCTTGGGCGAAACGTCGGAGACGAAGCGCGGCGGCGGGACGAGGAAGGATTTGAGGACAAAGTCAATGCGGTCGTTGGTGTCGCCGCAGCGCGCGGCCTCGACATTGCGCGTGCCGGTGCGGCGCTTGAACTCGGCGTAACCGATGGCCGAGCAGATGGCGTCGGTGTCGGGGTTCCGGTGGCCGATGACGAGGATGTCGCTCATGTGTGCCAGCGCGGATGGCGAAGGCGGGATTGCAATAGCCGCAGATGGGCGGGGTCGCAATGCTGAAACGCACAGGAGCGCGGCCTTCAGGCCGCAGAATGCTGCGACAGGGATGGCGTGTGGATAATTCCAACCGGTTTCGGCGAACGCATGTCTCTGCGGCCTGAAGGCCGCGCTCCCAGACACAAGCTTGCCGCCAGCCGGACTTCTGCCAAGACTCGCGCGTGCCTGACAACCGACTTCACTCCCGTCTGCACTGCTGGCTGCCGGTGCTGGCCGGGATTTTGCAACTGGCCTTGCTCGCCGGCTGCACCACCACGAAGCCCGGCGCACTGCTCAAGCGGCAGGGCGACGAAATCATCGTGGCCGGCCAGCTCTTCCACACGGGCACGCGCGTCGTGACGTGGATGGATCCGAACGGCTACGACGCCTACCGCAGCGAGCGTCGCTTCGCGCCGTTCGACCAGTCGTCGTGGGAAACCTCGAAGGTCGCGGTCGCCGCGCTCAAGACGCCGAACCGCTACGGCCTGCGCAAGGACGGCCTGACCGACGCGCAAGTCGAGCGCGTGCGCGGCGGCGGATGGGACCTGCCGCTGCTCCGCGAAAAGGTGGACCAGTTCGTCCTGCACTTCGATGCGTCCGGCACGAGCCGCCAGTGCTTCAAGATTCTTCACGATCACCGCTGCCTGAGCGTCCACTTCATGCTCGATCTCGACGGGACAATTTACCAGACGCTCGATCTCAAGGAGCGCGCGTGGCACGCGACGACCTCAAACACCCGCAGCATCGGCATCGAGATCGCGAACATCGGCGCGTTTTCGCCCGGCCAGCAGCGGATGTTCGAGGACTGGTATCAGCGCGACGACTCCGGCTGGCCGCGCGTGGTGGTGCCCACGCGCTTCGGCGAGAGCGGCATCCTCACGCCGAACTTCGTCGCGCGTCCCGCGCGGAAGGAGCCGGTGCTCGGTCCAGTGCAAGGCCGGCAGTTGCAGCAATACGACTTCACGCCCGAGCAATACGCCGCGCTCGTCAAGCTCACCGCCACTCTCTGCAAGGTGTTCCCCAACCTCCGCTGCGATTTTCCGAGGGGCGCGGATGGCAAGCTCATCACCGGCAAGCTGCCGGACGAGGAGTTGAGCAGGTATCAAGGCGTCCTCGGCCATTATCACATCCAGACGAACAAGGTGGATCCCGGCCCGGCGTTCCAGTGGGAGCACGTCATTGGTGGCGCGAAGAAGCTGCTGCGATGACGCACTTCAAGGCCATTGCCGCGATGTCGCTCAACCGCGTCATCGGGGACGGGAACAAGATTCCGTGGCATCTGCCGGAGGATTTTAGGTGGTTCAAGCAAACCACGCTTGGTCATGTGCTCGTGATGGGGCGCAAGACCTTCGAGTCCATCGGCAGGCCGCTGCCGGGACGCGAAACCATCGTCCTCAGCCGCACGGACTGGAGTCATCCCGGCGTGAAGATGGTCGCGAGTCTGGACGCAGTGGCTGCGTTGGCCGGTGAACGCGAAGTATTCATCTGCGGGGGCGCACAGATTTATGAGCAAGCGTTGCCGCTCTGCTCGGATCTCTTCCTGACGCTCGTGAAGCGCGAGGTCAAGGGCGACGCCTTCTTCCCCGCGTTCGAGGACCGCTTCGAGCTGGCCGCCGAGCTGCGCGACACGCCGGAGTTCAAAGTCCTTCACTATCGGAACCGTGGCCTCTCCTCCGATCCATCGTCGCTCGCCGCCGCGTGACCCGGCGGGCGCGACACGGACGTTGTTCAAACAGACGTTCGGTCACGCGCCCACGCACCTGGTCAAAGCGCCGGCGCGGCTGGAGCTGCTCGGCCATCACGCGGAGTGGAATGATGGCCTGGCGCTGGCCGTGGCGATTGACCGGCACCTGTGCCTGGCCAGCACACCGCGCACGGACGGGCGCATCGAGGTCGTCACGTCCGCCTATCCGCAACGCGAGCTGTTCTGGCTGAGTCAGTTCACGGACAACCCCGACGTGCCGTGGACCGGGCTGCTGAAGGCGGCGCTCCGAGAGTTGCGTGCGCGCGGGGTCCACTTCGGCGGCTTCAACGCGGCGGTGCACAGCGAGATTCCACCGGGCGCGGGCTTCGGCAGCTCCGGGGCGCTGCTTGCAGCCGTCGCACTCACGGTGCGGCAGCTCTATCCGCACAAGCTCACGGAGTCCGGCTCGGTCATCCGGCGGCTCGGACGCGGGCGAATGCCCGCCCCAACGGACTTGGAGCGATTGCGGATGGCGGGGCTTTGCCGGCAGGCGGGGGAAGGCGTCGCCGGTGATGCCGGCGGCATGCTCGACGTGGTGCCGACGCTCTGCGGCAAGGAGTTCAACGCGGTGCTGGTGGACACGCAGCACGGCACGGTGGAGGCGCTACCGCTCATCGGCGAGCTGGCGGTGATCGTGTGCGACACCGGGCGGCTCAGTCCCGTCGTGGAGGCGCGCTCCGCCGCGCTGCGCTACCACTGCGCGGCGGCGGCGCGGGCGCTGGGAGTGAAGTCGCTGCGGGCCGTGGACCCATCGCAGCTCAAGGCCGCGCGGCATCAACTCAGCGCGTGCCAGCACGCGTGCGCCTATCACATTGTCGGCGAGAACCAGCGCGTCGTGGCCGCCGAACGGGTGCTGCGCGGCGGGGACTTGGAGCAGCTCGGACAGTTTCTGTTCCAGAGCCATGAGAGCGCGCGGGAGTTTTTCCAGAACAGCTCGCCGGAAATGGATTTGCTCGCGGACCTGGCCCGCGCGCAGCCGGCGTGTCTGGGTGCGCGGCTCGGCGGCCACGGCTTCGGCGGCCACACGGTGAATCTCGTGCTGTGGAACGAGGCGGATGAGTTCTGTGAGCGGCTGGAAGCTGGCTACGTGAAGTCCACCGGACGGAAGCTTCAAACGATGCGCTGCCGCGTGGTGGCCGGCGCAAGCGCCGTGTAGTCGCAACCTTCAGGTTGCGAATCGGGGATCAGCTCAAACACGCGCAGGCGGAAGCCCGCGCCTACGGGGTCGCCGCGCCGCTTGCCTCAATCACGCCCAGGTCGCCGATGAGTTCGGTGAGCATCGCGGGAAGTTCGTCAGCCGGCACGGGCAGATACTTGCCGGTGGCGGTGGCGACAACCTGCCCGGCGGCATCGCGCAGCTCCGCCTTCGCCTCGAACATCTTGTTCCGCCGGTTCGTGACCAGCTCGGCGGTGACGAGCAGTTCCTCGTCCGGTTTCGCAGGCCGCTGGAAACGCACCGTCATCTCCGCGCAGTAGGCGAAGCGCCGCGTTCCCACCGCCACCGCCCAGACCATGATCTCGTCGAGCACGGTGGCGAGGATGCCGCCGTGCGTGACGCCCTTGAAGCCGATGTGCTCGGCGCGCGGCGTGAAGCGGGTGTGGACACGTTGCTCCTCCGCGTGAAAGCGCAGCCGCAGGCCGTGGATGTTTGACTCCCCGCAGACAAAGCAGGAGCGCGTGTGCGGCAGGTGGGTCATGCCGGGAAATCGCGACCGTCAGACGGTCATGATTTCCTTCTCCTTCGTGGCGAGGTGCGCGTCGAGCTTGGCGATGTATTGGTCGGTGAGCTTCTGCACCTCCTTCTCCGCCGTCTCCACCTCGTCCTCGGAGACGCCACCGCCCTTGCCTTCCTTCTTGAGCGCCTCCAAGGCATCGCGGCGGATCTGGCGGATGGCGACCTTGCCGGTCTCGGCCATCGCCTTGACGGTCTTGACGAACTTCTGGCGCGTCTCGGTGCTGAGGTCGGGCAGGACGATGCGGATGAACTTGCCTTGCACGGCGGGATTGAGGCCGAGGTTGGCCTTTTGAATGGCCTTCTCAATGGGGCCGACGCTGCCCTGGTCCCACGGCTGGATCATCAACATGCGCGACTCCGGCACGGAGATGTTCGCCAGCTCGCGGATGCGCATCATCGAGCCATAGACCTCCGCCTGGATGTTCTCCACCAGCGCGGGCGAGGCCTTGCCCGTGCGCACGCCGGAGAACTCATGCTCCACGTGCTGCTCGCTCTTGATCATCTTTTCCTCTGCGTCCAACAAAACGTCGTCGAGTGCCATGCGCGGAAGCTAGGGTTCCCGGCGCGAAGTTCAAAGTTCAAAGTTGCCCGGCTCACTTCAACAGCGGACGGAGCCGTGCCCACGCTTGATGGGCGTCGCGCAGCGATTCCAATCGGGCAAGGTGCGTGGCAGCGGCCTCGCGCTGGAGGGGAATCAGGTCGGCGACGGTGGCGTCACCGACGGACACGCGGGTTTCGACGAGCGAGGCGAGGCGCGCGAGACGTGGCACGACTTCTCCCTGCAACTGCCGCGCGTGTGCGAGGCTGGCGGCGAGTTCGCCGTGCGCGGCGCGCAGGTCGGTTTCCAGGTCGGCTTGTGATCGCACTGCGCGCGCTTCGGCGACGGTCTGCAAGACGCGGGCTTCCTTCTCCCGACCTTGCTTCCTGTCGAACACGGGGAGCGGCAGGCTGAGGCCCACGTCGAAGCCGTTGCGGCGCGTCGCCTCGTCGCGACGGAAAAGCAGCTCGAAGGTCAGGTCCGGCACGCGCTCGGCGCGGGCCAGGGCCACGCGGGCGCGCGCGGCGGCGGTTTCGGCTTCGGCCTGCGCGAGCGCGGGATGCGCGGCCAGCTCGGCGACGATGGCTTCGAGCGCGGGCAGTTCCAGGCCGGCGTCCAAGGTGCCGGCGAGTGAGTGGACAACAGACCGCGATGGCCCGAGTGCGGCGGACAGCGCCGCGAACGCCTGCCCGCGCAACGCAGTGGCGCGGGCCAGCTCGGCACGGGCGCGGGCGAGTTCCAGTTCAGCGCGCTCGACCTCATCCGCCGCCACGTCACCGCCAGCGAGGCGGACGCGGGCCAGGCGTGCAGACTCGGTCGCGGCGTCCACCAGCCGGGTGTTCAATCGGTGGGCTTCGTCAGCAAACAGTGCGGTGGCAAACGCCCCGTGCGCGCGGCGGCGTGTCTCGCGGGTCTTCGCGGCCAGTTCGTGCTGCAGGGCCTCGCGTTCGCGTTCGTGGACTTCGCGCGCGGCAGTCAGGCGCTTGCCCAACGGCACGCGCTGCGCCGCGCCGACGAGGAACGCCGGGTCGCGCGGCGCGGACTCGACGCGGGCGATGGCCTCGGGGTTGGGCGGGCGCGTGGCCTGCTGAAGCCGGCCATCGGCGGCGGCGACTTGCGCGCGCGCCTCGGCCAGCGCGGGGCTTTGCCGCTCAGCCAGTTCGAGCGCGGCGGAGAGCGTGAGGTTGGTCAGCGCGGCGGCGTTGGCGGTGACACCGGTGGCAGACAGCCACGCGGCGAGGAGGAGGGATTTTTTCATGGTTGCCTCAGCTTGCTTGAGTGAAGGGTCGGCCCAGCCGCAGATACAGCGCGGGCACGATGACCATGTTCAGCACCATCGAGGTCAGCAGGCCGAACAGGATGACGATGGCCATCGGGGTCTGAATTTCGTTGCCGGGCTTTTCTCCGCCGAGCGCCAGCGGGATGAGCGCCAGCCCGGCGGCGAGCGCGGTCATCAGGATGGGCACGAGCCGCTCCAGCGCGCCGCGCCGGACGGCCTCGCGGAAGTCCGTGACGCCCTCGTGTTCCTGCAGGTGCCGGATGTGCGCGACGAGCATGATGCCGTTGCGCGTGGCGATGCCGAACACGGTGATGAACCCGATGAGCGAGGCGACGCTCAACACGCCGCCGCCCACGAACACGCCCGCCACCCCGCCAATCAGCGCGAGCGGCAGGTTGAGCATGATGAGCGCGGCGTCGCGCGCGGACTTGAAGGCGAGGTGCAGCAGGAAGCCGATGCCGATGACCACGCCGAGGCTCACGAGCGTGAGCGTGCGGCCCGCCTCGGCGGCGCTCTCGAACTGCCCGGCGTATTCCACGCGGAAGCCGCCCGCCGCGCCGACGATGGGGTTCACGAGCTTCTGGATGTCCTGCACCACGCCGGTCACGTCGCGCCCCGCGACGTTGCATTGCACGACAATCTTCCGCTCGACCTGCTCGCGCAGAATCTGGTTCGGCCCGGTGTCGCGCTGGATGCGCGCGAGCGAGCGCAGCGGCACCTTCGCGCCGGCGGGGGTGTCCACCATCAGGTCGCCGAGAGTGTCGAGGGACCAGCCGCCGGCATCGGCGAGCCGCACCACCAGGTCATACGCGGCCTGGCCTTCCAGCACGCGCGTCGCCTTCACGCCTTGCAGCGAGGCTTCCACCGTGCGCGCCACGTCGCGGATGGTTAGCGCGTGCCGGGCAATCTCGGCGCGGTCGAACTTGATTTTGAGCACCGGCACTTCCGTTTGCGTTTCGACGGACAAATCCACGACGCCCGCGACGCCCTGCATGGCTTGGCGCGACTTCTCGGCCAGCGCGCGGAGCCGGTAAAGGTCCGGGCCGAAAATCTTCACCGCGATGTTCGCGCGCGTGCCGGAGAGCATGTGGTCAATGCGGTGCGAAATCGGCTGGCCGATGGTGATGTTCATGCCCGGCACGGTGGAGAACGCGTCGCGCAACGCCTGGAGGAGCTCCGCCTTGCCGCGGCCCTTCATCGCGATGGACACGTCGAGTTCGGAGGCCTCGACGCCCTGCGCGTGCTCGTCCAGTTCGGCGCGGCCGGTGCGGCGCGCGACGGAGACGACTTCGGGAAAACTCAAAAGCGTCTGCTCCACCACCCGGCCCAACGCGTCGGATTCCGCGAGGGACGTGCCGGGCAGCGTCACGGCGCTGATGGTGAGCGAGCCTTCGTTGAACTCCGGCAGGAACGCGCGGCCCATGCGCGTCGTGGCCAGCAGCGCCACTGCGAGCACCACGACGGCCGGCACGGTGAAACGCCACGGGTGCGCGAGCGCGCCTTGCAGGACGGGCGCGTAGCTGGCCTTGAGCCATTGCACGAACTTAGGCTCATGCTCCGCCAGCACGCCCCGGCTTTTGGGCAGCAGGAAATAGCACAGCACCGGCGTGACCGTGACGGCGACGATGAGCGACGCGCCGAGCGCCACGAGGTAGGCGACGCCGAGCGGCTGCAGCAGGCGGCCCTCGACGCCCCCGAGGAAGAAGATGGGGATGAACACCAGCGCGATGATGAGCGTGGCGAACACGATGGAGCTCCGAATCTCCACGCTCGCGTCGAACACGACCTGCAGGATGGGGCGACGCCTGGCTTCCGGCTTGTGGTGGTTGTCGCGCAGCCGGCGGAAGACGTTCTCCACGTCAATCACCGCGTCGTCCACCAGCGCGCCGATGGCGATGGCCATGCCGCCGAGCGTCATGGTGTTGATGGACGCGCCGAACCATTTCAACGTGAGCACCGCCGTCAGCAGCGACAGGGGGATGGCGGTGAGCGTGATGAGCGTCGCGCGGAAGTTCCCGAGGAACAGCAGGACCACGACCGTCACCAACACCACGCCTTCGAGCAGCGCGGCCTGCACGTTGTGGACGGCCACGGAGATGAAGTCCGCCTGGCGGAAGATGTCGGTCTTGAGCTTCATGCCGGCGGGCAGCTTGGCGCTGATGTCCGCGAGCGCGGCGTCGAGGCGTTTGGTGAGTTCGAGCGTGTTCGCGCCGGGCTGCTTCTGGATGCCGAGCAGGACGGCGGGCTTGCCCATCGCCGAGCCTTCGCCGCGCTTCTGCGCCTCGCCAATTTTCACCTCGCCCAGGTCGCGCACGAGCGTGGGCACGCCCTCGCGCGCGGCGACAGTGGTCGCGCCGATGTCCTCCAGCGAGCGGACGCGGCCCACACCGGTGACGAGCCACTCCGCGCCGCGCTCGTTGATGATGCCGGCGGAGACGTTCTCGTTGGCCTCCTCCAGCGCGCGGACGACCTGGTTCAGCGTGACGCCGTGCGCCTGCAAGGCGGCGGGATTGATGACGACCTGGAACTGCTTCTCGCCGCCGCCGATGGGCGTCACCTGCGCCACGCCGGGCACAGCGAGCAGGCGTCGTCGAATGGAAACCTCCGCGTGGCTGCGCAGCTCGGCGGGCGTGTGCTGGTCGGAGGACAGCGCGAGGAACAGGATTTCGCCCATGATGGACGATTGCGGGGCGAGCACGGGGCGTTCGACCTCGGGCGGGAGTTCCGCGCTCACGGCTCCGATTTTCTCCGCGACGGTCTGCCGCGCGTGGCGGATTTCCGTGCCCCACTCGAATTCCACCCACACGACGGAAATGCCGACGGCGGTGGCCGAGCGCACGCGGCGCACGCCGGCCGCGCCGTTGACGGCGGTTTCCACCGGGAACGTGACCTGGGTTTCAACCTCCGTCGGCGACATGCCGTGTGCCTCGGTGATGATGGTGACGGTCGGCGCGGTGAGGTCGGGGAACACGTCCACCGGCATGCGCGTGGCCGTATGAATGCCGAAGGCGGTGAGCACCAGCGCGGCGACCAGCACCAGCGCGCGATTGCTCAAGGCCCATTGAATGAGCTTGTCCATGTGCGTTCCTCAGTGCGCGTGGCCGTGGGCGGGGATGACGCCGGAGATGGACGAGAGCCGGATGGCATACGCGCCCTTGGTGACGACGCGCTCGCCCGCCTTCAACCCGTCGAGCACCTGCACAAAGCCCGCGTCGCGCAGGCCGGGCTTGATGTCGCGCTTGTCAAACGTCTCGCCGGACAACTGCACGAACACGACGAGCTGGTCGCCCTCCTCGACGAGCGCGGACTCGGGGACGGCGAGGGCGTCCTCCGCGCGGCCGGTTTCCAGTTGCAGCGTGACGAACTCGCCGAGGCGCAGGCGGCCGGCCGGGTTCGGCAACTCATAGACCAGCGGCACGGTGCGCGTAGCGGGGTTCACCTGCAGGCCGGTGAAGACCAGCCGCCCGCCGCCCTCGCCGGTGACGGGCACGATGCGCCCGCGTTCGCCGGGCAGTTCGAGCACGGCCTGCTTCGGCTCGGGCAGCTTGCGCGCGCCCGCTTCGGGCACCTTCGCTTCGAGGAACACGCGGCTGGCGTCCAGCACGGTGAAGATGACCCGGTCGGCGGCAAGCTGCTCGCCCACGGCCCCGACAGACACCGCCACGACCGTGCCGGCGATGGGCGACTTCAACTCGATGACGGCGGGCGCGACGGGACCGGTGAGTGATTGCGAGGCGCGCATCGCCGTGGCGGCCTCGCGGTAGGCGGCTTCCACGACGAGGGCGGCGGCGTGCTTCGCCTTCGCGTCCTTGAGCGCGAACTCGGCCTCCTGCAACTCGCGTTCGGGCCGGGCCTTCGCGGCGACGAGCGTTTGCAGGCGCTTGAGCGTCACCTCGGCCTGCTCGATGGCGAGCTTGGCGCGGGCGAGTTCCGCGCCGGCCTCCACCGCGCGCGTGGTGAACTCCGCGACGCGCGCGGCGGTCTCGGCTTGGCGCGCGGCGTGTTCGAGCGCGGTGGACGGGGCGAAGGCCGGCTGCAACAGCGCCACCGTCTGTCCGGCAGTCACCGTGTCACCGATGGTGGGCAGCGGCTTGCCCGCCGGCGCGAGCAGGCGTCCGCCCTGCGGCGTGGCGACCTGCGCGAGCGAGCCGGGCCGCGCGGCGACGACCGCCGGCACGCGCACGCGCTCGACGAGGCGGCGCTTCCCGACGGGTTCGGCCTGCGAAAGGATTTTCCACTGCTGCTCCTTGAGGAAGCTCACGCCCTCGGGCGCGTCGGAAATCTCCGCGTGCTGCGCCGCGTGCGCGTCCGCGAACGCCTCGACCACGCCGAGCGCGACGGTGTCGTTGGTGCCGTCCACGGGCACGAGGAGCGTGACCTGCCACATGCCCGGCTTGGGGAACGTGAGGGCGGGCAGGTAGATGCCAGGCTTGGCGGGCTTGGCTTGCGGATGCTCCAGCGCGGCGTCGCCCTGCCGCAGGAGAAACTTCACCGGCCCCTCGCGGCGCGGCTCCAGCGTCTTCAAGTCCGTGACGTGCGTGACGAAGGTCGTGGGCTTGCCCACGACGGCGGCCTTGTGCTCGGCGAAGACCTCGTGGCGGTCGGACCAGACGGTGATTTGCGCGGTCTTGTCCGCGTGCTCGTGCTCGTGGCCGCCCTTGGCGTCGTGCGCGTGGCCGTGGTCAGCGGGGCGTTGGCAGCCGGCGAGGAAAGAAATTGAGATGGCGAGGACGGCGGCGGCGGGCCGCAAAAGATTTGAGTTCATGGCTGGCGGAAACTGCATTCGCCCGGTCGGAAAGCCTCCGGCAAGGGCCGTGTCCGGGCACACCACGGCTGCCGGCACGCCAAGGCTGGCGTGTAACGAGGGAGGGAATCAGGCCAGCGGCGGAGCGCGCGGACCGGAGGGAGGGGAGAAATCTGCGGGGGGCGGGGACGGGGCGGCTTGGACCGGCAGCTCGCGCATCACGGCAGCGGGCGGGGTCACCAACGCAGCCTGCCAGACCACCAACAGCGGAGCGTCGAGCAGCACCTGTCGCTTGGAGAGGAACTTAGAGCCGTGGTCGCCGGCGAAGTGGTGATGGTCCGCGTCGCCGTCAGAGGGGTGCTCGTCCGTGTCAGCGTGATGGTGGTGCGCCGCGTGGGCCTGCGCGTGCGCGTGCGTTGCCCCGGTGTCGCAATGCGCCTCGGTGAGAAGATGGAACGGCAGCCAGAGGATGCACGCGGTCAACGCGGCCACCACGAGCCAGCGGGCGCTGGCGCGGAGCGGACGGTGGAGCAGTTGCATGGCGGCGAAAATGGCGGCCCTCGCGGAGCGAGTCAAGTTGTGACTCGCGGGGAGCCGCGTGATTCGCGCGCAACCTGGCGCTGGCGGAAGATAGTTTGAACATCCCGCGCTCCGCTCCGCCTATAGGAAGGTGCCAAACTTCTCCGACTACGTCGCGCAGGGCAACGCGTGGCTGTTCCTGCCCGCCGCCGTGCTGCTGGGCGCGTTGCACGGCCTCGAGCCGGGCCACAGCAAGACCATGATGGCCGCGTTCATCATCGCGATTCGCGGCACCGTCGCACAGGCCGTCCTGCTCGGCCTCGCGGCCACCGCGTCCCACACCGCGCTCATCTGGGTGCTGGCGTGGGTGGGCCTGCACTATTCCGGCAAGGTCACGGCCGAGGCGGCGGAGCCATACTTGCAGGCCGCGACCGGCGTCATCGTCATGGCGATGGCCGCATGGATGGCGTGGCGCGTGTGGCGCTCGCAGCAGCCCAGCAAGCACGGCCCGCACGGCGGCCCGGTGCTGCGCGCGGCGGACGGCTTCGTGGAGGTGAGCGTGTTCGAGGATGGCGTGCCGCCCCGCTTCCGGTTGTATTTCTTCGACGTCTCGCGGCGGGCCGTCGCACCGCCTGCGGAGGGCGGTGTTCAATGTGAAACCATCCGCCCGGAGCAGCGGGCCGGCGGCAGCGGTCAGGTCTTCCGCTTCAAGTCAGCGGACGCGTATCTCGAAGCCACCGAGGAATTGCCCGAGCCGCACGAGTTCGACCTGAAACTGACTCTCACCGACGGCGGCCAGACCACCACGCACGCCACGCAGTTCGTCGAGGAGCACGGGCACGACCACGCTCACAGCCACAGCCACGGCCCCGGTCATGGCGATGACCACGCGCACAGCCACAGCCACGGGCCGGGCGAACCGGTGGCACACGAATTCCACGACGAAGACGAGCACAGCCGGGAACACGCGCGCGAGTGGCAGCAACGCTTCGCGGGCCGCGACGTGACCACCGGGCAAATCATCCTCTTCGGCCTCACCGGCGGGCTGCTGCCCTGTCCCTCCGCCTTTGCGGTGCTGTTAATCTGCCTGCAACTCAAGCAATTCGCCCTCGGCTTCGCGCTGGTGCTTGCGTTCAGCCTCGGCCTCGCCCTGACGCTCGTCACGGTCGGCGCGCTCGCCGCGCTGTCCGTCCGGCACGCGACGAAGCACTATCAGGGTTTCCACACGCTCGCCGCGCGCCTGCCCTACGCCAGCGCGGCACTGATGCTGGTCATCGGCGCGCTCGTGCTGGCGCATGGGGTGAAGGCCTTGATGCGATAAGACAACGCCGAATGGGGTGCGATCCTTCCCCGTGTCAAAGCCGGGTGGCAGACGCCCGCTGCTCACGCGTGCCCTGAGCAGCCGCACGCCTGCTGGAGCGCCTTGAGCAGCCTTTCCGGCTCGCACGGCTTCGGGAGCACCTCGCCGATGCCGAGGGCCTGCAAGGTGACGAGCTTGTCGTCCAACTGCGAGCCGGAGAGCACGATGAACTTGAGCTGTTCGTCCAACACCCGCAGGGAGCGGATGAGTTCCGGGCCGTCCATCACGGGCATGTCCACGTCGGTCACGACGGCCTTGATAGCGTCGCGCTGTTCGAGGTAGCGGCGCACCGCCTTCTCGCCGTTGCCGGCCACGACCACGCGGTAGTTGTGCAGTTCGAGGATTTCCTTGGCCATCGCCTGCATGGCCGGCTCGTCGTCCACCAGCAGGATGGTTTCGCCGCAGCCGCGCGGGAGCTGGTCCTCCACGGCGGCGAGCGCGTCGGCATCCACCTGCTCCGCCGCCGGCAGGTAAACCTTGAACGTGGTGCCCTTGCCGACCTCGCTCGCCACGGTCATGCAGCCGCCGTGGCTTTGGACGATGCCCTGCACGGTGGACAGCCCGAGGCCGGTGCCCTTGCCGACGGGCTTGGTGGTGAAGAAGGCATCGAAGATGCGGCCAAGGATTTCGGGCGGGATGCCGTCGCCCGTGTCGGTGGCGGTGAGCAGCACATGGCGCCCGGCCTTCGCCAGCGGGATGGTCTGCGCGTCGGCCTCGGTCAACGTGACGTTCTGCGCGCCGAGCGTGAGCGAGCCGCCCTTGGGCATGGCGTCGCGCGCGTTGACGGAGAGGTTGAGCAGCACCTGATGGAGCTGCGTGGCGTCGGCCAGCACGGGCCAGAGGTCAGGGCCGATGTTCTGCTGGAACTGGATGTTGCGTGGGAAGGTCTCCTGGATGATGTGGCCCATGTCCTTGACCAGGTGGCGCACCTGCACGAGGCCGCGCGCGTCGTCGGTGCCCCGTCCGAAGGTGAGCAGTTGCTTGACGATCCCCGCGCCACGTTGCGCGCCGCCCTCGATGAGCGCGATGATGCCCTGGTCGCCGGGCGCGGTGAGCTTGAACTTCAGCAGGCCCGCCGCCATGAGGATCGGGGCGAGGATGTTGTTCAAGTCGTGCGCGACGCCGCCGGCCAGCGTGCCGATGGCTTCCATGCGCTGGGCGCGGAGGAACTGCTGCTCGATGCGCGCGCGCTCCTCCTCCGCGAGCAGCAGGGAAACCACGTTGGCGACGGCGATGGCAAACGTCTGCTCGTCCGCCGTCCATTGCCGGGCCGGGCCGACGTGCTCGCAGCAGACGACACCCGCCACACTGCCAATGACATTGATGGGCGCGTCGAGCATGGACGAGATGCCGGCCGGCCGGAGATAGACTTCAGCCAGCTCCGCCGTGCGTGGATCGCGGCAAGCGTCGGTCGCGGCAATGACGTTTCCCGCCTCCAACGCGCGGAAATAGGAAGGTAACTTATCGGCTGGCAGCACCGTTCCGCTGGAGTGGGACTGGGTGGTCCGCTCAAACAGTTCCTGACAGACCAAGTCCCGGCGATTGCGGTCATAATGCCAGATGGCAACCCGTTCGACTTCCAGCGTTCGGGCGGCGATCTCGGTGACTTCGCGCTTGAGTGCTCCCGTGTCGAGCTGGCGCAGGGCAAAGGCCTGGGTCAGTTCCAACAGGGCAGTCGCCTGCCGGGTTTGGCGCTCGTTGGCGGCGCGCATTTCCTCCTGGGCCTGCTTGCGCTCGGTGATGTCAATCGCGCCCACCGCGATCTGCGCCACCCGCCCCTCGGCGTCGCGGATGGGGCCGCAGCCGAAGTCGCCCGACCTCGTCTGGCCGCCGCCCAAGCGGTATTCCAGGTCGCAGCGCACGAAGGATCCGGCGGCGGCCTGTTGCAGGGCGGCCTGAAGCTGCTCCTTGAATTTTTCTCCGCCCGCCCACCAGTAGGTCTCCGGCAACGGCACGCCCAGCACGTCCTCGCGACGGAGCTTGGCCCGCTCCAGCGGCGTGCGGTTGATTTCCAGCACGCGGAAGTTCAGGTCCAGCACGGCGACGGAGAGGTGGAGGTTGTCCAGCACCTCGCGCAACTGCCGTTCGCTCTGCCGGAGTTCCTGAATCTCGCGGCGGCGCGCGGCAAGGCTCAACACGACGACCACGGTGCAGGCCGCCGCCAGCACCATGACAACCAGCACGGCCCAATACAGGCGGTGGATGCTGGCGTGGATGCGGTCGGCATAGGCGGCGACGTTGCCGTGGTTGTAGTTAAGCAGTTCCTCCGCCGCGTTCACCGCCCGGTTGTAAGCCGGAACCAGGTCGCGGACGAGAAAGGCGGCGCTCCCGGCGCGGTCGCCCGCCCGGATGAGCGCCTCGTATTGGCCCCGCTGTCTGACAAACTCCGCATACTCGCGCTTGACCTGCCCGAGCAGGTCCTTGTCCTCGTTGGGGGCAATGAAGATGGTCGCCTCGTAATCCTTGACGGCCTTTTCGAAAGCCGCGTCCGCCGTGCGCACGATGGAAAAGTTTGGCTCCTGCGCCTCCTTCGTCTCGACCATGGCCGCCACCATCGCGAAGCCGATGCTGCGGGACATCGCCCCGCGCATGGCGTGCGCCGCGATGGTGCCCGGCACCGCGTCGCTGGTAATAAGTTCGCTACCGCGCTGCACCTGCCGCCCGCTCCAATAAGCCACGGCGGCGAGCAGAATGAACAGGACCACCAATGCAATCGCGGCGACTCGCAGGCGCAGGGTGACTTCGCGGCGGTCTCTCATGGCGTGGTCCACAGTGCCACGCGCCGGCGGTTGGACAAGTTCTTTTGTGCCAGCGGGAGCAATTTACGGCCAGCCAAACCGCCGGCCAGCGCGCGAAGCCGCGCTCAGTTCGTCACGAGCGTGCCGACTTTCTCGCCCATGACCACGCGCTTGATGTTGTGGGGCTTGAAGAGGTCGAAGACGATGATGGGCATCGCGTTGTCCATGCACAGCGCGAAGGCGGCGGAGTCCAGCACCTTGAGCTGCTGCGCGAGCGCGTCGTGGTAGCTGATCTGCGTGTAGCGCTTGGCGGCGGGGTTCTTCTTGGGGTCGCTGTCGTAGATGCCGTCCACCTTGGTGGCCTTGAGGATGACGTGCGCGTTCATTTCGTTGGCGCGCAGGGCGGCGGCGGTGTCGGTGGAGAAATACGGGTTGCCCGTGCCGCCGGCGAAGATGACGACGCGGCCCTTCTCGAGGTGGCGCACGGCGCGGCGGCGGATGAACGGCTCGGCCACCTGCGTCATGCTGATGGCGCTCTGGACGCGGGTGGGGACGTTCTGCTTTTCCAGCGCGTCCTGGAGGGCGAGGGCGTTGATGACGGTGGCGAGCATCCCCATGTAGTCGCCGGTGGC
>Ga0172367_10001106_pt1 | contig 40487 bp, 30 predicted proteins | sample Lak10m_FD_114542 | JGI IMG/M metagenome (GOLD analysis project Ga0172367, IMG submission 114542) | Freshwater microbial communities from Kabuno Bay, South-Kivu, Congo - kab_022012_10m | ecosystem: Environmental > Aquatic > Freshwater > Lake | place: Democratic Republic of the Congo: South-Kivu... | reverse complement strand
TTGCTCGCCGCCCTGCTCGCCACCCAGTCCGCCACCGCCGCGAGCTGGCCTGCTTGGCGTGGGCCAAATGGCGACGGGATCTCCACCGAGCAGAACCTCCCCGTGAAGTGGAGCAAGGCTGAGAACGTTCGCTGGCGCGTGCCCCTGCCCGAGGCCGGCAACTCCACGCCCGTCGTCTGGGGTGACAAGATTTTCGTCACCCAGGCGGTGGGTGACCGCCGCACGCTCATGTGCTTCAACCGCGCCGACGGCCAGCAGCTTTGGCAGGTCGGCGTCACCACGCGCGAGAAGGAGCCAACGCACAGCACCAACCCCTATTGCGCTGCGTCGCCGGTCACCGATGGCGAACGCGTCATCGTGTCCTTCGCGAGTGACGGGTTGTATTGCTATGACTTCAGCGGCAAGGAGCTGTGGAGGCGCACAGACTTGGGCCGGCAGATTCACATCTGGGGCAACGCCGCGTCGCCGGTCATTTACCAAAACCTCTGCTTCCTCAACTTCGGCCCCGGCGAAACCACCTATCTGCTCGCCGTGGAGAAGACGACCGGCAAGACCGTCTGGAAGAACGAGGAACCTGGCGGTGATGCCGGCGCGCCGCCGCCCGCGCCCAAGGATGCTGCTGCCGACCCGAAAAATGCACCGCGCGCCAAGTGGGTTGGCTCCTGGACTACGCCCGTGATCGTCCGTGAAGGAGATCGCGACTCGCTGCTGATGTCCTGGCCGGGCCGCGTCTGCTCGCTTGATCCCGCGACCGGCAGGCAACGCTGGACCTGCGCCGGGTTGAACCCGTTGGTTTACACCTCTCCGCTGCACGCCAATGGCATCGTCGTCAGCATGGGCGGCTACAACGGCATGGCGCTGGCCGTGCGCGCCGGCGGTGCGGGCGATGTCACCTCGTCGCACCGCCTCTGGCACCATCCGCGCTCGCCGCAGCGCATCGGCTCCGGCGTGATTCACGAGGGTCACATCTACATTCACAACGACCCCGGCACCGCCATGTGTCTTAACCTCGAGACCGGAAAGGAGGTCTGGAACGAGCGGCTCAAGGGTGAGTCCGCCACCGGCGCAAACTGGAGCAGCGTGCTGCTGGCCGATGGCAAGTGCTACACCATCACGCAGGGGGGCGACTGTTTCGTCTTCAAGGCCAGCCCCACGTTCGAGCTGCTCGCAACGAACGCGCTCGGTGAACGTTCCAACAGCTCCATCGTCGTGGCCGACGGTGCGCTGTTCATCCGCACGCACAAGGCGCTTTGGTGCATCGGTGGAAAGTGAAACGACGCGGTTTCGCGCCGGATTTCATTGCGGACAGCCACGCCGGCCGTCAGACGGGCCTGAGCGCTCGGAGTTGAGGGCAGATTCGGCTGCCAAGAACGCGGCTGCGGTTCATTCCTCCGCGAAGAGGTATTCCAAGTCGGTCTGCGAGAGGCTGCGGGCGAAGCCTTCCTCGCCGAGCACATCCTGGATGGTCTGGGCCTTGCGCTGCTGCAGGTCCCAAATCTTTTCCTCGACGGTGCCGGGCGCGATGAGGCGGTAGGCGTTGACCGTGCGGGTCTGGCCGATGCGGTGGCTGCGGTCGATGGCCTGCGCCTCGACGGCCGGGTTCCACCACGGGTCGTAGAGCACCACGTAGCTGGCATTGGTGAGGTTCAAGCCCGTGCCCGCGGCGCGGAGCGACAGCAGGAAGACGCCGGCGTGGTCGTCGGCCTGGAACGCATTGACGACTTCCTGGCGCTGTTTGGTCTCACCGGTGAGCAGGTGCGTGGGAATGCTGCGCTTGGCGCACTCGGTCTCCAGAATCTTCAGCATCTGCACGAACTGCGAGAAGACGAGGACCTTCTGGCCTTCGGCGACGAGCGTGTCGAGCAGCTCGAAGAGCGTTTCGGTCTTGCCGCTGGGCACGTCGCTGCCGACGAGCTGCGGGTGGCAGCAAATCTGCCGCAGCCGGGTGAGCGCGGCGAGGACGTGCATCTTGCTCTTCGCGAGGCCCTTCTCCTTGACGGCCTGCATGACCTGCTCGCGGGAGCGGCGCAGCTCGGCGAGGTAGAGCTTGCGGTGTTCTTCGCCGAGTTCGCAGTCGCGGCGCTGCTCAATGCGGTCGGGCAGATCCTTGGCGACCTGTTTCTTGAGGCGGCGCAGCAGCAGCGGGCGGAGCTTTGCGGAGAGACGGCGGCGCGCGATGCGCTGCACGGAAACGGCCTCCTCGGATTCCGCGCCGGGCTTCGGGTCGTAGGTCTCGTGGAAGTGCTCCTGGGTGCCGAGGTAGCCGGGCTGGATGAAGTCCGTGATGCTCCAGAGGTCGAGCAGGCGGTTCTCCAGCGGCGTGCCGGTGAGGGCGAGGCGGTGGCCGGCCTTGAGCTGCTTGACGCTCTGCGTGACCTGCGCGGTCGGGTTCTTGATGAACTGCGCCTCGTCGAGCACGAGCGCGCCGAAGTCGAACTTGTTGAGTTCTTCGAGGTCGCGGCGCAGCAGCGCGTAGTTGGTGACGATGATGTCGTGCTGGGGGATCTGCTTGCGCAGGGCGTGGCGGGTGGCGCCGCTCTGGAGCACGAGCACCTTCATGTGCGGGACGAACTTCTCGGCCTCGCGCCGCCAGTTGTGCAGCACCGAGGCGGGGCAGATGACCAGGGAAGGCTTGGGATCCTTCGGGTTGCGGGCCTTGAGCCACGCGAGCCAGGTCAGCGTCTGGAGCGTTTTGCCGAGGCCCATGTCGTCGGCGAGGATGCCGCCGAGGCGCATCTCAGTGAGGTGGCAGAGGAAGTCGAAGCCTTCCTTCTGATACGGGCGCAGCTCGGCGTTGAGGTGCTTGGGCAGGTCGGTCGGCGCGACGCCTTCGAAGTTTTGCAGGCGCTTGCGCAATGCCTTCGCGTGCTCGCTGTCACCGAATTTCTCCAGGCCCTTCTCATCGAGGTGCGCGGCCTGCTCGATGGAGACCTGCTGGGCGATGGGGCTGAGGCCGTCGAGGCCGAGGTCGGCGAGCGCCTCGTGCGCGGCCTGCACGGCCTGCGTGTCGAGTTCCACCCAGCCGGAATCAGGCAGCTTGACGAAGCGGCCCGTGGCGCTGGCCAGACGCTGAAGGTCGGCCTTCGTGAGCTTCATGCCCTCCTGCTCCCACTCGGCGGAGACGCTGAACCAGTCAATGCCGCTGCCCTTGACGACGAGCTGCGGCTTGAGCTTGCGCGGCGTGAGGAAGAGGCGCTGGAAGGCGGCGTTGCCCAGGAACTCGGCGTCGGGGGGGCGGTTCGCCCAGTTGCCGGAGAGGACGCTGAAGAAATTTTCCGCGGCATCGCCGACCCAGAGACCGGGCTCGGGCGTGAAGCAGTTGAGGCGGCGCAGCCAGTTCACGGCCGGCTCGAGGCGGAGGTCGTCGAGAATCTCCGGCTTGCCGGTCTTCTCGGTGCCGGGCTCGTCGCGTTCCCACTCGTGGCCGTTCCAGTGCCAGGCCGAGTTGTCGCGCTCGCTGCGGGCCAGCAGGCGGATGCGGATGACCTCGTCCACCAGCTCGAAGGTGAACTGGGGCACGGCGGGATGCGCGACGCAGAGCTGGTCCCAGTCCACGCCGTTGTCGAAGTGGGCGCGGCGGAGGTTGGTGAGGAAGCGGTGGCTCAGCTTGCGCACGGGCACAAACGGGGTGCGGGCCATGGCCTCAAGCAGGCCGCCGGGCGGCGCGTTGCGCAGCAGATAAAAGGTGTCGCCCACGAAGGCGAGAGGCGGCTGCCCGGCGAACCAGATCGCCTCATTCAGCGGACGCAGCTCGCCGTTGGAAAGCTTGATGCGCTGGGTGAAGGCGAGTTCCTGCGTGCCGTTTTGCAGGTGCGGCGTGAGCTCGGCCACCTGGCCGTGATACACGATGGGCTTGGTGCCGCACTCCATGAGCAGTCGCCCGTGATGGCCCCAGCGCGCGATCCACTGAAGCAGTTCCAGCCCATGCAGGATGAAGTCCGCATCCTTGTCCTCGCGCTGGCGGTAATTTTCCACGACCCACTGCACAAATTCCCAGTCAAAGGCCGGGAAAAGCTCCTGCTCATGCGCGGCGCGGGTGTTGAGATCAATCAGGTCGGCCAGCGACTTCTTCTTCTCGCCCGTGCGCGGCCGGAAGATGTGGAACTCGGCGACGAGCGCGTGCAGGGGCGAATCCTGCGCGGCGGGCTGGGGCTTGCAGATGACCCGCAGGCCGGCGCGCGGGGTGTCGAGATGCACGGGCGCGGGCGGAAACAGCCAGTGCTCCAGCTCCGTCATCAACTTGGTTTCCTGCTCGGCCTGCTCGATCTCGGCGAAGCGCGAGTAGTTGGCAAACTGCTGCAGTTCCTGCGGCAGCGAGCGGCCCGCCCGCAGGAACAGGATGGCGAGCTCCTCCAACCGGGGCCGGCCCTTGGCCTCGACCATGCGGGGCCACCATTCGTTTGCGCCGAAGTCCTTCCGCGAAAGGTTCAGCTTCTCAAAGTAATCCTCCAGCAGCAGCCACGAGCGCTGGGCATCGTTGCAGGTGGCGAACAGATGCAGCACCCCGCTGCGCTCGGCGACCTTCTCCTTCGAGTCGGCCAGCTCACGGCGCAAGTCCGCCAGCGCCCCATAGGTCTGGTTGAGGACGGTATGGTGGGCATCGTATTTGGCCGTGTTCGCGCCGATGCGGGGCACGCGGCCGGGCTTCGCTACCTTTGGCATTTTCCAAACTCAAAAAATCAAAGTCCAAGAACCAAAATAGAGCGTCATTGGCTCACAGGGGCGCACCACTGGTCAATGGGAAAAATGGCCGTCAAGGGACAGTTAAGGCCCCGGCAGCCGGGAACTTGGGGATTGTGACGGGGCGGGCCGGTGCTAAAGTCCGCCAGACATTCCAATGGCCTCCGACCCCCGCATAACCCTGCCCGATTCGCTGCGCGCGCAGTTTGGTGCGCTCGAGCGGGCTTTGTGGCGCGCCGAGACGGTCCACGCGGCCTGCGGGGCGGGGGCGGCCCTCGCGGCCTCGCTCGCGCTGGTTTTCGTTTGCGACCGCATCGGGGATACGCCCAAGGCGCTGCGCACAATGTTGCTTCTGGCGGGTCTGGTGGGAGCCGGGTGGTTTGTCCTGCGCTGGTGCCGAAGCTGGGTTTGGCAACGGCGCGATCTGCGGGCGCTGGCCAACGTCGTGCAGCACGGCCACCGCCGGCTTGGCGACCGGCTGCTCGGCATCGTGGAGCTCGCCGAGGAGAAGCAGCGCCCGGCCAACATGTCCCTGGCTCTGGCCCGGGCCGCCATCCGGCAGGTCTCGGCGGATGCGGCGAAGTTTGATTTCGCAGCCGTGGTGAACGGCCGCCCCGCCCGCCTCGCGGCCTTCGCGCTCGCGGGGGTGCTGGTGCCGGTGGCCTTTGCGTTCGGCGTTGCGCCGGCGGCCGGGTGGAACGCGCTGCAACGCTGGGCCGCGCCCATCGCAAGCATCCCGCGCTACACGTTCGTCGCGCTGGAGAACGTGCCGGCCAGACTCGTCGTGCCGCACGGCGAACCGTTCGAGCTGGTGGCCAAGGTGAACTACCGCTCGTTCTGGCAGCCCGCGACCGCGAGCGGGCGCTTCGAGGTGCAGCCCAAACTTTCCGCGCCCGTGCAGAAGGGCGCGGTCAAACTCACCATCCCCGGCCAGACGCAGGATGGCACGTTGCGCGTCCGTCTCGGTGATGCCACGCACGCCATCGCTGTGAAGCCGCTGCATCGGCCCGCGCTCAAGCAGCTCTCCGCGAACATCACGCTGCCGGACTACCTCCAATACCCGCCGACCAATCAGGTCGTGCAGAACGCCTCGCTGCCCGTGCTCGAAGGCAGCCGCGTCGCACTCGCCGGCACGGCCACGCGTCCGCTGGCATCGGCCGAGGTCGCCGTGGACAAAGCCGAGCCGGTTTCGTTGCTCCTTGCGGGCGAGAAGTTCAACAGTGGTGCGCTCAAACTCGATGCCGCCTCGCAGGCCGCGTTTGACTGGCGGGATGAGTTTGGCCTGAAGCCCGTCGCACCGTGGCTGTTGGCGGTTCGCCCGGTGAAGGACGCCGCGCCGCGCGTGGACTTGGTCGATTTGCCATTGGAAGTTTCCATCCTCGAAACCGACGTGCTGCCGCTGAAGTTTTCCGCCGCCGATGACTTCGGGGTGCGCGAGGGCTTCGTGAACACGGAGATTGTCGCGTCGCTCGACCCGACGAACACGCCGGCCATCGGGCAGTTCAAGAAGGTGGCCGCCGGCGCGCAGGAGCGGCGTTTTACGAACACCTTCCTCTTCAGCCCCACCGTGCTCCGCATCCCGGCGGACTCGGTCGTGGAGGTGAAGGCCCGCGCCACGGATTTCCTGCCCGGCCGCGAGCCCGCCGAGTCGGCCACGCACCGCATCAACGTCGTCGGCCTGGCCAAGCATGCCGAGGCCTTGCGGCAGCAGCTCGACGCGTTGTTTGCGCAGGTCGAGGAAGTCACGCGCAAGGAAGAGGCCATCGCCAACGCAACGCGCGAGTTGATGGGCTTGCCCGAGGACAAGTTGAAGACCGAGGAAGCCGGCAAGAAGGCCGGCGAGCAGGCCGACGAACAGGCGCGTAACGCCGCGCAGCTCGACCGCCTCGCGCAGCAGGGGCAGGACGTCATCCGTGAGGCCCTCCGCAATCCCACCCTCACGCAGCAGACGCTCCGCGAGTGGACGCAGAACCTGGCGCAGATGAAGTCGCTGGCGCAGGGTGAGATGAAGGACGCCCAGCAGTCGCTCCAAAAGGCCCAGGAGAGCGGCACCCCGCAGGAACGCGCCGAAGAGGCGACGAAAGCCCGCGCCGCCGAGGAGAAGGCTTTGGAGAAACTCCAGGCGCTCCAGAAGAAGATGAACGACGGCCTCGACAACTTGCAGGCGCTCACCTTGTCGCAGCGGCTCAAGAAGCTTTCCGAATCCGAAGCGAGCGTGAGCAGCCAGCTCGGCAAAGTCGTGGGCGAGACCATCGGCCTGTTGCCGCGCGAACTGCCCGAGCGCTTCAAGAAAATCAACACCTCGCTCGCCGGCGACCAGGCCGGCGTCAAGGCCGAGGCGGAGAAGGTCGTCGCCGAGATGAGCCGTTTCTTCGACCGCACCCAGCGCGAGAACTACGGCGAAGTGGCCAAGGAGATGAAGCAGTTCAACACCCCCGCCGAGCTGGAACGCGTGCGCGGGCTGATTGACGCCAACATTTCAATGGATGCGATGGGCAACCTCGCGACGTGGTCGAAGCGCTTCGCCGACTGGTCCAAGAAACTGGAGCCGCCCGAGGAGGAGAGCGAAGGCGGCGGCGACGGCCAGGGCCAGCCGAAGGACGACAAGTGGCTCAAGATGCTCATGGCGGCCATCCGGCTGCGCGCAGGCGAGGCGCGGGTGCTCCAGCAGACGACCCTGCTCGACGAGGAGAAGGCGCGCCACCCGCGCTTCGCCGAGGCCGCCGAACGCGTGGGCCAGCAGCAGCGCGAACTGCGCGGCGATCTCACCAAGCTCCAAATGAACAACGAGTTGGAGCCGGCGCGCGATTACCTCCTGGATACGCAGGACGCAATGCGCGATGCGGAGTCGGCGCTCTTCGACAAGCTCACCGGCGAGCCGGCGCAGAAGCCGGAGAACACCGCGCTCGCGCAGTTGAGCGACCTCATCAACTTCATCAACGAGCAGGCCAAGCGGCAGAAAAACAAAAGCCAGCAGCAGCAACAACAGCAGCAGGCCGAGGCCGAGATGATGATGCAGATGGCCCAGCAGGAGCAGCAGGTTGGCATGAAGCCCGGCCAGCAGCCCTCCACCGGCCCGAATCAGAACGGCGGCACCACCGACAAGGCCAGCCCCGGCACCGCCGGCGACGCGAAGGGCGCGGAAGCCGCCGCCCGCCGCACCGGCAAGGGCAGCGGCACGACGCGGCAGGTGCCAGCGGAGTTCCGTGAGGCGCTGGAGAATTACTTCAAGGCGGTGGAGGGGAAGTAATTCCCAATGACCATTTCCCAATGACCAAAGAATGCTCAATGCCCAATGGACCGCAGGCCCTTCGTCGCGGCCGGAGCGCAGCGGTCATTGGCCATTGGTCATTGGTCATTCTTTGGGCCATGGTCATTGGGCACTGGTCGTTCCGCGAAGCGCGCGCCCAGCAGCTCTTCATCGAGAAGTCCGACGCCAGCCCGGCGATGATCGACGCGATGTATGTGAAGGGCTTGCAGCACTTGGTGAAATCCCAAACCGCGGAGGGCATTTGGGCGGATGTGTATGGCCGGCAGCCAGGGGTCGTCGGCCTTTGCATCGTGGCGATGCTTGCGCACGGCGATGACCCGAACGTCGGGCCTTACTCCGGGGCCATCAAGCGCGCGCTCAACGCGTTGCTCGCGCAGCAGAACAAGGAGACCGGCTACCTCGGCAACTCGATGTATAACCACGGCTTCGGCACGCTCGCGCTTGCGGAGGCCTACGGCGCGGTGGACGACGCCCGCCTCGGCCCCGCCCTCCAGCGCGCCATCAACCTCATCATTGCCTCGCAGGCGCGCAACCCGGCTGGCGGCTGGCGTTACTCGCCGGACAGCTCGGATGCGGACACGACGGTCAGCGGCGCGCAGATGGTGGCCATGTTCGCCGCGCGCAATGCGGGTCTCGCCGTCCCGGAGGAGGCGATTCAGAAGGGCCTGCAATACTTCGCCAAGTGCAAGACTCCCGAGGGCGGCTGGGGCTACACCGGGTCGAGCGGCCCGAACGCCGCGCGCTGCGCCATCGGCGTGCTGGTGCTCGCGTTGGCCAAGCAGAAGGACACCGCCGACTACAAGAGCGCGTGGCAGTATCTCCAGAATTCCGGCGGCGACGCCCATTACCAGCAATACTACCTCTACTACGCGGCGCAGGCCTACTTCCACAGCTCCCCCGACGCATGGCGCAAGTGGAACGCGCTGAACATCCGCACCCTCGCCGCCACGCAGAACAAGGACGGGAGCTGGGATGGCTCGTTTGGGAACGCATTCGGCACGGCGGCCTCGCTGCTGTCGCTGGCGTTGAACTATCGGTTTCTGCCGATTTATGAGCGGTAGGATGCTCCAACTTGGAAAGGCAGAACGTTCGACGTCCAACGTTCAACGTCCAACGTCCAAGTCCGCGCCTTTGAACGTTGGAAGTTCTCTCCTGTTGGCTCTGTTGGCCGGTTCAACGGCCCTGCTCGCGACCAACCTCCCGCCCGCCACCGTGTCCTTCCTCGACGGCTCGTTTTTGCGGGGCCAAATCAACTCGCTCGACGTAGACACGCTCCGGTGGCTGCACCCAAACGCCCGCGCGCCCATCGAGTTCAGCACCACGAACCTCAACCAGGTCCGCCTGCCGCAGCGCGTCTTGTCACTGCCCACCAACGCCCCTCCCGTCTGCCGCGTGGTGCTCGCCAGCGGCGACGAGTTCGAGGGCAGCCTGATCTCGCTGGACGCGGACAGCTTCGAGGTGGACACCTGGTTTGCGGGCCGGCTGCGTGGGCAGCGCGCGGGTTTGCAAAGCCTCGCTTTCTACGGCACCAGCCAGTCCGCGCTCTACGACGGCCCGCGCGCGGCGGACGAGTGGACCATCGGCACCGGTTCCGCCACGGTGAACCGCGGGGGCGTGAACATTCTCGGCGGCTTCGGCAACCTCCTGATCCGGCCCGCCGAGCCGGTTGCCATCCCTGCACCAGCAGTGGTGCCGCAGGTCCGCGTGGTCGAGCCCGCCAAACCCATCGAACGCCGCGCCCTCACCGCCGAGGAACTGAACCGTTTGAGCGCCGACGCCGAGCGCTCCGCGACCGTCGCCGTGTTCCTCAAAACCGACCTCGTCAAGGAAGCGCTCAAGGCCGGTCATACCTCGACGGCTGCGCTGGAGAAGTGGTTCGCCGACTTCAAGGACCCGAACGACTGGGCGAAGGACGAGGCCAAGGCCGCGCGTTTCAAGGTCATGCTTCGCGCGGAGGTGGACGTGCTGGTGCGGCGGTTGCAGGGCCGCGCCGCGCCGTTTGTGGAGGCTGCGCCGGGCCTCGCGCCGCTGCCGGTGCCTGCTGCCGACCCAGCCGGCCAAGCGGTGAGGGTGGAAATCGAGCGCGCCGTGGGCAAGGCCGCACCCGGCGAGCGTCCGCCGTTGCCTCCGGCGGATTTGACCCGTCGTGACTCGGTTCCCGCCGCCAAGGCCAAGCCCGCCCCGTTCGACATCACGCGCATGAGTTCCACCGCGCGGTTCTCAATGAACGTCGCAGACTATCTCAAGTCTGATCTTGTCCAGCTCGCCATCGAGTCGGGCCTGGTGAAGGCGGACGCCGTGAAGGCCGAGTTGGAAAAGCAGGTGGCGGCGGGCGGCGAGATGCGCACCATCATCCTGCGCGAGGGCGCGTTGCTCGCCGCGCGGCTCCTGCGCGAGTTGGAACACCTCAAGAACGACGCGGCCGCCGCGACGCTCGCGCGCACGCAGGACTTGCTGGCTGGTGCGGGCCGCGGACAGCAGCCAGCTGCGGCCATTCTACCACCCGGAGAAGGCCCGGTTGGCGCGGGCGGCGATGCGGCCCAATGGCGCCTGGCAGCTGACATCTCCCAGAAAGTCAGTGCGGCAACTGTTCTTGGAACTGCCGCGGAACTGCTTAACTCGGACCTGATGAAAGCGGCCGTGGAGGCCGGCGTCGCCTCGCAGCGTGCAGAGGAGGAATGGCTCACCCGTCAGGAGCGCAACCTCGAAGGCGGCAACGAAAACCTGCGCGCCGGGCAGCTCAAACTCATCCTCCAAGCGGAGGCGATGCTGCTCGGCATCCGCCTCCTGAGAATGCAGGCCCCCGCCGTCTCGGCCAACGCCATCCAGAGCTACGAGCAGAACCGCGAGCGGGTTCTGGCCGCTGTCACCCAGCAAATCGAGGCCCGCGCCGCCGGCAAAGCCGCCGCTGACGTGCTCGCGCAGGCGCGCGAACGGGCGTTGGGCGCGCTGCAATTGAACAATCCCAACTTCATCGTGGCTGGCGCCGAGGCCGCGCTGGCCGGGCGTGCCGCGGCGGCCGGGATCGCGGCCACAAACACCGCATGGCAGTTTCGCGACGGCGCATATTACGCCACCGGCGTCGGCACCCTCGGGCGCGAGTGTCACCTGCCCACCAAGGCCCGCATCGAGTTCGACCTCGCTTGGAAGGGGCAGCCGTTCTTCCGCTTCTCTTTCTTCACGCGCAACACCGACACCTACGACTACAGCGACGGCTGGCAGTTTTACACGTCGTCCTCCGGTTACATCTACTCCATGCGCCGGAGCGGGATGGGTGCGAGCAGTTCCTCCGGCGCGCGCGTGTCGCAGATGCTCGCGAAGAATTCCGTGCGCTTCACCTTTCTCGTGAACACCGAGAAGGAGACCGTCACCCTGCTGGCCGATGGCGAACGCGTTCACGAGTGGAAGAACCTCGGCTCGCCCGGTCCCGGCACGGGCATCGTCTTCTACAATTACAACGTCAGCTCCCGCGTCCGCATCGGCGACATCCGTATTTCCCCCTGGGATGGCCGTGAGCGCGACGCCGCCCCGCCCGGCGCGCCCGGCGACGACCCGGACAAGCTCGTTGAAGTGCCCCCGGCGGACAGCGCGGTGGTCGAGTTCGTGAACAATGACCGCGCCACCGGCACGCTGCACGGCATCCGCGACGGCAAGCTGGCCTTCAACCCGGCCGGCACGCGGCTGGACATCCCGGTGGCGCGGACCGCGTTGATTTCCTTCCCCGTCGCCGACGCGCCGACGCTGCCGAAAACTGACGGCGTTCAGGTGACGCTGCACCGCAACGAACGGCTCACGCTCGCGCTCGAGAAGTGGGACCCGGGGGAGATCATTGCCGTCAGCCCCGTTTTCGGGCGGTTGAAGCTCAAGCCCGAATCCGTCCGCACGCTGCGCTTCAACCCGTCCGCCCCGCGCGGCGTCACCGATGAATGGAGCGGGCTGTGAGCGCTTCTATCTCCGCGCGTGTGAAGCAGTGCTCAGTGCCTAGTATTCAGTATCCAGTATTCTGTGGTCGCTCGTCCTCGGCCGTGCGGCTCCCACTGAACACCAAATACTGGTTACTGAATTCTTTCGCCACGCTGTTCCTCGCCGCTTCGCTTCCGCTTTGCGCGCAGATTTCCATTGGCGACCGTCAGCCCCGCCCCGCCCCTAAGGCACCGGCGCTTCCGCCTCCGCAAGCTACGACGGCAGTTCCTGCGCTTGGATCTTCCACGCCGGCGGTGGACGTTTTCCAGTTCCTCGACGGCTCGACGCTGCATGGTTCGCTCGCGGGCATTGACCCGACTAAGGGCATCCGGTGGAACCACCCGGCGTCGGCCGCACCTATCGAGTTCCTGCCGCGCAATGCGCACCAGATCCGATTCGCCCAGGCCGCGACGCCACCCGCCCTTTCCGCCGCACAGCAGACGTGTCGCTTCCGCTTCGTCAACGGCGACGAGCTGGCCGGCAACCTCCTCGCCCTTGATGCCACTCACCTCGAGCTGGAGACGTGGTTCGCCGGGAAGGTCCGCGCGCCGCGTGAGGGCGTGCAATCGCTGGTCTTCCTGCAGCGCGGCTTCGTCACGCTTTACGACGGGCCGGACACGCTCGATGGCTGGAACGCCGGGCCGACGTCAACCGCCTGGCAGCTCCGCGACGGCGTCCTGACGGCGAGCGCAAACGCCTTCCTCGGGCGCGATCTCAAGCTTCCCGCGCAATCACGCATCGAGTTCGAGGTCGGGGCGGCCAGCGCGCTGAACCTCTATGTCAGCCTCTACACCGACGCCATTGCGCGGTTCAACTTTTCCAGTGCGGGCTACCAGTTCAACCTGGGGTTCGGCTACGTGAACCTGATGCGCGGCCAGGGCCAGTTCGGCATGCAGCACCTCGGGCAGGCGCAGATTCCCGTGCCGCCGCCCGGCAAGCGGATGAAGGTGGAAATCCGTTCCGACCTCGCGGCCGGCTCGCTCACGCTGCTGGTGGAAGGCAACTTGGTGCAGCAGTGGACCGACCCGAATCCCGCCAAGCCGGCCGAGCCGGTGATTGACCCAAACCTGCCGCCGACCGTTGCCGACGCGGTGCGCGATGCCGCGCGCGCCCGCGGTCCCGTGCTGCCGGGCACCGGCCTGAGTTTCTTCGCGATGAACGGGGGCATCCAGTTGACCGCGCTGAAAGTTACCGCTTGGGATGGCCGGCCCATCGAGCCCGAGATCACGGCCACCAACCTGAACGGGCACCTGGTGCGCCTCGCCAACCAGGACCGGGCGCACGGGCGGGTGGAAGCGATTCGCGATGGCCGGCTCGTGCTCGCGGCCGCGGCCGGGCGGCTCGAGATTCCGTTGGGCCGCGTGACGCAGGTGATTCTTTCACCGATGGCCACGATCATGACCAACCGCCCGCCGGGGGAGACGCACGCGCGCCTCAGCAGCGGAGAGACGGTCGCGCTGGCCCAGCCGCGTTGGGACGGGGCGCGACTGGCTGGGGTCAGCCCGCATTTCGGGCCGGTGCAGTTTGACACTCGCTGGGTGCGCGCGCTCCGCTTCAACCCGGACCGCGAACCGGAAGCTCCGGACCTGCCTTTTTTCGGGCCGGATGCGCGGCAGTTTTTTGAACGATGAACGTCCTGATGCCAGTCGTGTGTTGGCTGCGTCGCGCCGTGGGCTGCCTGGCTCGCCAGGCGGTCGGGCAAATTGCAGCCCGAGCCGCGGCCGGTGCCCTTTTCACGGCCCTTGCGCTTGCCAGCCCCGCCGCCCCGTCGCCCCACGCCATCCTTTTCCGCAATGGCGACCTGCTCACGGGGCAACTGGAGGCGATCACGGCCACCAACAGCGTGCTTTGGGGGCACCGGGATGTGCCGGGTCGCATTGAGTTCCAGCGGGAAGCGCTGGCAGAGGTTTACCTTGGGGCAGCACCCACGCCGCCCGTGACCGCGCCCAACTTTTGCTTCGTCCGGCTCACCAACGGCGACGAACTGCCCGGCAACCTCAAGGCGCTTGATGAAAAGGCGGTCGTGCTCGAGACGTGGTATGCCGGCACGCTCACGCTGCCGCGGGCGAAGGTCGCAGCGTTGCGGCCGGCCGGGCCGTCGCCCCGCGCCATTTTCGCCGGTCCGGACAGCCTGGATGGCTGGACCATGGGCAAGGCGCTGCCGGGCAACATCAACGCGGGCCAGTGGCATTTCGCCAATGGGGCGTTTGTCGCCTCCCAGCCGGCGTCCATCGCGCGGGACGTGAAGCTGCCGCCGAGTTCCTCGCTCGAGTTCGACTTGGCGTGGCAGGGCACGTTCGCGTTGGCCATCGCGCTTTACACGGATTCCCTCCAGCCCGTGCGTCTGGCGCAGACGGCGGACGAGCCACCGTTCGGCGGGTTTTACAGCCTGCAGTTGAACAGCTACTCCACGCAGCTGCTGCTGGTGCGGCACAAGGAGCCCGTCGCGCAGCTCGGCATGGCGGTCATCCCGATGCTCCAGCAGACCAACCGCGCACGCATCGCCATCAAGTCCAGCCGGGACCAGAAGTCCATCACCCTGCTCATCAACGGCGTGCCGGCCAAACAGTGGGTGGAGCCGGAGAAATTTGGCGGTGAAGGCACCGGCATCCGCCTCGTGCACCAGGGCCAGGGGCCCATGCGCCTCGCAAACTTGCGCGTGACCGAGTGGGACGGCCGGCTTGAGGAAAGCGTCGCCCCGCTGGTGGCCAACGTGGACAACGATGTGGGCCGGCTGATCAACCGTGACTCCGTGGCGGGCCGGCTCACCGAGTGGAAGGACGGCCGGCTGCAGTTCGCGGTTGGCGACCGGGTGGTGGAAGTGCCGCTGGACCGCGTGGCACAGGTGGATTTTGCCACGGCGCGCGCGCAGACCACGCCGTTGCAGGCCGGGGACGTGCGCGTGTTCTTCACGGGGCGTGGCAGTCTGACTTTCGCACTGGAGAGCTGGACGCAGCAGACCGTGCGGACGGCCAGCGCGAACTTCGGCAAGGCGGAGTTTGCCCCGCGGGCCTTCAGCCGGCTGGTGTTTCAACCACAGCCCTAGCCGACCCGTGCGGGGAGCCATCACGCCAGCGGAAGGCGATTGCCCGCTTGCGCCAGGCAGTGATCCCAATCTTAATCGCCGGGCCCGATGAAACTCTATTTCCTCCGTCATGCCGCCGCCTTGGACGGCGAGGACGACGCGCAGCGCCCGCTCTCCGCCACGGGGCGGCGGCAGGCGCGCAAGCTGGCTCGGGCGCTGCGCCGGGCCGGCGTGAGATTCGACCTCGCGTTCAGCAGCCCGCTTGTCCGGGCGAGGCAGACCGCAGACATCGTGCTCGACATCACCAACGAGGGGCTGCCGCTCCGCGCGCAAGTGTCCGCCGCACTGCTCAACGACGCGGACGCAGAGACGTTTGCGGACTGGCTGGCGCGCCTGCCGGCCGATGCCGCCCATGTGCTCCTCGTCGGTCATGAACCCTCGCTTTCCGCCCGGGTGCGCCGGCTGTTGGGCCTGGCGCGTGCCGATGCGTTGGAGCTGGCCAAGGGCGCGCTGGCGTGCGTGAAGACGACGGACCATCGGAGCGGCTCCCTCAAGTTCCTCCTTACGCCCAAGGCGCTCGGTGTGGGCCAGGGGCGCCAAGCATGAACGCGGACCTCACCACCGAACTGCGCCAGGCGGTTGCCGATCTCGGCGTGGAGAAATTCCGCCGCCACATTTTCCTCTGCGCGGACCAGACCAAGCCGAAATGCGGCCCACGCGAGGCGGGAATCGAGTCGTGGGATTATCTCAAGCGCCGGCTCAAGGAACTGGGCCTCGTCGGCCCGCAGGCGCTGGTATACCGCACCAAGGCCAACTGCCTTCAGGTCTGCGCGCGCGGTCCCATCGCCGTCGTGTATCCCGAGGGCACCTGGTATCACTCCTACACGCCGGCCGTGCTGGAGCGGATCATCCAGGAGCACCTGATCGGCGGGAGCCCGGTGGCGGAGTTCGCGTTTGCGCAGCATCCGCTGTGAGCGGGCAGGGGCTTGAACCTTTGGGCGCGGGCCATACAGTTGGGAAAAACTGACGCCATGCCGCTATACGAATACGAGCTTTGTGACGGAAACTGTGTGGCCTGCGGCGGCCGGTTCACCCTGCGCCGCCCCCTGGACGCCAAGCCCCTGACGGAATGCCCCGCGTGCCGCAAGCCTGTGCGCAAGGTGTTCGGCACATTCTACGCCCCCAAGATCTTCAAGAAGTTCAACGTGAAGGACGCGACCAACGCGGGCTTCACCGTCCTCAAGCGCCTCGGCAAGGGCGAATACGAGAAGCACACGCCCAAGCGCAACGATCCCGGCGCGAAGGTCAAACCACCGCCCGGCTGAAGGCCGGTTTATTTTTCCCGGTCCAGCGCGGCGGGAGTTACAATCGGATGGCTCGGCAAGGAGACGCGCACCGTGGTCCCTTTTCCGGCTTCAGAGTTCAGCAGGAATTTTCCCCCGTGGACCTCTGCGAGCCGCCGGGCAATGGCCAGGCCAAGGCCGGTCACACGTGGTCCACCATCGGCAGCAGCCCCCGGGGCTGACTTTTCTACCGCGGCCAGCTGCTCGGCCGTCAGTCCGCAGCCTTGGTCGGCGACGGTGAGCAGGAAACTGGTGCCGTCGTCCACGCATTGCACCGTCACCGGCGTGCCCTCGGCCGAGTATTGGAAGGCATTGTTCACCAGCTCCTCGACCAGCTTCGCCAGTCGGCCCTCGGTCATCGCGGCCGAGCTGGCGGCGGTTTTGAGCTTCAGGTCAGCCATCCGTCCGGCGTGGTCGGCGGACTGGCGAGCCTGCGCGGCAACTACCGTGTCGGCCTGGACCGTGTGCGTCTGTCGGAAGGCGTTCAGGTGGGCCGGGTTGGTGCCGAAAAATTCGAGCTGCGCGTGGACCAGCAGGTTGACGGTCGCTCGTTCAATTTGGTGGGCAGTCGAAAAAAGCTGGGGGACGAGTTGGTGCAGCCGCTCCTGGCCGGGCGATTGGCTGGCCATGTCCAAGGCGCGGGCGGCTTCGCGGACTTGCGTCAATGAACGGACAAGCTCGGCGGGCAGTTTGAGGCCAATGCTGCTGCCAAGACAGGCGAGCTTCTTCTCCACCTCGTCGCGGGCTGCGCGTCGCCGGTGGACACGCAGCTCCAGTGAAGCGAGGAGTTCATCCAGCTTGAAGGGCTTGGCGATGTAGTCGTCGGCTCCGAGGGTCATGCCTTTGCGCATGCCCTTGAGATCGGCCTCCCCGGTGATTAGGACCAGCGGGATGTCCGCCGTGGTGGGATGCTGCCGCAGCAAGGTGGTCATGCCGTAGCCGTCCACTTGGCTCATGACGACATCGCTGACGATGACATCGGGCAGATGGGCGCGCGCCAGCTTGAGGCCTTCGAGACCGTTGGTGGCCTCGATCACCTCGTGACCGCGGATGCGCAGCAAGTTGGTGACGGACTGACGGAACAAGTCCGCATCGTCCACCAGCAGGATCTTCATGTCGTTTGCGCCATCATGCCTTCGCGTCGGCCAGACAAGCGGCGAAGCCGGCTCGAATGCCGGCCTCGTCCAGCTCCTTGCCAATGAAGACGAGTTGATTGCCGCGCTTCTCGCCCGGGTTCCAGAAGCGCTCCGGCTCCACGTCGAACATCATCTGCACGCTTTGGAACACGACGCGCTTCGGCACGCCCTGGATGTGGAGGATGCCCTTGGCGCGGTAAATCTGCTCGCCGTCCTTGTTCAACAGCTCGTTGAGCCAGGCCTCGGTCTTCTTCAAGTCCAGCGGGCGGTCCTCGAGAATGTGGAACGAGCGCACCGCATCGTCGTGCTTGCCGGCATGGTCGTGACCGTGGTCGCAAGGCTCGCCGTGGGCGTGGTCATGGCCGCAATCGTGGTCGTGCGCGTGGCCGTGGTCATGATCGTGGTCGTGGCCGCAATGGTCGTCGCACTCGTGGCCCGGCTCGCCGTGGGCGGCGGGTTCAGGGGCCAGTTCGAGCGGCGTGCCCAGCTCGCGGGCGCGGGTGTTGAAGATTTTCGCCAGCTCCACCTGTGAGCGATGCGTGCGGTGGATTTTCGCCAGCGGGTTCATCCGGCGGATGCGCTGCTCGACGTGCTGGAGTTCCGCCGGGGTGGCGAGATCGGTCTTGTTGAGCAGGATGATGTCGGCGAAGGCGATCTGCTGCGTGGCCTCGGGAGCCTTGTCCAGCATGCCTTCGAGGTGCCGCGCATCGGCGACGGTCACGATGGCGTCCAGCCGCAGGTGTTCCTGAAGCTGGGGCAGGTAGAAGGTGTGCGCAATGGGGCTGGGGTCCGCCAGACCCGTCGTCTCGACCAGAACATAATCGAAACGCTTCTGCCGTTTCTGGAGGTCGGCCAGGGTCTTGATGAGGTCGCCGCGCACGCGGCAGCAGAGGCAGCCGTTGTTCAGCTCCATGACCTCCTCGTCGGCTCCCACCACGAGCTGGCCGTCGATGCCCACCTCGCCGAACTCGTTGATGATGATCGCGAGCCGGTAGCCGTGCGGCTGGGTGAGGAGATGTTTGAGCAGCGTCGTTTTGCCTGCGCCCAAAAAGCCAGTGAGGATGGTGACAGGAATCGGTTGCTTGGTTTTCTCGGCCATAAAGTGCGGGGCGCAAGGTAGTGGAGCGGCGCGTGGCACGCAACCGCCGCCTCCTCGCCCCGGCCCGGCGGAACAATTGCTTGACGCCCCGCAGGCTTCCGCCTTGCATACGCGCCCATGAAGAAAATGATTTTTGGTCTCCTCGGAGCGGTAGTGATCGCCGTGGGCGGCACCGGCTGCGTCAGCACCGTGGACGGCCACAAGACGGCGGGAGTGCCCTTCCGCAAGGACCGCATCGTGAGCCGCTACCAGCTCGGCGTCGACCAGGTGTTCACCGCCGCCAAGGAGGTGCTCGCCTCCGAGAAAGGCGGGCTGGGCGTGCTCCAGTCCGAGAACCGCGTCAACAACTCGCTGGTGGCGAAGGTCAACACCCGGTTCGTGTATGTGAAGGTCAACGAAATCGAACCCACCATCACGGAGATCGTGGTGCAGGTCCGCACGGATGCCGGCTGGAGCGATGTTGACTGGGCGGCGGAGATCGACAAGCAGATCGCCCTGCGCCTGCAAAGCGCGCTGCCGCCCACCGGCGTCAAGTAACCGTCACAACTCCTCTTCGCGCGCGGCCGGGGATGTCTCCCCGGCCGTTGGCTTTTTCCGGGTATTCCCGCTGGCCGGCTGGAGATGGAGCATCGCCACTGCGGCGCGTTCCGCGGCGGCGCTGTTGGGAAACCGCTCCTGGACGCGCCGCAACGTGGCGCGCCCGGCCTCCACGTCGTTGCGGTATTTCACGTGCCAATCGGCCTGCTGGTGCAGCCAGCGCACCACCTCGCGCTGCGGTTGGCCCGGGGCGCTGATGAGCACCTCGAGCTCCTGCACGCCGCGGTCGAAGAACTCGAACTGCTCCACATACAGGCGGGCCAGCTCTTCACGCGCGACCCAGTCACCCGGGTGGCGGGCCAGCCGGTCGCGCAGCCGGCGTTCCTCGGCATTGATGTCGGGCTTCTCGGGTGCGGCAGGTTTCTTCCGCCGCAGCCCCAGCTTGCGCTCGAACTCCGGGATGGCGATGGGCTGGCGGTTATCCTCGCGTTCAAGCATCTCCTGGGAGGTGAAGTTGGCCAGCCGCTGTGACGCATTCCGCGCCGCGTCCGTGCCGGGCAGAAGCGTCGTGATCCGTTCGACGCATTGCCGGGCGGCCTCGGAGTTGCGGGCGAACTTGAGATGCCAGTCGGCGGCGGTGTTGAGCGCGTAGGCCACCTGCCCGGCGGAGAGCGACTTGAGCTGGAGCGCATCCTCGATGACCACGAGCGCCCCGGCCAGGTCCTCGGAATGCTCCGCCAGCAGCGCGGCCAGGCGCATCCGGCCATCGAAATCCTGGGGAAACTTTTCCAGCTCCGCCCGCACCGCGGCGATGGCGCCCGGGATGTCACCTGCCATACGGCGGGCTTCGGCCTGGGCGTAGTAGGGCATGGGTTTAATTTCCTCCTTGCCGCCGTCAATCATGTCTCCGAGCGGATCGGCCACTACGCCCAAGATTTCGTGCCGCCATAGAATGGACAGCACGATGAGCATTCCTGCCAGCAGGGGAACGCCCACCAGAGCGCCTATTCCCGACAGCGCCAAAGGAGCCACATGGCGAATCATCGCGAAAACAAGCACACCGGTGACGAGTGCTTTGGTAATGAACACCCCCTCAGTTTGTTCGCTGCGCCGCAGCCGCCACCAGATGAACCACCCCAGCGCTGCCAGCCCAGCGGTCCATTCGAGCACTTTGAGCAAGATGTCCATGATCGGCGGTGCGGCGATAGTGCGCCCGCTACCGCCGTTGTCAAAGCGGCCTTTCAGCCGCACGGATAGGTGTGACCAACTGCCGGCGCACGAAGGCATTGCCGACGCGGTCCTCACCCGGCAAACTCGCGTCATGAAACTACTCCGTCTCCTGGCCGGTCCATTGTTCGCGCTGGCCTGCGTTTTCTCCACCCAAGCCGCCCCCATGAAGGCGCTCATCGTGGACGGCCAGAACAACCACGATTGGAAAGGCACCACGCCGCTGCTCAAGAAGTATCTCGAAGCCACCGGCCTCTTCACCGTGGACGTGGCGACTGCGCCGGAGAAGGGTGACCTCTCCGCCTTCAAGCCTGCGTTCAAGGAATACAAGCTCGTCGTCTCGAACTACAACGGCGCCGACTGGCCCAAGGAGACCCAGGCGGCCTTCGAGGAGTTCGTGCGCGCCGGCGGGGGCTTCGTCAGCGTCCACGCAGCGAACAACTCCTTTCCCGGCTGGCCGGCCTACAACCAGATGATCGGCCTCGGCGGCTGGGGCGGGCGCAGCGAGAAGTCCGGCCCGTATGTTTACTGGGAGGAAAAGGCCGCCAAAGTCGTGAAGGATCTCGCCCCCGGCCGGGGCGGCAGTCACGGCCCCCAGCACGCGTTCCTCGTGGAAGCCCGCGAACCGCAGCATCCCATCCTCGCCGGCCTGCCCGCCAAGTGGCTTCATGCCAAAGATGAGCTTTACGACCGGCTGCGTGGCCCGGCCGAGAACCTGACGGTGCTGGCCACCGCGTTTTCCGACAGCGCCAAGAACGGCACCGGCCGGCACGAGCCGATGCTGATGACCACCACCTTCGGCACCGGCCGCGTGTTCCACACCGCGCTCGGTCACGCGGGGCGCAACGCCAAACCCGAGGCGATGCAGTGCGTCGGCTTCATCGTCACCTTCCAGCGCGGCGCGGAATGGGCCGTCACTGGCAAGGTCACACAGAAGGCGCCCGCTGACTTCCCCGCCGCGGACAAGGTCAGCCTGCGCGAGTGAGCCCCGCCATCGCCATCAGCCCGCTGGAGCCGCCGGACATCCATTTCGTCCGCGCGGCGGAAGGCTGGGTGGAGCTCGGCCTGCCCGGCGAGGCGGAAGCCGAGCTGGCCCGTGTGACGCCGGAAACCCGGGCCCATCCCCAATACCTCCACGTCGTCTGGGCCGTCCACGCACGGCGACAGGAGTGGTCCCTCGCCCACGCGGCGGCGGAAACCATCGTCCAAATCACGCCCGCTGACGTGCACGGCTGGGTCCACCGCGCCTATGCCGCGCGCCGCATGGCAGGCGGTGGGCTGCACGCGGCCTGGGATGCCTTGCGGCCGGCGGCCGAGCTGTTCCCGGACGAGACCATCGTGCCTTACAACCTGGCTTGTTATGCCTGCCAGATGGGCAACCTCGACGCCGCCCGCCACTGGCTGGGCCGCGCGAAGGCCGTAGCCGGCAAACAAGGCGGTGCAGAGCGGTTCAAGCAGATGGCCCTGGCCGACCCCGATCTCGCGCCGCTGCACGCCTCAGTCCGGGAGTGGTAGCCCAAGAACCGTTTGCGGGCGTCCCTTGCTTCCGGCACACTCACCGCAAGTTCAGCCGTCGCCATGAGCCACACCACCAGCTACCTCCAGTCGCTGCCCACGCTGCTGGACGCCGACATCAGCACGCTCGTCAACTACATCGTCCACGACGCCGTGCAAGCCGGCGCGAGCGACATCCACCTCGAGCCATGGCAGGAATCCATGGCCGTGCGCGTCCGCGTCAGCGGGCAACTCGTCGAGATGGTTCACCTGCCCAGTGAGCTGAAGGACAAAATCGCCGGCCGCTTCAAGGTCATGGCGAACCTCGCCTCCCACCTCAGCGGCGTGCCGCAGGACGGCAAGGTCAACATGGGCCCCGAGTTCGGGAACGTGCAGCTCCGCGTGTCCATTTTCCCCACCGTCCTCGGCGAGAAGGTCGTCTGCCGTATCTTTGACCCCACCACCAGGTCCTTCGATATCGACAGGCTGGGGCTGGAGCCGGAAACCAAGGAGAAGTTCATCCAGCTTATCAACAAGCCCAACGGCCTCATCCTCCTCACCGGGCCGACCGGCTCGGGCAAGACCACTGCCATTTACTGCGCGTTGCATTACCTCCTCCAAAAGCACGGCACCGCCGTGAGCATCGCGTCGGTCGAGGATCCGGTTGAGGTGCCCATTCCGACGGTGAGCCAGGCGCAGTTGAACCCCGCGCAGGACTTCACCTTCGCCGGCGCCCTGCGCTCGCTCATGCGGCAGGACCCGCAGATCATCATGGTCGGCGAGATCCGCGACCCGGAGACGGCGGGCATCGCCGTGCAGGCCGGCCTCACCGGGCACCTCGTCATCAGCACCGTCCACAGCGGCACCACGGCCGGCGTCTTCGCGCGGCTCATCAACATGGGCATCGAACCGTTCCTGCTCGCATCCTCGATTCTCGGCATCATGGGCGTGCGCCTCGTGCGGAAGAACTGCCCGTTCTGCGCCATCCCCTACGAACCCGAGCCCGCGCTGCTGCGCTCGCTTTCGCAGGAGGACATTGACAACGCCTCCTTCCGCCAGGGCTCCGGCTGCGAGGAGTGCAAACACACGGGCTACAGCGGCCGCTTCTCGATCACCGAGCTGCTGCAGGTCAGCGAACCCATCCGTGACGCCGTCATGGAGAAGAAGCCCACGCGGTTCATCCAGCAGGTCGCGACGGAGCTGGGCATGCGGACGCTCTGGCAAAGCGGCCTCGCCCGCGCGCTCGCCGGCGACACCACGCTGGAAGAAGTGACCCGCAAAGTGGCGTCGGATCAGCTTTGACGAACGCCGCGATGTTTCAAGGCGGTTGCGCAGGGGGGTGGCGCCCAGACTGTAGTTTGCCTTGCGACCGTCGATGCGGCATGGTTGCGTCATAATGTGGGTCAAAGGCTTTTCCATGTCTGAGTTGCGGGAATCTGAGAAAAGTCTGAAGGCTTCTGGGCGCACCCATCCTGCCATCCTCGCCTTGGTCGTGCTCGGTATTCTTGCTTGGGCCTGGGGCATCTGGTGGCTGGCTAAGAATATTGAGCGCTGGCAGCGGGGGCTGTGGTTGTTGATGCTCGGCTTCTTTGGGGCCTTGCTGGCTGTTCCCTTGGCCTTGCGCAAACAGTTCCGGAAGCCAGTCAGCCCACCCAATGCCCCTTGTCCAGCTTGTGGCGAATCCCTCATTGGACACTCCGACTTGGTTGAACGCGCGGGACGTTGTCCTCATTGCGCGGTGATGCTGGACGAAGGCCGTCCGCAGCACCAATCGCCTGCTTTGCTGAACCTCGACGCGTTCCGGTCCAAAGCCCGTGCGTTTCGCGATCGCCGCGACGGTGAGGGACGGCTGATTGCCAACTGGCTCATCGCTGTCGTTTCCTCGCTCGTCCTCGTGCTGTGCCTGATGCCATTGCTTCCACGTTCCGGAATCGCCCAGTTTGGGTTCGCAGACGCGCTCCTGCTGATTCCAGCGGGCTTGATGGTTGGCATGTTCCTCCACCTCCGACGGCGATTCGGACTGTTGCCTGCGACCGAACGCTGCCCGTCATGCAGAGGCTGGCTTTTGATCGAGAAACCGGGAGCTTCGCACTCGAGGTTTTCCGCAGTCGCCACAGGTTGCTGTCCGCATTGCCGTGCTGCCTTGTTCCCTCATGCACTTCCACTGCCGACGAATGGCCCGCTCTCCCTTTATGATTTCAAAGCACGCCGCAAAACCCTAGCCCAAGCGGAGAATCCTTGGTGGAGCGTGGCACTGATAGGCATGGTGCTGGGACTCGCCGTGGGGGTCTATGGCAGCGCTGCCACCAAAGGCAGTCCAAACGCGGAGGCGGAACTGACTCCCTACGTGATCTCGATGGTGGGTCTGATGTATGTTCCGTTTCTGTTGCCGCTGCTGGCCTCAAGATGGAAAGCGAGGGCGCTCGGTTTGCGGTGTCCGAGCTGCCAAGGCAGCCTTTGCACTCCGCATGTGCTGCTTTTTGGTGAGTGCCCCCGTTGTCGCACCCCGGTCCTTCACGCGTAGGTTTGGTGAACGAAAGTCAGGCCGAACGATGTGTCTTCGGCTGCAGGGCTGCGGAAGAAAGACCTGACTCAGCCTTTTTTCGTCGCTAAAAGTTCCACCGGTGCTTGTTCATGTCATCCTCGCCGCGCTCGCGCTCCTGAGCCTTGCCATCACGCTCTGGCAATGGCTCGCCGCGCGCCGTTTTCCGCTGCACCAGCGCGCGGCCGATACTTCGTTCGCCCCCGGCGTCACGCTGCTCAAGCCGCTCAAGGGCCTTGACCCCGAGACGCGCGGCTGCCTCGAAAGCTGGTTCAAGCAGGACTATCGCGGCCCGGTGCAACGCCTCTTCGGTGTGGTGGACGAGAAAGACCCCGTCTGCGAAGTTGTCCGCCAGCTCATCGCCGAGCATCCGCAGGCGAACGCGCAGCTCGTCGTCTGTGCCGAGCAGTTCGGCCCCAACGCCAAAGTCTCCACGCTCACGCACCTCGAACGCCTCGCGCAGCACGACCACTTCGTCGTCAGCGATGCCGACACGCGTGTCCCGCCGGACTTCTTGGCGCAACTGGTCCAGCCGCTCCGCGACCCGCAGACCGGCATCGTGAACTGCTTCTACGCACTTACGAATCCGACCACGCTGGCGATGCAGTGGGAGGCCGTGGCCGTGAACGCGGACTTCTGGAGCCAGGTGCTCCAGTCCCGCACGCTCAAGCCGCTCGACTTCGCGCTCGGCGCGGTGATGGCGACGCGCCGGCAGCAGCTCAACGAAATCGGTGGCTTCCACGCGCTCGTGAACTACCTCGCGGACGACTACCAGCTCGGCCATCAAATCGCCAAGCGCGGCTACCGCATTGAGCTGTGCCCCGTGGTCGTCGAGTGCCGCGAGCGCGAGCAAGGCTGGCGCGAAGTCTGGGCGCACCAACTCCGCTGGGCGCGCACCATCCGCGTCTGCCAGCCCGTGCCGTATTTCTTCAGCATCCTGAGCAATGCGACGGTGTGGGCGACGGGTGCCGCGTTACTCGGGAGCATCCAACCAATTGTTGAAGTGCAACTCGCCCCCAGCTTTTACAGGTTCTTTCACATCGAGGACTTCGAGAAGGGAGCAGAGATTGTGGTGATGATTGCGACTTGGAAGGCACTTTCGTTCGTGGCGATCACAACTTTGATGCTTCGCTTCCTGTTGGCCGCAGATCTCATGAAGCAGATGCTTGCCAGTAAAGGCATTGGTGGCGTTGCGACATTGGCGGTTGTGAAAGACCTCCTCCAAGTCCCCATCTGGGCGCTGGCCTTCCTCGGCAATACCGTCGTCTGGCGCGGCCAGCGGCTCCGGGTCCTCCCGGGCGGCATGCTCGTGCCCATTGCGCCCAAGCAACCTTGATCGATTGGAATGCGGCAGCCCCCCGAGCGCCGATACCGCTTGATGGGTCCTTTGGTCTTCGCGGTCCTCACACTTCCCATCCACGCGCCGCCCATTTGATACCGACCGGGCTTGAACATTCCTTTGACTCAAACCTCCAACTCCGTAGTCTCACTTACAGAGTGAAGCCGCTCGTCGCCATCCTGTTCAGCCTCCTCTTGGTGCTGTCGCACTGGGTCGGCTTTGCGTCGCCCGCGCAGCGGCTCTGCGGTGCGGCCTCGGCCTGCGGCTGTGGAGATTCCGGCTGCTGCATCGCGTCGGCGGATTCCACTCCCGCTCCCGTGGTGCCCGCGCCCGCGCCCGAAACTTCGCGCGGACAACTGCTCGCGGCGCTGCCCTTGGCCGTGCAGTTCATGGTGGCCCACCGGGCTGCTCCCGCGTCGGAACTCGCTTTCCCTGCCCTGCCCGCCCCCGCTGACGTGCCGCTGTTCTTGCGGCATTGCAGCTATCTGATCTGATTCACGACCCCCAGTCGCAGTGTGCCCGCGCATCCAGTTGGATGCGCGTAATGTCTCTGTCCTTGGTCCGTCAGCCGTTCGTGAGTTTATGAAAGTTAGCCTTCGCATTCTGCTCCTGCTGATTTGCTGGAGCGAAGCCGGCTTCATCGCCGGCATAGCCGCGCAGCCTGCCGGCCCCAATGCGGTGTCCGTATCGCCCACACTGCTGGGCGAACTGTTCACCGAAGCGCGGGCGAACAACGCCGGCCTGCGGGTGGCTGAGGCGCGGGTCATCGCCAGCCAGCGGGCCATCGAGACCGTGCGGTCATGGGAGGATCCACGCGTGAATCTGGGCGGCTTGATCGGCCCGGCGCGCCGCATGCCCAGCCAGGACGGCGATCTCACCTATGGCATCGAGCAGATGCTGCCGTTGTGGGACCGCCCGCGCCTCAACCGCGCGATCCTCGTGGCCGGCTCACAGACCGAAGCCACGGAGGCCGCGTTGCGTGAAACGCAAGTTCGGCGCGAAGTGACGCGGTCGCTGCTGCGGCTGGCGTTGATTCACCGCACCACCGGCTTTCTGACCAACGACCTCGGGTGGCTCGATACGTTGATCGGCCTGCAGGAGGAGCGGTTCCGCGCCGGTTTCGGCTCGCACACGGAGTTGCTCCAGCTTCAGAACGAGAAAAGTCGTCGGGTTGACGCCGTGCGCACCGAACAAAGCCGCGCGCGCACGGAGCAGGCCGCCTTGAACCGTCTGCTGGGGCGGCCGCTGGATGGCCCTTGGCCGGCGGTGGAGCTGCCGGCGTTGGCACCCCCGGTGTTGACTTCGCCTGCCCTGGCCGACTACGCCGCAACCAACGAACCGCGTCTCAAGGTCCTCCGCCAAACCAAGGCCCAGGCCGAGGCCGTTACGCGTCTCACCGAGACAATGCGCCGGCCGGACGTGAGCTTCGGCATCCAGGGGCGCCAATACACCGGCGACGGCGGCCTGCGCGAGGGCATGTTCAGCGTCAGTCTTAACCTTCCCTGGTGGAATGCTGCCAAGTATCGCGCCGACCTCCAGCGGGACGAGGCCAAGGTCCGCACCGTCGAGGCTGAGCTGGCCGATTACGAACTCAGCGTGCGTGAGGAAATCCTGCGGCTCACGCTCGCCACCGACACGGCGCACCGCGAAGCCGTGCTCTACCGCGATGAAATCCTCCAGCGCACCCAGCAGGCCATGGCCTCGCATCAGGCGATGTGGGAGGGCAACCGCGGACCGTTACGCGAAGTGCTCGACGCCCGGCGCGCCTACCTCGAAGGCCAGCTCATGCGGGACCGCGCCATCGTGGAGCAGCATCTCGCCTTCGCAGACCTCGCGGCGTTGTGCGACCTGCCGGATTACTTCCAACTCGGCCGGCTGCTGGTGCAGCTCCGGACCACGTCAGCACATCCGCACGCGCCGGCGGCAAAGACCAGCCCATGACTCACCTCGCAACCCGCTTACCGGCATGAACGCCAAACTTCTCCTCGCCTTTCTCGCCACGGCCGCGATCGCGGGCGGCAGCGGCTGGTTCGCCGCGAATCATTTTGGCGGTGCCCATCAGCACTCAGCCACGCCCAAGTCCGAATCTTCCGGCCGCAAGGTGCTTTATTACCAAAGCTCCATGCACCCGTGGGTAAAGTCGGACAAGCCCGGGAAATGCACCGTGTGCGGCATGGATCTGGTGCCCGTTTACGAGGGACAGAAGGGCTACGCGCTGGCCGCTGGCACGGTGACTCTGGACACAAACGCCATCCAAGCCATCAACCTCCAGACCGTCGCCACCCGCCGGCTGCCGTTGGTGCGCACGCTGCGGGTGGCGGGGACCATCGATGACAACGACGCAAAGCACCGCCGCCTCTCCGCCTATGTGGAAGGCCGCATCGAGAAGCTGCATGTGAATTTCATCGGCGCGGAGGTCAAGGAGGGCGAGCCGCTCGCGACGTTTTACAGTCCCATGCTCCTCAATGCGGAACGCGAATACACGCTGCTCTTCCGCCAAAGCCAGATGGCGCACAGCTATGCGCTCACCGCCGAGCACAAGCGCCTGATGGCCGCCGCCGAGCAGCGGCTGTCTCGCTACGGACTCACGCCCACGCAGATCGCCAAGCTGCCGTTGAAGTCCGAGACCAACCATCTCAGCGAAATTCTGGCCCCCATGAGCGGCACGGTGGTGATGCGCGAGATTTACGAGGGCCAGTTCGTGAAGGAAGGCGACAAGCTTTTCGAACTCGCCGACTTTTTCACCATGTGGTTCCAGTTTGACCTGTATGAGCGCGACTTCGCGTGGGTGCGGGTGGGGCAGACCGTTGAAATCACCGTGCCCAGCGTGCCTGGCAAGAAGTTCACGGCTGCGATTACGTTCATCGACCCAAACCTGAACGACATGACCCGCAGCGCGCGGGTGCGGGTGGAGCTGCAAAACCCGCTCATCACCGTGCAGGGCCGGGCGCGCCGCGAGCTTCTGCACAAGACCTATGCCGAGGCCGTTGTGAAGCTCGACACGCCGGAAGTGCTCGCCCTGCCGCGCTCCGCCGTGCTGCACACCGGCGATCGCGCGGTGGTCTATGTGGACAAGGGCGGCGGGGCTTACGAGCAGCGTCCCGTGAAACTTGGCCGCGCCGGCGACGAGCATTGGGAAATCCTCGACGGCGTAAAGGAGGGCGAGCGCATCGTGACCACGGGCAATTTGATGATCGATGGACAGGCGCAGCTCAACTCGCAAGCCACCGGGACGGATGCCGGCACGCCGTCCACGACAGCGCCGGCGCACCAGCATACCCAAGCCTTGCCGCCGGGCGTGAAGCCTTATCCGCTCAACGTGTGCATCGTGGGCGGCGAGAAGCTCGGGTCGATGGGCGAGCCGGTGGCGCTGGTTTATCAGGGCCAGCAGGTGAAGTTCTGCTGTTCCGGCTGCCAGCCCGAGTTCGAGAAAGACCCAGCCAAGTTTTTGAAGAAACTCTCGGCGCTCCCGACGGACGCCGCTCCGCAAACCCAAAGCCCGCAAAAACAATGAAGACAACCACCGCAATCCTAGTGACCACGTTCGCCGCCGCCATCCTCGTTGGCTGCGACAAAAGGGAACCCGCTGCGCCAAAGGCGGACGCGCCGAAGCCCGACATTCAGAAGTCCGGCGTGGACGCAAAGTCCGCGGCCAAACCTTACCCGCTCGATGTCTGCATCGTCGCCGGCGAGAAGCTCGGCTCGATGGGCAAGCCGCACGTCATTGTGCACGAGGGTCAGGAAATCAAATTCTGCTGCTCCGGCTGCGAACCCGACTTCAAGAAGGAGCCGGCCAAGTTTCTCGCCAAACTAACGCCGAAAAAGTGAACCGCGAATTTGGCCACGAAGAGGCACAAAAAGCACAAAAGAAGAAACCGATGAAAGCTACCATCACTGATACAGATGCCATCTTTCGATTGTGTGACGTGGTGCGGGAAACGGGGTTCGCCATCCACCGCTACCTTCGTAACGGGCACGTCGAGAAGGTCTATCAGAACGCGTTGTTGCACCGGCTGCGAAAGCAGGGACTCGAAGTGGACGCGGAAGTTCCGCTGACCGTCTTCGACGAGGACGGCACGGTGCTGGGGGAATTTCGCGCTGACCTGGTCGTCTCCAAATCGCTGCTCATTGAGTTGAAGGCCGTGAAGCGCTTGGAGGATGAACACATCGCACAGGTGCTCGGCTATCTGCGTGCCTCCCGCCTCGAACACGCGCTGCTGATTAACTTCGGCGGCGGCAAATACGAGATTCGCAAATCTATTCTGCAAGACGCCCTGAAAGGCTTTTGACCCTTTTGTGCCTTCTGTGCCTTTTCGCGGCTTACCTCTTCGTGGCCCATGATTAACCGCCTCATCGAATGGTCGTTGCGGAACCGCTTTCTGGTGGTGTGCGGCGTGTTCTTCCTCGCGGCGTTCGGCACGCGTGCGCTTTACCGCACGCCGGTGGACGCGATTCCCGACCTGTCTGAGAACCAAGTCATCGTGTTCGCGGACTGGCCGGGACGCTCGCCGCAGGAGGTCGAGGACCAAGTCACGTATCCGCTCTCGGTCGGGCTGCAAGGGCTGGCGGGCGTGAAGACCGTGCGCGCGAACTCGATGTTCGGCTTCACGCTGCTGACCATCATCTTCGAGGAGCGCGTGGACAACTACTTCGCCCGCACGCGGGTGCTGGAGCGGCTGAACTTGCTTGCCGCGCAACTGCCCGCCGGCGTCGTCCCGCAGCTCGGCCCGGACGCCACGGGACTTGGCTGGGTCTATCAGTATTACCTCCACGTTGATCCGCAGCACGCGCACGCTGGCGCACGCACAAACTCAGGCTCTCAACTCTCAACTCTCAACTCTCAACCCGCCTACGACCTCGGCCAACTCCGCGCCCTCCAAGACTGGTTCATCCGCTACCAGCTCAACGCCGTGCAGGGCGTCGCGGAAGTCGCGAGCATCGGCGGCTTCGTGCGGCAGTATCAAATCGAGGTCAGCTCGCTCAAGATGCGCGCGCGCAAGGTCACGCTGAAGGACGTGATGGACGCCGTCGGCGCGAGCAACCTCAACGTCGGCGGCAAGGTCATAGAGGAGAACGGCATGGAGTTTGTCGTGCGCGGGCTGGGCCTTGTGAAGTCGCTCGCGGACTTGGAAAACATCGTGCTGATGGAGCGCGGTGGCGTGCCGATCTACCTCAAGGACGTGGCCACCGTGCAGATTGGCGGCGACTTCCGGCGCGGCACGCTCGACGTGGACGGCCGCGAAGTGGTCGGCGGCATCATCGTGATGCGCAACGGCGAGAACGCGCTCGCGACCATCAACCGCGTGAAGGAGAAAATCCGCGCCATCCAGCCGAGCCTGCCGCCCGGCGTGACCATCAAGCCGTTCTACGACCGCGCGGAACTCATCGAGCGCACCATTCACACGCTCAAGCACGCGCTCGCCGAGGAAGTCCTCCTAGTCACGCTCGCGCACATCATTTTCCTCTGGCACTTCCGCAGCATCCTCATCGTCACCGTGCCGCTGCCGCTCTCGATACTCGTGTCGTTCATCCTCATGGAAAAGTTCGGCATCAGCTCGAACATCATGTCGCTCTCCGGCATCGCCATCGCCATCGGCGTGCTGGTAGACGCAGGCATCGTGATGACGGAGAACGTGATTCGGCACTGTGAAGCTGCGGAAAGTGAGAAAGCGAAGAAGGGTTCAGTGTTCAGTGTTCAGTGTTCAGTGACCGCTGGCGCTGCAAGCGTGCCGGCTGCAACGAACGCTTTTGCCTCCCTCGCCCCCACTGGGGGAGAGGGCCGGGGAGAGGGGGAAAATGCATCAACATCACCAATACTGTCCCCAACCCCCGCAGCACCTCTGAACACTGGCTCACTGAACACTGAACACTCTCCCAGACTAACCGCCGAAGAAACCTGGCAGGTCGTCCTCACCTCCGCGCAACAAGTCGGTCGCCCCATCTTCTTCGCGATGGTCATCATCATCCTGGCGTTCCTGCCGGTGTTCGCGCTGTCGGGACAGGAGGGCAAACTGTTCCATCCGCTCGCGTTCACGAAGACCTTCGCGATGGTCGGCTCGACCCTTCTCGCCGTGACCATCGTGCCGGCGCTGTGCTCGTTCCTGGTGCGCGGGCCGTTCCACTCCGAAGACCGCAACTGGGTCATGCGCGTGCTGCTGGCGATTTACGACCCGCTGCTCGACCTCGCGTTGCGCTGGCGGAAGACGGTGATGGCCGGCGCGGCGCTGTTGCTCGCGTTCGCGTTGTCAATCGCCTTCGGCCTCCCGCGCCCCGCACTGCTCTGGCTCGCACGAACCACGACCGACGCTTCGGAGCGCGGACGCCCACGTCCGCAGCACGGCCACGCGGACGTAGGCGTCCGCGCTCCACTGACCACTGACCACTCCGCCCACCTTCTCGCCGCCTTCGCCGAGCGCCACCCGCGCTTCACAAAACTCTTCACCGGCTTCGGCAAGGACTTCATGCCGACGCTCAACGAAGGTTCGCTCCTCTTCATGCCCGTGCTGCTGCCGAGCACCTCGCTCACCGAGGTGAAGCGCGTGATGTCATGGCAGGACCGCGTCATCCGCAGCTTGCCGGAGGTCGAGAGCGTCGGCGGCAAGCTGGGCCGCTCCGAGACCGCCACCGACCCCGCGCCCGTCGAGATGATTGAGACCACCATCATGCTCAAGCCCGAGTGGCTGCCCACCAACCGCACCTACCTCGGCTTCATCAAAATCCCGACCGTCTATCGCAACCCCGCGTGGCGCGCTGGCTCGACGAAGGAAACGCTCATCGCCGAACTCACCGAGAAGCTCGCGAACGTGCCCGGCTACGTGCCCGGCTTTTTGCAGCCGATTGAGAACCGCATTCTCATGCTCTCCACCGGCATCCGAGCGCAGCTCGGTGTGAAGATTCTCGGCGGTTCGCTCGATGAGTTGCAGCGCAAGGCCTTCGAGGTCGAGCGCGTCGTGCGCGAAGTGCCGGGCGCGGTGGGCGTCGCGCCGAGCCGCGTGCAGGGCAAGCCGTATCTCGAAGTCGAGGTGAACCGCGTGGCGATGGCGCGCTTCGGCCTGCGCGCGGCGGACGTGCTCGACGCCGTCGAGACCGGCCTCGGCGGCAAGGTCATGAGCACCACGTATCAAGCCGCCGAACGTGTGGACCCGCGCGAACGCACCGGCATCCAGGTGCGTTTGCAGCGCGACGAGCGCGACGACCTCGAACGCCTCGGCGATGTGCTCGTGGCCGCGCCCGGCGGAAAGCACATTCCGCTCGGCCAGCTCGCGACCATTCGCCGCGCGACCGGCCCGAGCGAGATTGCGAGCGAGAATGGCCGTCTCCGCGTCTTCGTGCAGGCGAACGTGCAGGACCGCGACTTGACCGGCTTTGTCGAGGACGTGAAGCGCCGCGTGGAGAAGGAAATTGTTCCCACGCTCCCGCCCGGCATGACCATCGAATACAGCGGCGAATATGAGAACTTGGTGCGCGCGCAGCAGACGCTTTACTACATCTTTCCGGCGACGTTGCTCATCATCTTTCTGCTGCTCTACATGGTCTATCACTCGGCAAAGGAAGCCGCGCACGTCATCCTCGCCGTGCCGTTCGCGCTGACCGGCGGCGTCTTCCTGCAATACCTGCTGGGCTACAACTTCAGCGTGAGCGTGTGGGTGGGCTACATCGCGCTCTTCGGCACGGCCATCCAGACCGGCGTGGTGATGGTTGTCTATCTGGAGGAAATGGTGGCGAAGAAACAAGCCGCGTGCGCCGCCGCTGGCCAACCCTTCACGCGCGACGACCTCGTGCAAGCCATCAAAGACGGCGCGCGCCTGCGCCTGCGCCCGAAGGTGATGACCGTGGCGACCATCGTGGCGAGCCTCCTGCCCATCATGTGGAGCCACCGCCCCGGCAGCGAAGTGATGCAACCGCTCGCGACCCCCGTCATCGGCGGCATGGTGAGCAGCCTCCTGCACATCCTCGTGGTCACGCCGGTGATTTTTGCGATGCTGCGAGAGCGGGAGTTGAAACCAGCTTCATCGTAACGTAATGGCAAACCAAGTTTTGGATTCTTCGCAACTGGCCGAACTTCAGGCGCTCGAGTTCGCCGCGAGTTGTTTTCCAGACCTCGGCGTCTCCCGCACGGAGCGACAGCGAGTGAGGGACTTGAGAGGTATCACGGCTGAATCTGTGGCCGAAAAATGGCACCTCCTCGAAAACAGTATGCGCGGAGTCCTGCTTAAGGATGTCTGTCGATTGTCCTCCTTCAGCCGAGAACTGCTCCTTGAACTCTGCCGGAATTGGGGCCGAGTCTGGCCGCAGCTCAAAGGCAAGGACGAGAACATGACGAGAGCAATCTCGGTTGTCGTTGAGCACGTTTTGATACCGACCATCATTTTGGTCGTCCGGAAACATCGTTTCCGGGGAATTGGAACCGAATTGCAACCTGAGAGTTTCTGGTATTGGCCTCAGACGCACGAAGACGGTCACGTCTCGCTCCCAGTGCAACGCGTGCTGGATTACTGGCTCAGAACGGCGGGGTTCCGCACGGCAAGAGGGGTAAGCAGAGAAATGCCAGACTCGCAGTCCGAACCTTGGCGGAGAAAGGTAAACGCTTGGCGGAAAGGCAGGATGCCGCGCTACGTGTCCGACCTGCACGAACTGGTCTCTCGGTTCGCCGAGCGCGTCACTTGGCTTGACGAAGCTCCGGCATGGAGAACCCGCTTCACGTTGGCGTGGGTTTGTCAGAAGGCATGGAACAAACTGGCCGCAGCTCTGGAATCGGGAAACCCAACCTTTGCCCAAACGCTCGGTGGCGCGTTCCGTGCGAACGGAACAACTCCGATTCTTCACGATGAGAATGACTTGCTCGTTCAGCCCAAAGTCTTCTTTGCTGTTCGCCTTCTTGAAAAGCATTCACCCGGAGTTCAGAAAGTTCTAAAAACCGCGCCTCAACAAGCTCAGATAGGCCCTTTTGGTTTAGAGGTGTCTGGTGAAGAAATTGAGCGATTGGAGATGGAGGCTGCATACAAGCTCAACTGTGGAAACCTCGTAGTGGACTTCCTTCGACAACGATTGGCCAATGAACTCCGACACAGTCAGTATCGCCATCAAAATAGCGCTGATCAAATGGCGGATTACATCCTCAATCTCGGCATTCGTGAACTCAACCGCATGCTCCGAAAGCCAAAATGAAAAAGCTGGCGAGCGCGAAACTCGCCAGCTTTGTTTGGTTCAGCGTCTTGTCAATTACCTGACTTGCCGCTGGGAGTGCTGCTCACGACGCCTGCCGTGATGTTCTTCGCCGCCGCTGCCGTGGCGCGGGCAGCGAAACTGCCAGCCGATACTTGACCGCCGTTGCCTTTCGCCGTCGCCGACTGAATCGCCGCCGCGCGAGACGGGGTCATTGGAGACCCACCCTTACCGCCGTTTGGTTTGCTCATACGTCTGACTCTTCGATGTTCACTACCGCCGACCTGCGGAACGCCCGCATGACAGTCGAAGCGGTCTAGTTCAATGGTATTGCTTGGTGACCTGGCCGAAAGGGTCGTTGGCGTAACACCAACCTCCTGCACACCGCTGATCGTGACGCGGGAGCGGACGCTCCAGCCTCAAAGTCCCGCCACGGCCAAGCCCTGAACAATCTTGCGTGCGATGTCCTTGCGCCTGGCAGGCGTCACCTCACCGCGCCGTCGCGTCAGCTTGGCTTTGGGCACGGTCCAGAGGAGGTCGCAGCGCACAAGGGTCTTCCAATCCAGTCCGTCGGCTTCATCCAGCAGGGCTTCGTTGGCCTCGGGGTCACGCTCGGTGCCAGGACGGAGCGTGCGGCAGGCGAGCACCACGATTTCCGGTTTGCGCTCCACGCGCACGGGGTTGGAGACGATGACCGCCGGATGTGTTCCCCATGCGAACTCGTAGTCCCACACCTCCCACGGACTCACTGCGGCTCCTCCTGCACTTGCGAGGCAGCCAATTGCGCGGCCGTAACCCCGGCGAACTCGTCAGGCTGCGAGTAAATCCGCTCCCACTCAGCGCGTGGCACCGGGTCCACCGTCGTGACTCGTCCGGATTGCGGCTGCCGCAGCCAGTCGAGGAAAGCGTTCAGCCGGTCACCCGGAACTTCGGCTTCGGGGAAGGAGATGCGCGTCATGCCGTTGAGCCGTTCCACCGTAATCATGGCCCTACCGTAGGTGTGCCCGTCCGCAGCGTCAACGGCGGCATGGTGAGCAGCCTTCTGCACATCCTCGTGGTCACGCCGGTGATTTTTACGATGCTGCGTGAGCGGGAGCTCCAATCTAGGAGTCCCGCCAAGTCCTAAGCGGTCTTACGGGATGTTCTTGTGCCGCCCGGGCGACCGGCGGAAACCATGATGTGGCAGCCGGCCCGCCCTGAAACCTTGGACTTTTGCGCGGGCATCGGGTCATCCTCGGGCGCAATGAATTCACCCGGCCCGGCATCCGCGTATTTCCCTAGCGGCGTCCATAACGCCGATGCCAAGGACTTGCTCAAGACGAGCATCACGGTGAACCGCCAGGCGGCTCGGCGTTCAGAGCCATCTCCCAGACACCGTTGCCAGCATAACCACGCCATGAACCGCCTGCTCGCCTGTGTCACGGCCACGCTGGTCGTCGCCCTCGCCGCAGTTGCCGCCACGCCATCATCCTCTCAACCCAAGCTGGAGCGCGGGAAAGACCTCGTCGAAGTCCCCGCCATTCGCGAGGGCCTGTCGGTGCACAATCTGTTTCAGGCGAACATGGTCATCCAGCGCGACAAGCCGATTCGCGTGTGGGGCTGGGCGACGCCGGGGGACAAGGTAACGGTGAGTTTCGCCGGGCAGTCGCAATCGGCCACGGCGGCGGCGGACCGGTCGTGGAAAGTCGAGTTGCCTGCCGTGCCTGCGAGCGCAGAGCCGCGGCGGTTGGTCGTGCAGGGCAGCAAGCAGAAGGTCGAGCTGGAGAACATTCTCGTCGGCGACATCTGGGTGCTCGGCGGACAGAGCAACATGGAGTTCGAGATTCCCAAGGTCGAAGGCGGCCAGCTCGAAGTTGTTTCCGCGAACTTTCCCAACATCCGGCTCTTCAGTGTGCCGCAGCAGAATGGCCCGGATGCGAAGCCTTCGTTCCCCATGCTCTACCAGTGGGGCGACTTCTTTGGCCGCCATTACCGGCAGGGTTACTGGGATGTCTGCACGCCCGAGACGGTGCGCGACATGTCGGCGATCGGCTATGTCTTCGCCCGCCGCATTCACATGGCCTCGCAGGTGCCGATTGGCGTTGTGGATGCCTCACGCGGTGGCACCACGGTGGAAGCTTGGACGCCGCTGGAAGTGTTGAAAACGGTCGACACGGCCGAGGTGAAAACGCTGCTCGCTGAATGGGATCAGAAAGTGGCGGCGTTCGATCCGCAGCAGGATTTGGCGAAGCGGGTGAAGGCGTTCGAGGACTGGAAGGCTCGTCAGAAGGCTGAGGGCAAGGAGATTCCCGCCGGCCGCAAGGCACCTGATGATCTGCTGCCTGGTCCGGCCATGGACATGAACCGCCCGGGCAACTGTTACGCCAGCATGATTGCGCCGCTGGCGGGATTTCCAATCAAGGGCGCCATCTGGCATCAGGGCTTCAACAACGCGCTCGTGCCCAACGGCCACGTGCTCTACGCGCAGGTCTTCCCCAAGATGATTGCCGCGTGGCGCGCCGCCTTCGCCGCGCCGCAGATGCCCTTCGGCATCATCTCGCTCTGCACCGCGGGCGATCCCCAAACGCTGGATGATTACCTTGAGCGCATGAGCGACGAGGGCATTTACATTCGCGAGACGCACTTCAAAATGTTTCTCAACCTGCGCAATGCGGGCGACAATAACATCGGTTACGCCAGCAGCTTCGACCTGCGCCGCAGCTGGTATCATCCGCAGATCAAAATCCCCGCCGGTGAACGCATCGCCGCCTGGGCTCTGGCCACGCAGTATGGCAAGAACGTGCGCTGGCTGCCGCCCATGCTGAAGGAAGTGAAGACCGGAGAAGGCCGGATGGTGCTGCACCTCGACACCTGGGCCGGCCCTTTCCACGATGGTCCCATTCAGGGCTTTGCCATCGCGGGTAAAGACGGGCGCTTCCAGCCCGCCAAAGCCGAGTGGCTCAACAAAAGCGCCGGCCAAAAAGGCCAGCCAAACCCCGAGCGCAGCGCCATCGTCCTCACCAGCCCGCTGGTGCCAGAACCGCTCTACTTCCGCCACGCCTGGGGGCGCAATCCGCTGGCCAATTTGAAATCATCCGACGCCACCGATCTCCCTTTCGCCACCCAGCGCAACGACTCGTGGACCATGGCTGACATGTATGAAATCTACACCGGCAAGAAGTCCGCCGCCCCGGCGCTTAGTCGGAGCGAGCAGGCCGAACTCGTCAAAGCCCTCCGCGCCGCCGATCTGAAACGGCGCGCCGGCGAGGCCAAGTCATTCCTCGAGAAGCATCCGGAGGCGATGGAGTGAAGCGACTTAAAGCGCTGCAACTTGGACCCCCAAAAAACAGGTCCGACACTTCATTCACATCGGTGACCAGTTCCTCATCGAAATCATACCTTTTACACCAAGGTTCCTCGTAATCACAGGTTGCATTTTGCAGAAAAACTGCGGAAATCTCCATGAGCGCCGCATTATTCGGCCAAATCAGCGATGCTTTTACAATTCACCGCCTCAAATTGCCGAGCCCTCCGTGAGCCGCAGACCCTCAATCTGGCTGCCAGTAACTACGACAAGACGCTGCCGGCCAACTGCATTTCCCCGGACCTACCAGGGCTGAAAGGCCAGCGTTGGCTCAAGGGCGTCGCGCTCTACGGGCCGAATGCGGGCGGCAAGAGCACGCTGATTGAGGCGATGGAGGCGCTGGCTGGGATGGTCAGGAATTCGGCGAAGGCCACGGACCCAAAAGACCCGATTCGTCAAATCGAGCCGTTCGCGCTCGCCCCCGGAAAACCACTCGAGCCGACGGGCTTCGGCGCGGTGTTTGTCAGTGAGGGGGTGCGCTTCGAGTATCGTGTTGCGGCGACACGGGAGCGCGTGTGGCACGAGTCTTTGCGCGCGTTTCCGCTGGGAAAGGAGCAGCTTTGGTTCAGCCGAGACTGGCAACCGGAGTCGCAGAGCTACAAGTGGTCGCCGGAGAAGCCGACGGGCTATCGCCGCGACATGAAGAAGGAGGAGTTCACGCTGCCAAACGTGCTCTTTCTATCGAAGGCCATCAGCCTTGGGGATACGCAGTTGGAGCCGGTGTTTCGGTGGTTTAAGGAGCGATTACGGTTCATAGATTTGAGCGCGAGGAGCATGGGCATCGGCGGAGGCTTTACGGTGTCACAGCTCAAAGAACAGACACCCTTGGTTCCAGCTATCTTGGCTCTCCTGAAACATGCTGACCTAGGATTTGAGGCCGTCGCTGTGGAAACCGAGAAGCTCGACGCCAAGATGCTTGCACAGCTTGAGAGGATGAAGGAAATGATGCCGCCGGAGGTTCAGGAACACCTTAACGAGGCGGAGATTCAAAAGGTAAAGTTGTCGCATCGGGGACGAGGCCCAGATATCGTGCCTTTACCTTGGGAGTCTGAATCCGCCGGGACACATCGCCTGTTTGAACTAGCCGGTCCGTGGCTCGACATTCTCGAAAACGGCTACACCGTCTGCATAGATGAACTCGAAACCTCCATGCACCCGCTAATGGTCATGGCGCTGCTGCGGCTGCTGTTCGACGAGAAGACGAATCCGAAGGGAGCGCAGGTCATTTTCACAACGCACAACCCGCTGCTGCTCGACTCCACGCTGCTGCGGCGCGACCAAGTTTGGTTTGCCGACAAGGACGACCACGGCGAGGCGCATCTGTATCCGCTGACCGACTACGCGCCGCGCAAAGGCGAGTCGCTGGTGCGCGGCTATCTCGCTGGCCGCTATGGGGCGGTGCCCTTTATTCCAAAGGGATTGCTGGGGGCTTTCCCGCCGGAGAATCCAGCCGGGGGAAAGGAGCCGGATGAGCACTGAAATCCCGTGGTGGCAGGCGGCCAAAGCTCAGAGTCTCGAACGTCGCAAGGCTGCTGCGGTGACGGCATCGGGAGTAAAAGCGGGCGATGCTTTTCTCATCGTGACAGAGGGTCAAGTCACAGAGCCGGTTTATTTTGAACTGCTTCGCGCCGACTTGCAGCTTCCTGCCGTCAGGATTCGCGTCGAGCCGGGCAAAGCCTCCGACCCGCGCCACGTCATCGCCACGGCTGCGGAGGAAGTGAAGGCTCACGCCCGCCGCGCAAAGAAAAGTCAACTCGGACACGCGGAGCCGCTGCGATTCGAGCAAGTTTGGGCTGTGATTGATTCGGATGTCGCTGTGCTAAACGGTTTCTGGAACCAAGTGGAATCGCTCGCAAAAGCCCGAAGTGTGAAGCTTGCTCACTCGACCCCGTGCTTCGAGTTTTGGCTGCTGCTGCACATTCAGGGCATGACCACACGCGGTGACCTCATCAACGGCGATGCCGCGAAAAGCGCAGTAAAACACGCCCTCGGAAGAGACTATTCCACCAACGAAGCAACAGCTCGTGAAGTGATGCCGACGTTTATCGGCAAGTGGCCGGAAGCCGTCATTCATGCAGAGCGCGTGCGCGCCTATCACGATGCCGCCGGAACAAAGCTGCCCGCGAATCCTTCGACTGAGGTATGCGCCCTTGTCCGCGCACTCAACGACAGCGCGCCAGAGCATCTCCGGAGACTTTGATTAGAGCCTGTCTGAAAAAGCATGAAAGCTGAGGGATTACGCCAGCCGCCGGAGCATAATCCGTATCAGGGCGACATAAATCCAAGCCGTCGCGCTGGCCTCGCTGCGTTCGTAGTCGCGCAC
>Ga0172367_10001105_pt1 | contig 40495 bp, 38 predicted proteins | sample Lak10m_FD_114542 | JGI IMG/M metagenome (GOLD analysis project Ga0172367, IMG submission 114542) | Freshwater microbial communities from Kabuno Bay, South-Kivu, Congo - kab_022012_10m | ecosystem: Environmental > Aquatic > Freshwater > Lake | place: Democratic Republic of the Congo: South-Kivu... | reverse complement strand
GGTCTGATTAGGGCTGCAACACCAAGTATCAAAGCAATGTTTGCTACATTTGATCCAACAACATTGCCAAGCGAGATTGTGCTATTGCCCAATAAAGCGGCTTTCAAACTCACCACAAGTTCTGGAGTACTTGTACCAAATGCCACAACGGTCAGTCCAACTACTAGTGGTGTGATGCCAATTTTAATGGCTAGATTAGAACTGCCACGAATCAATCCTTCCGCACCAATAAAGAGCATAACTAATCCACCAACCAGGTATAATACTATTTCTAAAGGACTCATATTAAAATTTATAAATTATTTGATATAGTATAAACTTAGATTTTAATAATAAAGTTCAAAAGCATTTAATCAATGTGCTCAACCAGATAAACTTTATCATTTCTTCTTACAAGTGAAGAAACTTTTAATGTTATTTCATCACCTCTGTTTGCAATTGAATTTTCCTTATCATTAACAGAAAATTTTTCTAACTTAATATCAATCACTCCTGTCGTTTCTCCCATAATTAAAATTTCATCATCAATTTTAATTTTTCCCGATTCGATTAAGATATGTGCAACTTCAATTTCTTTATAATAATTAAGAACCTTTCCAACATAAGATTTACGAGTTGTTGCTTTGCTTCCTTCAACTCCTGCATACTCTTCTGAGCTTGGAACGCCAAAATAAAATCCGGATGAGAATCCACGGTTGTAAACTTTTTCAAGCTCAGTTAGCAATTCTTTTTTCTTTTCTTTGGTAAGATTGCCGTCGGAGTGAAGATCAATAGCCTGTCTATATACTGAAACCGTCTTTGCAACATACTCAGGTGCGCGTTTTCTTCCTTCGATTTTAAATGAATCAATACCTGCTTCAATTAATTGATCAACAAATTCAATAGTGCATAAGTCTTGTGGAGACATAACGTAATCTTCACCGATGACTAACGATTTTTGAACTGCCGGATCATAAACTTCATATTCTCTTCGGCAAGGCTGGATACACTCGCCACGATTAGCACTTTTACCAAATAAGTGATGACTCATAAAACATCTGCCGCTAACAGCAATGCACATCGCCCCGTGAACGAATGCTTCAATTTCCAAATCAGTTTTTGCACGAATCTTTTTAATTTCGTCCAAAGAACATTCACGCGCAAGTACAATTCTTACCGCGCCCATCCTTTGGTAAACATCTGCTGCAAGTGAGTTTGAAATTGAACTTTGTGTTGAGATACAAAATGGGAAATCATGTTTGTGGCATAAATCAGCAACAGCTAAATCAGAGCAGATAATTCTATCAACTCCGTTTTGCTTTGCTGCAACAATTATTTCTTCAAGCTCAGCAAGCTCTTCTTCAAAAACAATTGTATTAAGGGTAAGGTAAGTTTTTACTTCATGTTCATTGCAGAATGAAACAATTTCAGGAAGTTCCTCAATAGAAAAGTTGGCAGCCTTTGCCCGCATATTAAGTTTACCCAAACCAAAATAAATTGCATCTGCTCCATTACTGACTGCAGCGCGAAGCATTGTCCAATCCCCTGCAGGAGCCATCAACTCTGGTTTGTTGTTAGTTGTTTTCATAATTAAGAAATGGCACACAGATGACACTGATTAAACTGATCTGCGCAGATCTGCAAAATCCGCGTCATCCGCGTGCTATTGTGTTAAGCTTTTTCTTCCCAGACTTTTGCAACTTCTATAATTGTCTTTACCGCCATTTCCATATCTTGAATAGCTACCCATTCGAGTTGTGAATGAAAACTATGCTCGCCTGCAAAAATATTTGGGGTGGGTAATCCCATAAAAGATAAACGCGAACCATCCGTACCGCCGCGAATTGGGTGCATAATTGGTTTTATTCCCAATCGCTCCATTGCAATAATAGCGTAATCATTAACATGAGGATGTTTATCCAAAACTTCTTTCATATTTCTATATTGCTCAATTACCTGAAATTCCATTCTTGAACCAGGAAATACTTTAACAACATCTTCAGCTAACTTTTTCAGCAATTCTTCATACTCTTTCAATTTTGCGGTTTCGAAATCACGAATAATCATTTTAATAGTTGTTAATTCTTCATTCCCATTAAATGAGCCGCAATGTACATAACCTTCTCTGCCTTCGGTGGTTTCGGGAGACAATGTACCTTTAGGAAGGTTATCAATAAAATGTGAGGCAACTTTAATAGAATTTATCATTATGTTCTTTGCATAACCAGGATGAATATTTTTACCAAAGAATTTTATTACAACTGCATCAGCAGAAAATGTCTCGGTTTCCAATTCTCCCAGGCTAGAGCCATCAATTGTGTATGCGTATTTAGCTCCAAGTTTTTTCAAATCAATTTTTTCTGTGCCTCTTCCAACCTCTTCATCGGGAGTAAAACAAACTTTTATATCGCCATGCTTAACTTCGGGATGAGCAAGCAAATAATTAACCGCATCAACAATTTCTGAAACACCTGCTTTGTTATCTGCGCCAAGTAAAGTAGAGCCATCTGTAGTAATAATATCAAATCCAATCATATTTTTTAAATCAGGATTATCATCAACAGAAATTACCCATCCGCCTGTTTCAAGTTTTATATCTCCGCCTTGATAATTTTTTCTGATCATTGGTTTAACATCTTTTCCACTTACAGCAGGAGAAGTATCAACGTGAGCAATGAAAGCAATCGGGTCAACTTTTTTTGTTGTGTTTGATGGAAGCGTTGCCATTACATAACCCCAATCATCCATATGAGCATCTTTTAATCCCAACGCTTTTAATTCTTTTGCAAGATCTTTAGAAAGAATTTTTTGTTTTTCCGAGCTAGGGAATGAAGTTGATTCTTCATCTGATTGTGTATCGTATTTAACATACTTTAAAAATCTATCAACGCAAGTGAATTTATAATTTGCATCAAACATATTAACCTCGAATATTTAGTGAATAAAAACTTTTTAATATCCTCTTCTTAAAACTTTATCCATATCAGATTTTATCATTATCTGAACAAGATCTTCGAACTTTGTTTTTGCTTTCCAACCCAATAATTTTTTTGCTTTTGTTGGATCGCCTATCAATAAGTCTACTTCCGTTGGACGGTAATAGTTTGGATCTATTTTTACAACAGTATTCCCTTTTTTCAATTTACTTGTAAAATCGTATTTATAAAATCTGGAGTTCTTATTAAAGTTTATAAGCGATTTTGCTTTTTCAAAATCTACTTTACTGATAACTCCCTTTTCATTGATCCCTTTTCCTTTCCATTCCAAATCAATTCCAAGATGCTTAAATGTTAATTCGACAAATTGCTTTACCGTATTTGTTTGTCCCGTTGCAAGAACAAAATCTTCTGCCTTTTTGTACTGAAGTATTCTCCACATTCCTTCGCAATACTCAGGTGCAAAACCCCAGTCTCTTTTTGCATCCAAATTTCCGAGCGAGAGATTTGATTGTAATCCTGCCGCAATTCTAGATGCTGCACGAGTAATTTTTCTTGTTACAAATGTTTCGCCGCGCTTTGGTGATTCATGATTAAACAATATTCCGTTGCATGCAAACAGATCATACGCTTCTCGGTAGTTTACTATTATCCAAAAGCCATACAGTTTTGCAACACCATAAGGTGATCGCGGATAGAAAGGTGTTTTTTCGCTTTGTGGAACTTCCTGCACCTTCCCAAAAAGTTCTGATGTAGATGCTTGATAAAATTTTACTTTTCTCAACCCAACTTCACGTATTGCATCAAGGAATCTTAATGTTCCGAGTGCATCAACCTGTGCAGTATAATCAGGCACTTCAAATGAAACTTTTACGTGACTTTGAGCTGCTAGATTATAAATTTCATCCGGCTGAATTTTTTCAAGCAATCGATTTAAGTTGCTTGTATCAACAAGGTCACCGTAATGAAGAAATAGTTTTTTATTAAGTATCTCCGGATTATTATAGAGATGATCAATTCTTCCTGTGTTAAAAGAACTGCTTCTTCTTATTATCCCGTGAACTTCATATCCTTTTTCTAAAAGAATCTCGGTTAAGTAACTTCCATCTTGTCCGGTTATACCGGTTATTAAAGCTTTTTTCATTTTCAACTTTTAATTTTTTGATTAATGGTACACTGATTTAACTGATGAGACTGATTATTGCTGTTCTATTCCATTCTAATCTGCTAGATCAATTCAATCCGTGTGCTATTGTATTAATTATATTTTTCTAAAAACCATTTATAAGTTTTTTGAATGCCTTCTTTAAGTTCTGTTTTATATTTCCAACCAAGTGAATTAATTCTTGTTACATCCATAAGTTTTCTGGGTGTACCGTCGGGTTTAGTTGAATCATATTCAATCTTACCATTAAAACCAACAATTTCAGAAATAAGTTTTGCTAAATCTGCGATAGTAATATCTTTTCCTGATCCAACATTTAAATGCGTTATTCCATTTTCATAAAGATCTTTTGCTTCAATGTTTTCCATCATAAATACAATTGCATTTGCAAGATCTTCAACATACATAAACTCGCGCAAGGGTTTTCCTGTTCCCCAAATTGTAACTGAGTTATTGTTTTTAACTTTTGCTTCGTGGAATTTTCTTATAAGTGCCGGAAGAACGTGTGATGTTTCCAAATTAAAATTATCATTCGGTCCATAAAGATTTGTTGGCATTGCTGAGATAGAATTACAGCCATACTGGCGATAATAATTTTCACAAAGTTTTATTCCAGCAATCTTAGCAATTGCATACGGTTCATTAGTAAACTCAAGTGTATCAGTAAGTAAATATTCTTCCTTTAATGGTTGTGGTGCAAGCTTTGGGTAGATACAGGAGCTTCCAAGAAAAACAACTTTTTCTACTTTGCTTAAATAAGATGAGTGAATTAGGTTCGCTTCAATCATCAGGTTATCGTAAAGAAATTCAGCCCGATAAGTGTTGTTTGCTAAAATACCGCCAACTTTTGCGGCTGCTATTATTATTATTTCGGGTTTGGCTTCAGCAAAGAATTTCTGGACTTCAGATTGATTTCTCAGATCAAGCTCAGAAAAATCTTTATAGATTATATTTTTATAACCGCGACTTTCTAATTCTCTTAAGATTGCAGAGCCAACCATACCTGTATGACCTGCTAAGTAAACTTTTTTGTTCCTAAAATCATTCATTAAATATTACAATCCATAATAAACTGAAAAATAAAATTCGTTTAATGTTGTATTAATAAAACTTAAATCTTCCTGCTGAATTGAAGAATGTGTTGTTTGAAAATTAAATTTAGCAAAAAGTTCATGAGTATATTCATACTTTATTTCTGCCCCCAGGTATCCATAATTTTTTCTTAATCCAAACAGAAATGGCGGCTGTGGTTTTGCGTTGTATTGTTGTTGAATGTTAACATCATCACCTTTGCGAATATATTGACCCCAAACCGTTGCCTGCAGTCCACGCAAGATACGATAATTAAGTGAAGCATAAATCAAATCACCATTCTGCCCCATCCAATGCCCAAGCATGTAATCTGAACTTTTATAATCAGAGGTTTGTATATAGTGTTCATAGACAGAAGGATAAATTTTTGTGTATTCAATTTTTGCTGTAAGATTTTCAAATGGCAAATCGGTTATTGATCCGCCAAGTGTGAAACCCAATTGGTATCTCTGAGTTTCAGGATCGAACAGTCCGTTCAATGAAATTTCATCTATAAATAAAGTCCCGTAAAGATGAGTGTTTTTTATTTGTCCTTTTGAACTAACACCAAGAAAAAATTGCGCATTTCCACCGGCATCATTCGATTGTTCACTTATTAGATAATCAGCTAGCCTAAAAAACATAATGGGTACAAGATATAAAAATTCAATTTCCTCATCATAAATAATTGATTCTCCGATTGAAACATCCAATCCAGAAACCGGTGTAATAATAAGAGAGTGGGTGGCAATAAATTTATCAATAAAAGAATAACTAATAGTACCGGCAGAATTATAAAAAATAGAATTTGAATCTATAACGCTTGATGAAAGCCAGCCATGCGCATAATTAAACTTCAGCCAATCAACTGGTTTAACATCTAACCTTATAAATCCATAGGACGGTGGTTTTTGCGAAAGTACGAGAAGTCCGCTTTCACTATACCCCCACTCTAAAAAATCTTTACCTACTGCAAAAGAACCCCAGCTCCAATCAGTTGCAAGCACAGCTCTCGATTCACTATACTCCATTTTATCAAGAGCATAGTTTGGCGCTGTTAAACTTGATTTTGCTTCAACACCGGTAACAGGAGTGAATTCTTTAGTTTTATCTATAGTATTTCCTGTTTCAGTGTTATCTCTAAAATCAAAACTGTAGCCGATATATTTATCAATGTAACCATAGGTGTATAATCCATTCCAGAAATGCGTTAGCTTTTCATTATCACGTGAACCCGCTTTATATCCTAAAATTGGACTTAAATTTAAACTGAAAAAATTATTACGATAACTAAATAACCTTAATCTATCCCCGGCATCATAACCAACTATTCTTAATTGTGAGGAGTCAATTTTAATATTGTTAATGATATCAAATTCGAATTTAAAGTCCTTACTATAAAATTCAAGTTCTTCTTTTTCCAGAGAAGTTAGTTCATAAGATTTTTCTGATGCTTCAATTAGTTTTTGTGCAATATATTTTCTGCTCACGGGTCTCACCTGATCATCAAACACAATAATAGATTTTTGACTAAGCCTTGATAGAAATTTATAAACATCTCTGTGTAATGGTTCATAAACTACCTGTGCAAATGCAAAAGAGCTTAGAGCGAGTAACAGAAATATTTTTTTTACTATCATTTATCTTATTGATTAAAGAATTTTTTAAATGTTTCAACAACATAAATTAATTGCTCATCACTCAATTCGGGATATATTGGTATAGCAATAGATTTATCTGCCGAAAATTCTGAAAGTGGAAAATCACCTTTCTTGTGTCCAAGTTCTTTAAAACATTCCTGTAAATGAAAAGGAACCGGATAATAAATTTCCGTTGCAATTTCATTCTTTGCTAAAAATTCTCTCATCTCATCACGTTTATCAACACGAACTATATATTGATTATAGATATGATAATTCTTAGCGCCGGATTTCTCATAAACTGCTTTAGGAAGAAGAACTTTATTTTTTGCATCAAAATTTGTCTTAACTGTTTCTTCTGCTAAACCTGCTTCAATAAAAAGTTGAGTATACCTTTGGGCATTATGTCTTCTCTTCTCAGACCATTTATCTAAATGCGGAAGCTTAACTCTTAGCACAGCAGCCTGCAGAGCATCTATTCTAAAATTACCTCCGATAACTTTATGATAATATTTGGGCTCGCCGCCATGAACTCTTTTTATTGTTAGCACTTTTGCAAGATCATCATTGTTTGTTGTAACTAATCCACCATCACCGTAACATCCTAAATTTTTACTCGGAAAAAATGAGAAACATCCAATATCTCCAATCGTGCCGACAAATCTTCCATCCTTATATTGAGTACCGATTGCCTGAGCAGCATCCTCAATAACTAATATATTATGTGCTTTTGCAATTTCAACAATCTCATCAAGCTCTGCACTTTGTCCATAGAGATGCACAGGAATAACTGCTTTAGTTTTTGAAGTGATTTTCTTCTCAAAATCTTTTGGATCCATATTAAAAGTAACCGTATTATTCTCAATTAAAACAGGCTTAGCATTTAATCTTGAAACAACTCCTGCAGTTGCAAAGAATGAATAGGTTGGTACTATAACTTCATCACCTGGTTTTATATCAATTGCCATTAACGCTAATAACAAAGCATCTGTACCAGAGGAAACACCTATTGCGTGTTTACATCCAAGATAATCACAAAACTCCTTTTCCATTCCAGTAACTTCAGGACCAAGAATAAAGTATTGTGATTCAGCAACTTTAATTATTGCTTCATCAAGTTCATTTTTTAATGAATGATATTGTGGTTTAAGATCTAAAAGTGGTACTCGCATTTTATTTTCCTTTTTGTAAAAAAATTAATAGATAAAATCTTTATGAATGTCTTTTAATAGTTGAGCTTTCAAGTCTTTTTCAGAAACAATCGGGGTTTCAACTTTCCAATTAATATTTAAAGATGGATCATTAAAAAGTATTGCTCTTTCGTTTTCTTTACTATAAAGTTCAGTGCATTTATAAGAAAAGATTGCTTCATCAGATAAAACAGAAAAACCATGTGCAAATCCAGGTGGTATCCAAAGTTGGGCGTGGTTTTCTTCAGATAATTCAGAAGAAAAATACTTTCCAAAAGTTGGCGAGCCAAAACGAATATCAACAGCGACATCTAAAACTTTTCCGTAAATCACTTTGCACAATTTCCCCTGCGCCTTATTACCAACCTGATAATGCAATCCTCTGATTGTGCCTTTTTTTGATTTAGAAATATTATCCTGAACAAATAATAAACTTATACCCGCTTTATGATAAGTATCTTCATTATAGCTTTCAAAAAAATATCCGCGTTCATCACCAAAAACTTTTGGTTTTATGATCAGCAATCCCTCTAGTTCTGTTTTGATTACCTCCAATTAGTTTGCCTCTTTCAATATTTTTTCTAAATAATTGCGATATAACGATTTGGGAATCGATTTTACTAACTCTTCAAATTGGTATCTGTTAATGAAACCCTTATTAAATGCAATTTCTTCTATACAGGCTACTTTTAATCCTTGTCTGTCTTCAATTACACCAAAAAAGTTTGATGCCTGCAATAATGCTTCGGGTGTTCCTGTATCAAGCCAGGCAATGCCGCGTCCGATCTTTTCTACTTGCAGTTCACCTTTTTCTAAATAAACTTTATTTACATCTGTTATCTCAAGCTCACCACGCGGAGAGGGTTTTAAGTTTTTAGAAATCTCTACAACTTTGTTATTAAAAATGTAAAGACCCGGTACAGCATATTGTGATTTAGGATTTTGTGGCTTTTCTTCTATGGAAATTGCCTTACCATTTTTATCAAATTCAACAATACCATAACGTTCGGGATCATTTACCTGATAACCAAAAATTGTTGCCCCCGTATTTTTTGTAATCCCATCATAGAAAAATGTTAGATCACCATAAAAAATGTTATCACCCAAAACTAAACACACATTATCATCACCAATAAACTTTTCACCGATTATAAATGCTTCGGCTATTCCATTTGGTGCAGGTTGAACTGCATAACTAATATTCATTCCAATTGTGCTGCCGCTGTTAAATAATTGTTTGTACAGCGGAATTGTTTCTTCATTTGAAATGATTAACACATCTTTTATTCCACCAAGCATTAAGATTGAAAGTGGATAATAGATTAAAGGTTTATCATAAATAAGAGCTAATTGTTTGCTGTAAACTTTTGTGATAGGGTATAGTCGGGAACCAGAGCCACCCGCTAGAATGATTCCTTTTGTTTTCTTTTTTGTGTTCACTAAATAAACCTTATAATTTTTAATAGTGTTGTAAATATAAAAATAATACCTTTATCAATCCTGATTTAGAAGCACTAAAAATGGTTAAAATATCTTGAAAACAGAGATTAAAGCAGGGTTCCGCCTAATATTAGAATGGCAACACTGAAATAAATAATAAGTCCGGTAACATCCACCATTGTTGCAACCAAAGGAGCTGAGGAAGTAGCAGGATCAGCACCCAATTTTTTAAGAATAAACGGAAGCATAGAACCGGTTAGTGTTCCCCAAAGTACAATACCAATCAGAGTAATTCCGACTGTTAATCCAATTAAGAACCAATGCGGCTGAATTGCAGGAGTAAAATTTGAAAGTACAGCAACTTGAGTAAATCCAATCGAACCAAGAATACATCCAAGCATTAGTCCGGAAAAAATTTCTCTTTTCATAATATGCCACCAATCGATAAGATTAATTTCACCAAGTGCCATTGCACGCACAACAAGCGTAGCAGCTTGTGAACCTGAATTACCACCGCTTGAGATAATAAGTGGAATAAAAATAGCAAGTGCTGCTACCTTTGCTATTTCATCTTCAAAAAAACCCATTGCCAGTGCAGTTAAAAACTCACCGAGCAACAAAAGGGATAACCAGGGAGCTCTTTTCTTTACCATTACAGGAATTGAGATTTCTGCATAAGGTTCTTCCAATACTTCAATAGCTGCCTGTTTGTGAATATCTTCGGTTGCTTCTTCTTCCGCAACATCAAACACGTCATCAAAAGTAACAATTCCTATTAGCATTCCTGCTCGATCAACAACAGGCAAAGCAACTCTGTCATATTTTTTAAATGCTTCTACCGCTGTTTCCTGATCATCGACCACGTGCAATGCAACAAAATTTTCATCCATCAAATCTTCAACTTTATTATCAAGCGGGGCAAGTAGAAATTCTTTTATTTTAACATCATCAATTAATTTACCTTTGTCATCAACAACATAAACAATATTTAATGTTTCTTTATTCTTACCATGTTCTCTAATGTAATCAAGAGCTTCTTGTATTGTTGATGAAGGTTTGATAGCAATGTAATCCGGCGTCATTAACCTTCCGACTGAATTTTCCGGATATCCGAGCAGTGTTACCGCAATTTTTCTTTCATCGGGAGAAAGTAATTGAATTAATTGTTTCGCTGCAGCAGATGGAAGCTCCTCAAACAAAGCTGTACGATCATCAGGATCCATTTCATTAAGAACTACTGCGCTTTCTTCTTTGCCCATCAGTTTTAATAATTCCATTTGAGTATCAAAATCCATGTACTCAAAAGTATCAGCTGCTAATTCTTTGGAAAGTAAACGAAAAATTATGACTCTGTCTTTTTCAGGAAGGTCAACAAGTAGTTCTGCAATGTCAGCGGGAGTCCAATCTAAAAGGATTTCCTTTAAGATACCAAGCTTTCTCTCTTCAATAAGAGACTGGATTTCTGGTTGTAATAATCTGCTTAGCATCGGAAAATCCTTATTTTAGATAAAACAATTTGTTTTTACATTTTTTAGATTTGTATTGTTTAATTGGCTTGCAAAAAATAATTGTATTATGTTCAAATCACAATTAAAAAAATAGAAATTACTGTAGAATTAGATATATGCTCAGATTAATTGTTGATGAAAATATTGCTTTCGCTGATAAGGCTTTTGCTCAATTCGGCAAAGTAAATTTAATGCCCGGTCGTGAAATTATTAATTCAGCTTTAATGGATACTGATGTACTGATCGTCCGTTCCATTACAAATGTTAATGAAGACCTTCTAAAAAATACTCCTGTAAAATTTGTTGGCACCGCAACAATAGGAACAGATCATATCGATTTAGATTACCTTAAATGCAAAAATATTTTCTTTACAGATGCAAAAGGCTGCAATGCATTCTCTGTTGCAGAATATATTGCCGCCTCTCTATTAAATCTTGCAGTTAAATTTGATTTCTCTCTTAAAGATAAATCAATTGGAATTGTTGGAGTGGGAAATGTTGGAAGTAAAGTTGCAGCATTTGCTGAAGCGCTTGGAATGACTGTTTTGTTAAACGATCCACCACTAAAACGTATTGGAGATAAAAGAAATTTTGTTGAGTTAGATGAGATTTTTAAGTGTGATATTGTTACTCTTCATACTCCGCTAAATTTGGATGGAATTGATAAAACTTATCATCTCTTTAATAATGATAACCTGAACAAGCTAAAAGATGGTGCAATATTAATTAACTCTTCGCGTGGAGCGGTTATAAGTAATTCAGATTTACTTACTGCGATTGAAAATAAAAATTTAAAGGTAGTTTTGGATGTTTGGGAAAATGAACCTGACATAAATATTGAATTGATTAAAAATGTTTTAATTGCAACCCCGCACATTGCAGGATATTCTTACGAAGGTAAAGTAAACGGTACAAAAATTATATACCAATCTCTTTGTGAATATTTGGGAGAGGACAAAACTTTTAAATTTGATTTACCGATTCCGAAAGAACCAACTCTGATTTTTAATAATTCCAATAAGCTCGAAACGGGATTGAATGATTTAATTTCAGCCGTTTATTTTATCCAGGATGATGATAATCGAATGAGAAAAATAATAAAGATGGAAAAAGATGATCGGATCAAGTATTTTGATTTGCAAAGAAAGAATTATCCAAGGAGAAGAGAGTTTAATAACTATACAATTGAAGCAAGTAATATAACTATATCTATAAAAGAGACTTTGAGAAAATTACGTTTTAATTTATCTACTTAATTGCTTTATCAAGTTTAAACTCAATCGGAATTATCATTTGCACTTTCATTCTTTTCCCCTTTTGCAATCCGGGTTTAAAGCGAGTGTAGTAAACAGAAAGTCTTGCATTTTCATCACATCCGTAACCAATTCCCTCAACAACCTCGGCTGAAGACACTTCGCCATTTTTTTCAATAAATGCTCTAATCTTTACCGTGCCTTCAATTTTCTTTTCTTTTGCCTGTACCGGATAAACCACTTTTTTGTATATCGTATTCATTCCCCCGATTGGCTCCGGCATAACTTCAACATTTGAATAATAAGCTGGATCGTCTTCCATGTCCATTTTATCTTCTTCAACCGGAGGAAGATTTAAAGCATCGTTACCATTTTCTTTTTCTCTCTGATCTTGTCTTTCCTTCCATTGCGCTAGAAGTTTTTGATAATCTTCTTCACGATATTCGCCGACTAATAAAAATTCCTGACCCTTACGCACACCGTTTTCAAACATTACATCTTCAATCACATTGCCTGTTGAATCATAAAATGTTGCTGGACCATTTCGTCTTCCATCTTCAATACTATAAAGTTCTTTAATGTTTCCATTTTCATAATATGAAGTAACTGTTCCGAATACTTTATCATTAACATAATTTCTTTTTTCTTTAGTGTTCCGGTTTTCCCAGTAAAATATAGCCTCACCCTGCCGTATCTTTTTTTCATAAACAACAACAGATTCTATATTTCCATTGGGAAAATATGTTTTAACAGTATCTAACTGTGCTGAAAGATTAATAGTAAAACTCAAAAACATTAATATCCCAAAAAACTTCATCTAAATAATCCTGGTAAATTTTTGTGGCAAAAGATAATATTTAATTCTGAGTAATTAGAGGCATAATTAGGGTTATAACAAATAGAATTATTGCGATTCCGAAAAAGAAATATCCCACCTCAGTATCGTATTGAAGCATACCGATTTCACTTAAGAGATAATGCCAATCGTGATAAACTTTATTTCCACCAAGCAATGGTAATATTCTCGCCTGTGCATCTGAGGCATAAACAGAAATATTTATAAAGTTTTGCCCAAGCCATAAAAGTGAGACCTGCATTCCTGTTCGATATTCATTCCTAAAAAAGTAAAAAAATATTATAGATGGAAGAATTATCTGCATCAAAGTTCCGCCAAGAGTGTAAATGTAACTGCCAAAAAATCTAAAGAAAAAATGCCCTGCTTCATGAATTACCAAATCAGCGTTATCAATCATTCCGTATTGTCCCCGATTTAAAACCCAGTAAAGTGCAATCGGGAGAATGATAATTGATGGAATCCATTTTTTAAATTCATCAAATTTTGTGTGGGGTTTAGATTTCTTTAAACTTTGCTCAATTTCTTTCTTTAATTCATCATCCATGTAATTGCTTAAATAAAAAATGATAATTAACTTCGCAGTGAAATTAACTAATCTAATCCCATCGTTCAATCTTTTATAAACAAATAAAAAGGAAGGTTACACTATGAGAAAAACTGCATTTATTTTTTCACTGGTAATGATATTTACTGTTATTTCTTTTACTCAGGATTTCAGGACCCCTCGCCCAAGTCCTGATGCTACTGTTTCTCAATACGTTGGAGTCACTAAAGTCACAATAGATTACAGTAGTCCAGCAGTTAAGGATAGAAAAATTTGGGGTGATCTTGTTCCATTCGGAGAAGTTTGGAGAACCGGAGCTAACGAAGCAACAACAATTACATTTACGGATGCTGTGAGTGTAAATGGGAATGAACTTGCCGCGGGTACTTACGGAATCCATACAATTCCTAATGCCGGCGAATGGGAAATAATTTTCAGCAAAGATACTCCTGTAGATGGAAGTTCAACTTTCGATCCTAAAAAAGAAGTTTTAAGAATAAAAGCAAAACCAGAAGAACATCATTTTATGGAGAGGATGACATTTCTTTTTACAGATGCTGCTGAGAATTCAGTAAACGTAAATCTTCTTTGGGAAAAATTAAAAGTATCATTTAAAGTTGAAGCAAAAACTCAGGATCTTACTTTACAGAAAGCACGCGATGCTTTTAAATGGAATCAGCTAATGGCTGGTGCTACTTATTGTTTAGAGAACAATACAAATCTTGAAGAAGGATTTAAATGGATTCAGGCATCATCATTAATAAATGAAAACTACTGGAACACAAGAATACTTGCGCAATATTATGGTAAGATGAATCAAAAACCAGAAGCTATTTCTGCAATGGAAAAGGCAATTGAGCTTGGCGGTAAAATGCCAAACGCACCTTTTGATTTTGATAGGATGAAACAAATGTTAGCTGATTGGAAGAAATAAAAACTCTGAGTTCTCAGCGTCTCTGCGTTAAGAAATTTTTATCGCAGAGACGCAAATTTATCCGTGATATTCTTTTCTTTTATTTTTGCTTGCCCTGCACTCATCGCTGCAGCAATATTCATTTTCAATTTTACAATCATGGCAGCAAACAATTATTTTATCGCAATCGATGTTGTGACAATTAATATGATATGAAGTAGGCTTACCACAAAAATGACAATTAGAAGTGTATTTTAATTCCTCTTTAGTGTTTGGATCAAAAACTCTGCGATCATCAAATACAAACATTCCACCTTCCCAATAAGTATCAGGAAATTGTTTAATGTAATTTAAAATTCCACCATCAATTTGATAGACATCTTTAAATCCTTGTTCACGCAAATAAGCCGATGCTTTTTCACAACGTATTCCGCCAGTGCAATAAGTAACAATTGTTTTTCCCTTGTATTCACTGAGCGATTCAACAACTTTAGGCCATTCTCTAAAATGTGTTATTTGCGGAGTAATTGCATTCTTAAATTTTCCAATTTTGCTTTCATACCAGTTTCGTGCATCAACAATTACAAAATCCTTTTTATCTTCATAAAATTTTAATAGCTGTTCTGGTGTTAATTTGGGGGCGGTATGTTTAAGCGATGTTTCTGTTAAACCAGAATTTACAATTTCAGATTTAACTCTAACATGCATCTTATTAAACGCAATTTTATCGGTTGATGTTTCTTTGAACCAAACATCTTCAAAAATCTTATAACTTTTCAAATGATTTTTATATTTAATTGTAACTTCATCATCTCCAAAAACAGAACCACTGATTCCTTCTTTTGCGAGATAGACTTTTCCCTTAACGCCATTTGCTAAACACCAATCAAGATGTTCTTTTGCAATCGATACGGGATTTTCAACATTCACATATTTATAGAACGATATAACTTTATATTTATTCATTAATCCCTGTACAATTCCTTATTTAAAATTTTTTTGAGAACAAATATAGACTTTTAGTTATATGATAATAAAATGAATTAAAACGTCTTATGGTAAATTAGGTAGGAACGGCAGAGTGTTTTTTAATTATAGGATGAATATTTTTTTTCAGATTCTTCGGAGGATGTGAAACTTGCTTCTTTATCAAACACTACAGAAAATACTGAACCAATATTTTTTTCACTTTCAACATTTATTTCTGCGCGGTTAAGCTCAATATATTTGTTAACAAGTGCTAAACCCAATCCATTACCTTCAAATTCACGTTTATAACCTGTGTCTTCCTGTGAGAAAGGCATAAACATTTTTTGAAGATATTCTTCGCTCATTCCAATACCACTATCTCTAATTTCAATTTTAACTTTATCGTTTTTAAGATTTTTTACATACACTTCAACGTATCCCTTTAAAGTATATTTTATAGCATTATTTATTAGATTTTGAAAAACCTGATTCACTGTATATCTATCAGCGGTTATAAATGCGGTGTCTTCGCTTTGTGTAAATTTAAGTTTTAACCCTTTGTCATCACTTAAAGATTTAAACTCACTAACCATTTTTTTAAGATCAGAAACAATATCAAATTTTTCAAACGTTGCTTTGTAATTTCCACTTTGCACAGAAGACATACTTAATATCATATCAATGGTTCTTTGTAATCTTTTGCCAGCACTTTTTACAGAATCCAAAATAATTTTTAGATCTTCATCATCGCTGGAAATTTCATCTGCAATCAGCGGTATGGAAGTTAGTATTACATTAAGTGGTGTTCTGATTTCATGTGACATCTGAGCAAGAAATGCTGATTTAAGTCTATCAGATTCTTCTGCTTTCTTAAGTGCTTCAACCAATTCCCGTTGTACTCTTTTAATTTCAGAAATATCAAGCATCTGCATCACATAGTGCTTTACTTTACTATTTTCATCAAGCACAGAAACTGATTTTACAATTACATGAATTTCTTTTCCTTCTTTTTTAAGAAGTATTTTTTCTGTGTTGATATCAGCAACCGGGTTTCCATTTAGATCAAACCCATCATCACTAAATCCTTCAAGATCATTTTGCTCAAACAGATACTTGATTGGAATTCCGATAATTTCATCTCTTACAAATCCAATAGTATCACAAAAAGATTTATTTACGCTAATAATCTTCCCTTCGGTAGATATGATTACAATTCCTATTGGCGCATTTTGAAATACAAGTCTAAATTGTTCTTCACTTTTCTGAAGTGATATTTCAGCTTTTTTTCTTTGGTTGATTTCGAAATTTAATTCAGAAATTTTATCCTTAAATACATCGTGTAATTTTTTATTTAAGTTCTCCACTTCGGATGTTGATTTATCCAACTCGGACATCAGGACTTTCACACGGTCTTCAATTATTCCTAGCTCATCCTTCTTAAAGAGCTTTGATTTATTATCTATCTGAGAAATCTGAGCAGAATCAAGTGCCTTTAAAATTTTTGAGAGTGGACGAAAAGAAATAGAACTCATAAAATAAGTAAAAACTATTCCCGCCATTAAAATTGTAAGACTGAAAAGAGCAGTTAATAATTTATTTTTGAAAAGGCTTTTCGCATCATCACCCGATTCAAATCCTACATAAATTTTACCAGAAGCTTCTTCCGTTTTAATCGGTAACTCGACACGATAAATTTTCTCATCTTTTGAAATTCTATTATCATCAGATTTAGCAAGTATGTAAAAACTTTTTTCAGCAACATCTAGATTTAACGCATCAAGTAACTCTCCTGAGGAGTTTTCAACAACAAGATAAACGGCGTTATTTAACTCCAAAAGTCTTGTGATTATTTCTGTATCAGTAAATTTACGATCAATAAATATTTGTGGATTTTGGGTAAAAAAGTTTACAAAAACACTCGCTTTGTAATGATATTTATCATTTACCTGCTCTTCAAATTTATTGGTAAAATAAAAAAAGATGAAACCGGCAATAATGACAAAGAATAGTGCGAACTGGATGGTCAACTTTAACTGAAGTTTTTGTGAACGTGTTTTCATTTCAGTTAATCGTTTTTAATTCGATGTTCTGCAAGGATATAAACCTATTTCTAAAAATAATTGATCTAAACAGCTCAATTTAAGTGCCGCTATTCTAAAAACAAGAAATGTTTGTTTTTGCAAAATAATCAAACTTTATTTGTTCAACTTTGAGAAAATAAGGCGGTTTAACGATAATTTTACTTGAACAAATTCTATTAATGTCACGACAAATATTTACCGATGTAAGATTTTATATCAAATTTTTTCTCAGCCCCATTACGATTCATGTACCTAATTTTACCATAAACCGGTCTCTCAAACCACGGACGATCATGAATACCTCCGATTGACCATGCAATTCCAGTGTAACCATTCGGGTCTCTACCATCAAGTTCGTATTTATCGTTTAAGTAGATTGCTATTCTCATAGCTTCCTCCGGCGATTTACTCCACTCAAGAATTTTCTTTGCCCAATACATTCTCATATAACCATGCATTTTGCCTGTTATAACCATTTCCATTTGAGCAGCATTCCACAAATCCTCGTGGGTTTTTGCTTTTTCAAATTCATCTAAAGTATAAATAAATTCTCTTTCATCTTTTCGATGTTCATTCAAAGATGTTTTTGCCCAATCGTGAAATCCTTCAAATGAATCATAACTTTTATTGAAGTAACAAAAATTATCTGCAAGTTCTCTTCTAACAATTAATTCTTCCAGAAAAGATTTTGCTGATTCTTTATTTCCATTTAGTCTTTCAGTTTCAAGAGCAATTCGCTGCGCAGAAACTTGTCCAAAGTGCAAATATGGAGAGAGATTAGATTGATAATCTTTTGTAGGATCGTTTCTTAGTTCGTGATAATTCTCAAATTTATTTTTTAAAAAATGATTAAAAACTTTTTCAGCTTCAGTTTCTCCAGATTTTATCCAATCAACTTCCCCTACATCAAAATTTATTTTTAACGATTTCTCAATTTTATTCCAATTTGTTTTATCAGATGAGATTTCGCTCTTGCCCATTTTTTTTATCTTAGGAAACTCATCCATAAACTCTATTAATGCTTTATGGATTTTAGGACGAATTGTATAAGCTGCAAATTCCAATTTGTCAGAAACATGTAAACAAGGAACAATATTATGTGCATCTACTTCGTAAAAAGGAACAGATATTTGCTTTGCAACATCACGCTTCCATATTCTTTTAATCTTTAAAGGATCAAAATCAGAGACAAGAATTGAAGCATTAATATTTTTTAATAGCTTAGGAAGTTGTTCTTCTGGTTTACCTGTGGTCAAAAAGAAAGGAATGTTATACTTAGATAATTCTTTTTCAACTTCCTGCAGTCCTTTAAGCATAAATCCGTATTGGCGAATTGTTGCTTCAAGAAAATCAGAGACAAGATTAAAAGTTACAACTAAACTTCTTTTATTTGCTAAAGCTAACTTCTGCGCAAACAACAAAGCCCAATTATCATTCACCCTTTGATCACGGCTCATCCAATAGACTACAGGACCGTTAGTCTCAATCCCTTTTTGAAGTAACCTAATTCTTTTTTCGTTAATCATTTGTATGTAAGTTGTTTTAAAAATAGTTCGGCAATTTTAAGATGCTGTTTTAATTTTTGCTTATCCATTTTATTTAATTGTACAATCATCATACTCATTCGTGGATTTTTCTCAAAAATTTTTTTATGCTTAAAAATAAATCGCCAATAAAGGGCATCCCATATCTCGCACCAATCTCCCTTTTCAAAATTACTCATTTTTCTAACATAATTTGATGATGAGACATAAGGTTTTGTACAAATCAAACCGCCATCTGCATATTGACTCATCCCATAAACATTTGGAACCATAACCCAATCGTAAGCATCGATATACATTTCCATAAACCATTTATAAACTTCATCAGGATGAATATCACAAAGCAGCATAAAATTACCGAGTATCATTAAGCGCTCAATATGATGCGTGTAAGATTTTTCCAACACTCTTTTTATAACTGTATCAACTGGTTCGATCCCTGTGGAAGCATCATAAAAAGCTTTGGGCATTTTTTGATTAAACCTAAAATAATTTGTTGTGCGCTGTTTAACCCCCTTGAGCAGATAAACAGAACGCATATATTCCCGCCAACCGATAATCTGACGAATAAACCCTTCTAAAGAATTTAACGGGACCTTATTTTCTTTGGCATATTTTAATGCTTTATCAACAACTTGTTTTGGAGTTAATAATCCGGAATTAAGCATTGGCGTAAGCACCGAATGGAAAAGATAAGCTACATCCTTATCAATAGCATCTTCAAAATCTCCAAAAAGATTAAAACGATTTTCAAGAAAATCATTTAACCAGTCTTCTGCTTGTTCAAATGTAACTGGATAAATAAAATCCAAACCAGTGCCCGGATTATTAGGAAAATATTTCTCAACATAATCAATTGCTTCAAGTTCAAATTCAGTATCATCAGGAAAATTTAATTTGGGAGACTTAAATCCTTTGGGGAGCTTCTTTCTATTTTCATCATCAAAACTCCACTTGCCCCCAAATGGTTTTCCATTTTCGATTAAAATGTTTAATCGCTTTCTTTGTTCGATATAGAAGGATGCCATTAAATAAGATTTCTGTTTTGAAAAATAGTTTTTAATAAAATCTTAATCAGTTAAAAACATTGGCGTTTGATACTTGATCAATCTTTTTCTTAAATCCTTTGCCATTTTTTGAATTCTTTTTTCAAGTATGAAATCTGTAACATCTGCATAGTGGAAAGTTGTAATGTTCATTTTGTTGAAGAATACAAAAAGATAATTTGAACGCCGATCTTCTTTGAAACTTGAATACTGAAGATAAACAACATCGTAACCTTGTCCCGTTAAATAATCTTCATATGCTTTCATTGAAGCACGATGAAATATGAGTTTCTTTTTATGGAAATTAAGTGGGTAGCGTATATCCCCAAAGAATAACGGATCTTCGATTAAAAATACTTTTCGGCTTTTATCTAAAGCGGGATGTTCCCTAAATAATTGATGCGGAAAAATTAATGTAACTTCATTTTTCATGGAATAATTTCTGTTGTTTCTACTAAAACCGATTAAAAATGACCTCATTTATTAGTAAATGTACCTTAGAAACGTGTTCAAGGTTAGATAAGTTCATTTGAAAAATAGAAAAAGTAAATAGAGTGAAGGATTGAAATGGGTGAAATACAAGGTATTAGACTGTCTTAATGCTCACCTTTCGCAAGTCTAAGCCTGCGGTAACCACAACAATTTAAATTATAAGACAGTCTATTAATCCTTGAGTAAAAACTAATATTAATATTTAACACTGCATCCATAAGCTTTAGAGCTTTGCACACTTATATTTTTTCCAGCTAATAATTCATCTAACGCAGAGACAACAAAATTCTTTGCACTTTTAATATCAGCAATATCAGTGGATGCTTTGTCATCAATTCCACCAGCATAAACTAGCTTACCAGTTTTATCTATTATGTACATATGCGGAGTAGTTTTTGCACCGTACATTTTACCAACTTTACCATTAGAATCCACTAAGTAAGCAGTAAACTTTGCACCATGTTTTTTTGATTTTAAAATAATTTCATCATTAGAAAAATTACCTTGCTTGGATTCTGCTGATGAGCAAATTGTTAACCAGATAACTCCAGCATTTGTATATTTCTCCTGAAGTGATTGCATATTCTTTGAATCATAATGTTTTTTAACAAACGGACATTCGTAGTTTATCCACTCTAACACAACTATCTTATCCTTAAAATCACTAAGCGAATGTTCTTTTCCATTTGAATCCATAAGCTTAAAGTTTGGTGCTTGTTCATTTAGCTTTGCTTCTTGTGAAAATGCAATTACACTGAAAAGAAACAAAATCATAACAACAGATTTTTTAATCATTGCTCACTCCTTTTTATTATTAGTTATTTATTTAATGATCTTAAAAATTATTATCTAAGTTCGATAATTGGTACTGTGATCTCATAAGCTTTTGTAGATAGATTCTTTCCAATTATTTCTTCAATAATTATTAATCCACTAACCAATGCTGGATCTTTAATTCTAAATTGATCTGGTTCCAATATTATCTCAAAATAATTTTCCTTTTGAGTCATGTTTTGTTTAACAGAATTTTTAAATACCCCCGCTTCATAAGGATAAAACTGAATATTATTTATAATTTGCTTTTCGTTTTCATTAACAAATACTTTTAGATAAGTATAATTCGATTTTAACTCGGCAATAATATCCAGGTTTTGATTTCGCATCGGCAGCATCTTTTCAGTGGATTCAAATAAACTTGAAATAGTTTTGTCTGCAATGAAATCTTTTGATAAATCTAAAGTAATTGTTGCTGTTGTATCAAAGGCTTTACAAAGTTCTTTACAGATAAGCGAGTTGATTTTTGCAGATATGATTAATTCTTTGGTTTTTAAGTCCTTTGGAATTTTCAGATCAAACAAAAACAACACCTGATGAGCATAGCCAAAGTTTACAATTTCATCTGATGCAAAAATTTTTGGGAGCGGAAATTTAATTTGTGAAGAAGTAATTCCATTGGGCAATATTAACTCAATGTCTGTTGGTAATCCGCTATCCCCTGGATTTCTCCAGTAAATATGCCAATCATCTTGTAGATTTATTAAAACACCAAGTGAAATTGTGGAATCTTTTTCGGAAGAAAATGAATCAACGACAAGACAAGCTTCTGCTAAAGATTTTTGTTGTGCAGGATTAGATTGATGCAATAAAAAAAATATTGCAACAGCAAATAAAAAATAATTTGTTGTTTTTTTCTTCGTCATAAATGCAGTTAGTATTAGATTTTAGTTCGAAGATAAAACAACAATTCAATAAAAAAAATTCAAAACGGTTATTTTATTTCGATTTCAATTCCAACTGGACAATGATCTGAGCCCATTACATCAGGCATTATAAAAGCATCTTTAACATTATTCTTAAAATTGCCAGATACAAAAAAGTAATCGATTCTCCAGCCAACATTTCTGTCTCGCGCTCGAGTTACCTGATCCCACCAGGTATAATTTTCTGGTTCATCATTAAACAATCTAAAAGTATCATGATAATTGTGTGAGAAGAATTTATTCAACCATTCTCTTTCGACCGGAAGGAAGCCAGAAACTTTTGAGTTTTCTTTTGGTCGGGCTAAATCAATTTCTTTGTGAGCCGTGTTCACATCACCGCAAATTACAAGCTGCTTTCCTTTTTTTACAAGCTTGTTTGAATAATCTAGGAAAGCATCATAAAAATCCATTTTGTATTGCAATCGTTCTTCATTTTTTTTTCCATTTGGATAGTAAATGTTAATCAGAACAAAATCTTTATAATCAGCTATGATAATTCTTCCTTCATCATCAAACTTTGCAATTCCAAATCCATGCTCAACTTTTAGAGGTTCCTGCTTTGTATAGATTGCAACTCCGCTGTAACCTTTTTTAACTGTTGATGAAGAAAAGTATGCTTTATACCCGTTAATATTTAATAGATCATCAGATAATTGTTCCGGTGCTGCTTTAGTTTCCTGCAAACAAAGAATATCCGGGTCTTCAGTTAACAGCCAATCCACAAATCCTTTTTTTTGGACAGCACGAATTCCATTAACATTCCAGGAAAGTAATCTTATTTTTTTCAAACACTTGCCTCAATTATTAATTAAAAAATAAATTGAATTATCAGTCCCCAGCTTACAGCGCAAAGTAAAGTTAAAAGAAGAATTTTAACTGAAGTATTTATCTCCCCATCTTTAAATAAAACTATTGGACCAAATCCAGCACCTGAGCTTAGCCCTGCAACGGTTGCCCCGAGCGATAATCCCGTGTGAAGAAAAGCTTCTGCAATTGCAATCGATGCGGCACAATTTGGTATCAATCCAAATAAGGCTGTTACTGCAATTTCTAAAATAGGATTAACATTTAAGGATTCAATTAATTCTGCTGAGTGAGTAAAAAAGAACAGTAGAGAAATAGTAATGGTTATAACGAAAACCCAGAAATAAATTCTAAACGTTCGCTTTAAGCTATGGATAATAATTTCCATATAACGAGTTCTGTGCAGTTCAACATCAATTTCAACAGCACGAGATGATTTTACTTCGGGAGCTTTGCCCTCATAAAACTTTTTTGCTATTAGTAAATCAATTAAATATCCTGAAGAAACACCAATTAATAATTTTAATCCCAAAATATAAACTATGTAAATTGCCTGTTCACCATTCGCAATCAAAACGGGTAACGCTTCATCAGAAGTTGCAAGATATGTTGCAATCAAAGTTCCGATTGAAACTTTGCGTGTTAAAAAAAGCGATGTAACAAAAACCGACATTCCGCATTCCGGAATTAATCCAAGCAAAGTACCCGCTAGTGGACCCATAGGACCGGAAATTTTAAGCGAAGAAATTAAATCAATCTGCTTTGTATGAGAAAAATATTCTAATGCAAAATAGAGCAAAAACAGAATGGGAATCATTAAATAAGTATCTGTAAAAGAACCTATAATAACTTCGAGAATATTTGTGTAACTGTGTGAGTGCATTAAAAGTGATTGATTAAATGAATGTGCAAAGATATGAAATTCAGTTAACAATCAGATAAAATATCTGTCCGGTTTAATTAAATATCAATCGCCAAACCTGTGTTACAAAAAAGGTAATGGTAAAACCCATTGCAATGGGTAATAGTGTTGAGATGAGAGTCCATTTTACACTTTTGGTTTCTTTGTAGATTGTGTAAATAGTTGTTGAACAGGGATTATGAAGTAAACTAAACAACATCAAATTTATTCCGGTTAATAATGTCCATCCGCCGGCATGAAGAATAGCAGCGGTATCTGTAACGGAATCAAGCTCAAACATAACTCCGCTGTCGCCGCCAACTCCCGCTAAGCCAAGATTTGCAACAGTTAGCATTAATATTGTTGGAATGACTATTTCATTTGCAGGGATGGCAATTATATACGCAAGCAAAATCACTCCATTTAATCCAATAATAAATGCAAGTGGATTGCTCCAATTAATAAAATAGTTTGATAATGAAACTCCATCAATTGTAATGTTAGAAACTAACCAGATCACCATTCCTGCAGGAACGGCAAAAACAATAGCTCTCCACAAAACAAAAATAGTCCTATCAATTAAAGATGTGTAAAGTGTCTGCAATATTCTCGGTGGACGATAAGGCGGCAGTTCCAAACTAAAAGCGGAAGCTTCGCCTTTTAATAATGTTCTTGATAATCCCCATGAAACGATTAAACTGAAGGCAATACCCAGGACCGCAATAAATACTACAGCTCCTGCTGATGCTAAACCGGCAAGATAAGCTGGCGCAGCACCGCCAATAAAGATTGTTGCAATAAGAATTTGTGTAGGCCATCTTCCATTACATAAAGAAAAATTATTTGTAATGATTGCAATTATTCTTTCACGCGGTGAATCTATAACTCTTGTTGCAACAACTCCTGCTGCGTTACAGCCAAATCCCATAGCCATCGTAAGTGCTTGTCTTCCGTGTGCACCAACTCTTTTGTAAAGAGGATCCATATTAAAAGCAACACGCGGCAAGTAACCAAAATCTTCCAACAGAGTATATACAGGAAAAAATATTGCCATTGGCGGCAGCATTACACTTACTACCCAAGCCATAGCAAGATAAGCCCCGTCAATCAAAACTCCACTTAACCACCAGGGCATAAATGAAGTCGTAAAAGTTTTTAATAATGGATGTAATGTATCAACAAGTAAGTTTGCAATTAAACCCGAAGGAACATTTGCACCTTCAATCGTTAACCAAAAGACAACTGCAAGTATTAAAAACATTATTGGAAAGCCAAGATACTTGCTTGTTAAAATTTTATCTAATGTTCTATCAAGACTAAACGCAGGTTTTTTATCTGGATAGGACACAACTTTATCAGCAATGGATGTAGCATTTTCATAAATGGATTCCATTAATGTATCATGCAGGTTATCTCCAACCTCCCAGCGAAGATTATTTGCAGTAGCTAAAATTGATTCTCGTTTTATGTTATCGTTCATATTTTTCTTTTGTAATTTTTCATGTCTTAGTGATTTTGTGGCAGTTTTATATTGCCGCCAAAAGACAAAAACTCTAAAAGCTAGGACTCGGTTAAATTTACTGCTTCTTCTTTTTTAAGATTTCCTAAATCTCCACTGCGAATTGCATCAATAATGGTCTGATCACCTTCAAGCAAACGCAAAGCTACCCATCGCAAATTTGGTAAGCCCGGATATTCTAATTCTATTTCCCTGCTCAATTTCTCTATCGCAGCATTCAACTCAACTGAATTGGTTTTAAGTCTATAAGGTTTACAAATGTACTTCCCTGTAGAAACCTCATTAATCGCATTTAGCAATTCATTCATACCTTCTCCCTGTCTTGCTGAGGTTGGAATTACAGGTATTCCCAATTCTTTCGATAATGTCCGCTCATCAACAGTAATACCATTTCTTTTTGCTTCATCCATAAGATTAAGACACAGAACAGCACGATCTGTAATTTCTAAAATCTGCAGCACAAGATTTAAATTTCTTTCAATTCTAGTTGCATCAACAACAATAACAGTTACATCGGGCTGCCCGAACAAAATAAAATCACGCGCAACTTCTTCATCCGTACTGGTAGATAAAAGCGAGTATGTGCCAGGTAAATCCACAAGCTTAAATTTTTTATCGTTGTATTCAAATCCACCCTCAGCACGAGTAACAGTTTTACCAGGCCAATTTCCGGTGTGTTGTCTTAATCCAGTCAGATAATTAAACACAGTACTTTTCCCTGTGTTAGGATTTCCTGCAAGAGCGATAACAAAATCAAAACTGCTCATATCTATACCCAGCTTTTTTAGATTGCCCATATTGTGAACAGGACAATTTGCGCAGTTATTTAAATCTGGATTTACCATAAATTATTTTTCATCATTCAATAAATAAATTTTTTCTGTTTGCTTTTTACGAAGTGCTACTGTAGTTCCACGTACTCTATAAGCAACCGGATCCCCTGTTAGGCTCTCTAGTTCGGCTTCTATTTTTGTTCCTGGAACAATTCCCAGATCCATTAGTCTTCTTCTCTGCTGTCCTCGTAATGCTTTTGCTATTCCAAGTATAGTTCCCTCCTCACCAATTTTGAGGGATGAAAGAGTTTTAAACTTTCCCTCAATCTGTTTTTCAAGTTTTACAACTCCAACAGTTATATTTTTTGCTATCAAAGGCGACAGCACGCATTCCTCACCATTTGCTACGAACTTTAAACGTTTTTCAGAAACTTCCATCATTCTTATTTGCATGCCAGGATATAATCCTTCTGCAAGAATCTGACTATAAATTGCGTGCGGCTCATCTTCAACATGAATAATGTTTGCAAATTCTCCAACTTTCATTTCGCTTAAAGCTTTTCCTTTTTTTATAGGAAGATCGCCGGAAGCCGATGGAATGGGGTCTCCGTGTGGATCAAAAACAGGATTACCAATCTGTGCAGCTAATTGATCTGCTTGTGTAAGAGTTAAGGTGTGTTCAATTTCTTCCGCCTTTTGATGCCATTCATTTTCTGTAACACTGGTTTCATCAGCAAGATATTTTTCCCACAAACGATGCACTCTTATTACTCTAAGTGCATAAGATCTTCCATCAGATGTTAAATTTAATTCGTCTTTTTTTGCAGAAACAAGTCCCATCGATTCAAGTCTTGAAATAATATCTGTAGCATCATCCGCTGATATGGAAAGATTACCTGCAATTCCATTTAAAGAGCAAGTTGAATTATTGTATTCGCAGTTGTACAAATACTTAAGTGCATCTTCTATCAGAACTTTTTTGTTAGCGTAATTAGATTTTTTCCAAACCGCAATAATTCCTTTGTTGGGATAGAACACTAAAATAAAAATTAATACGCCTATCGTTCCTGCTATCAATAGCATTAATGGTTCATTCATACCTATACCTGCTTAATCTTTTCAACAAATATATTTGTTGCAATTTTATTGCTGATGTTCACTTCTTTTTTATCAATCATGATTAGTACTGATCCATCATATTCAAGTTTATCCTTTATAAAAATTTCTTTACCAAGCGATATCCCAATTTTTGTTACATAAGATAGAAGATTTTTTACATCATCATTAACACGAATTACTTTTGCAGTATCATTTTCATTAAGTTCTGTTATCGCAATTATAGTTTTGGATTTTTTTATCTTCCCGTTTTTATCGGGAATAGGATAACCATGCGGATCAACTTCAGGATATTCTAAAAATTCTTCTAAAAGATTTATCAATTCATCTGAAGATGAGTGTTCTAATTTTTCTGCTTCTTCATGTACTTTATCCCACGGCATTCCTAGTGACTGGTGAAGAAACACTTCCCATATTCTATGTCTTCTCAACATATTTTTAGCATAAGACTCCCCTTCGCTTGTAAGTTTTATACTTTTATATTTTTGATAATCTACAAAACCATTACGCGAAAGTTTGCGCAGCATATCTGTAACCGCAGCATTGGAAATCTCTAATTTTATAGCTAAAAGGTTGGGTTTGATTTCACCGGCATCATCAAGGTTGCGGTAAATTGTTGTAAGATAATCTTCTTGTGAAATATTTATCATTTAAGCACTACTAATTATATATTTAAGTTCACTTAAACTTATAAAACATTAAAATAAAAGGCAAAGGTTAAAACTTTGCCCGTAAACAAAATCACACTAATTCTTTTTTATGTAAGATTCCAAAGCGTCCAGTGAATCTAAATATTTAACATTCTTGTATTTCTTAAGCACCTTATCAGAATTTTCAGCTAAAGCCTGTCCTCCAACAACAATTTTCTTTGTTGGAAAAAATTTTGTTAAATGATCGACTACTTCCAAAAATCTTCCAAGGTTTAAATACAAACTCCAGGAAAGTGCTATTATTTCGGGGTCAATAGTTTTAACAAATTTTACAATCTCTTTATCTGGAACAGAAGCGCCAAGATAATAAGTTTTCCACCCTTGCATTTCAAAAACATTGGAAACCATTTTAGCGCCTATCTCGTGAAACTCTTTATCTATACACGTGACAACGGCTTTCTTCTTTGGCTCCGATTTACCCATTGGTGCAAAGCGATTTATAAGAGATTCTACTATCTGTGTTGCCATATGTTCTTCGGGTATAGACATTTTATTATTATCCCAAAGTTTTCCAATTCTGTAAAGTGATTTTTGGAAAAGCTCTATATATATATCTTTTAAATCGGCACCTTCATCAATTAGTGATTGAACTAAAAGGGTACACTTTTCCCTATCTCCTTCAACAAGAGCGTTGTAGAAACCAAGAAAATGGGATTGTTTTATTTCTTTCATAATATTTCTTATTAACTAATTACAAACTAATAATTCATTTCCGTAGAAAAAAGTTCCTTAAGAAAACATTTAAAATATAAAATTGCAACAATACAATATGCTTATGATTCAATGCCTTTTCGAGCCAAAACACCTTCCTGATAGTAATGTTTAATAACCTTCATTTCAGTTACAAGATCGGCTGCTTCAAGAATTTTATCGGGACAATATCTTCCTGTCAAAATAAGTTCAACATTTTGAGGTTTCATTTTCATAAACGTCATTACTTCTTCGTCGTTAAATAATCCAAAATGGATCGAAACCAAAATTTCATCAAGAATAATTAAATCATATTTGCCGCTTAGCATTTTTGCTTTTGCTGCTTCAAGTCCGCGTCTTGCTTTATCCATCTCGACTATATTCGGCATTTCTTTACGATAAACAAAATCATCTCCGGCAAATTGTTCAATAGCAATCCATTCACTTAATAGCTCCAAACTTTTTAATTCGCTGTAAGGGTATTCTTTCATAAACTGTGCAATATAAGTTTTAAGCCCATAACCAGCGGCTCGAACAGCTTGTCCGATTGCAGCAGTAGATTTACCTTTTCCGTTACCTGTGTAAATTTGAATAAAGCCTTTATCTAATTTGTTCATTTAGTTTTTCGGAAAGTTGGGATGATTAAATACTTTTTCAGCTTGAATAAAATGTCTTCTATCGTGTAATCGAATTATTTCTAAAATATCGCAAAAATTTTCTTTAATAATTTTTACTGCCGGTGAGTACATAACGTATTCATTTAGATTTAAATCTTTTGCAAATCCTACAATATTTATCAGTTCATTTTGCAGATCAGAAAAGTCATCAAACACCTTTTTAGAATGATTGCTTGTAGAAGGCATAAATACAGCGAATGTGTTTACATTTTTTGAATTTAAAGAATCAACAGATTTCATTATAAACTTACTCAACAATCTATGCTTTACTTCAGTTTTAGAGCAATTTGTTTTGATCCGCTTCTCAACAAATTGCTTTTGAAATTCTTTTAGGTACAATCTGTTTGTTACAACAAGATGATCAACACATTCGGCAATACTCCACTTTTCTTGCGAAGGTTTCCAGTTAATTTGATCATCTGAAAGTATTTTAAATTTTTCAAAATCTTCTATTATTAATTCAGTATCAGTAATAAATTTATCTTGTAACTGTTGAATGGTCTGCAAAGTTATCTTTAATTTATTTTTCAAAGATTAGGAAGTGTAAACGTTTTTCCAATATCATCAATAACCAATTTTATTTTATAGTTTGATGCTGAATTATTTAGCCAGGTTAGTGGTTCATCTATTGGCTCGCTTCCTTGCTTAAATGTTTTTGTGTGAATAGGGATAAAATATTTTGCGCCTATGTGATCATCAGCCATAATTAATGCTTCTTCGGGATTACAATGATTTTTTCTCCAGGGCTCATATGCACCAATGGGAACAATGGCAATTTCTATGTTTTCATCTTTTAATGATTTGAATAAATCATGATATGCGGTATCTCCCCCAAACAAGATTTTCTTGTCATTCTTTTCTAAAAGCACTGCATTAAAACTTCGTCCATCAATCATATAACCTTTGGAGCGATCCTTTTCCCACGGATAGCGCCAGCCAAAATGTTTTACTTCAAGAGCTTTAAATTTTATATTTTGTAATTCAGTTTCTTCATTCCAATCGATTTCCTGCAATGATTTCCATTTAAGTTCAGCAATTACATCGGCAGTATTGTAAGCAGTTATGCAATCAATTTGGTTTGGAAATTTATCAACAATTGTAGATAGTGTTTCATAATCCATATGATCCATATGAGCGTGAGAAAGTAAGATAATATCAGGCTTAGGAATTTCATCCACAGTTAATGCAGGATGTGTAAATCTGCTTGGGCCAAAAGTCATTCCAAATATATTAACACCAACTCTTTCAAATAAAACAGGATCGGTAAGTATTGTGGTTCCGTGAAAATTTATTAGAACGGTTGCATGTCCAATCCACGCAATATTAATTTCATCAGTTTTCCATTTGGATGGATCTGGTTTGAAATTTGGTGGTGTTGGCGGCTGCTTTGAGTGTATCTTTTCACTTATAAATAAAACTCCCGCTGAAGCAAGTGATATATTTCTTATAAATTTTCTGCGATTCAAACTCAATCCTTTTTTTTTCTAATAACAGAACCAAATATTACTGATAATAGTTCTCTTCTAAATATTAAATGAAATTTATTAGAATAAAACCTATTTTTCCACTACAAAATTTTTAATTGAGGCGAAAAATGTTTGACGTAATACTTTTACTCATTATTGCTGGTATAACAGGCGGAATCGGGCGTTCACTTGTTGGATTTAAGCGAGGTGGATGTATTATCTCCATAATTGTTGGATTTATAGGTGCTTACATCGGAACTATTTTAGCACGAGAGTTTAATTTCCCGGATTTTTGGTCGTTTGAAATTCGTGGAATTAATTACCCTATTGTTTGGTCTATCATTGGAGCCGTGGTTTTTACAGCTATTTTAAGTTTGATTGTTCCGAAGAAAAGTCAATAATAAACTTAATGTTCCCTAATCTTGTTAATTTCTTTTACTAACTCAGGTAAAATTTTTCCTGCTTCACCCCAAAATGATTCATCACAGATTGATGAAATTTCTGTCTCTACAACATTTACTTCAACAATAAAGGATCCGGCACGTTTTGCAGCATGAACTAACCCTGCTGCAGGATAAACAACTGCTGAAGTACCAACAACAAAAAATATATCGCTATTAACCGCAGCAAGTTCACCGCCTTCAAACTGATCTTCTGGAAGATATTCTCCAAACCAAACAACATCGGGGCGAATCAGTCCGCCGCATTTACATTTAGGAACTCCGTTAGAAAAATCTAATTCTTCGTTATAAAATGTTCTGCAATTAACACAAAAATTTCTTTCAATATTTCCATGAAGCTCAAAAATATTTTTACTGCCGGCACGCCGATGTAGATTATCGATATTTTGAGTTACGACCGTAACTTCATCAAACAAATTCTGCATTTCTGCAATTGCTAAATGTCCTGCATTTGGTTTTGCTTCGTGGATAATTTTTTTTCTATGATTGTACCACTCCCAAACCATCTGAGGATTACGCATAAATGCATTAAAATTTGCAAGCTCTTCGGGTTTAAGTTTGTTCCAGATTCCCCCTGCACCACGAAACGTGGGAATGCCTGATTCTGCAGATATACCCGCACCAGTAAAGAAAACTATTTTTTTTGTTTCGGAAAGTTTATTGAGAAGAGTTTGATTGAAAGTCATGTTAATGCTTTCTTTAAAATGTGCTATAAATTCCCTCTCCTTAAAAAGGAGAGGGTTAGGGTGAGGTCAATTACTCGTTTTTAATTTCTTCGTAAAGCTTTTTTGCGTCAGATAAAACAACATCATCATCCTCATCAACTTTCGGAGCTTTTTCAATTTTTTTCAAAAGTTCTTTTGCTTTATCATATTCATCTTCTTCAACATATGCTTTAGAAAGTTCATACATAAACATTCTGAAATTTGGTTTTAGTTTATTTGCGGTTTCTAAAAATCTGACAGCTTCTTCTGTATCGCCCCAGCCAAGACCTAATGGCAATCTAACAAAATAAGAATTTTCGCAAACCTTCAAGTGTGTTCTTCCTAAAACATAATGAGCAAGTGCCTGCACATAATTGTCTCCATTACCAAGTTGAATTGCTTTTTCACAATCTTCTTTTACATCATTTACTGTACCTGGAGCGGAAAAGACCCCCTGAAATAATGCTATTCTTCCATTTGCAATTGCACGACGTACATAAGTTATAGATTTATTTGAACCGTTTTTTACAGATTTATCGGCATACTCAAATGCCTTTTGATAAGTTTTTTCCTGTTCCTCTTTTTGTACATCAGTTTTTACCGGCATCTTTTCGCCAAGATCAACATATGCCCGGCTTATGCGCCATAAAACATCCCAGTTATTTGGCGAAAGCTTATCTGCTTTAAGATATGTATCAAGGGCTTTTTGATGATGGTATTCTGCAACGTACTGATCCCCCTCTTTTAATAGTTCATCAACCGACTGAGCAGAAGATGCAGTGTAACCAAAAAGAACAAGCAGCAGTATTGAGGTAATCTGTAGAAGCTTTTTCATTTGTATTCCTTTATATGATTAATTAATCGAACAAAGTTTTTTTATCAATATCTGAATTATTAATTATGCCATGTGAGTGAATATCTGTCCCGGCAAGAGAAATAAATTTCGTCCAGTTTGATCCGGGTTTAATTTCGTTTGCAATTACATTTTTATAAGCATTTACTTTTGCACTCAGCTCATCAGCCTGATACAAGGTAATTGCCTCTAAGGTTTTTGGTACAACAGGAGATGCATATTCTAATTTGCCCTGGTGACTTAAAATTAAGTGAAGTAAATTGTTTTTTAGGTCTTCCGGAAAATCGGAAATTTTAATTATCTCATCATTAACAATCATTGCCGCTATTACAATGTGCCCGAGTAATTTCCCTTTATCAGTGTATTCAAATACCGGTTCAAAGCTTAACTCTTCAATCTTCCCAAAATCATGAAGCATAGCACCGCAAACTAAAAGATCACGATTAATTTGCGGATGAATGTCGCACATCAAATCACAAATTCTAATAATCTCTAAAGTATGCTCAATTAATCCGCTTATGTAACCATGATGCCACATTTTGCCGGCAGGAACGGAGGTGTACTTTGCAAATCGCTCTTCGGAAAAAATATTTTTAATAAGATTTTTCAAATCACTATTTTCAATCTTTTCCTTTCTCGCTGCAAATTCTTTTTTCATCACATTAAGATCTCGCAGAGATTTTGGCAGAAAATCTTTTGGAGTTACTTCATCACTTTGTTTTGTTAAGCGAATAGAATCAATTTTAATTTGCAAATTGCCCTGATACTCATCCATCGCACCGGTAATCTTAACGATATCACCAACGGCTAAAGAATTTTTTATGGATTTGAATCCGGAGGTATCTTCCCAAAGGTTTGCTGATGATGAAATTGATTTATCACCAAGTTCTAATGAAAGATATTCTTTGCCCGCTTTAGTTAATCTTGTTTCACATTTTTTTACAAGAAGAAAATGATCTACAGGCTCGCCTTTTGATAAAGTGTTTAGCTCTGACTGATTAAGCATTTTTGATCTGTCTGAGTAATTGAAACAAATTATTGTTTTTAGTTTTTAACGTCGCTTCTGCCTATTGAATAATAACTAAACTTAAGTTCTTTAAGCTTATCAAGATCATAAAGATTTCTGCCATCAAATATTACAGGGGCCTTTAAAGATTTCTTTATTATTTCAAAATCCGGGTTGCGAAATTCCTTCCATTCAGTTACAACAATAAGTGCATCAGCATCTTTTAATGTTTCATCTGATGTTTCTGCATATTGAATAGTATCACCAAGCACTGCTTTTGAAGTTTGATTTGCTTCCGGATCGTAAGCCTTAATTGTTGCACCGGCATCAAGAAGAAGTTTTATAAGATAGTGAGCAGGAGCCTCACGAACATCATCTGTGTTTGGTTTGAATGCTAATCCCCAAAGCGCAAAATGTTTTCTTTTAAGATCACCTTTGTAATGAGATGAAATCTTTTTAAAAAAATGTGTTACCTGATCTTTGTTTACATCAATAACTGATTTTAAAATCTTAAAATCATACTTGTTTTCATTGGCTGTATTAACAAGTGCGTGAACATCTTTGGGAAAGCAGGAACCGCCGTAACCAATGCCCGGAAACAAATATCTTTTACCAATTCTGGAATCAGATCCAATACCTAATCTTACGTTATCAACCTGTGCCCCGGTTAATTCACAAAGTCTTGCAATCTCATTCATAAAAGAAATTTTCATTGCGATAAAAGAGTTTGCAGCATACTTAGTCATCTCAGCAGATTTTTCATCCATAAAGTAAACGGGATTTCCGGTTCGCACAAAAGGTTCGTAAAGCTGTTCCATTACTTTTTTAGATTTATCATTGCTTGTTCCAACAATTACTCTTTCAGGTTTCATAAAATCTTCAACAGCAATTCCTTCACGCAAAAACTCCGGATTTGAACAAACATCAAAATCAAAATTTGGCGCGTGCTTTCTAATTGCCGCACGGACTCTATCACTTGTTCCAACGGGGACAGTACTTTTGTCAACAATCACTTTAAAACCAAGCTCAGGTTCATCTCTGAACATCAGACCAAGATCGTCAGCAACTTTTAAAACATATTTAAGATCGGCAGCACCATCGCCGCCTTGTGGTGTCGGCAAACAGAGAAATATAACTTCAGCTTTGCGAACTGCTTCGCGTAAATCTGTGGTAAAGGATAATCTTTTCTTTACAATGTTTCTTAAAAATAAAACTTCAAGTCCAGGTTCATAAATTGGAATTTGTCCGCTATTCATAGTTTCAATTTTATTCTCATCCACATCAACACAAATTACATTGTTTCCGGTTTCTGCAAGACAAGTTCCTGACACAAGTCCGACATAGCCTGTTCCGATTACTGCAAGATTCACAAGTTCCTCCGATAATAATTATTTTGCATTAGAAAAATAACGAAAGTCTTTTTCAAATTGAATTAATAAGATTTAAGTGATTAATTAAGAGCTAAAGATACTTCCCGGTTGAACTGCTTTATGTTAACAGGTTTAGAAAGTACCGATTTAATACCGATTTCCTGATAAGTTTTTAACAGCGCCTCATCTGCCGAATCTATCAATGCAATAATTGGGGCGTAATATTTCTTATCACCGCGTAAAATAGATTTTACAAACTGTACTCCATTCATCAACGGTAAATCGTGTGAAGATATTATTAATGATGGATGCTGTTTTAATACTACATTTATTGCTTCAAACCCGTTATCCGTTCCAACAAATTTAAACTCTGGAAAATTTTCACGAATGATTTTTTCTAATTGTATAAAATCATTTTGATTATGCTCAACCAGTAATATTGTATTTTCAGAACTTGGTACTGTGAGATGGAATTCGCTGCCGACTTTTTCTTTGGAGTAAAACCAAATTTGTCCTTTATGTCTTTCTACAATTTCTTTAACCAATGATAACCCAAGTCCGGTACCTTTTTCACCACGTGTGCCTCTTGTACTAAACATCTTTTCAAACTTAAAAATTCTTGATTGATAGTTCTCCGGGATTCCAACTCCTTCATCACTTATTACAAACTCTACAAGTTCGTTATTAAATCTCTCGGCAGATATTCTGATTGTCTTTCCATCTTCCGAAAACTTAATAGCATTGCTTACAAGATTTGTAATAACCTGAAGCATTAATCTTTCATCAGCTTCAATAAAAATTGAATCGGGTACATTAACTTTAATATCAATATTCTTTCTCATTGCAACACCGGTAAGCGCAGAAATACAATTAAATATTAATCCCTGTGCCTGCACACGATGCGGTTCCATGTGCATTCTTCCAGTTTGCAGATTTGACCAATCAAGAAGATAGTTTACAAGCTGTAACTGATTGGTTGAGGAATCATTTATATAATTCAGATACTCAATTCGCTCAGCTTCTGATAATGAAGTTTCGCTAAGTAGAATTTCTGTAAATCCAAGTATGCTGGAAAACGGAGCTCTTAAATCGTGAGAAAGTATCGATAAAAAATTATCACGCGCTGTAATTTCACTTGAGAGATTATTTATTATCTCACCATAATCGCTTTCACTTTTTTTAAAATTCGTTACATTTAAAACTAAGCCTTTTAGAATTTTCTGGTTTCCAACAGTTTCCATTTTTAACTGTTCTTTTAACCAGATAATTTTTCCATCCTTACGATTATAGCGGTACAGTAACTCAAGGTTTGAAATTTTACCGTTTTCAATTTTGTGTAACTTCTTTTTTACATCAGGCACGTCTTCTTCATAAATCATCTCTCTGCCAAGTGAAGGAAGCTTAATTAGTTCGGCCGAAGTATAACCGGTTACTTTTTTAACATTGGGAGAGTAAAATATCTCTAATTTGTCTCCATCGGTTTTTAACAGATAATGGAATTGATCATCAAATGAAGTTGCAATTTCAAATAGAACAGAATTCTGTGGTTCCGTAATTAATTTCTTAGCCGTGACGCCGGATAAAAATGCATCTTTATTTTTCTTATCAGTAAGTTGAGGACTGAAATTGTTTTTTTTTCGTGGCATACTTATTTTTAAATCATTCGGTGAAAAATATACCGATTTACTCTTTCGGATAAAACGTTTTAAGCTGTGCAAAAGGGAACTATATTACTCAAAAATTGTTTTTACTTATTCATAAATTAAAAAAAAATACAAAAGACATGCAAAAAACTACATTTATATCAATAATTCTTCTTTTATCAAATTCTTTATTCGCGCAGGATTTAACCGGCGATATTTACGGAAAAGTTTTTGATGCTTCCACAAAGCAGCCAATACCTTTTGCTAATGTCATAGTTCTCGGAACAAATAATGGCGCGGCAACAGATGAGCAGGGATATTTTAAAATAACAGGTCTTCCCTTAAATACTTATCAGGTTCGGGCTTCCGTTGTGGGATTTAATCCTCAAACCAAAACAGATATTGTAATCCAAACAAGCAAACCCGCTGAGCTTTATTTTGAACTTGTTCCTCAAACGATAGAAATTGAAGGGGTTACTGTAACAAGTGATTATTTTAGAAAAGACCCGCTAGAAGTTAACAGCATAAGAAGTTTTAGCTATGAAGAAATTAGAAGAAGTCCGGGAGGATTTGAAGATGTTATTCGAGCGCTCTCAGTTTTACCAGGTGTGGCTCAAGCTGATGGCGGCAGAAATGATTTAGTTATCCGCGGCGGCGCGCCTTCCGAAAATCTTTATTTGATAGATGGAATTGAAGTTCCCAACATAAACCACTTTGGGACACAAGGCGCAACAGGCGGACCATTAAGTTATGTTAATTTGGATTTCGTTCGCGAAACTTCTTTTTCTACTGGTGGATTCTCCGCTCTTTATGGTGATAAACTTTCATCTGTTCTTGATATTAGTCTTAGAGATGGAAGAGAAGACAGGCTTGGAGGCAAAGCAACAATCTCTGCTTCACAATTTGGACTAAACCTAGAAGGACCAATTACACAAAAATCTAATTTTATTTTTTCTGCCAGGAGAAGCTATCTTGATTTTATTTTTAAAGCCGCTGATTTCTCTTTTGTTCCCGAATACTACGATGTCTTGTTAAAAGCAGATTTCAATCCACACTCACAGGATGCGTTCAGCTTTTTATTTATAAGTGCTTTCGATAACGTAAATTTTTTAAATGATACCCAGGAACAGCAAGTTGATAATTCTAGAATTCTTGGTACCGATCAGATACAATATGTTGCTGGCTTTACATACAGACATTTATTTACCGATGGTTTTTTAAATATTGCCTTAAGCCGAAACTATGTTGATTACGACAGCAGACAGCAGGATTCACTTTTAAATCCAATCTTTACAAATAAATCTAAAGAAGAAGAAAATACTTTACGAGCTGATTTAGTTTATAAACTCTCAAAAACTTCTGAAATAAATTTTGGCGGTACTGCAAAACTGATCGAAGCAGATTATGACATTTTATTTCCAACATTTGTTACAACATTTGGAGATACTTTGCCTATTACAGATTTAACAACCGCGAATAATTATACCAAGTTTGGAATTTATGTAAACTACAACAGTGTTCTTTTTAACAGATTAACAACAAACCTCGGAATGCGGTCAGAAATATTTACTGCACTAAACAACAAAGCTTATTTCAGTCCAAGACTTTCACTTTCTTATGCGTTAACAGATTTAACAAATATAAATTTTAGTACAGGAATTTATCATCAATCACCTTCTTACATTTGGCTTGAAGCATTTGAAAGCAATCGTGATTTAAGAATGATAAAGGTTAATCAATTTGTTTTGGGATTTGATCATAGAGTTTCGTCTGATGCGTTAGTAAAGATTGAAGCCTTTTATAAAGATTATGATAATTATCCGACCAGTACAGTTAGACCCTATCTTGTTCTTGCAAATACAGGCGCAGGTTTTTCAGGCAGTGATGATAATTTTTCTTCTTTTGGTTTAGAGCCTTTGGTTGATGCCGGTTTTGGAAAAGCACGTGGAGTAGAGCTTTCGATACAGAAAAAATTATCGGATATTCCATATTATGGAATCTTCAGCTTCACTTACAGTCAGGCTGATTATACTTCTTTAGATGGAATTGAACGACCCGGAAGCTATGATCAAAATTGGCTGCTTAGTATTTCCGGTGGATATAAATTTAATGAGTTCTGGGAATTCAGTTCTAAATTTAGATTCGCAAGCGGCAAACCTTACACACCATATAATTCTGATGGAACGCAAAGCGTTGCTGATTACAACACTCACAGACTAAAATCCTCACACAGTTTAGATGTTAGAGTTGATAAGCGCTGGTACTTTGCAGGCTGGACGTTGATTACTTACGTTGATATACAAAATATTTACAACCAGCAAAATCAAAGTAATGTAAGGTGGGATCCGCAGACAATGTCTGTAGATGAAACTTCATCAATAGGTATTCTTCCATCAATCGGAATAAGTGCAGAGTTTTAGAAACACAATAGTGCGCTGATTATTATGATCAATTATGATGAAAACTTATTTTAATAAATCTTAACCAATCATAAAAATCAGTGTACCATTAAATTTAAACCTCAAACACTTTAGCAACATCAACAAGCAAAGAGGGAACGTTTATTTATACCAATTCAAATAAAATATTTAACTTATCTGATTTCTTATGCTAATAAAGATTGGGCAGGAATATTATATTTTTTGTGTAAGTTCCTCATCATTTTTGCAGTTAACTCTCTTTTCCTATTGAGTATCTCCGAAGCTCGATTCTTTCCACCAATTACCTCGGCAATGTCCGACTGTTTTAACCCAAGTTGATCCATTCTAAATTTTATCGCCTCAATCGGATCAGGTGGAGCAATCTCAAAATGTTTTCTTTCATAAGCTTCAACAAGCGTTACTAGAACATCTAACAAATCACCATCAGGAGTATTTGGTTTAGCATTAAAAAGCTCTTCAATTCTTTTTAAAGCTTCTTCATAATCTTTTTTAGTTTTAATTACTTTTATTTTCATTTAAATATCCTCAGCATTAATTCTATCATATTCTTTGTGAGTGCCAATAAATCTTATATACACAACTTTATAATCGTAATTTATTGTCGTAATCAATCTGTAATCATTACCTTTGATATTAAATACAACTCTATTACCGGATAAAATACTCGCTGTCCTATAATATTTTGTTATATCATTAGGCTTTATCCAATTAGCAGCCTCTGCTTCTTTATACCAGGCTCGCAAAGGTTGTTCAGCATCTGGATGTTTTAACCAAAACTCTCTCAGTTTTTTAATTGCTATTATACGCACATTCAAATATAATTAGTTCCCGTATTGGGAACAAGTAAATAATTATTTACTATTACGACATTTGTCGCCTGGTAATTTTTACTTATTTAGTTTTGTTTCTGGATTTAGATCATTGTATAATTTAATATATTCTCTCACAACTTTCATCGATCTTCCCGTGATTTC